>Ga0209157_1000141_pt1 | contig 63785 bp, 50 predicted proteins | sample GraSoiAngelo_135_FD_185892 | JGI IMG/M metagenome (GOLD analysis project Ga0209157, IMG submission 185892) | Grasslands soil microbial communities from the Angelo Coastal Reserve, California, USA - 14_0929_05_40cm (SPAdes) (version 2) | ecosystem: Environmental > Terrestrial > Soil > Grasslands ... | reverse complement strand
ACCAAGTTCTTTCAAGGCTTCAGGAGCCTAGCAGAGTTAATCTCATCAGAACTAGTCGACTCCATAAGCAAGGCGGCCGGAAAGTTTGTTTCAGAGACTCCACCAATCTCAGATTCAGCGAGCAGGTTTTTCCAGGGAGTCAGGAGCCTCGGAGAGACTCCACCAATCTCGGACGCCTCGACCAGATTCTTTCAGGGATTCAGGAGCCTCCCGGATTCTATCGGGACACTGATGGACAGCATAAGCAAGTCGGCAGGCAAGTTCGCGTCAGAGGCGCCCACACTCTCCGATGCTGTGAGCGGGCTCTTCACCGGGTTCAGAAGCATCCCAGAGAATCTTGGGTCGTCGCTATCTGACAGCATAAGCAAGATGGCGGGCAAATTCCCGCTGGAGACCCCCTCCTTTTCAGATGCAGTCGCAAGACTCTTCACCGGGTTCAGAGGTCTATCTGAGACCCCCACGCTCGCCGATGTCGTGACGAGAGTCTTCACCGGGTTCAGAGGTCTATCGGAGAGCCCCACCATATCCGATGCAGTCTCTAGACTTTTCACTGGATTCAGGGGTATGACCGAGACGCCGACGATATCCGATGCACTCTCCAAGGTCTTCACTGGCTTCAGGGCACTGGCCGAGTCTCCCGCTATATCTGACGCTCTAGATAGGGTCTTCACCGGCTTCCGCGCCCTCTCCGAGACTCCGACTGTCTCAGACGCCGTGGCAAGGGTCTTCACAGGGTTCAGGAGCATGTCGGAGAGCCTCGCGGGCATGACAGACAGCATCAGCAAGTCCGCCGGGAAGTTCCTCTCTGACGCTCCTCCTCTCTCGGACGTCGCGGACAGGTTGTTGACTGGGTTCAGAGCGCTCACCGAGACTCTCAGCGTATCCGACGCACTCTCTAGAGTCTTCACTGGCTTCAGGGCTCTGGCCGAGTCTCCCGCTATATCTGACGCTCTAGATAGGGTCTTCACCGGCTTCCGCGCCCTCTCCGAGACTCCGACTGTCTCAGACACGGTGGCCAGAGTCTACAACGGCGCCAGGACGCTCGCTGTGAGCTTGACTCTCTCAGACGTAGTCTCCAAGGGAACGACTACGCTCATAGGACTTACCGAGGACATGACATCGACTCTGTCGGACAGCGCGTCCGGCCTCTTCACCGGGTTCAGGGGGGCATCCGAGAACCTGGCCTCGTCCATAACCGACAGCATACTCAAAGTGGCGGGCCGCTTCGCCTCGATTTCTGAAAACCCTGCGGCCTCGATTTCTGGCGCGGTAACCCGTCTGGCTGTGCTCGCTAGGGTTTCGCCGGCAGACCTGTCTTCCATCTCGGATTCCAAATCCAGGGTCTTCACCGGTTCGAGGGGAATCTCGCAAAGCCTGGCTTCCGTTATGGCTTCCGTTATGGCGGACCCCGTAAAGAAGACTGGCACCGCAAGGTTCCTCTCGCTGACCGAGAACATCTCGGCCACACTTTCTGCCGCTGTGAGTCGCGCGCGTACCATCACACTGCGCTTCGCGGACACATCACCCTTCTCAGAATCAAACTCAGCCTCGAGTCTCGTGCGGTCGATCAGAGACGTCCTGGACGACTTCTATTACAACACTGTGATGCCCACCTTCGCCAGTCTCGCCCGAGAACAAACCCGCTCAGGTGGGTCGAACAGTCCCCTCAGTTTCTTCACGGACCCGACGGTTGTGGCTCCAGGGACGATCGCCGCACTCGCCGTCGCGGCTGTCGCACTCTTCTTCTTCCGGAGAAGAAGGTCCGGCTGACAACTGTTGACCGTGGCGGCTCCTCTGTGCCCCCGCTTCGGCGCAAAACACAAGTGCGTCGTTAGTGTCGGACACACGGGAGCTCACCAGTGCAGGTGCGGCGAGTCATGGTGAAGGAACCCTCAAACGGCCTCCCCAGCATCAAGGTTTCAGAAGCCAGGCTCTTGGGTCCTCAAGCGGAATAACGATCTGCGTGAACACTCTCTCATCCTCCAAAATGATTTCTTCGGGCACACCAGGTCACTGAGACAGTAATTTCCAGGGATTCAGGGCATGACGCGAGTCTCACACGATATCTGACGCTCTGCTGAAGATGATGAAGTACGAAAACCGGCTCCGCGGCGGTCGCCGGTGGAGGAATCCTTGGGAGGGTCACTTGGGAACCAAGCTATTCTAAGGAGCGGCCGAGAGGCTGTTATCTCGTCGACGTTCTGTTCGACAAGGTCCGCGAGCGTCCATACGGCCTGGGACCTTCCAGCGGGGGTCTTCTCCGACCACAGCCCCTGTCGAAGGTTTCGCGGGCGCATCGATGGCCCTCTGGACGTCAGATCGGCTTTCCAGGGGAACCTCTGCGATTGAGGCTTCGGTCGCGGGGTTGATGACGCCGAAGGTCTCGCCCGATTCGGAGGGGACCCATTTGCCGTCAATGAAGATCGACCGGGTCTTTGCCACGCGTGGGAGTGTCGTTTCTGTGATAATCCGTCGAAAGTGCGGTGCTTGGACTGACTAGCCGGTCGGGCTCGGTGGCCTCGCCACTGAGTTCGAAGAAACCGAACCCCCCTCTTCCGGTCGAATAAGGCGTCTCTCGGCCTCAGAAATCCTAAACTATCGGCAGCCCCGAAAAGGGTCAATTTGAGTAGTGGGGAGCTCTATTGCAGCGACCTTACGAAAGTCTACAGCGAATCGGGTGGGAAGAGGGCCCTCGATTCTGTCAGCCTGACGACCCCCTCTCGTGGCATCCTCGCGCTAATCGGCATGAACGGGGCGGGAAAGACCACGCTAGTGCGAATCCTCGCTACCCAGCTCGAGCCGACCTCGGGGACCGCTCAGATTGACGGGGTCGACGTCGTCAAGGAACCGAAGAAGCTGAGGGAGAGGATTGCGACGGTCCCCCAGGAAGCGAGGCCTGTCCCCTGGATGACCCCTCTCCAGACCGTCGTCTCCTACCTGCTGTGGAGGGGAGTCGGCTACTCGGAGGCCAGAAGGAGAGGGGCAGAGGCGATTGGGAAGGTGGGTCTTGACGATCAGGGGACTAAGCTGAACAGGCGCCTCTCCGGCGGGCAGAGGAGGAAGGTCTTGGTGGCTACCGCACTCGCTGCGGACGCCGAGATCACCTTCCTCGACGAGCCCACTACGGGACTCGACCCACTGTCTCGGAGAGAGTTGTGGAGGTCGCTCCACGACCTCGCGAAGGAGCGCTTCCTCGTCCTCACGACACACTACCTCGAGGAGGCCGAACAGCTAGCCGACACGATAGCCATCCTCGACGACGGAAGGCTTGCCGGGGTGGGCACCCTCGACCAGCTCCGTAGCCTCGTGAAGCATCAGTACAGCATACGGTTGCCGTCTTCTCCCGAGCGTCCGCCCGTCACTGAGGGTACCGTGACAACGGGAAGGGACGGAGAGATTCAGGTCTTGACAAGCGAGGAAGAGGCCTACAGAATCTCGAGAGAGCTTCTCGAGAGGGGTGTGAGGTTCTCGGTCAACCGCATTTCGCTGGATGATGTCTTCTTCCATCTCGTCGGTAGTGCTGGGGTGCCAAGGCAATGAAGAACCGATGGAGCAGGCAGATACTCGCTGCTGTGCTGGTCAACTCCATCTATGCGATGAAGAATTATCCGGAGGTCCTCTTCAACACGGCACTGGCGCCACTATCGTTTCTGCTGATAGTGAACTTCGTCAGCAGAGGCGGGCTCGTCGGGCAGGCCATCGAGGGAGCGTTCATCATGAGCATGTTCTCGAACGGGATGGCGCTTCAGGGGGACCTCTCCCACCTCAAGAATGACCTCAAGCTGCAGGACATGGTTGTCAGCACTCCTACCACGCCGGGCGTGTACGTGCTCGGGATGGCGATTTCAGAGATAGTCTACTCCCTCCCTGCCCTGCTCACCCTGGTCGGCTTGACCGCCATCTTCGTCCACCCCAATCTTACGCAGGCGGTCGAGCTGCTCGGCGTCATGCTGCTCATGTTCACCGTCTCTGTCACGATCGGATTCACCCTCTCGACATTCTCGAGCGACATAGTGCAGAGCTTCGCGTTCTCGGGGCTGATTTCGACGCTGTTCACTACGCTCCCTCCTGTGTACTATCCCATCACCTACATCCCTCTCCCCTTCAGGTATCTGGCCTACCTCTCGCCGACGACCTACGCGGCGGAAATCGCCCAGTCTACGACTGGGTTTCTGCAACTTTCGACTGTCGAGTTGATCTTCGCGTGGGTAATCCTGATAGCGATCACGCTAACCCTCGCGTTGATCGCGGTCAAGAAAGCCAGGTGGCGCGAGGTTTGAGGGGTACGGAGCGGCACCGTTCGATTCTTGAAGGTGGTTCCACCTCGAAACTCAGGTAAATCAGGTAGGATCGCTACAGTTTGAAACTTGAAGCCTATCCTCCCGGCGAGCGCAGACCTTCATCCCGACTCGGCGACGATCTTGCCCGTGTTGGCGCGGGATTCACGGTGGGCGAGGGTACTCTCCGACCCAATCTCGGAGACAGCAAGGTCCGACCCGACGGAGCCCGCCGTCTTCCGGGAATAGGCAATCACGAAGTCTTTTATCGAGGAAGGCAACCCAATCGCATTCCATGGTGGCTCTCGAGGTGGAAGATGTGGTCGACTACCACGTCAGGCTCCTCGGCAAGAGGGCAGAGCAAGTCATCTATTATGAAGATCAGGTATGCCCGATCTGTAACAGCAGGATTGACGAAGGCGGATGGTGCGCGTGCGGGACCATCGGAGGAGACTAGTTGTCCGAGGGCTTCACGAAAGTTCTGGTCAAGTCTGAGGTGCCGGAAGGGACGCTTAAGCTGGCGCAGCTTGGCGGGAAGAGGGTGGTAGTGGCAAACGTGGGGGGCAACTTCTTCGCCATGGGTGAGGTCTGCACCCACATGGGAGGGCCACTCTCGAGGGGAAGGCTCAACGGGTTTGTGATTACCTGCCCGTGGCACGGGTCCAGGTTTGACGTCCGAACAGGCGCCGTAGCGGGTGGGCCGGCAGTAAGACCGGAGCCGAGCTACGAGGTCAAGGTGGACAGCAACGACATACTGATCAAGGAGAATTAAGGCGAAGTTGTACCGCTTGGAAGGCCGTTTGCGATCGGCTACGCCTTATCCGCTTCCCCCTTGCCCTTCAGGGGGGTAAGTCAACCGGATTTCGATGGACGAAACGTTTCTGGTGCCACCCTCCTCCGATTGCAACTGCTCCGTGCCGAGCTTGATGTCAGCGACTCTGAGGCCCGGAGCGAACCTGTGAATTGTTATCTGTGCTACGTCGACGGCGAGACTAATCGCTGCCCCCCGAGCCTTCAGAATGACGTCGGGAGAGTTGTTGAGACAGGTCAAGGTGGTAAGGACGTAACTCATCACGGGCTTTTGTCTTCCGATAAATACGGTGTTCCTGCCACCCGATTCCCTGGACTCCTCGTCTGACATGACTTCGGCCATCAGTTCCTGAGTATAAAAGAATGGATGGAGAGCCGGCTTTCAGTCAGGAGACTGGTGATATCGACTATATTTCCAGATGAACCTGGACCACTTGGTCCATCTGCTTTCCGGCCTTGTTTACCTTGAATTCTATGAGGAATATGCCTTTGCGCACCTGAATGAATCGGTGGGTCATACGTACCTGGCGTTCAGTCTCTCCTCGATATGTCACTTTGACCCCCGGTCTGGTCTTGGTCTTCGACTTTATGGCTGCTAGGCAGAGACCGTAGAGGGTTCCTTTCGAAAAACCTAGTCTCTGGTCAAGATATTCGAGATAGCCCTTTGAAGTTAGATGTTCCCCTCTTGTGCCAGAGCGGTAACTCATTAACTCCACGGATAATCTTGATGCTGATCAGTCGGCTCGGCTTTAGGTCTACTGTCCTTCTGGACCTTTAGAAACTACCTGTGCCTTGGCGAACCTGTTGCCTACATCGGTAACCTTGATCTTCAAGCGTTCGCCAGCCTTGGCTCCCGTGACGAAGATGACGAACCCCTGAATTCTGGCTATTCCGTCGCCCCTCTGGCTCACTTCGGAAATCGTAACGTCGTACTCCTTGCCCACCTCCACAGGCTTCTTTCCAAATCCGAAGCTACCACCACGGTCGTCTCCACCTCGTCTAAAGCTCAATATGTCTCGACTCCTCTACCACGCTTTTTCTGGTTCACATATGAACGTTTCCGTTGCCGTAAATTTATCGTCAGAGCGTGATCGTCTCCTCGCTCCCCGGGCCCTCCCGAGTACAACGGACAGGGTGAGCTCATGTGAATCAGATGCCGAGGAAGGAGCGGAGACTCTTGTACCTGTTTCTGATTGTGACTTCGGTCACTCCAGCGGCCTCTGCGACATCCTTCTGTGTGATGTCTTCGCCTTCCAGGGTGCAGGCTACGTACAGAGCCGAAGCGGCTAGTCCCATCGGGTCCTTCCCAGCCGATATCCTGAGCTGCGATGCCTTGAACAAGATTTCCCGCGCTCTTCGCTGCGTCCTCTCCGTCATCCCTGCCCTAGACGCTATTCTGGATACGCACCTCGATGGCTCGGCGACCGGCATCTTGATGTCCAGCTCCTTCAGCAGGAGCCTGTACGACCTTGCCAGGTCCTTTCTCTTGACGTTGCTGACTGCTGCCACGTCCTTCAAAGTCCTTGGGACCTCCATGTCCCTGCAGGCGGCGTATAGCGACCCTGCCATCATCGCGGTAATCGACCTTCCTCTCACTAGGCCCCTCTCGAGACACTTCCTGTAGATGTACGCGGCTCTTTCCGTAATCGCTTCAGAAACCGTGAGCTTGTCGGAGTACCTCCGGAGCTCATTTAACGCCTGCCTGAGATTCCTGTCGGCCGACTCGTGAGCCTGACTCCTTCTGTCCCAGGTCCTCAGCCGCTCGACGGTGGACCTCATTGAGCTTGACAGAGCCTTTCCTGACGAGTCCCTGTTGTCCGTCCCTATCACAGTGGCAAGCCCCATGTCGTGCATCGTCACGGAGGTTGGGGCGCCCGTCCTGCTTCGGTTTTCTCCTTCTTCACTGGAGAACGACCTGGTCTCCGGGCCCGTATCGACTATCTTCTCTTTGACTACGAAGCCGCAACCAGTGCAGTAAAGCTCTCCCCCAGAGCTGTCCACCACCATCGGACTCCGACCACACCTAGGGCACTTGTCGAGGGATCTATCCAGTTTCCACAGCCTCGAAAAATTGGTCTCTTGTGGTATTCTATATCACACACCCTATGATTGGGTCTCCTTGAGTAATGGTGCGTCCTCCTATATAAAGACGGGGCGGCGAAGACTCATTTTCTCAAGCAACGACCCCTGCCACACGCCCAGTACTCTGCCTAGACGGGTCATCGCAGGCGTCCGGGACTCTCCGTTCTGCCATGAGCCTAGATTCGATGTCTTTTGGTTATGCGATTTCCAAGAAGGTGCGAGAATTACACGATTCGGTAGGTCCCGAGCGACCGAGCGTCATGCCAGAGGATGGAACAGGAGCGATGAGTTGCCTGGAAGAGCCAATAGATAGTTGGGGCTCGTAGATGGTGTGCCCTTCAACTTTCGCACTCTTCATACACCCTCCTCGAGGCGTTCCCCAAACGCTGCGCTGCCACCCTCTCGGTTCCGATGAGCAAGACACACTAGAACGGGTGTGAGTGAGTGGGCCCCTGGAAGCGAGGCCGAAGTATATTCGGGGATCACTGGACGTTGGTCCAGGTCGTCTTGATGTTGGTTCTCCTTCACGTATATGTGCCGTCAGGTAACCCGGGGTAGTATCTCGACTTTAGAGGCCGCCGAAAAGTCGATGTCATAGTGACACTCGATCCAGTGCCCTCTTTCGACCTCGATCAATGGAGGAGGCAGGTTCAGGCACTTCTCGGTAGCGTAGGGGCATCTCGTCCTGAAACGGCAGCCGCTGGGTATAGCGACGGGGCTGGGGACGTTCCCTTGCAGGACCCCCAACTCCCTCCTCTTCGATGGGTCCGGGACAGGGACCGACGAGAGCAGGGCCTTGGTGTAGGGGTGCTTGGGATTTTCGAAGAGCTTCTTGGTATCGGCGAATTCGACAATCCTACCCAGGTACATCACTGCGGTCCTGTCGCACATCTGCCTGATTACCGCGAGGTTGTGTGAGATGAACAAAAACGTGAGATCTAGCTCCTGCTGCAGGTTCCTTAGCAGCCTGAGTATCTGAGCCTGGACAGAAACATCGAGCGCGGAGGTGGGTTCGTCGAGTACGATGAATGACGGCTTTACCGCGAGGGCGATTGCTATGGCAATCCTCTGTCTTTGACCGCCGGAGAACTCGTGAGGAAACCTTGCGAGGTGGTCTGGGTTGAGGCCCACCTTCGCTAGCAGTTCGCCGGCCATCTTCTTTGCCTCGCTCTTTGTGGACGCTATGCGGTGTATCTTCATAGGCTCGAGCAGCGCTGACCCGATGCTTTGTCTGGGGTCGAGAGAGGCATAGGGGTCCTGGAAGACCACCTGCATCTTCCTCCGGAAGGGCTTGAGACGGCTCCCCTTCAGCGCCGATATCACTGTGCCTTCGAAGGTGACGCTTCCCTTGGAGGGTTCTGTGAGTCTCATCAGCGTCCTCCCAAGAGTCGTCTTCCCGCAGCCTGACTCCCCGACCAGCCCGAAGGTCTCGCCCCTTCTGATGCCGATTGAAACGCCGTCCACCGCCTTCACGTATGCGACGGTCCGGCTCAGGATTCCTATCCTCGTCGGGAACCACTTGAAGAGGTTCTCGGTCTTGAGAAGGTAATCGTTGTTGTCCGTCACCGCGGACGCCTCACTCTCCGTACAGAGCCTTCACCTCGGCCGGGTAGGTGAGGTAGGAGACCTTCAGGTTGCTTATCCTCACGACCTCCGGCGCGATAGACCTTCATCTCCTAAGGCGGGGGTCGAAGACGTCCCTGATTCCGTCCCCCAGAAGGTTGAAACCGAGAGAGATGATGAGTATCGTGAGGCCCGGAAATAGGATGAGCCAGGGCGCCGTGAAGATGTACTGTATCCCCTGGTTTGCCAGGTTCCCGAGCTCGGGGAGCAGCGGGCTGGGCGTCAGTCCGATGAACGTCAGCGCAGAGACGGTGAGTATCACTGAGCCTATGTCGAGGGTAGCCTGTACGAGTACTGGGTAGATCGAGTTCTGGACTATGTGACCGTAGAGTATCCTGACGTCTCCCGCACCCATCGCGCGCAACCTCTCAACGTAAGGCTTCTCCTTCTCACTCAGGACCTGAGACCGCATAAGCCTGACGTAGTAGGGCCACCAGGTAGTGAGCACCGCGATCGTCAGAGTCGGCAAAGACCTCCCCAGGACTACGATCAGGACGATTGCGAGCAAGATTCCGGGGATTGCGAGAAAGACGTCGGTGACCCTGAGTATGGCCTCGTCGACGATTCCACCCTTGTACCCGGCCAGGCCACCGAAGAAGACCCCTATCACGACGGCCGAGGCGACGACCTCGAACGCGATCTCCAGGTCGACAGGAATCGCGAGTATTATCATCTGCAGCAGGCTCCGCCCATAAGAGTCGGTACCGAGCGGGTAGACAGCGGACCCTCCGCAGTTGAAGACGTTGGCTATCTGCCAGTTGACGATAGGGTTGTTCCAGCAGAGGCGCAGGTTGAGGGGCTGCTGGTTCCACGATGTTGGGTTCACTATCAGCGGGGATAGCAAAGCGAGTAGTACTGAGGCCACGGAGATTGTGACGCCGGCGAGGACTATCGGGTTTCTCCTCAGAAGATGAAGCGCGTACTTGAGGTCGGCCCGCCCCCCGTACCTGTCACTCGATTGGGATTCCTCTGGCTTCGAAGCCTTCACCTCAGTACCTTATCCTCGGGTCGAGCTTAGCGTAGATCACGTCTACGGCCAGATTCGTGACTACGATTATGACGGCGGTGACTAGGACGTAGAGTTCTAGAAAGTTTATGTCAAGAACATTGGCGGCTGCGAGCGAAGCGTTACCCACCCCAGGCCAGGAAAAGACGATCTCCACGATTACAGCCCCTCCCAGAAGGTAAGCGACGAGGAGGCCGGATACCGTGACCGCCGGGAGTATGGCGTTTCTCAGCGCGTGTCTGTAGATGACAACGTTCTCCTTGAGCCCCTTGGACCTCGCCAGTGTGATGTAGTCCTGCCTCAGGACTTCCATCATGCTCGAGCGGACTATCCTTGATATCGCGCCTATCGATGTGATCGCGAGAGTGAGTGCCGGGAGGATAAGAGCCACCACCGAGTCCCAGAAGTAAGGGAAGTTTAGGGAGAGGATCCCATCAAGAAGAGGGATGCCCGAATACCGTGCAATCTCTCCTGGGACGACGCCCGAGAAACAGATGACGCACCTGGTTGCGACGGTGCTGTTCGCCGACAGAAGACCAGACCCGTTGACTCTTATGTAGAGTACAAAGAGTATCTGCAGCACGGCTCCGAACCAGAACTGCGGGATTGAGTAGCCGCCGAGAGAGACCATCCTCGAGATGTGGTCAGGGAGCTTGTTGTTGTGCGTGGCTGAGACAATTCCGAGGGGGATTCCTATGATAATCGTCAGGAAGGCGCCCGCGATCGCCAGCTCAGCCGTGTAGGGGAACCTGCTGAAGAAGACGTGCCAAGTCGTGTCGGTCCCTGAGATACCCGGGAGGAGGGTCAACCCCCAGTTGCCTGCCAGGGCGTTTTCTAGCCATCCGACGTACTGCCCCCAGAGAGGCACCACACATCCGCCCTGCAGAGAAACGAAGGCAGAGTAGGAGGGGCAGGAAGTTGTCGCCACACCGAGGGCGCGAGCGACGGAAAGCTTTGCTGAATCGTCCATCCTCGGGGTGATGTAGGCCGCGAGGGCCGTGGTGGGCGGGAGGAGGCCCCTCGTGAGGTAGAAGATCAGAACGCTCAACGCGAGAAGAACGAATATCATCAGTAGGAGTCGCCTCACGACGTACTCGTATAGTCTCAATCCTATCGGTTCGAGCCCGCTTGATTATTTGAGGGTTCCCGGCTTGTGGGACGCGCTCTCCTGGGCATATCTTCGCCCCGCTTCGCCTCGCCTCCGCCGAGGGTGAGGTGAACTAGTAGAGAGCCGCGAAGTATTGAGGTTCCCCGGTGGTGTATATGGCTGGGTTGAAGTAGAAACCCCGGACGTTCGACGTCATCACCATGTAGATGTAAGGGTAGAAGGTCCAGATATCCATGACCTCTCTGTTGGCCAGGGCACTCATCGCGTTGGTTGCGGCGACCACGCCGGGAATGTTGTTCTGAGCGCTGGCCTGCTGAGCCTGGCTCCAGTAGGTTCCCATCTGGCCCAGGTTCCATCCTCCAGGGCCGGTGTATATCCCGCCTGGCGAAAGGATCGGCCCGAGGAAATCGAGGGACCAGGGATAATCATCGAACCAGCCGAAGCACGACTCGGCCCAGGCGTACACCTCTCCAGAGAAGGCCTCGCTGGTCATCTGACCACAAGGCAATGGTGTCACGCTGACGGTGAGTCCCATGTTGTATGTGGTGCTGACGTTGTTAACAGTTCCCGCCAACTGATTGAGTATTGCCTGATTGACTGTGTCGCCGGTGGCGTACACGAGGGAGACGGTCTGCGGAGTAGGGTGAGAGCACTGACCGTTCGAGCCGAGCTGTTTGCAGCCGAATACATTGCTGAATACTCCCGGGGGGGCGGCAGACCCGTTCTCGAACCTGAACTGCGTTATCGGGTTTTGCATTGCGCTCAGGAGGAGCGACTGCACCTCGTGCGGGTTGTAGCTGTAGGCAGGCTTGAGTGATGCGTTGTAAGAACCCTGAGGAGGGATTCCCGGAGGCTCGAGCCCGTTCGCCACCTTGCCGAGGTTGTTGTTCACCTGCAGGTTGATCTGAGTCAGGTTAACAGAGTCGGCGAAGGCTTGCCTGAATCTTATGTCCGCGAATGGTTGGAAGGAGTAGTAGGTACCTGTGAACGGATTGGTCACGTTCGTGTTTAGGGGGATGAAATAGGTTGCGTACTGTGTGTACGGTCCGTAGATAGTCACACCAGGGGTGGTCGATGCTAGGTGCCCTTTCGCGAGCCATTCACTCCTGTTCGCAACGTCGTAGATGTTCGTCGAGGCGACGTCTATCACCATCGCTTGGCCGGATGCGGCCGCGTCCTTGAGGTCTATCTCCCTGGTCGTCTGGTCGGGAACGAACTTGTAGACGACAGTCTGGATACGCGGGTGAATCTTGCCGTAGGGTCCTCCCCAGTAGTTGGTGTTCGCCTTGAGGGTGACAACGTTCGAGGCGACATCGACGCTCTGGATCGTGTACGGACCTGTTCCGGCGAGCGAGCCCTGAGTCGACGAGTCGAGATACGTGGCACCACAGCCCTTCGCGCTGCACGTCGCCTGGAAATCGTCGAAGTACTGGATCATCTTCTGCGTAACGTTGCCCGAGAGCGTCGGATACGGAAGATGATAGCCCGAGCTCGGCTGGCTCCAGAGCTGTATGTCGTGCTGCATGACGAAGCCGGGAGCAACTATGTTTGCCCAGAGATTAGCGATTAAGTAGGGCAGCGCGCTGTTGGGGTTCATGATATGAAGCACCAGAGTGAGCGGACCCGTTATCTGGACGAAATGCTCATTGAGCACCTTCTGGGTGTACTGACTGCCGTAGGTCTGGGTGCAGGAGCATAGTGTCGTGCTCAGGCTCGTGTCCAGGAGCTGCTGCATGATCCAGGAGGCCTGAGTTCCATGCCCCACTGGGGCGCTACCATCCATCACGAGGAGCCGGTTGTAACTGAAGTAGACGGCCGAGGAATTGAGCGTCTCCCCGTCAGCGAACTTGATCCCGCTCCTCAGGGTGGCGGTGAGGGTCTTTCCGTCGGTCGATACCTGATAGCTCTGCGCAAGCCAAGGGATGGGGTCCCGCCCGTTGGAACCGTTGAACCAGAGGAGAGGCTCGTAGACGTTCTGTTCGACGGAGGCCCCGTATATGTCGTACGAGACCTGCGGGTCGAGGAACTGAACCGTCGAAAGCGTCTCGTACGTGATTGACTGCGGGACTGCGTGTGCACTGGTTGTGGTCGTGCCGCTGCCCGTGGTGGTCGACGACTTCACGGCGCCGCTGGAGGCGTAGAAGTAAACTGAGGCGCCTCCGAGGACGAGTAACGCAATAACTATCACGGCGGTTGCGGCTCTACCGAGAGCACGCTCACGACTGAATCTCACGTGCATTTGGTGTGATTTGTGACTCGACGGAGAGACGCGATTTAAGACTTTCTCGCTTTGCCGCTCCGCCTCTCCGGCGGGAAGTTGTCCAGCGGGATGAGGGTACCAACGACCCAGTTCGGCTTGTCGACGACTTCGTGTATCCTCAAGTCGGCCGAGACGCTGCACAGGACGTAGGCCTCCTCCCTGGTCAGATGGTACTCCCTCGTGAGGTGGTCTATCATGTTCCTCAGGGAGATCTTGGTCGCCTCCCATAGGTCCGGGGCTATCCCGGTTGTGCCGTACAGCCCTCTGCGACCGACCCTGTCGCCCGCGACCAGGTAGTGCGGGGAGTCGATCTTCGCATCCTTCGTAACGTCAAACCGCAAAGCCGCCTCCCCCGGGCACTCGATCGCGGTCACGCAGACCTCGCCGTCTCCCTGCGCGGCATGGACGTCACCGACGGAAAACAACCCTCCCTCCACCCAGATGGGCAAGAGGAGTCGGCTACCCCTCGTGAGGTGTCTGTTGTCCATGTTCCCTCCGTGCTTCCCCGGCGGCATCACGTCGATGTACCCTTCCTGAGGGGGAGCGACCCCGTAGACGCCGCAGAAGGGTTTGATAGGTACTCTGATCCCTTTCCTAAAGGGGGCGTGCCTGCCGTCGCGGAGGTTCCATATCCACAGATACGGTTTATCGAACTCCTCCAGAAGCCCCAGACCAGGGATGATTCCCGACCAGCCCCAATTCGCCGTCTTCACTTCGATTACGTCCACGACCAACGCGTCACCCGGTCTGGCTCCCTCGACGCTGACGGGCCCGGCGAGTGGGTAGAATTTCTCAGCGTTCAGGTTCGCGAGTTCGTCCGGGCGGCTCTTCTGTGATACCTGCGAGGAGGTCACCTCGTTCACGTGGAAGGTCACGGTTTCGCCGGGCTTGATGTGGAGGACGGGTCTGTGGCTCCTACTCCACTTGTAGTGGAACGTGTCGAGCTTCACGACGTTGGCTCTGGGCACGGCTGACCCTTCAGCACCTCCTCTCCATATACCTATCACGGCGAGGATGCGAAACGCATTCGGTAGCAGAACTAACCCTTGACCTGTTGCTGCCTCGGACGAACTTCGTCAGATAGTAGCCCCTCAACAGCGCGTAAAGATGCCGCTTCTGTATCCGATACCTCCGAGGAAAATCCATAAGAATCGCGCGCCCAGGACTAACTGGTCAGATGGTTGGGAGTTACCCCTCGAATTGAGATAATTCACTACGGAGACCCGTGGTGCTGGTACAGCTGGGGTCTCGAACCAGCGATCCAACGTCTGCACGAGGCTTACGGCGACCAAGTGGCCATTTCTTACAAGATGGGCGGTGTCTTCAACGACTTGGAGAAGTGGAGGGCGAAATACGGAGTGGGGGATGACGCGGCGCTGTCACAATGGATCAGAGAAACCGACCAGATGATGAGGAACCCGTTCGAGCTGGATTACGTATTGAAGTCGGGTATGAAAGATACTTGGAAAGCGTGTGTCGCAGTGAAAGCCGCCCAGCTTCAAGGAGAGGAGAGCATGCTCAGGTTCTACAGAAAGCTGATGGAAGCGATTCAGCTTTTCTCATAAGACGGTTCGCAGGACGAAGTCATCAAGAAGGTTGCTGCCCAATCTGGACTCGACGTGAAGAGGTTCCTCGAAGACCTCAAGGGGACCACGGCTTCTTCGATGTTCAGAGACGACAGGCACAGCATGGCTGCGGAAGGCGGGAACTTCTTCTCGCTGCTGATAGTCAACGGGGAGAATCGAGAAAAGAGACTTGTTTCGGGTTACACCTCCGACGAGTACGAAAGAGTAATCGATGCAATGCTCGGAAAGGGGTTCGAGAAGAAGACCCCAATCGACATCATAGAATACTTGGACAGGAGGAAGGGCTATCTTGTGACCGCGCGCGAAATCTCCGAAGTCTTCAAGACCGAAGAATCTGACGCAGAAAGGAGGCTCTCAGGCCTGAGCGGATCCGGCTTTCTGGAGAAGGAGGTCGCGGGCTGGAGGACCTACTGGGCCCTCCCCGAGGGTAAGACACTGGACAAGCTTACTCTCGAGCAGGTGAATCTTTCGCACGTTACGGAGAGAGCCAAGGTCACCGAGCCGGCAAAGCTGGAGCAGGTGGTAAGGGATGCCGTGAAGAAGCTATACACGGAAGTCGCCGAGAAGCCCAGGGGGGTCTTCCACTTTCCCGTTGGGCGTGAGGGCACAAGAGTTGCCGGGTATCCAGCCGAGGAGCTGGACAAGATACCCGCGACAGCAGTTGAGTCTTTCGCTGGCGTGGGCTATCCCCACAAGACGAACTCGATCCGTGAGGGGGACGCCGTGCTCGACGTTGGTTCGGGATCAGGCACCGACATTCTTGTCGCGGCTGTCAGAGCTGGACCAAAGGGCAGGGTGACCGGTCTTGACATGACCGACGCTATGATAGATAAGGCGCGGGGAAACATAGAGAAATCAGGGTTCAAGAACATCAGGGTCACGAAGGGTGAAGCCACCCTGATACCCCTTGACGACGGCTCAGTTGATGTTGTGACCAGTAACGGCGTCCTCAACCTCGTCCCAGATAAGGAAAAGGCGTTTGCCGAAATCTTCAGGGTCCTGAGGCCTGGAGGAAGACTCCAGCTCGCGGACATTGTTACTCGAGAGAACGTTCAGGCGGCATGTGGAATAGTCCCTCAGCTCTGGGCTGACTGCATAGGCGGAGCTTCGGTGGAAAAGGACTACCTTGACATGATCCGGAAGGCCGGTTTCCGCGACGTCAAGGTCATAGACAGAATCGACTATTTCGCCCAGAGTCCAGAGACTACCCGGAGGCTTACGAAGACCTTTGGCGCTGAATCTGTCGTGATTAGTGCGAGGAAGCGAGCCAGCGCTTCTGCTGACTGAGCTCGTATCATTCGCCTCGGACTAATCTAGTTTGTAAGCTTCCCTGCCCGGCAACGAGGACTTCCCTTCCTCTCTTGGACTTCGGTCAAACATCTGACCTGAAGTTCGACGTTGGGAGACCGATAATGGCCTGCCTCGGCTATCTCTGGTGATGTAACCCGGCTTCCCCTTGACATGTCTGACCGGTTGCTTTGCGAGTCAACTCTCATACATGTCAAGAAGCTGTGTGCTCTCGGCTGTCTCTTGCTTCTCTCTCTTCTTTGGCATTAGGTAAGTGCGTTTCCTGTCACGGTCTCCTGCTCTGCGACGGGCATGGTTGCCTTCTGCCAATACCAGTACCTGTAGTAACACTCCGCACATAGCGTCGGGTTCTGTCTGGCCGCTGGTTGTCCACACAGCTCGCATGCCAACGTCATGATGAGACCTGATTCGGTGAGACAAGTCCTTCCTTTATTCGTTTCTAACGCAATAAGTACGGGAAGATGAGATCGAGATCAATCGATATGTGGAATGCATGGAAGATCCTCGCGGCCTTCCCCTCTTCCATCCCGCTTTTGCCGCATTCAATCCTTTCGTTCGGAGTGGTGTGACAACGGGAAAAGATAGAGCACTGGACCAGATTCGTGTGCGCGAATCACGTAGACATACTGAGATTGGGATAACAAGGCAAATCGATTGTCTCGACTCCGTCATCCTCCCAATCGTTGTACACGTAGTCTAGGGTCAGATTAAGTTTTGGCTCTCGCTCAAGCCCCTGAACACCTCAAGAATCTTTTCTTGCAGATCCCATTGAGTGAATATCCCAAGAAAATTGCCGTCGTCATCTACCGTAAGCAGCCGGCGAATCTTCCTTGGGGAACCACCACCTCGCAAGGGCCATCGCCTACGCTGCCTGCGGCGAAACGGTAAGGCAGCTGCGGTACAAGACCCAATGGTACGGGTCCGCCCTCATCACGGCGGACAGGTGGTACCCCTCAACGAAGAGGTGCTCGAGGTGCGGGGATGTGAAGGACGTGATACCCCTCGGGGAACGCGTCTTCAACTGTGAAGTTTGCGGCCTCGTCGCAGACCGCGACCTCAACGCCGCGAGGAACCTCGCGGAGTGGCTGGGAGTTGCCCGGACACGAGAAACGCCTGTGGAGGGAGGAGTCCAGTCAACGGCGGCCAAGCCGCTGCTGATTCAGCCTCCCGGTGAATCAGGAACCATAAGCCTCGGAAGAGGCCCAAGGCGATGGAAGTGATAAGCGTCCACGCTTTGGCAACGAGCAAACTCATCGGGATTGATTCGACGAGCAGGTGGCAAGAATCAGGGGCTGATCAGGCTCGTTGAATCACGGCTGAAAGTCCGGCGGTCTGTATCTCGCCCTGACCATCTCCTTCAATGAAGTTACGAGGTCGAAGCTCGAGTCCACTATGTCTGTCTGGGTCACTATCCCGATGAGCTTACCTCCCTCCATCACGGGAAGCTTCTTCACGCGCGCCTCCGCCATCAGCTTTGCGGCGTTCTCGAGTTTCTCATCGGGTGTAATCGTGATGAGCTTTCTCGACATTAGCGCACCCACCCTCGTCTTGCTTGGGTCGAGACCTCTGCCTACCGCCCTCAGGACGTCTCCCTCGGTAACGATACCGACTGGTTTGTCTTCTACTACGACTATGGAGCCGATCTTAGACTTCGTCATCGCCCTCGCTGCCTCCCTGAGCGTCTTTTCAGGGCCGATCGTCTTTACGCGCCTCGTCATGATGTCTCTCACGAAGATCAAGCAGCCATCAGCCTCGCCCCGCGCGCCTCCCCCTGATAACCACTAAGACCACGGCGACCACGACCGCCGCCGCGGCCGTTGCGAGCCCAGCGTACAGTGTAGAGGTGGTTACACCCGTGGTTACACCCGTGGTTACACCCGTGGTTACACCCGTGGTTACACCCGTGCTGGTGGTTATCACCGCAGTAGCCAGCTGGGTGGGAACGAACGCGGCCCCCTCGAAGTGAGGGCTCGCAGGGTCTTGGAAGACTTTGACCACTGTTACGTTGCTCCCAGTTGCTTTCAAGACGTTTATCGAGCCGGTCTGGCCAGCCTCACCCTCTGTTATCACCAAGAGGGAACCGGCGTAACTCGAGAAGGCGCTCGAATTCATTCTCACGATGACCCCCTCATCGTATTTGGCCACGAAGAGGTCGCTGTTGGCTGGTATCAGCATGACGCGTTCGGGAGCCTCTCCGGGGAAGTTTGCTACGGTGGTGAAGTTGCTCGGATTACTCCTCGGTATCGCCTGGACGCTGTGTGAACCCTCCACCGACACTAACATGTCGCCGGCGAACTTCCCGAAGGCGGGAGGAGCAACCGCAATCCCTTCCGGGGTCAGGCCGTCACCCAATTTTGTAACCAAGCTCGCTCGACCGCTCGAATCTATCGCCCAGAGCTGGCCACCGGTGCCGAGAGCGTATAGGAGGAAGCCCCATGATCCGTCGTTGTCGAAGGCGAGGAAGTTAATCGTAGTCCCTTTGGCTGGGGTCGAGAACAACTTTGCGGAGGCGCCCGATGAGTCTAACTCGTAGACAGAGTCACCGGAGCAGAGGAAGAGTTCGCCAGCCGGAAAGCCGGCCTGCCCGGGCGAGACGGCGACATAGACTTCGCCCCCTCCCGTGAAGGAAGTCGCAAATGGCTGCACCGAGCCGTCTGTCCCGACCTTGACTAGCTTCGTCACGCCGTCCCTGGAGGAGCCTATGAAGACGCTTCCCGTCCAGGTGACCGATACCGGTTTTGGCAACGAGGCGAAGCTCTGCACCCCTACCTTTGAAGAGACTGCCTGCGAGGAGAGGAGCACGACAGTGAGCATCGTGAACATAAGTAGCTCCTTGCTTCTTGGCATTGACGGTGAATCTTCGATGGAGTTCCCTGATATGTGTTCCTCAAAGCCACAGCGACAGAATGGGTGGACTCGGTCTTCCTGTCAGAGTAGGGCCGACCCTCAAGCTCGATATGAGTGTACCAATCCGGGCCGCATTAAGCTCCGAGCTTCTCAAGCAGCCTGAGCAATTCCTCGTCGCCCCCAGCGGGGGGTTGCCAGTCGACACTGATGACCTCCACACCTTGCCTCTTCAGGTCGTCGGCAAAAATTTCTATCCCGAGATTAATCACCTTCAGCTTCTGTTTGAGGATGCTCCTCTTTTCAGGCTCTTTACCTTTCATTGCCAAACAACTTCCTTCCGACGGCGCCTCTGGACGCAACAAGCGCTGCGAACCTCGCAGCCTGAGCGTTGCTTGGCATTAGCACGACTCCCACGGAAGCAAGCTCCTTCGCTTGCTTCTGCAGGTCTTGGGGATCTTCCCGAGTGCCTATGATGGAGGCCACAACAGAGAGGTACCTCCGGCCGGCTCCTGCCAGCTTCTTCGCGGAGGCGATTGTGTGTCTAATCTCCCTGGCAGGATCCTCGTTGGAGCCGTACCCCAGGACGACGTCCAACAGAACGACCGCGGTTTCAGGGTCTCTCGCCTCCTGAAGTAGCCGATTCTTCCTCAACGAGTAATCGATCATTGGATGCGGCCGCCCCACTACAAACTCTTCCGAACCCATGTCAATGCATGCGTTCTTTCTGCTGACGGTGGCATCGTCAATCCTGCTTTCCGGTTTTAGTGGTGCGTTCGAGAACACTTCCCCAATCAGGGGGGTGAGGACGACCTGAGATTCGTAGCAGAGAGTCCCTCCAGAATATAATCCTCTGATGTACCTCTGCGTCTTGGACATCTCGGATGATTCGCTCTGCGCGAGCGACCTTACCCTGCTCTCAGAGACCGAGAAAGGATGGGCACCTGTTCTCTTCCCATTTACGAAACCACTCGCCATCCTTGCCGCGTCTTCCAAGGTCACCGCCCTCACCTGCTTACTTGCTCCAGCATCGCCTTCTCCGAGGAAGTTGACTACGACGGGCTTGTTGCTTCCACTCGCGGCGTTCAGGATCTTCGCGCTCGTCTTCGGGCCGGGTGGCTTGGATATCAGGACGATTACCCTGGTATCCTCATCCTCTTCCAGCAGTCTGATCCCCTCCATCGTCGTCGTGCCGCCAACCTTCTCCGAGAGGTCGTTCCCTCCGGTCCCTATCGCGTGCGATAATCCCAGCCCCTCGCCGTCGAGAAGGGTCGAGACCTGCTGAATGCCTGTCCCGGAAGCCGAGACGATTCCCACGGACCCTCTGCGCACGACGTTTCCGAAGCCGAGAACTACGCCGTTGATGATTGAGGTCCCGCAATCCGGCCCCATAACAAGCAGGCCCCTCGCCTTCGCGGCCTCCTTCAGCTCGACCTCATCTTCACGAGGTACGTTGCTACTGAAGAGGAAGACGTCCAGACCACTCTCTAGGGCATTCATCGCCTCTCTCTTAGCAAATCGTCCTGGGATGGATATGAGGGCCAGGTTTGCGTCGGACATTACCTTGACGGCGGAGGCGAGTGACCTGGGGCGAATCTCCTCCGCCTTCATGGATTCTCTCGATGAGAGCATCTCCTCGACTCTCGCGACAGGCGATTCGAGGGCCTCTTCGTTCGCTGCCTCTATCGCGATGATCAGATCGTCTGGGCCTGCCTTCTCTACCTCGCTCCCCTTGAATCCCGCGTCCGTGAGGACTCTCTTGTTGAGCGGTGTCGCCATCAAAACGGCCGCCTGCGAGACCCCCTTCAACTTCGAGACCTCGTTCGAGACTTTCATGAGCGTGACTGAGTCTCTGTAGTTTCCCTTCTCCACGATGATCTTGAACAGGGTAGCTACGCAACTCCCACCGCAGACTTCTCGTCGAGCGACAGCTGGAAACCTAACAGGATTCCGAGGACGGTGTCGGTCCCAGACGTCTCTCCGACCTTCAGCACAAGCTCAGCGGAACGCTTCGCTTCATTCGGCAGAGCCGTCAACATCTTCTTGATCAGCTCTTGGAAGTGTTCGTTCGTTTCTCCCCTCGCCGCCTGCGAGAGATACTCCTCGCTCAGCATGGTCGTTCGCTTCCGCGCGCTCGAGGCTATTTCTCTGTTGACCCTTCGTACTCTCTCTGCGTCGCCTTTCAGGTTGTGCGCTATCAGAGCCAGGCTCGCCATCAGGCCTGAGAGCATGTCGTCACCCGACGGTGTGAGCCCGGGTCCCAGACCGGCGAGGTTTTGGACATCTGTCCCCAGGTCCGAGATTCTCCCCTCTCTAATCTTGCTAAGGAGAGAACGCACTCTCGGCAGGGCAAGGCGTGAAAAGGAGTTTAGGGCGGCTGGACGCTTCGTCTTCTCTATCCCGCTCGGCACCAGGAGCGGTATGAGACCGCCGAGGCCCTGATGGTGTCCCCTGCTCGCCGCCGTCCTCGCCACAGCGGCAACATTCGTCCTAATCTCCGAAATGCTCCGCGGCTTGGTCGGGAATTCCTTCTCTGTCCTGTACAACCTTGCGTGTTGTATCGAGACGAGGACCGCTCTCTTGCCCCCGATTCTGATCTCGCCGCTCTTCCTGAGGACTTGGTCGCTCTTCTCCACTCCAAGCTCGGCCATGCTCCTTTTCCGTGGCAGGTCTGTAACTATGTTGGTTGGCCCGCTTCCAACTTCCTCTCGCACTATGCTGACCATCGAGCCACCCCGCAAGACGACGTCGATCGCACCACTGAAGATGCTGTGTACCCGCCCGATTGCTCCTCTTCCCCTTATCCGATTCGCGGCGGCGAAGCCAATCGAAGTCGCGGTTAGGGTGTAAGATGCAAACGTTGATGGAGGAGAGTCCCTCCTTTTTGCCGGGGAGGAGGCGACTTTCTGCTCGGTCACTAGACGTGACAACCTGGCTCGCCCGTTGCCAAAGCCGTGGACGTTTATCACATCACCGCATTGGGCCTCTTCCGAGGCTTATCGTTCCCGGCTTGCTGGGAGGGTTGAATCGGCGGCTTGGCAGCTGACGGGACTCCCCCTCCACAGACTTTGAGCGTCCGGGCAACTGTGAGCCTCGGTTTCGCAATACTGGAGTCCTGAGATGGCAACCTTGGGACTAGGCTTGCTATGGGATTGCCATCTGCTTGTCCGTCAAGAACCTCGCAGCCATTCTTCATTGTTGAACTCGGTTGAGGCGGTCTTTTTGTATCTGCCCCTCCTCAATTGGGCTGCCTTCGTCGTGCTTTGGCTCCATAGAGACGCCCTATCCAGCGCTCCTGTGAGTGTAGCAGCTAATTCGGGGTTCGTGATGACAGGTATGCCGTACTCGACCGCCCTTCTCCTGATCAGGTAGTCATTTCTCAACTCTTCCTCCTCGAAGCTCTTTGGAATGTTGATCACAAGGTCAATCTTCTTGTGCGAGAGGTACGTCGCTGCGTTCGGCTCCTTTCCGTCTAGTGGCCAGCGAAGGAGCGTGGTCTTGATTCCATTCGCTTCAAGGAACTTGGCTGTGCCTCCGGTTGCGAAGAGCTCGAACCCCATTTCGGCAAGCTTCTTGACAGTGGGAAGCAGGTACTCCTTCGTCTTCGGAGGCCCGGTGGAGAGGAGTATGGAGCGCCGCGGTAGGTTGAAGCCCGCGGCCATGAGTGACTTGAGGAAGGCTTCGTCGAAGCTTCTGCCGAAGCAAGCGACTTCGCCTGTCGAAACCATCTCGACGCTTGTGACAGGGTCCGCCCCTTCCAGTCGCATGAATGAAAACTGTGGAGACTTCACAGCGTACCCGCTTGATTTGGCTTCCCCCTCCTGCACACTGCCCCCCAGGAAGACGTCCGCTGCAAGGCTCATCAGGTTGACCCCGACCGTCTTGGAGACGAAGGGCATGCTCCTGCTGGACCTGACGTTACACTCGATGACGTAGACCTCACCGTTTTTGCAGAGGAACTGGATGTTGAAGGGCCCTCTAATCCTCAGCTGTCTTGCAATCTTCCGGGTGTAGCCGCGAATCTTTTCCTTAGTCGCATCCGCAATCAAGATTGAGGGAATCGACATTGTTGCGTCGCCCGAGTGGATTCCTGCCTCCTCAACGTGCTCGATGATCGCACCGATGAAGACATTCTTGCCGTCTGAGACAGCGTCCACTTCGACTTCGCGTGCGTCCACGATGAACTTTGACATCACCACCGGGTGCTCACTAGATATACCTCCGGCCCTCTTCAGGTAGTCTTCAAGCTCCCCCTCATCATTGGTCACTTTCATCGAAGAACCTGAGAGAACGTATGAGGGTCTGATGAGGATAGGGTACCCCAGAATTCTCGCTGCTCTCTTCGCCTGTACGAGGGACTCGAGCCTGCTCCACGGCGGCTGGGGAATCTGGAGGACGTCGAGCTCGGCGCTGAACTTTGCCCTGTCCTCTGCCCTGTCGATGTCCTCCGCGGTGGTCCCTAGGATTCTGATACCCGCGGTCGCGAGCCTGAGTGCTAGGTTATTTGGGATCTGGCCGCCCACGCTGACCACTACGCCGTCGGGGCTCTCCTTCTCCGCTATGTCGAGGATCCTCTCGAGGGACAGCTCGTCGAAGTAGAGCTTGTCGAGGATGTCGTAGTCCGTGGAGACGGTCTCCGGGTTATAGTTGACCATTATCACTTCTTGGATTCCCTTCTCCTTTAGCGCCAGCGCCATGTTCACACAACACCAGTCGAACTCCACGCTACTGCCTATCCGGTAGCACCCAGAGCCCAAGACGACGCACTTCTGTGTTTTTTTGGGGATGATATCGTCATTCGAGCCGTTGTAAGTAAGATAGAGATAGTTCGTTACCGCTGGCCATTCTGCGGAGAGGGTATCGATTTGCTTGATAAATGGGACGATGCCCATTGACTTGCGGAGTTTCCTGACCTCACCCTCGTCCTTTCCCGTTAGGGTTCCGAGCAATCTATCGGAGTAGCCGAGTTCCTTGGCCATTCGAAGCCTTCCCGGGTCGAGTCCCGAAGAGAGGAGCTCCTCCTCGAACCGGACGAGCCCTTCCAGTTTTCTCAGGAACCAAAGGTCTATCCCGGAGAGCGAGTGTATCTCCTCGACTGAGAGTCTCGACATCAACCCCTTCAACACGTAGAAGAGACGCAAGTCGGTCGGGAACTCGATCTCCTTCCTGATTCTGGTTAGATCAGAGTCCAACCCGTGGACCTGAGTAAGCTCCCTGCCGATGTCGAGCATCCTGACGGCCTTTTGAAGAGCCTCCTCGAACTTCCGGCCGATCGCCATCACTTCGCCGACGGATTTCATCTGAGTTCCGATGATCCTGCTTGCGCTCTCGAACTTCTGGAAATCCCACCTCGGAATCTTGACAGTGATGTAGTCCAGTGCCGGCTCGAAGCACGCGGTGGTCGCCCCCGTAACCTTGTTCCGCAGCTCGGGGAGGGTATAGCCGATCGCCAGCTTTGCCGCTATGTAAGCGATGGGATATCCCGTCGCCTTGCTGGCAAGGGCCGAGCTGCGCGAGAGGCGGGAGTTTAGCTCTATCACGCGGAACTCCTCGCTCTTCGGGTCGAGTGCGAACTGGATGTTGCACTCTCCGATAATCCCGAGGGCACGGACGACCTTGAAGGAAGCCATCCTGAGAATGTGGTACTCCCTGTTCGTTAGAGTCTGGGAGGGCGCGACGACGATGCTATCGCCGGTGTGAATCCCCATCGGGTCGAAGTTCTCCATATTACAGACGATTATGCAGTTGTCCATTGAGTCGCGCATTACCTCGTACTCGACCTCCTTCCACTTCCCGAGGTACTCCTCGACGAGGACCTGCCCTATCCTGGAGATGGCCAAGCCGCGCGAGACTATCGACCCCAGCTCCGAGTCGTTGTGTGCGACGCCCGTCCCCTGGCCCCCCAGAGCGTAGGCAACCCTTACCATCACGGGGAAGCCGATCTCTCTCGCAGCGGCCTGGGCCTCCTCCACAGTGTTGGCACTCCGGCTCTTCGGAATCGGGAGGCCCTTCTCTATCATCAGTTGTCTGAACTTGCTTCTATTGTCTGCCGCCTCGATAGCAGCGGTTCCGGTCCCAAGGACCTGAACCTTGTGCTTCGACAGGACGCCTTTTTCGTTGAGGTCCATTCCTGCGTTTAAGGCGGTCTGTCCCCCGAAGCCTAGCAGTATGCCATCGGGTCTCTCTCGCTCGATCACCTTCTCGAGGAACTGGGACTCGATTGGCACGAAGTATGCACGGTCGACAAACCTGGAGTCCGATTGGATTGTTGCGATGTTCGGGTTGACGAGTACGACCCTGATGCCCTCCTCTCTGAGCGCCTTGATGGCCTGAGCCCCCGAATAGTCGAACTCCCCGGCTTCGCCAATCTTGATTGCACCGGAGCCGAGGACCAGTACCGTCTCTATGCCTTTCCGCTTTGGAATTCTCTCGCCGCCTTCGCGAAATCATCGAACAGGAAGCCAGTCTCGTAAGGACCCGGGGAGGCCTCGGGATGGAACTGCACGCCGAACACCTTCTTTCGCTTGTGACGAATCCCCTCTACCGTCCTGTCGTTCAGATTTACGAAACTGACCTCGAAGTCTTCGAGAGACTTCTCATCGACTGTGTACCCGTGGTTCTGGGTTGTGATGTAGACCCTCCCTGTCCTGACGTCGCCGCAAGGGTGGTTCTGCGCCCTGTGCCCGAACTTCAGTTTGTAAGTCTCTCCTCCGGTTGAGAGGGCGAGGACCTGTGCCCCCAAGCAGATCCCGAATATTGGGAGGTCAGTCTCAAGAAGGGACCGGACAGACTCGATGGTAGGGGTGCACTTCCTAGGGTCGCCGGGTCCATTCGAAACCACGACCCCCGCCGGCTCAAGCGCAAGGATCTTTCGAGATGGCATATCATAGGGTACCTGCACCACGTTGAGCCTCTGAGCAAGCAGGTTGCGCAGGATGCCGAGCTTGGTCCCACAGTCTATCACAACGACCCTCGGCTCTCCCCCAGCATTGTACTCCCTCTCTTCGCCGATGCTCACCCTGCCGACGAGGTCCAGAGCGTTGGGGTCTTCAATCGACTCGGCGCGCTTCCTCAGCTGTTCAAGACTCGAGCTGCTTCCGACGCTGAGCTGTCCGAGCATCGTACCTCGGGTTCTGATCATCTTGGTCAGTTCGCGGGTGTCGATTCCGGCAATCCCGGGAACCCCGTTGTCTGCAAACCATTCCGAGAGGGACTCGCGGGACGACCAGTGCGAGGGAGATTCCAACTCGGAGATTACGTAACCGGAGACCTGAACCGCTTCGGACTCGAAATGGAGCGGGACCCCGAAGGGGTCGGAGATTTCTGGGTTTGCGACGCCGTAATTCCCGACCAGAGGCCACGTCTGGACGAGTATCTGCCCAAAGTAGGAGGCGTCGGTGAGAGACTCGGGGTACCCGACCATGCCGGTGTTGAAGACTACTTCGCCAGTGATTGTCCTTTCGGCCCCGAATCCCTTGCCGAGAAGAATGGTGCCATCCTCAAGAATCAGAGCGGCGTCTTTTTCCGAGCTTGGCACCTTCGATCCGGAAATGGAAGGCTCCCAGATTCAGAATTTAAGGCTGTGTCCTAACAAGTTAACAAACCATTTTCTACAAACGCAGACAAAGATGCCTGGATTTTGGAGGAGCGCTTTGGGGAGGAGAATGCGTAGTGGCAGAAGTTTAGAAACTTAACCCGTGGGCTTCCAGCGACGGGTTCTTTACTTGTTCCGACGGGCGTGTGTTTTCTTGGTCGAACGCAGCACCAGTTTCAGCAAGGGTTCGCTAATCTCAAAGGCGTCACGCATGGATATCATCCCCAACGCCCTACCATCTCTGTCGACGACAGGAAGATGTCTGACTCCCGCTTTTCGCATCTTCTCGATCGCCGTCGCGATGCCCTCCCTCGGGCTGGCCCTTAGATGCGTCCGCGACATTATGCTGGAGACTGGGATTCCCTTACCAGTCATCAACTTGCTCACGGAGAAGACTACATCCTTTTCAGTGACTATTCCACGCATTATCTCGCCCTTATCGACAACGATCACGCTACCGACGTTCTTCTCCCACATGAGTTTGGCGGCATCGTCAATCGTCGTCTCCTCAGTGACGGTCACGGGTGGAACCTCCACAATGTCCGCCACGCGCATGCTGACCTCTGTCTTCTTCTTCGGCAAATTGCCGAAGCCGCGAATAGGCCAATGTAATAACTCTTCAGTGCCCGACACGCCCCATGCCGAGTGATGCGACCCAGACGAACCACTGCGCTCGGTGGTGAGGCTCGTTGGTCGGGGAACGCTCTTGAGCTGAAAGGTAACCGACTATCTCAGCTTTGAGTTGAAGCCCTGAACCAAAGTCATAATAAGTCCGCGGGAATTTCCTCATTTCCGTAGAGGCTTCGCTTTGCCTCGTCGAATTCGGTCCAGAAGTGGGATGCGTAGACCCGTCTTTCTCATAGCGGTGGTTATTGCGTTGGCGTTGGGGGCGGGATACCTCGCGTTCTCGGGAACCCTGAGTCAGAGTAACACTACAAACGGATCAGGTTTGGGTCCACTATCTATCAACTCTGCGACTCCAGTCCTTGGGTCTGCGAACGCGCCCGTGGCCATCTTCGAATTTGGAGATTTCCAGTGCACCTATTGTCACCAGTGGTTCCTGAACACGGAACCGCAAATCATTCAAGACCTTGTCAACACGGGCAAGACGAAGCTCGTCTGGAAAGACTTCGACTATTACGGACCGGATTCAACTTCGGCTTCGGAGGCAGCATACGCGGCGGGAGAGCAGGGCAAGTTTTGGCAGTTCTATGACTACCTCTACTCTCATCAGGGAACCCCGAACAGTGGTTGGGCGAGCAGAGCGAACCTGGTGACCTTCGCCCAGAACCTAGGTCTCAACATGACGCAGTTTAACCTCTCCTTCAGCAGTGGTAAGTACGACTCTCTGATTAAGAGCAACTTCGCTGACGGGCAGAAGCTCGGAGCTAGTGGGACTCCGACGTTCGTAGTTCTGGGCCCGAATGGCAAGACGGTTCAGTTAGTCGGAGCGCAGCCGTACTCGGCGTTCGAGACGGCTGTTAACTCGGTTGCGGGAGGGTAGAAGTGTATGAGCCCTCAGGTCCTTGACGCATTGCGAAGGCCAGTTTACGCCTCAGCGGCGCTAGGCATTTCTGCAGTTTTCGGGACACTTTTTCTGTACCTCAATCAGTTCCTCTTCTTCGCACCGTATTTTGTTTTTTTCGTTCCCTCCGAGGGACTCGAGCTGTTCACGCTCGATGTCGTATTGTCAGCCCTTTCGGGCGTTGTGATTGCGCTCTCTATCTTTCAGATACGATATATCCCACGCCTTTCGATGGGTCGGGCAAGGGCCGGTTTCGGCGGAATCGCGATCGCTTTTATTGCGGGCGCATGCCCCTGCTACTACCTCGTCCCCCTGCTGGCGGTGGCGGGCGGCGCTGGAGGAGCTTTGGTGACGGTGGGGATAATCTTCGAGGCGTACCAGATTCCTCTCAAGCTGCTCTCCGTGGGGTTGCTCGGGACAGTAATGTACACATTGGAGAGGAGTCTAAGGGCCGCTTGCGCTGTCAAGCCATCGGCTCCGGAAGAGGCGAGTTCGCCGCCAAGGTGAATTCATCAACGTACGACGGCGCAGAGGAGTCGCGCGCACCGTTGTCGCCTTCGCCAATTTTTGGGGCTCTCTTGAAACTACCCAGATGGTCCATCTTACAAAAGTTGGCGGAGAAACCCTTAAGCCACAACGAAAGACGAAGCCAAAGACGATGCCAGGGTAGCTCAGCCTGTCCGCTTCGGGCTATGGAGAGAGATGTGTTTCCTCGAACACCCGGCTGAAGCGATCTCGTCTCATGGACCGGGCTGTCGCAGGTTCAAATCCTGCCCCTGGCATAATTATCATGACCTAGCTTGATCGCTCGTATGTTGGCCAAAGTAGCTGCGAGTGGTTCTTTAGTTGGTCATAATAGTTCTTCGTGCGGTGGACGACGCTTCAGGACATTGACTCTACGAAGATTCAGACACGTATGGACGTGGCTATCTACTTGATACCGAGCGAATCAGTGAGGGAGCCGGGCATTGTCGCTAATAAAGAGGTACTACATAAATAGCAAACGGCGGATCCCGGAGAGGATGGCTAGCGAGGTCATCATCGGGAGGCGCCCCCGTTAGGTTGCGCGTATCCGTTCTTCTCGCTCTCTTCCTTGTCGTTTCGCTCGCCGTTGGTCCGATTTTTCCAAAAAGCGCCGCTTCTACGACAGGTTGTCAGTTCAACTCAGCGAAGGGACGGATCCAGCACGTCATCTACATTCAATTTGACAACACGCACTTTACGCGCGATGACCCAAACGTCCCGTCAGACCTCGAGCAGCTGCCCAACCTGCTGGACTTCATTCAGGAGAACGGCGTGCTGTTGACGAACCACCACACGCCGCTGATCTCGCACACAGCGACCGACATTCTTACCTCTCTGACGGGGGTTTATGGTGACCAGATGGGAGTGCCAGTTTCGAACAGCTTCCGTTACTTCAATCCGGACGGGACGTCGAACCTGGGAGTCTCCTTCGCCTACTGGACCGACCCGATCTTCGACCCCACCGCGTCGTCTCCGACAGATACCAAGCATAACATGCTGACAGCCGACGGCCTCAACGCGCCCGCTCCGTGGGTCCCGTACACAAGGGCTGGGTGCAACTTCGGCGCGGTTGCCACAGCGAACACAGTGCTCGAGAACATAGCGACCGACATACCAACCGTGTTCGGCCCCAACTCCCCGCAAGCGGCGGAGGTCTCCTCCAACCCCGCTCAGGCGTTCGCAGATTTTGTCGGTATTGCGATCCACTGTGGGACCGGGAACGCGCTCTGCGCGTCCGCAAACGGCGGCGAACCCGATGCCCTCCCGAACGAACCGGGCGGCTACTCTGGCTACACGGCCCTATTCGGGCACAAGTACGTAGCACCTCTGGTCAACCCTAGCGGGCCATTGACAGACCTGAACGGGAACGTGGTAATGGACGCGACTGGCCACATCGGCTTCCCCGGTTTTGACGGCATGCCCGCCTCAGTTTCGCTCTCGTACGTGGCGGCCATGCAGGAGCACGGCGTCCCGGTGACCTACGCTTACATATCCGATTCGCACGACAAACATCCGACCGGACCTGCGTACGGCCCCGGTCAGGCGGGGTATGTTGCAGCGCTGGCCGCCAACAACGACGCATTCGGGAAGTTTTTCGCTCGCCTAGCGACCGACGGCATCAACACGGGCAACACGCTCTTCGTATTCACTTCCGACGAGGGCGATCACTTCGTCGGCGGCTCACCGAGCCCGCCGGATTGCGACGGCGTCACTACACCTTGCACGCACAGCACCATCGGCGAAATCAACACGAACCTCGCCGGGCTGCTGGCCACTCAGCAGGGTATCACAACACCGTTCAAGGTGCACTCGGACTCCGCCCCCACATTCTACATAACGGGGAATCCCAGCCGCACCGCGCCGGAGACGAGGGCCTTCGAGCGGGCGACGGGAAGGCTGACGGTGGTGAACCCGATAACCGGGGCCACGGACACGCCCGCCCAGTTTCTGGCCGACCCGGTCGAGATGAATCTCCTGCACATGATTACAGCCGACCCGGCCCGCACCCCGACGTTTACGATGTTCGCTAATCCGAACTACTTCCTCTTCGCAGGCCTCGCCAACTGTAACACCCCCTGCGTGACGGTTAACCCGAGTTTCGCTTGGAACCATGGGACTGTTGCGCCCGATATCACCACGACCTGGCTCGCCCTAGTGGGGCCGGGAATAGAGCATGGGAGTACCCACGAGGGGGGTGACGACGAGGGGGGTGACGACGAGGGCATCTGGTCGGACCATGCAGACATCCGCCCCACGATTCTGCTGCTACTAGGCCTGAAGGATGACTACATTCACGCTGGGCGTGCGCTCGTCGAGGAACTCAAAGGATGGGCCGTCCCGTCGTCTGTTCGAAAGCACGGTGACACTTTCTTAGAGCTAGCTCAAGTTTACAAGCAGATTAACGCACCTCTCGGTGAGCTCGGCCTCAACAGTCTGAGGATCTCCACGCACGCAATCGAAAGCAACACCGCTGGCGACAGCACATACACCAACCTTGAGAATCAGCTACTATCGTTAACCGCTCAGAGAAACGCGCTGGCCGCCCAGATAATCGGGCTACTCGAGGGCGCAGAGTTCAACGGGCAACCAATCAACGCGCATCAGGCCCATTCGCTGATCTCCCAGGCGCAAGACCTGCTCAATCAAGTAAACGAACTGGATGATTAGATTAGGACCTCAGAAGTGCTCAGTTCTATACTATCGGGTTTGGACCGACTCGGACCTTGTCCCCTTCAGTGTTCTCGAGAGTTGGGTGGACACCCTTTCTTTGAACCGGCTCATGTTTGCCCTTAAGCGCCTCGATGCTCGCTGCGGAGCTGTTCAATAATGAAATTTGGTCTTGCCTTTCAAGCAAGCCAGACCGATGCTCATTATCTGAAATGCCTGAAGCTGGCAAATCGATACGGTTTCGATATGTTCCAGGTCTACGATGACCTGCTCTTCAAACCCGCCTGGAGTGTGCTTGATCAGATTGCCCCTCACGTCCGAGATTCGAGGATGAACTTGACCATAGGCCCAGGAGTCACAAATCCGTTTCACTATCACCCTGCGATCATCGCGGCATACATTAGTTACCTGGACCAGGAAACAAGGGGAAAGGCGTTCTTGATGATTGGTAGGGGGGCTTTTCACGACATTGTGGGCATCACGATAGAGGATCCAATCAGGGCCGTTCGCGAAGCAATAGTGATAATCGACAATCTCATTCACGGTCGGAAGGTTGATTTCACCGGCAAATGGTTCAGTCTAACGGCTCAAGCGCAATTCCGGTGGACCCCTCCCAGCGATTGGGATCCCAAGCCCAACTCGAGTGGAAGGAGAATCCCCATCTGGATTGGTACGTGGGGTCCCAAGATGTGCCAGCTTGCCGGAAGCATGAAAGAAGTGACTGGAGTGATGGTAAGCAGTATAATTGACCCGAGGTACATTGTTTCACTTCGGGAGAGTCTCGCGATTGGGGCGAGGAGAGCATCTCGGGACGTAGACTCCATCGAGCTTGGTCTCGTGTCGGGGACAGTTGTATCGAAGGACAGAGACACGGCGTTCAAACTCGCTAGGGAAGCAGTCGCACTCTACCTACCCTACCTGAGTCCGATGACAGAGTTCGTCGGAATAGACAAAGCCGAAGTCGATGGTGTTAGGGAGGCTCTCGCGAAGGGTGACACAAAGCTTGCGACCTCGCTCGTTTCAGAAAAATCGGTTGACTCCTTCAAGCCGTGGGGTACCCCCGATGACATAATTGAGAAGGTATCCAACCTGATGAATACTGGGTTAACCAGAATAAATTTTGGGTTCGGCAGGGGGCCCGAGGATATTGAGGGTATCGAGCTTCTAGGGAAGAAAGTGTTGCCCTACTTCGCGAGTAGGTAACTACAGCGGGCACATTTTGCTTCAGGCGTGTACGACAATTCTCTTCGAACGGTTGATTCGTCCATCGATGATCAGCACTAGCCTGTCTCGCTCAGTGATTCGTCTGGGGCCGTCTTATTCATCATATCTCCTCTGTCAGCCAAGTGAGTCTGGCGGGTCCGAAGGTGAACCTCGACCCTTAGGCTCACTTCACTTAACTGGCGTCGGAGGCTAGCGCCTTTCCAGTCAATGCCCTGATCCGTACTAGGCGACGGGCCCAAGATTTTTTGGAACTTTTCACGTGTATGAGTATGCACCACGAATGGGTTCGCTTCGGGGCTTGTCCGCTCTTGCCGGCGTTCGTCTTGTTTCGTTTCGAGGTCCGGGAAACCATCGGTAATTCATGGCTCTAGTCGACTGCAAACGAGGAAGATCAACAAAGGTTTATGTTAATCTGGGAAACCCAAGTTCCCAATACATATGGAAGCTGCCCGAGGCGCATCCGGTGGCCCAGGGTCTGCCCAGTCGGCACAAATGACCGCCGAGGCTGCGAAGCTCGTTGGACGCTCGATTAGGAGAGTAGAAGATAGAAGGTTTCTGACAGGAGGCGACAGGTATCTCGATTCGGTAAATCTACGCGGGACGGTATATGCAGGCTTTGTTAGAAGTCCCTACGCCCACGCCAAGATAATCCACATCGACGTGAGCAAGATCGTAGAGAACCCAGGTGTCGTGGCCATACTGACCGCAGAGGAGGTGCGCAGTCATTCAGACCCCATACCACTTCTCTGGAAAGTCCCAAATGCCTTGACGCACGAGCACTATGCACTGGCTCAAGAGAAAGTGAAGCACGTCGGGGACCCGGTTCTCGCCGTAGCTGTGAGGGAGAGGGAGCAACTTGAGGACATCATAGAGCAGGTGGAGGTTGAGTACGAGCCCATCGAGCCTGTGCTCGACCCGCTCTCAGCGGATAAGGGTCCCGTGATCCATGAGGACCTTGGGTCGAACAGGTGTTTTCAGGTCAGCATCTCCAATGGCGATACATCAGCAGCGATGAAGGATTCCTACGCGACGGTATCGGGTAACTTCAAGATTGCAAGAGTCGCCGCGAGCCCGATGGAGACAAGAGGTGTGATAGCGGACCCAAATGGTCTCCACGGCATGTTCACGATATACTCTTCGACGCAATGGCCACACATACTGAGGACTTGCCTAGCCCGAAGTCTAAGGCTGCCCGAGAATCGCATCCGAGTAATTGCCCCAGACGTCGGCGGGGGGTTCGGAGTCAAGGGAGAAGTCTACGCGGAGGAGATAGCCGTGCCGCTCTTGGCGCTGAAGTGCAGCCTGCCCGTGAAGTGGGTGGAGTCGAGAAGGGAGAGTTTCCTGGCGACGGCCCAGTCTCGGGCGCAGCTGATAGACGCCAAAGCCTCTTTTGCGCGGGACGGCAAGATAACGGCTCTCGAAGTCAAGATAAATTGTGACCTGGGGGCGTACCTCCATACACTCTCCCTTGGTACTCCCATGATAACGTCCATCTCCTTGAACGGCCCATACCATCTGCCAGAATTCTCGGTAACGACTGAGGCGGTGTACACGAATAAGGTGGGATTGACGGCGTATCGCGGTTTCGGTCAACCTGAAGCCGCATTCGTGGTTGAGAGGTTGATGTCAGCGGCCGCTGCGAAGCTGAACATGGACCAGGCAGAGATAAGGCTCCGGAACCTGGTGCAACCGACGGAGATGCCGTACAAGCTGGCGGGGGGTGGAATCTATGATTCCGGGGACTATCCGTCCTGTCTCCAGAAGTTGTTGATACTTTCAGGCTACGAAAAAATGATCGCCGGACGAGACGAAGCGAGAAGGCTTGGGAAGCTTAGGGGAGTCGGTGTTTCGATGTACACCGAAACCACAGGCTTTGCGCCAGGATTCGTCTTTGCCCTTCTGGGGGTGCAGTTCGGCGGGTATGAGAGTGCTAAGCTGAGGATCGACCCCCAGGGGAGACTGCACGCCACGACTGGAGCCTTCCCCCACGGACAAGGCTTCGAGACAACGCTCTCACAAATCTGTGCAGACGAGCTTGGGTTAAGGATGGAGGATGTCTATGTCACCCATGGCGACACCCAGGTCTCGCCTTACGGTCAGGGAACCTTTGGGAGCCGGACTGCGGCCGTCGCCGGGAGCGCTGCCCTAATAGCGGCGCGCCAACTCGCACAGAAGATTCTCGCGGTTGGTGCCCGCCAGATCGGAATCGGTAATCCCGAAGACCTATATCTTTCCGACGGTTTCGTTCGGTCTCGTTCACACCCTGAAAAGCGGGTTTCAATAGCCGAAGTGGCGTCGGCTTCCTACACGGCCCATAACCTTCCGCAGGGGGTTGAGCCGGGGCTTGAGAGCACTATCAACTTCAACCCAGTCGGCCTCGCGACTTCGTATGCGGCACATGTCTGTGAGGTTGAGGTAGATCCCGAAACGGGGAGTACGACGATTCTCGGACATTATTGCGTTCACGACTGCGGTAGGCAGATCAACCCGATGATCGTTGAGGGGCAGATCCACGGTGGCATTGCTCAGGCCATCGGAGCCTGCTTTCTTGAAGAAATCAACTATGATGAGAACGGCCAGCTGCTGACCGACTCCTTTCTGGACTACCTAACCCCGACCGCACAGTTCATGCCTCACAAACTGATGGTGGAATCAATGGAATCTCCGACCCCAATTAATCCGTTGGGTGCAAAGGGCGTCGGAGAGAGCGGAACAATAATTGCTCCTCCCGCCATGGCAAACGCCGTCTCCGATGCGCTGGGAGTTGATGCGAACGAAATTCCTCTGACACCTGAACGGGTTTGGAGACTAATCAAACGGAGGGGCCGGACCCGGTCTGAGCCGTCGACCGATTGAGTGAGTTCAGGCTTATATAGAGTCGATTCGGAATTGGCCGAAGCGGATGAGCCCGACGCATCGTCGCGGTGAAAGGGCAATTTCTGCGATTGTGGCCGCCGTTATCATCGTCGTGATCATCGCGGCAGCGGCGGCGTCGTACTTCTTGCTGGCCCCGACCTCACAGGGGATTCAAACGACCACCCCGAAGACCGTCGAGGTTGTTTTCGGGGCGACGCTTTCAATGACGGGTCCGTTGCAGGCTTTTGGGCAGGAGCAGAACTGGACACTGTCATACGCAGTTCAGTCGATCAACGACCTTGGGGGGATTCCGCTGAGCGACGGGACTAGAGGGATTGTCAAGCTGGTGGTTCTGGATGACAAGACTGACCCGAGCGTAGCCCAATCAAATTTGCAGACCCTTGTCTCTCAGTACCATGCGCAAGTGATCATGGGTGAACTCGGCGGAGTTCAGGATTCCGTGGCGCAGCAGTTCGCGTCGAGAAATCAAATTCCGTACATCGGACCGGTGTATACCTCAGTCGCAAAGACTTGCGCGGATTGTTCCAACGCCTGGATATTCTCCCCATTCCACAATGAGACTAACGAGGCACATATCTTCTTCAACTGGTTCCGGACTGTGGACCCGTCTACTCCATCTCACAACGTGACGGTGGCCTTCTTTGGTGAGGGTGATCCGGCGGCGCAGGCGAATAACCTTGGGGGTGAAGCTTATGCGAGAACCCTTGGATACACCGTCTGCACTTGCTCGGACCTGACATTCAGGCCTGGTAGCACCTCCGAGATGACGAGCTTCATATCGGCTGCAAAGAGCGCGGGTGCTGAAGCCGTTTACGGACTTCCCCTTCCACCCGACGCAGTCCTGATGGTGAACACGGCCCACCAACTAGACTATGCGCCAAAGGCATGGCTCCTCACACGAGGAACCGCCGTTGCGCCGTTCGCAATACCCGCCCTCGGGGGTGCTGGAAATCTCTCCGTGGGAGTGATGTCCGCCTTCCCGTGGCAGCCCAGCGTTCCTTACGCAGGAAAACTTCTGGGCAAGAACGTGAGCAATTCTGAAATCGTCAGCAAGTACGAAGCCAAGTGGCAGCATCCACCCACCCTCGAAGGCGTCTACTTCGCCGAGGCGTTGATAGCTGCAGACGCGATTCAAAAGGCGGGGTCGCTCAATAGCGTAGCAATAAGAGGCGCCCTTCTTTCCACGACCTTCAAGACACCGATGGGAGATGTCTCCTTCACCCCTGGAGGCCAATGGATTCAGTCTGGAAAATTCATGCTGATGATGCAGTGGCAGAACGCCGTGATTAATGGCCAGACGCTACAGGTGCTGCAGGTGCTCGAGCCGACGAGTGTCGCTACGACTAACTACATACTCTATCCGTTCAGTTGGGCGAAGGCGCAGCCCCAACCATGGCCGCCCCCTGCCTACTAGTCGTCGCTCTTTATTTGACCGGAATCGGAGTCCTGCGTTTTCGCAGCTCGTGTAGAGAGGAGACAAGGCCCCGCGGCAAAAGCACGGCTACGCCAATTATCATTAAGGAAAGTATGAAGGTGTCGACAGTACTTCCGGGGAATTGACTCGTGACGTAGTAGTTTATCAAACTAAAGACGACCGCCCCTAGCACCGGACCTTCGAACGTTCCGATTCCACCGATGATAACCATGAATATCGGGAACAGAGAAAAGTTGAGATTTTGGAAGAGGGTTGTGTTGATCGTCCCTATGATCTGGAGATAATAGGCACCCGCCGCGGACGCGATGAATCCGCTCGTGAGGACTGCTATGGATTTGTAAAGCAGGACGTTAATCCCAAGACTCGACGAAGCCAATTCGTCGTCCCCTAAGGCTCTCAAGGCGAATCCGACCCTCGACTGCATCAGAAAGTATGCGCCGAATATCGTGATTCCGGCGAGGACCAAACCCGAGTAGTAGAGCCCTATCGGTGTGAGAATCACGGTCTGAGGAACGGTGAAATCTGCCCTGTTGCCAAGAAATTCAACCATCGGCTTAACGATGAGTGGGACGACGAGGGTGGCGATCGCGAAGTAGAAGCTCTTGAGTCTAAACGTTGGTATCAGTGCGACTCCGAGAATCGCCCCAGCAAAGCCAGCCAAGAGCAACGATATGATGAACGGGAACCCATCGAACAGGGCTAGCGCTCCCACAACCCCGCCGAGAGCGAAGAAGGCGGAGATCCCCAGATTGAGAAGCCCTGCGTATCCGCCCACTAGGTTCCAACTCTCTGCCAGCGAAATCCACATGAAGTAGACGGCGTACACAGACAGGACCCTCGAACCCTCCGTGGAGAGGGTGAGTGGATACACTGTCGCGAAAAAAAGTGAGATTAACAACGTGATTTGGGAGGGATTTCTCATGCCTACCGCGAACCTCCATACCCGACTCCTATCGGCCAACTTGGGACCAGTCCCTCTCCTCCGCTTCACTCAGCAATACCGTGTCCAAAGAGCCCTCTTGGTCTGACCATGAGAATAACAATGAAGATCAGAAACGTCAGAAGCGACGCGAGGTCTGCGTGAAACTGAAACTGTGAGGGCAGCGTGAGAGCGATGAGGCTCGATACGCTCATGATGACCCCAACAAGAAATCCCGCCGCAAGGGTTCCAAGTATACTCCCAATCCCCCCTAGAATTACCACGACGAGTATCACCGGAAGCAACACTTCATCCCCCGCTGTTGCCGTTACGGAGTTCGTGAACGCAAAGAGCCCCCCCGCAAGCCCCGCGAGGGCCGAACCCGTGATGAATGAGAGGAGCCTGACCGCCTTCGTGTTTATGCCCGAGAACTCAGCGGCCTCCCAGTCCTGCGACGTTGCGCGAATCGCTCTGCCACGATACGTCCTGGAAAGGAAGAGTTGGAGAATAGGAAGCACCACAACAGCCATGACGAATGCCAATGCCTGAGCCTCTTGCAGGAAGAACGGGCCTATCTGGATTGCGGTACTCGAGTAGCTCTGATGCTGAGCTTGGGCCCCAATGCCGTGCGATGGGTCCAGCGCCGGAAAGGGACCGATGCCGTTTGAGGCCAGATACTCTAAGAGTATCGAAAGACCAAAAGTGGCGAGGAGAGGGGCTTCAAACCCTGTCCTCTCAATCCTGTAGATAAGAAGAAGGTAAACTGAGCCGCCCACAAGGGCCAGCATCAAGGAGTCAGTGAATATCGAGAGCAGGGGGTCTATGTGGAGAACGGGTGTAACCAAAATCGAGAACTGAATCGTGGCGAATGCTGCGAGGACGATGAATGCCCCATGGGCCACGTTCAGAACCTTCTGGACGCCAAATATGAGAGAAAATCCGGCGGCGGAGAGGGCGAAGAATCCGCCCTGCAACAACCCATTCACGAGGGCCTGAACAAATTCTACCGTGCCCAGGGCCAAATTCAGGTCCCGACTCCCAGATAGGCTGCTCTTACCATGGGGTCGTGCAACAGCTCATCGCTCAATCCACTGCCAGCCACCCTCCCGTTCTCGAGCACGTAGGTTCTATCGGAGATTTCCATCGCTCGCTCCGAGCTTTGCTCCGCCAGTAAAACAGCGACTCCTTCCCTGTTTATCTTCTCGATAACGCCAATGACCTTCTCGAACGCAATAGGTGAGAGACCGAGGGAGGGCTCATCGAGGAGCAACATCTTGGGCTTCGCCATCAGCGCCCTGGCAATTGCGACCATCTGCTGCTCACCCCCCGACAGTGTCGTGACTAGCTGGAAACTTCGCTCTTCTAGTACAGGGAACAAGTCGTGAACAACCTTCAGCCGTTCATGGACTTCGGGACATCTTCTCGGTGCGCCCATCCGAAGGTTCTCTCTCACCGTCATTTCTGGGAACAGCCTTCGTCCCTCGGGAACATATGCGATGCCCATAGCTACCAATGTGTGGGGAGCCACCCCAGTGACTCTAGTTCCTTCGAAGACTATCTCTCCTCCCTGAGTCCTCACCAGACCCATAATCGACTTGAGCAGAGTCGACTTCCCAGCCCCATTCGCGCCAACGATGGAGACGATTTCTCCGGCTTCCGCGCTCATCGATACGTCCCACAGTACCCTTAGGTTACCGTAGGAGGCCGAGACCGAGTCAACTGATAACAACGGCTCTTGAAGCCACCACGGCTCTATTGAGGGGCTGAGGAGAAGGTTGTTGTGCTTTCCCCGCCGTTACCTCGTCTTCCCATGTATGCCGCGACCACTCTCTCATCTCTCATGACTTCTGACGGGCTACCCTCGACCAGCTTCTCTCCCCCGTTCATCACGACGATTCTGTTGCAGAGTCTCACTATCGCTTTCATCACGTGCTCAATTACGATTAGCGCCATTCTCCGCTCGGGCTGTATTCTTCTGAGAAGGTCGACCATGGCGTTCATCTCCGAATGATTCAACCCAGCCACGACCTCGTCTAGCATCAAGAGTTTTGGAGAGGTGGCAAGCGCCCTCGCGAGCTCCAGCCTCCTCTGTTCCGCGAGGGTGAGGCGACCAGCGCGAACCTCGGCTTTGTCCAGAAGCGAAACCGATTCGAGCATTTCAAGCGCTTTCTGGGTAGCTCGCCTCGGCGCGTTAATGCCGCCTCTTCCAAACAGCAGTCCAGTCATGACGTTCTCCCTTGCGCTCATCCTGGCGAATGGTCTCACGGTCTGAAAGGTTCTGGCAACCCCAAGCGACGAAACTTCGTGTGGCTTCAGACCTGATATGACTTTCCCATCGAACCTGATGCTTCCTGCCTCCGGCCTGTACACGCCGGATATCAGGTTGAACACGGTCGTCTTGCCCGCCCCGTTGGGCCCGATTAAGCCGAGGATCTCCCCCTCGCCTATTGAAAAGGAAAGGTTCCTCACGGCCACCAATCCACCGAACGACTTCGTAACCCCGTCCAGTTCAAGAAGGGCATCCAAGTTGGATTGAAAGTGTGTGGAAGACCTTTAAGCTTTCAGCCAAGAAGAGTTTTGAGTTATTAGGTGATGAATGAAAAATCGTCTTGATTTGATCCTCACGGATCGCACGCACCTTAACTACGCTCCACGCTCTTGCGATTCTTGATTCACAAATTCCTAGGTGGGCGCTTTCACGGTCGTTCGGGTTGCGGGCCTACTTTCTCAGGTACTCAAATAGCTGAATTTCGGGGGGCTCCCAGTCAACAAGTTTCCCCTTGTTGTACTCGTCGTAGGCTGAGAGGTCGAGCAGGCCGTGTCCGCAATTGTTGAATGCGATGACCTTCTTCTCCCCCGTTTTCCTGCATCTTATGGCCTCATCTATGGCGTACCTCAAACCGTGTGCGGATTCTGGTGCCGGGATGACCCCCTCCGTCTGGGCAAACATCTTTGCCGCCTCGAACACCTTCGTCTGAGGGAAGGCAATGGATTTCACGACCCCCAAATGGATCAGAAGCGAGAGGCTGGGGGCTTTCCCATGAAACCTCAGTCCGCCGGCGTGAATCGGGGGATTTGGAGTGCTGTGTCCAATCGAATACATCTTCACCAGTGGGGTGTGTTCGGCCGCATCCGCGTAATCATAGGTGAATCTTCCCCGAGTTGTTGACGGAACAGCTGTGGGCTCGCATGCCACGAATTCCGTTTCTATTCTCCCCCTCAGCTTTTCCCTGACGAATGGATAGATGAATCCTGAGTAGTTGGAACCACCTCCGATGCAGCCACACATCATGTCCGGTACAAGGTCCATCAACTCAAACTGCTTCTGAGCCTCCAGACCCATGATCGTCTGGTGCGCGAGCGCATAGTTGAACGCCGAGGCGAGGAGGTAGCGGGCCTCCTGCTGCGCGAGGGTATCTTCTATCGCCTCGCTGATCGCTATTCCGAGAGACCCGGGATGGTTTGGATTCTCGGCGAGCAACTTTCTCCCTGTCTCTGTATTCTCGCTGGGGGATTCCAGGACCTCTGCCCCGTACGTCTCCATCAAGATCTTCCTCCCGGGCTTCTGCTGGGCACTGACCCTTACCATGTAGATGCGCGCCTTCAGCTGGAACCTCGCACACGACATCGCGAGTGCGGATCCCCACTGCCCTGCACCAGTCTCCGATACCGCAAGTTCTAGGCCCTGTTTCTTAGCATAGTACGCCTGTGCGAGTGCCGTGTTGGGCTTCATACTCCCAACCGGGGAGAATTGTTCAGCCTTGTAGAATATCTTGGCTGGGGTGCCCAGGAACTTTTCCAGCCTCCTCGCCCTCACGAGTGGGGTCGGACGGGGCAGGGTCCTGTAGGCTTCCCAGACTTCCTGTGGTATGTCAAACCATCTTTCCTTTGAGAATTGTTGCCTCACCAGTTCCTTTGGAAAGAGTCTTTCGAACTGCTTCGGCCCGACAGGCTTGAGTGTGTGGGAATCGAGCATTGGGGCGAGCGGCTCAGGCAGGTCGGGGACGATGTTGTACCACTTCTTTGGCAAATCATCGGGGGAGAGAACAGCGCCGTAATCGGGATCAGCGTACCCCTTGAAGGTCATTCGTCACGTTCGACGCTGCTTTTTGATTTAAGCCTTTAGACCAGGTCTCCTGCCCATTTTTGTGCTGGACCTCAGCGTTTCATGACGTTCGAGCTTTTTTGCCCTGTTTTTGTGGTGGGCTTCCGGAATATGCCCATAAAGGCCGTGCACCAACAAATTAGGTGACGGTAGATGTTCGCTGAGACAAGCGTCCTTAACCTTGAAGGGCAGAGAGTCCCTGAGTCACTGATTCAGGACTTCAAGACGCGTCTTCGCGGCAGGCTGTTGCGCCCGGGGATGGATGGCTACGAAGATTCTCGGAGAATCTGGAACAGCAACGTCGTGAAGCGTCCGTCGCTCATAGCCAGATGCATTGGAGTAGCGGACGTTGTGAATTCCGTAAATTTCGCGCGAAGGAACAACGTGCTCGTTTCCATAAAGGGGGGAGGACACAGCATCGCGGGTCTTGGCCTGTGCGACGGTGGGTTAACTATCGATCTCACTAGCCTGAAGGGTGTAAGCGTCGATCCAGTCGAGAAGACGGCACGCGCCGGTGCGGGAGTGACTTGGGGAGAATTCGACCATGAGGCACAGCTGCATGGGCTTGCAACAACTGGTGGGGAGGTTTCGACGACCGGGATTTCCGGTCTGACGTTAGGAGGAGGAATCGGCTGGCTATTAGGCAAGTTTGGCACGAGTTGTGACAACCTCATCTCGGCCGACGTGGTCACGGCAGATGGAGACTTCCTCACCGCAAACGCAGACCGGAACAAGGACCTGTTTTGGGCTTTGAGGGGAGGGGGTGGAAATTTTGGTGTTGTCACCTCTCTGATGTACAAGCTCCATCCTGTCGGGAGGGTACTGGGCGGATTTGTAGCATGGCCAACCGCCAAGACGAGTGAGGTCTTGGGATTCCTCCAAGACTTCGCACAGGAGTTGCCGGATGAAGTCGGTAAGATTGGAGCTGAGGTGATAACGACGCGAGATGGAAAACCAATAGTCATCATCAGACCCGGTTACATTGGTCCGATTGACGAAGGAGAAAGGCTGCTCGCGCCGATAAGAAGAAGAATCGTGAAACCACTCTACGATAACATGAGACCCATGACCTACGAAGCTCTTCAGACTCAGAGAGACGCCTACTGGCCGTGGGGGAAGCAGAACTACTTCAAGTCTGGATTTGTCGACGACCTGAGCGACGGTTTCATTGAAACCTACCGTGCACATACAGAAAATGTCCCGTCACCGCATTCTCAGATTGCCGTCGAATATTATCACGGCGCATACTGTCGTGCAAGAACTGATGAGGTGGCCTATCCACACAGACAGAAGGCGTGGTCGCTCGCGATTGGCGCTTCATGGGTGGACTCCTCTCAGAGTGAGAGGAACATACGATGGGCGCGCGATTTTTGGAGGGAGATTGAACCCTTGTCGGGTGGTGTTTACGTCAATTTCATGAGCGAGGGAGAAGATGATCGAATAAGGATAGCGTACGGAAAGAATTACCCCCGACTGGTATCCGTCAAGAACAAGTACGATCCAACAAACCTCTTCAGAGTCAACGAGAACGTCAAGCCCACCGTCGCTTCATCCTAGGCGAGATACTTCGTGGCGTGGTTAATGTCTGCGTCGATTACCGGAGGCTCGGGGAAATGCCTGCTCAGCGAGCCCGGGTCTTTCAACCCTGACCCAGTGACCATGACAACGATGAGTTCGTCCTTGTCAATTGTCCTGGATGCGACGAGGTGCTTGAGCCCGGCGGCAGCAACGGCTCCCGTGGGTTCGCTGTAGATCCCCTCATCGGCTCCGAGACCCTTCATCGTTTCGATGATCTCACTGTCTGTCACGTTGACGGCAACCCCCTTACTCTCTCTCAAGGCGGGCAGGGCGAGCTCAACATCGTAGGGGAATTCGTCTCTGACTCCTCCTGCGATAGTTTCGGGGTTCTCCCAGGCCTGGACCTCTGAGGGTTTAGAGCCCTTCTCTACAGCTTCGGTGAACGGTGCGCACCCCGCCGCTTGAACCGCTGCGATTTTCGGTCTTCGGTTCGTGAATCCTAATTCGTCAAAGTCGCTAAAGCCTGCCCAGTGTCCAGCGAGATTGTTACCACTTCCCACCGGAATCACGAGCCAGTCGGGAGTCTTCCAGTCCAACTGTTCCACCATCTCATAGGCACTTGTCTTCTGCCCCTCCAGGGCGTAGGGATTATAGACGGCCGCTGTGGAGACGTTTGGCCACCCAAACTTCCTGGTCGCATCAGCCGCGAGCTTTACAGAATTTCCTGTTGTGCCGTTTACCTTGATTACCTTCCCTCCGTACGTCGTGACTTGGAGGAGTTTGCTCGGAACGGCCGATGAGGGAACGAAGACCAAGCATCGGATACCCGCTCTAGCCGAGTAGGCCGACATTGATGCCGCCGCATTCCCCGAAGAAGAAATCACGACGGACTTAACCGCTGCTTCTTTCGCCTTTGAGATTGAGACGGTGGCGCATCTATCTTTGAGAGAACCGGTCGGCAGCATAGCCTCGTCCTTGAAGTAGAGGTTCCTCAGCCCGAGCTTCGAAGCAAACCTTTCTGATCTTATGAGGGGCGTACCCCCCTCCCCGAGAGTAATGACGTTCTCAGCGCTGGAGAGCGGCAGGAGTTCAGAGTATCTCCAGAGGTTAAAGGGCCTCCCCCTAATCTTCTTCTTGTCTAGGGTCTTTCCAACCTCGCTGTAGTCGTATGATATCTTGATTATGCCGCCGCATTTTTGGCAAGCTCCCACCATCTTCGGTCGAGGATAGCCTTCGCCGCACCGCGTGCACTTCTGCGTGAACGTATCAACCAAAGCGCTAGCCTCGACAGGTGAGGGCAGACCTTATTTGTCTTGAGTTTTCGCGACGTCCAACCTCAAGGATAGAACGAGGAACATCTCGCGAAATCAAGGTAAGCATATAAGCAGGATTGGGCGCAATTGCGAATAATATGGCAGAGGAGACTGCCTATGAGAAATATCTACACGCCGATAAAATACTCTCGTTTCAGAAGAAAGACGACGAGCTGATTTGTGATGGTGAGCGAGATTTCCAGGGCGTTCAACAGGAAGCCGAGCTCATCTGGACTCGAGTTAATTTCATTCTAAAGAGAACCAACGAAAGGATGGGGAAGGGAGACCTGCATGAAGCTGCTCACCTGTTGGAACAGGCCGCATCTCTCTGGAGCGGGCTAACCGCAAAATCTGAAGAGCTCCTTTGGCGCCTCTGGCCTGGTGACTTCCTGAAGTTGAGAAAGACGCTCGGCCGCGGAAGCACAGCGGACTCACCCCGTTACAACGAATCTGAGCGATTGGGTCGAACGCTTTGGACGCCGTACGAAAGTTTCTTGAAGAGCAGGGGCATCGGGTTGGCACGGTTGCTGGCAGACAATGAAGGCGAGGACTCGGACGGGTTGCGGTCCCTCACGAAGGCGATGATGTGGTATGACTATCGGGTGCAGGAGTTCAACCTCGCTCATCTCTATTTGGTCTTTGGCGAAATCGGGGACAAAACCGTGGGGCTTAAAGGCGGAACAACAGCCTACCTCATCAAGAGATACAATAAATTTCTGTTTCCAAAGTTATGGGACTCGCTAAACGAGTTGTACAAGGACTTCAAGACATAAAGGGGAGAATCCAGGCACAGATTTCGCCTGGACGCTTAACCTCCTGTCAGCGTGACTTTGTTCGCTGCGCCGTCGTACAGGCCTATCTGCTTGTACGCATAAGCAGTTCCATTCTGGAATGCGAGGTCTATGGCGAAGTATGCAATTGCTTGGTCTCCGTTCTTGTCCAGGAAGGTCGGTGTCCCGCTCGCGCCGAAGTAGTGGTTCGCGACTTGTGGCAGGACCGCGACGATGGCCGGTCCAGAGTAGACCCCGGTAGCGAGGACCGAGAGCATCCCGACCCACGTGACGTCATATGCATAGTTTGAGAATGGTTCTGGCGGACTACCGTACTTCGCCTTGAAGGTGTTGAGGAAGACCCTGCCTTGTGGGCTGCTCGGTGTATAGGCCGTCGTAATCGTGAGTTTCACTAAACTGATGAATGCGCCCGTCGTGGGATTGGAAAGGAGCGTGTTATCATTAAGGGCCTCGACTCCTATCCACCTAACCTTTGTCAGTTGAGGGTCTGTAGACGCGTGGGTGAAGATGTTTTGGGCTTCTTTTCCGTAGTCATCAATCATCACCGCCGTCGTGGTGTAGCTCCCGCCACTCGAAATTACCTGCGCGACGTCAGAACTCGCTGTGCTGACGACGGAGGAGTAGTCGTTCTGGTCGGGTGGGATTTGGATGCCGGTCTGCTGGATGCCCGCTTGGGCTAATAGTCCCTTGGTGAAGTTGTACTTCCCCGACCCGGAGGAATCTGCCCGGTACAGGTACACGATGTTCTTCATCTGGAACAAAACCGCGAGTTGAGCCAGAGCGCTCCCTTCGAAGTTGTCACCAGGTTGCCCAGGCCTGAAGAGGTAGTGGGGAACGCCTGGAAGGATGGGGAACGACGCTGCGGTTCCGGATGATGCTGGAGGAAGAAGAACGATCTTGTTCGTGTTAGCGTAGTCTCTGGCACCGAGAACTTCTGAAGTTGTCAGGGGGCCGATTATGAGTTGCGCGCTGCTTGATTGGTATATCGCTTGAACCGCGCTCAGGGCGCCGGCCGGGGTGCCCTTGTCGTCCTGAACGACGGTCTTGAACCTTATTGAGCTCCCAGCGGAGGTCAGGTTCTCGTTCATCTGGTCCACAGCGAGATTAACGGCGTTGACGAATGATTTGCCGAAGTCAGCGAGTGTTCCGGTTAGTGGGAAGACAATACCGATGGTGTACGTCTTGGTACCTGTGGTAGCAGCAGGGGGAGCGAGGAGTGTTGGCACTGCGTAGCCGACGCCCGCTCCGACGAGAAGACCGATGACTAGGACCGCAATAATGTTTTGTGCGGCCATACGAAACATCGAAGCTGTTGCTTAGTATTAAAGCCTATTCGGGATGTGGAGCGCGAACCCCAACTGAACGAGTCTTAAACTGTTTATAATAGTTTGAGACTCGGTGACGTCACACTTGCTGGAATGGCTGGTTGATTCAATCGTCCTCTCGATCTTCATAGGAAGCATATACGTGCTCGCATCTCTCGGGCTGACTCTGACGCTCGCGGTGGTCAAATTGCCAAATTTTGCCCACGCAGAGTTTCTCACGATTGGAGCATACACCGGGGCCCTGATCTCGTCCAGTTTTCCGGAAAACTTTCTCCTTATGGGAGTGGGCGCTTTCGTTGTCTCGGGATTGATTGCGGTTGTGATACACTTCCTTGTGTACAAACCGATGATGGACAGGAAGATTTCAATCTACACCATGGTGCTTGCTTCCTTTGCAGTCGCGACTTTCGTCAGGTATGGAGTGTTCTCGTGGGCCTCGATTTCCAACCTGTTGTCGACGCACCCGTCGGTCTCTATTGTTGTCGTCGGATCGATTGGTACAACCCCGATCACCAACATCTACGAGATCGTCGTTCCGCTGGCGCTTGTGCTTTCGGCTGTCGTCGGACTATTCCTAACGGTAACACGGCTGGGCAAGTCGATGAGGGCGGTCGCGAGCAATTTCGAGCTGGCCAGGGTTACCGGTATCAGGCTTTCTGTCGTCGTCCCTTTCATGTGGGTCATAGCCGGCGGGCTCGCGGGCCTTGGAGGGGTCTTCCTGGGCATCTACACAGCCGTCACCCCCGTGCTCGGTTCCTCGCTCCTGCTTCAGATCTTCGCGGTCGTCATAATCGCAGGGCTAACCAGCATGAGTGGGACCGTCATAGGCGGGTACATAGTCGGCTTCGCGGAGAACACAGTCATGGCGGCCCTGAACAACTTTTTTGGTGTACCCTTCACGTTCGAGCCGCTCCTCCCCTTCGCGATGATCCTGGTGGTTCTCATGTTCAGACCCACAGGCCTGACTCCGAACATGATGAGCGGGATTGCGTACGCCAGGCGGTGGCTGAACCGCTCCAAAACGAAGGTACCTAAGGAGGGAGAGTAGGGACAGAGTTTTGGCGTTTGATGTAATCGGCTTACTTATCTCCGTCGCGACGGTGTACGGAATATTCACCCTTCTCTCCTTGAGTCTTAACCTAGAGTACGGATATGGTGGACAACCTAACTTCGGACAGGTGCTCTTCTACGGCATTGGTGCCTTCTCGGCGGGTCTCGTAAGCGCCACCCTCCTTCCTCTCTTCGCAGGACGTGCGGTGGGTGATGTCTGTTCGATCGGCGCGCTCGTCACGAGGGAGGCGATCTCGGCCTCGAACCCCTTGCTCTCGGTCTCAACTTGGCTCATCGCTCTTGTCGTGGCCGCGCTCGTCGCCTCTATCTTCGGATTCCTCGCCTCCTATCCTGCACTAAGGGTCAAGGAGGAGTGGTACCTGTCAATGATCCTACTAGTTGGGGCGGAGATGTTCAGGGTGATAGTGAGAAATACGCCTCAGTTCGGTTGCGGGTACAACGGCCTCCCGGGCATCTCGAACCCCTTCGGGTGGATCTCGAGCAACTCGAACTCTCCCCTTCTCATAGACCTTTCGACGGGGCTCTACGCGATGGCAATCCTGGGCTTCGCCACGCTGTCGTACATTGGTGCGCAGCGCTTCGCAAACTCCCCGTATGGGAGACTGCTGAAGTCGGTCCGTGATGACCGCATCCTATCAGAGGCCCTTGGGAAGGATGTTAAGAGGGTCAGAGAGCAGATAATGGTGATTGGTTCGGCGATGGCAGGGCTCGCCGGCGCCCTGTACGTCTTCTACATCGGGGTCGCAATCGCAGAAGACTACATTGCGAGCGTGACCTTCAGTATCTGGGTGATGATCGTCCTGGGTGGGATAGCGAACAATCGAGGCGCCCTAGTTGGAACCATCGCTCTGATAGGTCTCCAGAAGGGAACACAGATACTCGGAGTGCTCCTACAACAGGCTTCGATCGCGGTAGACTCGAATCTGTTAGTCTACCTCGATTACATGGTTGAGGCTGCGATCCTTCTCTTGCTTATTTTGTACAGACCGAAGGGGCTCATCCCTGAGCAGGCGGTGAAGACGGTCGCGTACAGAAGCTTTGACTCTGGTGGAAAGGACCAACATGCTTGAGATGTCACGACAGACTGACTAGATTACGAGCTGCTCTCTCTGCGTCTTATTCTCAAACCTTTTGATGTGGTAGCTCGATATGTCGAGATGAGGTTTCTGGTCCAGGATGAGCTCAGCCATTAGGGCTCCGATTGCGGGGGAATGCATGAACCCGTGCCCAGAGAAGCCGGCGCAGCAGTAGAGGCCCTCGACTTCGCTGATTTCAGACGAGATGGGGTTTGCATCGGGAGTCATCTCGTACAGTCCAGAGACCGAGTGTGAGACGGAAGCGCGTGAGAGAGAGGGCACTCTGCGGAGCAGCTTCGAGATCACTTTCTGCTCATAATCTTGAGGGAATGAGAGCTCAAAGCTCGGACCAGTCGAGGTGTTGTCCCCGAACAAGATCATCATGCCGTCTCTCCCCAAGGCAAGTGTAGAATCAACGTCCACTATTAGTGGAATCTGAGAGGGAATGCTTTCCGGGAGGTTGCGAGTGAGGAAGAAGACCTTCCTCGGATATGGCTTGATGGGTATCTCGACGGATGCTAACGCTCCTATCCTCCCTGAGAATGCGCCAGCTGCAATCACTGCCTTCTCCGAATATATCTCGCCCTTGGTGGTTACAACGCCTTTGACACGCGAACCGCCGCGCTCAATCTTCTTCACCTCGGCGTCTTCGTAGAACTCAACTCCAAGCTCTTTGGCTTTAGTGATGAAACCCTGGTGAATGGTCGAGGTAGAAGCGTGACCATCCCTTGCGCAGAAGGTCCCTCCGAGTACTCCATCGAAGTTGTAGAAGGGATAATGTTCGAGAAGTTCTTGGGGCGTCAGCAGGTCAACCGATACGCCGAGTGACTCTTGGAGGATCCTATTCTCCTTGAGCTGTGAGAACGATTTCTCGCTCGTCGCGAGGAAGAGGTAGCCATCGTGCGCCACCAGTGGGTCAAAGCCTGTGAGTTCCTTGAATTTTTCTATGACTTCGATGCTCTCGATGCTGAGCTTCACACTAAGCTCGTTTGAGAACTGGTGCCTGAATCCACCAAGCGAAGCCGCGGTGCTGCCGGAACCCGCCCTCGACTCGTCCACTACCACGACGTTCTTCGCCCCACGCCTCGCAAGGTTGTAGGCGATGCTCGCCCCGATTATCCCGGCGCCTATCACAACTGTAGTCGCACGATCTCTCACGAGCCACGCCACCCTTCTCGGATTTTTGGGCTACTTGCGTCCCGTCCCACTCCTCGTGCTGAGGTATGGGATTATTTGCTGCCCGATGATCCGCACCGACTCTCTTGGGTCCGGCCCCAATGGAGCTCCTATGAGGACTTCGTCCACGCCGGCCCCGGCGAGCTTCTCCAGCCTCGAGATGCAGTCTTCCTGGGTACCATAGATCGCGAGTCGAAGCATCCCCTCGTTCACGAGCTTTGCCGCGGCTCTGACACCCTTCTCCCTGAACGCTTGGTGGACCTCGGAGAAGCTCTCTGGGGTTAGACCCACTGAGGCGAGTCCTTTTGCACCCAGCAGCGGCCCGAAGTACGCCACCAACTCCTTCAAAGGATCGATTACCGACTCCTCCCTCCTCCCCGCGATTGACATCCATACGCATCCCGCTATCTGCACGTCCGAGGGCCGCCTTCCCGCTTTTCTCGCCCCCTCTCGTATCTTGCCTACCGCGTACTCCGCGAACTCGGGCGGATAGAGGAGGGGAAGCGCACCCTCCCCAGCTGCGCCAGAGTACTCGAGCATCTTGTCCCCTTGTCCTCCGATGTAGACGGGAATCTTCCCGCGCAATGGCTTGAAACGCATGTAACACTGCTTTCCCCACCTGAACTCTCGACCATCGTACTCCGCCACCTTCCCTGACAGGAGAAGTCGGATGAGTTCGACAGCTTCTCTTGTTCGGCTCAAGGGCCTCCGATGCGGTATTCCCAACCAGTCCATGTACTCCATCCCACCCGCGCTTATCCCACAGACGACCCTCCCCCCGCTCAGCTCGTCGAGGGTCGCGAGGTACATCGCCAGCTCCGCTGGATTCGTTGTGTACGGGTTGAGTATCGTGTTACCGAGGACTATCTTACTCGTCCGTTCTGCGATCGCCGTCAGCGCGACCAAGGAGCTCCGCATGAATATGTCGTGAGAAACCCAGCAGGAGTCGAAACCGTTCTTCTCAGCGAGGACCGCTAGATCAACTATGTTTTGGGTCCCACCAAACCAATCGGCGAGTCTGATCCCGAACCTCATATGTTCGTGGCCTCCCCGAGGAATAACTTCGCGATCTCTTTGTCATGCGATATTTCTTCTGGGGAGCCTTCGAAGGCTTTCTTCCCCTGCACCAGGACCACCCCTCTCTCTGCTATGCTCAACGCTTTTCGCGCGTTTTGTTCGACTAGGATGAGTGTCAGACCGAGCTCGTGCATCTCCACGAGCTTTTGGAAGAGAAGTTCCGCTACGATGGGAGCTACCCCCGCACTCGCTTCATCGAGAATCAGTAACTTCGGTTCTGCCATGAGCACTCTCGCGACGGCGAGCATCTGTCTTTGCCCTCCACTCAACGAGCTCGCCTTCGCCCTCGACTTCGGAGAGAGGTCAGGAAACAGCCTGAGAACCCTTTCCAGGACTCTCCTCCTTTCCCCCGCGTTACCCCCCCTGCTGGAGATTGCCCCCAATTCCAGGTTCTCCGTCACAGTCATGTCGGCGAAGATGTTCGAGACTTGAGGGACATATCCCAAACCAGCGCGCGCAATATTCTCAGGTTTTTGGGAGGTAATGTTCGCACCGTCGAAGATAATCGTCCCCTCGAAGATTGTGGTCAGCCCGAAAATCGACTTCACGAGGGTACTCTTCCCGGATCCATTTGGCCCGACTATTGCTATGAAGTCTCCCTCATTGACTGTCAGAGAGATGTTTTGGACTATCGTGAGTTTCCCGTAACCGGCCACGAGATTCTCAACCCGCAAGATTGGCCGCGTGACGCTGACCACCCCCCATCAACCTCCCAAGTAGGCGTCGATTACCTTCTTGTCGTTCACGACCTCTCCTGGCTTGCCCTCAGCTATGATCCTTCCCTGATGCATCGTGAAGACGTGGTCGACATGCCTGAAGAGAACCTCGAGCCTGTGCTCGATGATGAAGAAGGTGGTTCCACGCTCACGTCTGTGGGCGTCTATCTCGTTGAAGATGTCTTGAGCTAGGCGCGGAGCCACGCCGGCTGTGGGCTCGTCGAGCAGAACCATCTTCGAGTCCCCCATGAAGGCGAGGGCGAACTGGAGGAGCTTCATCTGTCCTCCCGAGATTTCCGTAGGCGGTTTGAGGTAGAGGTCTTGGATTTCAAGAAGGCCGAGCTCTCGCCTGGCCTTTGCCGCCAACTCGGATTCCTGTGGCTCCCACTTTCTAGGAGTGAGGGCGGCGATGGGGTGCTCCCCCACCTGACCCTTGAAGGCGGTCATGGTGTTGTCGAGAACTGTCATGCCAAAGAATAGACGCGGGATCTGGAAACTGCGCGCCAAACCGAGCTCTAGAATCTTGTGAGAGGGAAGGTCATCGATGGGGGTCCCGTCGAAGAGTACCCGCCCACCGTCCTTCTTCTCGGTCCCAGCGATTATGTTGAAGAGAGTAGACTTGCCACTTCCATTCGGACCTATCAGTCCGAAGATGTGGCCTCTCTTGAGGGCGATGGAGACATCGTCGACCGCCTTCAGACCACCGAAGGACTTGGATACATGCTCCACTTCGAGTATGGTTTCCCCGCTCATCCTCAGCTCACCATGATGCGTTCTACTAGTTAACGACAACGAATCCGGCTAGTTGGCCTTTTGAACCATCCTGACGCCTCTTTAGAAACGCTAGCAATAAGTAGGCAAGAAGAAGGCTCGCCCTCCGCTCTACGGCCCCCTCGCCTTCAGCTTTTGGATGGCGGTCGCGATTTTGTCGATGGCCTCTTCGCTCCTCTCCGACCCCATAGAGATTCTGACATGCCCCTCTGCGTGGTAGGCCACCCCTGGGGCACACGCTACCCCCGCCTCTCGCAGCAGGTATTTGCAGAACTCCATTGAAGTCATCCCGAAGGACGAGACGTCAACCAGCAGGAGGTTGGTTCCTTCAGGCTTCATCATCGAGAGGCCTTCGAGACCACCCAGCCTCGCCGCCGCGTAATCCCTAGCCTTTTGAAGCCTAGCGATGGTGGCAAGAATGTGCTTGTCCTCGAAGTCCCTGTTGAGGGCCGGGACGGCGCCCTTCTGGAGGAGGCTCGGAATCCCCATGCTCGAGAAGGCTTGGATCATCTCCATCCCCCGAATGACCTCGGGGGGGCCGATCGCGTAGCCGAGGCGGTAGTTTATCATGTTGAAGAGCTTCGAGAACGATGAGATTGAAATCAGTCGATCACCAATCTCTCGCGCGAACTTGACCATGGGAGTGTATGGTCTTCCGTCGAAGACGATCCTCTCGTAAACCTGGTCATGCATTACAAACAGGTCGTACTTAGCTGCGAGTTCGGCAATCCCCGCAAGTTCTTCGCTGGTGAGAACCCTTCCCGTAGGGTTGTGTGGGTTGCATAGCGTTATCAGCTTCGTCTTCTTGGTGATGAGCTTCTCGAACCTTCTCTCATCGTGGAGGTAGTTGTCTGAAGCCTGCAGCCGGAGGTAGACGCACCGGCCACGAGCGAGCCTTACCGGTATGTCGAAGAAGAAACTTGGAACGGGGGTGATGACCTCGTCACCCGGGTTGATGAGCGCTGCCATCAGGTAGTATTCGGCCTGCATGCTACCGGAGGTCACGATCACCTCGTCCCTCCAGTCCACCCTCTCTCCGTAGAGCCCCTGGAACCTATCGCATATGGACCGCCTCAGTTCAGGGAGACCCAGAAAGGGTGCCTCCTGACCCTGGGCCATCTCCCTAAGATTCCTCTGGGTCTCCTCGATGACGGCGTCGGGAGTACGGGTGGAGATGATGCTCTCCGCGCAGAAGATGATGTCTTTGCCTCTCTCCTTGAGCTTCTGCCCCATCTCAGCGATTACAACGGTGCCAAAGGGTTCGCCAGTCGTCTCCATCGCGGCGTACTTCCTTGCCAGGGCTTCCACCTGCTTAGCCAGGATAGAGCGTCTGCGCATTTTTGTGCGTGATTCCACAGAGGCGACAACGGACCTCAGAGGCTTGGTTGGCATCTTCTCCCGCTCTCCGCTGATATTTCCTATAAAGCCTTCCCGCGAATGGGCGGCCCCTCAATTAATGCGGGGCGGCATCAGCTCGCGCATCTAGGATGGCGTGGAGGACCCTCGGGATCGATGAGACGCTCTCAGCTAGCGGGATCTTCGAGGCTTCGCTCACGATCGGGTAGTAGTCCTTGAATCCGCTTCCAGTCAATATGGCCGCTGCACTGGCGTCTCGCTCAATCCTCCCAACCTTCACCGCTTTTGAAATAGCCGCAAGAGCTGTCGCCGAGGAGACTTCGCAGAATATCCCCTCATGGCGCGCAATTTCTCGCTGCCCCCTCAAGATTTCTTCATCGGAGACGGAGATCCCGAAACCACCCGTCCCCCTAACCGCAACGATTGGATACTCCGCCCCGAAGTTCACACTTAGCGCTCCCGCAACGGTGTGTGGAGGCTCGGTGTCTGGCACCGTATCCAGACCCTTCTCTATCGCCCGGACGAGGGGGTCGGCCCCCTCTCCCTGCACCGCCACAAGCTTCGGCAGGCTATCCAGCCGCCCCATCTCGCGGAGTTCCTGGAAGCCCTTGTACAGACCGAAGAGAAGGTCACCCCCTGCTACAGGGACGAAGAGGTAGTCGGGCACTTCGCGGCCGAGCGCTATCTCATACGCGATGGTCTTGAAGGCGTCTACCAAGAGTGGATTGAAGGGGGCCCAGATGAAGTGGTTCAACCAGTCGGGGACGGCCAACTGAGTTTGTTCGATGGCGGCTTCGAGAGCTGAGCGCGACTCGAAAAGGTTCCTCACCCGCAGCAGGACAGGCGAATACATCGTGATCTGTGAAAGCTTCGAGGCCGGCGAGTCATCCCTGATGAGGACAAGGCACCTAATGCCCGCCCGGGCCGAGTAAGCCGAGACTGCAGCGGCTGCATTCCCGGAGGAGGCGGTGAAGACACCTCTCTTTCTCCACTCACGAGCCAACGAGAGGCCCAGGGAGGCCGCTCTGTCCTTGAAGGAGCCCGTCGGGTTGCATCCCTCGAGCTTGCACCAGAGGTTTCCAAGGCCAATCTTCCTTCCGTAGTTAGCTGCTTTCACGTAGGGGGTCCACCCCTCCCCGAGGGATACTATGTTCTGTTCCCGTACTGGCGGAAGAAATTCTGCGAACTGCCAGATGCCCCTCTGCGCCCCGCCCGTCGGAAAGCCACCGTCGAGCCTGTAGTGTGCGCTCAAGATACCGTTGCACTTGGCGCAACGAGAATGAGTGTCGGTCGGGTAGTTCCTGCCGCAGTTGGCACAGACCAGAGATTCAAATCGATTGACCAATGCACTCGAGGCGGCGCCAGTCGTCGCTATTAAAAAGAAGATTCGTTGGGTGAACGGGTGATGCTTATTGTTGTTGTTGTGTCACCGCCGCTTCTACCTCAACCTCAACCAGGATGTCTGGGTCGATGAACCCTGAGACCTGCACCGTCGTGTTCGCGGGCCGTGCAGTTCCGAAGTATTCCTTATGCGCCTTGGCTATCTCGGGCCACTTTGTTATATCGCTTGTGAATATCCTTGTCCTCACGACATCATCGAGGGACCCTCCGAGTCCACGGAGAGCAGCCTCGATCTTCTTTATTGCATAGACCATCTGAGCGTATGCATCGCCTTTCCCGATTATCTTGCCATTCCTATCCGACGCGGCTGTCCCAGACACCGAGATTATGTCGCCGTATCTTACCGCACGACAGTAACCCATAACGTCCTCCCAAGGTGTTTCTGCGGAGACACGTTTCCTCTTCTCTCTCATGAATACACCTCCGCAGGACGGAGGATATGATGGTTTCGAGGCTCTGGGATTCAACGAACTCTACCAGAGCCCCGGTACATAGTCTGTCAAGCATCTACAGGGCCATCTTAGGTTAGGGCCATCATAGAGAGAATCTGGTCATCCTCATTAGATGTGGAGAGGGTTGCCTTTGCATGCGGCCTGGATTGGCGGGGCATCTCGACTGCCAGATTCTTTAGTCTGCGGTGGAGAGGGTGGTGTAGCTTTGGCCCTGCTAGAGGTGCGCGGAGTGACCATGGACTTCGGCGGCCTTGTAGCCTTGAAAGAAGTTTCATTCGCGATCGAGCAGGGCGAAATCGTGGGGCTGATTGGAGCCAACGGGGCTGGAAAGAGTACCTTGTTTAACATCATCACGGGCTTGCAGAAGCCTACCTCGGGAACGGTCTTCCTTAATGGGACGGAGATAGTCGGTCTGACCCCCCACGAAATCGTCAGACTAGGCATCTCCCGAACGTTTCAGTTGGTCCGTCCCTTCCTGAACTATACTGTCGAAGAGAATGTCAGGGTCGGGGCGCTCTTCGGTCATGCGAGGCACTCCGGCGTCAGCGGGAGAATCGACCATGTCCTCAAGATCACTGAGCTTGATGCAAAGCGGAATCTACTCGTAAGGACGCTCCCGATAGAACAAAGAAAGATGGTGGAGGTGGCGAGGGCGCTCGCCTCTGGTCCGAGGCTTCTGCTGCTCGACGAGCCAATGGCCGGCCTAAATTCGGTTGAGATAGAGAGGTTCATCGAGCTGATTAGGAGGGTAAGCAAGGAAAGCGCAACGGTGCTTGTAGTCGAGCATGTGATGAAGGCTATCATGAGCGTGTCGAGAAGGGTGATTGTCCTGCATGCGGGGTTGAAGCTAGCGGAAGGGACGCCCGAAACGATCATGGCAAACAAGGACGTTGTAGCCGTCTATCTGGGTGCGGACTATGCCAAGTCTTGAAATGAGAAACGTCAACGTCTTCTACGGGGAGATTCAGGCGCTCTGGGACATCTCTCTCACCGTGGAATCCGGCTCGATTGCGACGCTCATAGGGTCAAACGGTGCCGGAAAGAGCACCCTGCTCAAGACCATAATGGGACTTGTATTACCTAGGTCGGGGGAGATTCTCTATGACGGGAAGAGGATCGACGGCCTGCCTACCGACAGGGTCGTGGATGCGGGCGTCGCATATGCGCCAGAGGGACGACACCTCTTCCCGGATTTCAGCGTCGAGGAGAACCTGCGAATGGGCTCGTTTCCTTCCCATGCGCGAAAGTTTCACGATGAGGAGGTGGAGAGGGTGTACAAGACCTTCCCCATACTGAGGGAGAGGTCCAGACAGAAGGCTAGAACCTTATCGGGCGGCGAAGCCCAGATGGTTGCGATTGGTAGGGCGCTCATGTCAAGGCCTAAGCTCCTAATGCTCGATGAACCTTCAGCTGGTCTCGCTCCACTGATTGTCTCAAGAATCTTTGAAGGCATCTCCTCAATAAGGCAGGCCGGCATCACGGTGATCGTCGTCGAACAGGACGTCGGAAGGGCCCTCTCGATGAGCTCGATGGCCTACATACTCGAAAACGGACGCATAACGCGGTCAGGTGGTGGTGGTGACATGTTGAAGAATGAATACGTCAGGACTGCGTACCTTGGGGTTTAGATAGTCATTTCGTCATCTCAAAGTAGAGTCTCCGGAAGAGCCTCTGCACACGTAGGGAACCCACTATTCCCCTCGGAGCGAACAATCCGACAATTATCAGGATGAGCCCTATGGTCGCGTTTGGAAAGTAGACCATCCCGGGGAGAAAGGTCGCAAGAAAGCTGATGGCGTAGTACTGCAGGTAGATGTAGATCGCCCCTCCTAGAATTGGCCCCAAGATCGTACCAGTCCCCCCCATCAACGCGAGGGTTATCGGAATGAAGGCCAGATCGAATCCGAAGGCAGCCGAAGGACTGATCGCGCCCCGCCCCCAGAAGTAAACCGCACCATCCAGTCCTGCGATCGCACCGCTTATGATGAGGGCGAGCCTCTTCGTACGCGGTACGTTTATCCCGACGCTGTCGGCTACCTCTTCATCTTCCCTTATCGACCGCAGTGCCAAACCAAACTTGGAATCCGCTATGCCCAAGGAGAGGAGTATGGAGAGGACTACCAGACCGAGCGCAGCATAGTAGGGCAAGATCACGTCGGCCTGCACGAACGAGATGCCGTTGAACCCGTTTGTTATCGGTTGTGCGTTCATGGATGCCACGATCAGGTTTGAGAGCTCAACGAAAGCTAGACCCGCGACGGCAAAGTAGAATCCTTTCAATCGGAAGAGCGGGAAGCTGAAGAGAAGAGCAAAGCCTGCAACCACCACCGGTGCTGCAACCACGCCCACAGCGAGGGGCAGCGCGAGTTTCTTGAAGATGATGGCAGCTACGTAGGCACCAATGCCGAAGAAGACGATGTGCCCCAGGTTCATGTATCCGGCGAATCCGGCGAGGAAATCGTAGCTCAGTGCAAGAACCGAGTAGATGATGAAAAGAAAGATTACGCTTCCGATTATGTAGGTGTTCAGGAAACTTGGAAGGAGCGCCGCGATGATAGCGAGTGGTATGAGAAGGTACAGCGCTCGCTTGAAGCGAGCCGCCCACATCGGTAGCAGCCCTCTCCTTCTCTTCGACCCTAATTCTGATTCATCCAACTATCTGATCCTTCTTCCCGTCAATCCCGTTGGACTGATTAGTAAAATCGAGATCAGGATGATCAAGGAGACGGCGCTAACCCAGTAAGCCCCGAATATGGAGGCAACGAGAAGTTCAATCACGCCCAGGAGTAGGCCGCCCGCGACCGGGCCGAGCGGGCTCTTCACACCTCCCAGGACCATGATTGTAAGAAGTTTGATCGTGTAGCCTAACCCAAGCGCTGGGTCCGCGGTCTGGTCGATGACTAGGATGAAACCGGCGAATCCGGCGAAGAGTGTGCCTATCGCGAATGTGATGATGGAGATCCTTCTCAGGTTGACGCCAACCACGGCCGCGGCGTCCCTGTCCTGGGAGATAGAACGCATCGCCATCCCAAGGTATGTTCTCTTGAAGAAGAGGTAGAGCCCCACGCTCGCGGCCACAATCACGATCATGGAGAAGAGTTTCGAGGAAGCGAAGTAGTATCCCCCCACCACCACGGAGTTGATGAAGGGTAGCGTCAAGGAGATCGTGGTGCTCCTGGAAAAATTGGCCGGGTCCTTCACGAGGATGTAGGCGCCAACATCCTGCAAGAGAAGGGCGAGACCGACCGTGACGAGGATACCACTGATCAGGATGTCTGAGAAGTTGTTGAGAATCGGTCTGACAAGACCATATTCGATAGTCGCTCCAAGAGCAGTGAAGGCTAGAAGCACGAGGAGCAGAGTCGCCAACAAGGCGAGGGGTCCCAGTGCCGATCCACCCAAGAGGCTGTAGAAGACGAAGGTGAGCACCGCGCCCATCATGATGAGGTTCCCGTGAGCGAGATTGAGGAGGTTCGTCACCGAGAAGGTAAGAGAGATTCCAAGTGCCGCTAAGGCGTAGATGCCCCCGAGCAGGAGGCCATCTATGATGGTCCCTCCCAGTAGGACGATATCCGTCAATTCGAACGTTATGGGAACACGTACGTGGCGTTTGCCAGGCTCGACGGAAACAGGGTCTGAATGCGTCCGTTCTGCCACTGCACGGGAACCAGTCCTATCGTGCCGTACCCTTGTGACTGGACGACAAGCTGTCCACCGACGGTCGGCATGTTGAGCTGGTGGAGTGCGGTGTTCAGATTCGCTCTAGTCGCGCTGCCAGCTTGGGAGACGGCTTTCGCTATCATTTGAAAGATTATCATTCTCAGCTCTATGTTCTGGAAGTTGTACCATGTGACTCCCGCTTTCGTGAGCAACTGGTTGAAGAGGGCTTCATCAGCAAAACTGCTTCCCTGCTGCGAGCTGAAGGAGGGAGTCCAGAACGCCTCTGTCGTCGTATGCGAAGCGAGCAGCGGGCCCGTGATAGAGGCGAAGGCAGCCCCCCACTCTATCGTGTGCCACTGCTTGGGTTGGAAGCCGGACTGGCTCGCCGCCTTCATCCAAAGCGCGGCAACGGGACCAAACGTCGCGAGGTAGACGATATCCGGGTTGGCGGACTTGAGGGCAGGAATTATTGCCTGGAATCCCGCGACTGGGTCGGTAAAGTCAGGCTGAAGTAGCTTCTGGTACACCACGCTCAAGCCTGCCTGGGGTGCGAGGTGCAGGGAGCTATTGAAATCGTCGTTTGCCCATGTTATGTCCCAGCCGACAAGCGCGATCGTCTTGGGGCTTGTGTTCGGGCTCCCGGTTATCAGCTGCTTCAGCATCGAGAAGTAGCCCCCGCTCCACCCGGTTGTAAAGTCGACCTGCCAGTAGGGCACCATTGAGGTCACGGCCCAGTCATGCGGGTTGCTGGGCACCCACATGCCTGCGGTCGACGCCTCAGCCATAATTATCGGAACCTTGTCCGCTTGAGCTATCGGAATCAGGTCTTTCCCGATATCCGCACTGTATGGACTGATGAGAAAGTCCACGTTATCCTGCTCGGCAAGCTTGTGATACTGGCTAACCGCAAGGTCGTGTTGGCTCTGATCATCGTACCAGATTATCGTGACGTTATGGTGAACGCCGCTACCGTCGGCAAGCCCGCCGTGGGAATTCACGTAACTCTGCCATGCGTCGTTGAAGTGAGTGTAGTTGCCATCGAGAGAAGCAAAGATCCCCGACTGCGATAGAGTCATCCCTATCTTCAGGGTGGACCCTTTCGTCGCAGGAGGGGTGGCCGTGAGGTAGAAGTACCCAACACCCCCGGCAACGACCAAGATAGCGATTACAACGATTACGACGCCGATCCTCGAGATACCCGGTCGGTTCCTACCTGGGTAGGCACGAACCATTGAGGTGATTCGGTTGGCATTTTGGTATATATTTCTTTGAAGAGAACATGCTGTGACACATAATTCGCGACATGGCCTATTCCATTTGATTTGACTCTACATGATGACCCTCAGCATCGTTCATAATCTCATCCTAATCGCGAGAAAAGAGAGGCGGAGGTGAATTATGTGTCACAGCATGAGAGAGTCGCTATCGTGAGTGATCTTGAACAGACTAGGCGGATTTTCTTTTGGATTGCGAAATCGCAACCCTCATCGTCGGAGTGAACAACGAATTAATAAACGAAAACCTCGAGCGAAATCCTGAAGGTTAGAGCCCGCCATTGTCCACCACGGAAGCGTCGATCACGATTCCCAAGCTCCAGGGCGAGCCAGCTGAGAAGAAGATGGTCGGGAGAAGTGTCAAACCAAGAAAAGACGTCCCGTTGCTGAAGGGGGCGGGCATCTTCACGGATGACATCAAGCTGCCCGATATGCTCTACGCCGCCTTTGTCAGGAGTCCCTACGCTCACGCGAAAATAAAGAAGGTAGATGCGAGCAGGGCTCTCCAACTGGAGGGTGTCGTTTGGGTCCTGACGGGGAGGGAGGCGGCGAGACAACTCGTTTCATGGATGAACAAGCCCGGGCTGAGAACTCCTGAGAGACTCTCGCTTGCCAAGGAGAAGGTTCGGTATGTCGGGGAGCCTGTCGCTGCCGTGGCCGCCAGTTCCCGGGCGATAGCCGAGGATGCGGTTGAGCTCGTAGAAGTGGAGTATGAGCCGCTCCCGGTCGTTGTTGATGCAGAGAGAGCTCTTGAGGCGGAGGCCCCGCTTCTGTACGAGGATTGGGGTGACAACGTGCTCTACCGTGAAGAGTTCCGCAGCGGGGGGACGGAAATGGCCTTCAAGGAAGCAGACCTCGTCGTCAGCGAGAGACTCGTGAGTCACAGGTACTCCCCCACCCCGATAGAAACCAGAGCCATGCTTGCCGACTACGACAAGGAGAAGGACACCCTACAGGTCTGGGCTTCGACCCAATTTCCTCACGTCCTCAGGACATTCCTGGCGCAGGTTCTGGATTACCCTGAGAATAGGATTCGCGTAATCGCCCCAAACGTCGGCGGGGGGTTTGGAATCAAGTCGGCCGTCTTCCAGGATGAGGTATCGGTTGTAATCCTCTCGATGAAGCTCGGAAGGCCGGTAAAATGGTATGAGAGCAGGAACGAGCACATGCTGACAGCTGGGCACGAAAGGCAACAGGTGCACTACATCGATTGTGCCGTCAAAAAAGATGGGGCCCTGCTGGCGGTTAGAGACAGGATCGTCGCTGATTTCGGAGTCTCGGGCACGTTCTGGACCGAGGTTCAACCCGCGATGCTGACCGCGGCCTCGCTCCCTGGGCCATACAAGCTGCGCAACTATGATTTCGACCTACTGTGCGTCGTTACGAACAAGGCCCCGTGCGGTCCCCACAGAGGTTTCGGGAGACCCGTGGCGGCATATGTCATGGAGCGGATGATGGACATCATCGCGAGGAAGCTGGAGATGGGGCCGGAAGAAATCAGGCTGAAGAACATGATAGACGTCAAGGATATGCCCTGGACAACGCCGATAGGAGTGCTGTACGACACGGGGAATTATAAGGATGTGCTGAACCGGACGCTGACAATCTCAAACTACCACGAGTTAAGGAAGGAGCAGGCGAGATTGAGAAAAGAGGGAAAGACATTAGGTCTCGGGCTAGCGACTTACGTAGAGTACACAGCGCCGGGCTCGGGGCGTCTTCAAGGCCCGCTCGGTTGGGCCGTCGGTGGTTGGGAATCCTGCCGACTTACCGCGGACCCCTCGGGGAAGGTCACGGCGCAACTCGGAATGTCAGGACAGGGTCAGGCGCACGAGACGATCTTCGCGCAGATAATATCAGATGCCCTGGGAGTGAACTTCGAGGATGTCAGGGTGATGGAGGGAGACACGCAGCAGGCACCGTACGGATGGGGGGCATGGGCGAGCAGGGCAACCGTCACTACGGGAGGGGCCTGCATAAAAGCCTCGAGGAAGCTAAGGGATAAGGTGCTGCTCATCGCGGCTCACCTTCTGAAGGAGGCGCCGGAGGACCTCGACATCAAGGGGAGCAGGATCAGCTCGAAGAGGGATGCGAGGAAGGCGGTCAGCTTTCAAGAAGTCGCGGACGTCGCGATAAGGTTCTCTGGGAGGCTTCCTCAGGGGATGGAACCCGGATTGGATGTGATATCCTTCTACGAGCCCGAATCTCCGACGACATGTAGCTACGCTACCCATCTCGCGGTGGTCGCGGTTGACGCAGAGACGGGCTTCGTCAACTTGTTGAAGTATTTCATAGTTGACGACAGTGGCGTAATCGTCAACCCCATGACCGCGCACGGGCAAGTCCACGGCGCCCTGGCTCATGGAATCGGCGGCGCGATGTTCGAGGAGCTATTCTACGACGGAGAGGGGCAGCTACTCTCCTCAACGTTCGTGGACTACCTGCTCCCAACCGCTTCCGTAATGCCCGAAGTCATCGTGGACTCGATTGAGACTCCTTCCCTCACTCTTGGAGGCTTCAAGGGGCTTGGCGAGGGAGGTGCGATTCCAACGGCGGGAGCGATAGCGAACGCCATCGATGATGCCCTTTCGACGTATGGAGTAAAGCTTCTGGAATTGCCGATTACCCCCGAGAGGGTTTATTCCCTAATCAAGACGCGCGAGAGATAGCGATATCTCTCGTTGGAGTGAGGAGAGAGGCCAGCCCAAGAGCGGCAGGGTGGGTCATCTCTTCCTTACCTCGTCTCTCGTCTTCGAGGAGATGTCACGCGCGACAAGCGCGTAGACCTTCGCACAGCTTACGAGGTTGGGAATGTACATCGTTCCTCTAGTTTCCTTTCCTGGACCGCCAGACGGACCGTAGTTCACGGCTACGATTCCGTGCCGCGTGAGTATGTTTGCGTCCGACGACCAAGAGAAATAGACGGTTTCCACCTTCTCTCCGAAGACTTGGCGATGAGCGTCACCGACAGACCTGCACACGTACTCGTCCGGAGAAACTTCGGACCACTGATCGGTGACGTAGAGGTCGAGT
>Ga0209157_1000130_pt1 | contig 65701 bp, 58 predicted proteins | sample GraSoiAngelo_135_FD_185892 | JGI IMG/M metagenome (GOLD analysis project Ga0209157, IMG submission 185892) | Grasslands soil microbial communities from the Angelo Coastal Reserve, California, USA - 14_0929_05_40cm (SPAdes) (version 2) | ecosystem: Environmental > Terrestrial > Soil > Grasslands ... | reverse complement strand
TTCGCGAGCCGATCAATCACGGGTCCGCCGGGATAGGAAAGTCCGAGGAGCTTGGCAACCTTGTCATAGGCTTCGCCTGCGGCGTCATCTCGCGTTTTGCCGACGAGCTTGTACTTCAAATGACGAAAGTCACCGGACTCCGACTCGACCCAAAATAGATTCGTGTGGCCACCGGAAACCACGAGACCGAGTGCCGGAAATTCGGCTTTGGGATGTTCGAACGACACCGAGTAGATGTGGCCTTCGATATGATTCACAGCAGCCAGGGGTTTGTGTTTCGAGAAAGCGAGCGCCTTTGCGTAAGTCAGCCCAACCAGAAGCGATCCGATGAGTCCGGGTCCGCACGTGGCGGCAATGCCATCGATGCCGTCGAGATTTACACCAGCGTCAGCGAAAGCCTGATCCACGATCGGCCGGATCTTCAGAAGATGTTCACGAGACGCTAGTTCAGGAACCACACCACCGTAAGGCGTGTGGGTCTTCACCTGCGAGTAAATAATGTTAGACAGGATTTCGCTCCCATCGCGCACGATGGCGGCAGCAGTTTCATCGCACGATGTCTCGATACCGAGCACTAACATCAGAAATGATTCAACCTTCGGAGATTCTCTATGTATGGAGGCACCGCTACGCCGCGATCCGTAATGATCGCCGTCACAAACGAATTCGGCGTTACGTCGAAAGCCGGATTGAAAACCAGAACGCCATCAGGAACAACACGCACGCCACCAATGTGCGTAACCTCTGCCGGGTCGCGCTGCTCGATTGGAATACTGGAACCGTCGGGAATTCCTAGGTCTAGTGTGGAAAGAGGCGCTGCGACGTAGAACGGGATTTCGTGTTGTCTCGCGAGCACGGCAAGGGAATAGGTTCCAATCTTGTTTGCGACGTCGCCATTTGCGGCAATGCGGTCGGCGCCGACGATAACGGCGTCGATCAGTCCCTGACGCATGAAGCTGCCGGCCATGTTATCGGAGATCACCCGTACATCGATGCCGTCTTTCCATAATTCCCATGCGGTCAGCCGCGCTCCTTGAAGGAATGGCCGCGTCTCGTCCGCCAAAACATGCAGCCGCTTTCCGTTTTCGATAGCCGCGCGAATGACGCCCAACGCAGTTCCGTACCCTGCAGTGGCGAGCGCGCCTGCGTTGCAGTGCGTAAGGATGGTACCCGAATTCGGCAGCAATTCCTGGCCAAAGCGGCCGATACGCTTATTGCCTTCGATATCTTCGGCCTGAATTGCGAGAGCTTCATGGATCAATCGGTCTGCAATGACCCGCTTATCGCTCGAGTCGGTCGCAATTTCCTTGAACCGGCGCTTCATGCGTTCTATTGCCCAAAAGAGGTTCACGGCTGTGGGTCGCGTAGAGGCGAGAATTTCTGTGATCTCAGTGAACTCTTCCCGCAGCTCGCTCATATTTCCGGCTCTCGAATCGCGAACGCCAAGAGCAATGCCCATTGCGGCCGCAACGCCGATGGCAGGGGCACCCCTGACGACCATTGAGCGAATGGCGCCGGCGATATCCCGATAATTCTTAAAGACGGGATATTCCTCGACCATGGGCAGTTTCCGCTGGTCGATCATCCTGACGCCTTCATCGGTCCATTCGATCGTTTTCACCATTACACGCTATTCTAACATCATGAAAGGATGCGTCATTTCCGCGCCCATGACGGGTTCCGGCAAGACAACCGTCACTTTGGGACTTCTGAAAGCGTTGCGAAAACGTGGTTTGGCTGTGCAGCCGTTTAAAGTAGGACCCGATTTTATCGATCCTGGTTTACACGAAATCGCTGCGGGCGTTCCATCGCATAACCTCGACGGTTGGATGTGCCCTCGCGGAGCGAACGAGTATCTGTTCGGTCGTGCTATCGAGGGAAAGGACGTGGCCGTTGTCGAGGGCGTGATGGGTTTGTTTGACGGCTTTGATGGTAAATCCGAGACCGGAAGCACGGCCGAGATGGCCAAGTGGCTTGATCTGCCCGTCATCCTTGTCGTTGACGCGCATCCGATGGCGAGGAGCGCAGCGGCCATCATCCGCGGATTTCAATCGTTTGACCCTGGCGTGAAAATCATGGGAGTGATTCTCAATCGCCTTACCGGTGAGAGGCACTATCGGTTGATCGCGGACGCGGTCCGGGATGTTCCGATTCTTGGGTGGTTGCCAGCCGATCCCTCCATCGATATTCCGGAAAGGCATCTGGGGCTGTTCACGGCGAAGGAGGAGCTTACGGTGTCGCGCATACGCGCGATCGGCGAATTTTTCGAAGCGCATATCGATGTGGAGAACATTTTAAGTCCCTCTCCCTTTGGGAGAGGGACGCGCGAAGCGCAAGCCCGTCAGGGCGAAGCCTCAAGAAATGCTGAGGGTCACAGGGTTGGTCGAATCTTGGAGCCCTCACCCTTTCCTGAGGCTTCGCCCGATCGGGCTCGCGCTTCGCGCCCTCTCCCAAAGGGAGAGGGTAGTACACGCGGAAAACGCGTCGCACTCGCGCACGACAAAGCATTTTCGTTCTACTACTATGCGAATCGGTTAGAACTAGCGCATGCTGGGGCGGAGATTATCGAGTTCTCTCCATTATCAGACGCTGAAGTACCCGATGCCGATCTCTTGTACATCGGGGGCGGCTATCCCGAGCTGTATCGGCGCGAACTCGAGGCTAATACACAAATGCGGACCTCGATTCGGCAGTTCATCGAATCCGGCAGAAAGTTTTACGCCGAATGCGGCGGATTGATGTATCTGGCGGAGTCAATCGATGACGCACGGATGGTCGGCATCGTTCCTGTCCAAATTGAAATGACTGGAATGCTCGTCGATTTCGGATATTGCGAGATCCGCACCAATTCCGATTCCATACTCGGACCTCGGGGAACAACGGCTCGCGGGCATCAGTTTCACTACTCGCGCCCAAGGGGCCCAAACGGCAACGGATACAGCGTTAAGCAAGGCCAGCGAGAATATTCCGAGGGGTTCATCTTTCCGAATGGCATCGCGTCGTACATCCACGTTCATTTCCTCTCGAATCCAGACCTCGCGCGAAATATGTTAAATTCATGATTTTCACGTAACTATGATTCACCTCTACGAGGCCGTCATTGGATTGGAGTGCCACGCCCAACTGCTTACGAAGTCGAAGCTGTTCTGCTCGTGCTCCACGAAATTCGGAGATGCCCCAAATGGCAATACTTGTCCGGTTTGTCTCGGGCTGCCTGGCGCTTTGCCGGTTTTCAATCGCGTCGCCCTAATGATGGCCGTCAGAGCAGCGCTCGGCCTGAATTGCAAGATAAATATCGAGTCACAGTGGGCACGCAAGAACTATTTCTATCCCGACCTCCCGAAGGGTTATCAGATTTCCCAATACGACCGGCCATTGGCTCAGCACGGCTTTATTGAGACCAAGGTCGATGGCAAGCGAAAAAAAGTAGGCGTCCAGCGCGTCCATATGGAAGAGGATGCGGGAAAATCGCTGCATGAAGGATTGCCGGATTCAAACCGCTCGAGCTACCTCGATTTCAACCGAAGCGGAGTCCCGCTGATTGAAATCGTTTCGGATCCGGATATTCGGTCATCCGCAGAAGCATACGACTATCTGGCGCGGCTGAAGCAAGTCCTGGAGTATCTCAGTGTCTGCGACGGAAACATGGAAGAAGGCAGCCTTCGATGCGACGCCAACGTTTCCGTGCGTAGGATAGGTGAGCAGAAATTCGGTACAAGAACCGAATTGAAGAACATCAATTCGTTTCGATTTGTGCAGAAGGCGATCGACTACGAAGTGAATCGCCAAATTGAAGTTATCGAGAGCGGCGGCCGGATCATCCAGGAGACGCGACTTTGGAATAGCCTCGAAGAACGTACGGTCTCCATGCGCAGCAAAGAAGAAGCCCACGATTACCGGTATTTCCCCGATCCCGACCTGCCCCTACTCGTTGTTGATAGTGAGTGGCTCAAGACCGTTCAACAATCAATGTCCGAATTACCCGAATCGCGCCGGGAGCGATTTATGAAGGAATACGCCCTCTCGGAATACGATGCCGGAGTCCTTACAACGACGCGCGCGCTTGCCGATTTCTTCGAGGAGACGGCGAAACTTTGCGGACAAGCGAAAACCGCCGCGAACTGGATCATGGGTGATTTGCTGCGCTTCTATAATGACAACAATGTCGACTTAAAAGACCTCTCCGATTCTCCGCTGACTCCCACGATGCTGGCCAGCATGATCTCGCTCGTCGATAAGGGAACGATCTCCGGCAAGATCGCGAAAACAGTCATGGAAGAGATGTATCAGTCGGGCAAGGATCCGCAGCAGATCATTGAGGAGAAAGGACTCGTGCAGATCTCCAACGCAGCTGAGATTGAGAGAATCGTCAATCAGATCCTCGAAGAAAATCCGAAACCCGTCCAACAGTACCGGCTTGGCAAGACCGGAAACTTCGGTTTTTTTGTGGGACAGGTCATGAAGGCAACCAGCGGTAGGGCGAATCCTCAAACAGTAAACGAGGTTCTGAAAAAGAGGCTTGCAGGGTGATCAACGAGGAGTTATAGTCCGCGCTTCATGGAAATCGGGGAAAGCAGAAAGAAGCAGATTGCAGCCTTTTATAAGGAAGAGTTCTTGCGTCATAAGTGCCGGCTGGAATGCCAGCGTCCCTTTTTCCAGGAAAAGACTTACGAGGAAATCGAGTCGGTCCTGAACCGGATCATCGATGAGATGGATAAAATTTGCGAAGTGGAAAACTTCGAAGAACTAGCCAGTCACCTGCTTCACCGCATCGACATCGTGACGAACCTGTCATCCTCCAAAGTAAACCCTGTCTACAGAATTCATTAGAAATTACGTCCCCGGTTTACGGCCTTCCAGGCCCCGGCGCTGGTACAGTGGGTCGAGGAACGCCGGGCGCGGGTGCTACCGTCCGAGGCGGCGCTACTGGAGCCGGAGCAGCAGGCCGCACGGCAGGAGGGGCGGCCGGCTTTGCAGCCTCATTTGTTTTTGTGGCGGCATCGATACGGCGGGTCAATTCCTCGGTAAGATCATTCTTCGGATTGAACCAGACGACGTTACTTTGTGGATTAGAAACATCAATAATCAGCGTGTATCCCTGCTCCGCGGCTAGAGCATTCAATATGGCGCTGGCCCGTTCTGCAATCGGTCGCAGCAGTTCATCTCGCAAAGATTGAAGCTCTTTCTGCGCGTCCTCATTCAACCGCTGCAGCTCGGTCGTACGCCGGTCGATATCCCTTTGGAGATTGGCTTTTGCGATTTCACTCAGAGTCCGTTCCTGGGTTTGGAGTTTTTTCTGTCCGTCTTCCAATTCCTTCTGGCGTTTTTCAACGTCTGCTTGTTTGCTCTGCAACGCGGCATTGAATTTCTCGGATGACTTCTTGCCCTCGGCTGACTCCACTACGGCCTTTTCGAAATCCACAACTGCAATTCTCGAGGTTTGTGATCGTACCGGAACAAGCGGAAACAGCACAATGACAGTCAACAATAAAGGCCATTTCAAATGAGTCATATTGGCTATTTTAGCCGCGGAACCCGCGGCTTACACAGTAAAACCTCCTGCCTTTTCGAAGTGGTGGGCCACCGACAGAAGCAGGGCTTCTTCAAAGTGATTCCCCATCAATTGCAGGCCGATCGGAAGATTCTCGGAATTCTTTCCACACGGAACCGAAATCGCAGGAATACCTGCCAGGGGCTGAGTGATGGTGAAAATATCCGAAAGATACATCGATAGCGGATCCCCTGTTTTCTCTCCGATCTTGAAGGCCACTGTCGGGGAGGTCGGCGCCAGGATGATATCAACCTGCTCGAAGGCCTTTTGGAAATCCTTCAATATGAGAGTGCGGACTTTCAAGGCCTTCAGGTAGTAGGCATCGTAGTAGCCCGCGCTTAAGGCGTAAGTACCGAGCAGAATCCGCCGTTTCACTTCCTGGCCAAACCCGCTATGACGAGTGCGCCGATACATGTCTTGCAGACTGGAATTGTCCACACGCAGACCGTAGCGGACTCCGTCATACCTGGCAAGATTCGAGCTGGCTTCCGCCGTCGCAATGAGATAGTACGTGGCGATAGCATATTCGGTATGAGGCAAACTGATCTCATGCAGCGTACATCCGAGATCTTCGTATATACGCATCCCGGCTTCGATTTTCGCCCTCACTTCCGCATCCAAGCCGGCGACAAAATATTCCTTCGGTACTCCGATTCGTATTCCTTTAATGGGCCGGTCGAGATCCTTAACGAATTCGGGCACGGAAATATCTGCTGATGTTGAATCAAAGTGGTCGAAACCTGAAATCACTTCGAGCGTTTGGGCACATTCGCGTACCGATTTCGCGATTGGTCCAATCTGGTCAAGAGAGGAAGCAAAGGCAACGAGGCCGTATCTGGAGACGCGGCCATAGGTCGGTTTTATGCCGACAACGCCGCAAAACGAAGCCGGTGTGCGAATAGACCCGCCGGTGTCGGATCCCAGCGCGATTACTGCTGTTCCTGACGCCACGCTGGCTGCCGACCCTCCACTCGAGCCTCCGGGCACTCGGTCCGGATTATGAGGATTTCGAGTTACAAAGAATCCGGAGTTTTCCGTAGATGAACCCATCGCGAACTCGTCACAATTTGTCTTTCCGACGACGATGGCTCCCGCGCTGCGCAGACGCTCGACGGCAGTCGCAGTGTACGGCGGCACATAGTTTTCAAGAATACGCGAGCCGCAGGTCGTCGTCATGTCGCGAATGGTCATATTGTCCTTGATCGCAACAGGCACGCCTGCCAGAGGCTCCAGCGGCTCGCCTGATGCAATCCTCGCGTCCAGACGGCGTGCCTCTTCCAGCGCGCGCTCGCGACAGATTGAAAGAAATGCGCGGACATCCTTATCCGTGCATTCGATGTCCTCATAAAGGCTGGTAATAACTTCGGTGGCCGTCAGATCGCGATTCTTATATAGTCCGACAAGCTTATCGGCCGTAATGTTCTGGAGATTCATCGTTCCGTAATGACCTTCGGCACCTTGAAAAGCTTCACGGTCCTGCCGGCTTCGGAGCTTCCGGTTCGGGGCGCGACTCGATCGTCCCGGACGGCGTGTTTGACGCTTGTCACAACCTGAGGCGTAGGCTCAATCCGACTGACGTCCAACTCATTTAACTTGTCGACGTACTCCACAATCCTGCTCAGTTGTCCGGCAAGTTCCTTCTTTTCGTCATCGGCAACTTCCAACATTGCGAGTTTTGCGACGTATTCAACATCCGCTTCACTGATTTTCATACGTAAAAACGATCTCCGCGATCCACGGCACCGGCCATGGTTCGTTCATTCTGGCCAGGAGTTCCGCTTTCATTTTCATCAACTGCCTGCTCCAGATCTGATCCGGAACATTCACTACAACCCGCGAGCCTTGGAGAGCAACAATTGTAACCACGCCCGCAAGCTTCGGACCCGCAAGGACCGGCCAAAGCTTCTGAAGAAGTTCAAGGTCGAGTTGGCTGTCCCAATGAGATGAATTCCTGAAGCCGGCGATCAGACGGCGCACAACGGGGTCGAAAGGCATTGTTATTTTTTAACATAGTTTGCCGTCAGAAACTGTATCTTACGACAATCATCGCGTGTGAATTTCGATGGTATTGGCCCAGGAAGTCACCGGTATTGCCGGATATCAGCGTCAGGTTGAGAGTGGCGCGCCAGTGCAGGCCCAACAAGTGTGAATATTCGCTCTTGACCCAAACGCCTTCGCCATTTTGCCGCACAGCGGCTTCGAAGACGATGTTACGATTCGCATCAATCGTGTAACCAGCGCGGCCCAGGAGCGTCTTGGTCAATCCTCGATCCGGCGCAAAATCGGCTACGCGCGTTCCGGGACGTGTGATGGCTTCTCCGGCATAACCGCCGACAAAGAACCATTCGCCGGACTGCCGTTCGAGTTGAATCACGTACAGAGCGTATTCGTCTGCGCGGTCGTCGCTCGAATTGAACTGCGCTGCTTCACCTTTCAACGTGAACCACGGTGTCGAAGCGGCAATGTCCCCGCCTACCATAATGATTTTTGGATAGAAGCGCCGAACGTCAACCTGGATGCCACTAGAAGTGAACCGAGGAACCGCATCGAAGGACGGAAGATGATTGAAACCCTGATAAAACGACAGTTCATATTCGATGGCTCCGGTATGATTCCACCGCGCACCCGACTGCGGCCCTCCAGGAAAGGCAGCTCCCGCATCTCGGAGCGTTATGCCGGGCGGCAGTTCGGGCAGAACCGCCCATCGTTGATTGGGTATCGGAATGCGGCTTGGTGTGAAGCGCGGCGACCAGACCGCCTCGATCGTATTTGTGCCTTTCTCAAAATTGAATCGCGCGGCTGTGACGGCAAGAAAGTCATTGTCCACAACTGCGAGGAAGTCGCGCGGAGCAAAACGATCGGTTGGGGTAACGATGTCGCTCTTTCCCCAACGGATAAAGTGCTTTCCCATTTCGAATGTCAGAGGCCCTTTGTGATATGTCGCGCTCAGTCGCCGGATCTCGCCGAGAGGACGCCGAATTTCGCGATCCTGCCACGACAGCTGGAAATCCCGGTCCACCTGCCGATGCGTGTCGATGCGAAAATCTAACGCTCCGGCTAGTTGGACCGAACTCGTGGGACTGAGAAATCCCTCGTACCGAAAGAGCGATTCACCGACGGTATGTGCGCGGTCGTTTGGCGCCTCTTGTGGATAAAACGTGTTCTTTGTCTCCAGAAAGCCACGTTGAGTATACGTTTGGGAGTAGCAATTTGAGGTTGCGAGCAGCACAAAGAGCAACAAAGTGAGAGCCCGCACATTCCCTGTCCCACCCATCAAGACTCGCGGCTCAGTGCCTCTCGCGTGAACGCGTCATCCTTCATCGGCACGTTGTACTGAAGTTTTTCGATTCTCAAGATTGTGTGACTGTTGCGTTTCGCATCGTGCATATCGATCTGGTGCGCGGTCCAGATCCCCTGGTCGTTGCGGATATCCGAATAGTGAGCGCGCCTGACCAACTGGTCTTTATTGTAGTTTTCAATCTGTGCGAAAGCGTAATTGTCCTCGCGTATCCATAGGTAGGAATGTGTATATTGCGAAACCTTTGTCTGCCTCGGCGTGGACTGAACTTTCCAGCAACTGGCGCCATCGATGGACTCTTCGCTGAGCAGCCTGAAATCGAATTGGTTCGTATCGCGCTCCTCGAGGTCTTCGAAGCTGAAATCAGTGCCGAAAAATCGCGTCGAGCGGTCTTGCAATGCGATCCGCCGGTCCCGATTGAGCGCCGGCGTCCACATCCATTGATCCGACGAGCGATCCGGATGATTCAGCACCAACAAAGCAACGCCCTTAACTTCAGCCGGCGCGGTGAATCGCAGCACTGCTTTGCTCGACCCGTGCGAGCCGATCCTGTCGTACTGCCATCGTTTTTCGGTGATCTTACTTTTCGCGTCGATCACCCTCAGTGTGCCTTCGTAGTGCTGCGATTGAGTCATCGTCCGGCGCTGAGACTCCTCGAGAATTTGCCGGGGGTCGATTTGCAGCAGCAGGAAAGAAATGTTGAAAACGGCGGTGAGAACCCTACTCATACTCCAGCGCCTCTACCAAGCTTCCACGGACTGCGGCTTCTCCGGGACCAAGCGCGGCAATCCACGCGGCTCCGAGGATGATCGGCACCATCAGCATCATGAATGCCGAGGGGAAGATATAGTCGAGACCGATCCCGCCCAGATCTCGCTTGATCATACCTAACGTGTAATACAGATTGACGGCGCCGAGGCAAGTGCCCAGTATGAGACCAATGACACCGATCGTCAGCGCTTCGATCCAAACGGTCCACCGAATTTGGCTTCGAAGCCCACCGACAGCCTGCATTACGCCCAACTCGCGTTTTCTATCTGTTATCGAGACCGTCAGCGTATTCACGATCCCCAGCACCGCGACAAGCACGGCGACGACAATCTGGTTGTACGTCATGCCGAACCACTGGTCGAGCAACTTCATAATCCAGTCGCGCACCTCGCGATTTGTGAGAACCAAAAGGCGATAGCGTGACGACAAAGTCTGGATCACCCGCTGTCGCACAGCTTCCACGTTTTGACCTTTTCGTACGTAAACCCGGGCGATGTTTACCGTGTCGTCCTTCCACCAATCCCGATAAACCGATCGATCAATAAAAAGGGATCCTCGTAGGTCGGAGTAGTCACGAATAATGCCGACAATGGGCAATTTGAGGAGACCCGACGGAGTCGGTAATTCCACGACATCGGCCATTTTTGTTTTGAGATTTGTAGCGAATGATTCCGAAACGAACAAGCCCTTCCCTTCCGCTGTGAGACGGTTCATTTCTTCCAATGAACCAGCGACGGGTGTTCGATGAACTGTGCTGGCAACTTTTTCTGTTTCGATCGCAATCACCATTACAGGCACCTCGTGGTACGTGACGCGCGCATCGCGCACGACTTGGACCTGATCGACCCCGTCAACGCGTTCGATGACGGAGCTGATTTCTGCGGGAAATGTAAGACTCCGTGTGGCGAGGTTCTCGCTCGGCGCAACGAAGAAATCCGGGTTGAGGGCATTGTCCATCCATTCCTGGATAGAGCTGTAGAACGAGTGTGCGAATCCACCGAAACCGACCACCATCGCCAGCGAAAGCATCAGTGCCGACACGGTTGCGGAAGTCCTCCGAGGTGCTTCGACGAGGCTATCGGCGGCGAGCGTCCCTTCAGCCGGAAGGAGCCGTCTCAGAACCGGCCGCAATCCCTTGGACAAGAACAGCGTCAAGGCAGGAGCCAGCAACAGGCCTGCCCCCATCATCGCAACGTAACCGGTATAGAAGAGCGGCTTGGAATCAGAAAGGAGGAGACACACCGAGGCCATCAGGAAGGCTGTTAGCGCCATCCATCGCCTGCGCCGGTTTTCTCCCATCGACAGGACCTGATATTTACCCTTTTGCAGCGCTTGTACGGGATCGACGCGAGCTGCATTTCTCGCCGGGATCCACGCGGCCACAACACTCGTGGTTATACCGGCTATGACTCCCGCGGCGATCAGCGTTGGATCCACTTCTAGCTCGCTGACACGTTGGGCAACGCCGCCCGCCGTTTCCAGCACAGAACTAATCCATTGGGCGATCACCAGCGCGGCAGTGATTCCCACACTCGCGCCCAGAATCGATCCAAAAGTTCCGGCAATAATGCTTTCCACCAAAAATAATGTTTGGATTTGGTGCCGCGTAGCGCCAAGTGCGCGAAGTACGCCAATCTCGGATCGGCGATGAGTCACCGCAATAGCGAAGGAATTGTAAATGATAAACATTCCGACCATGAGCGCGAACAGGCTGGAGATCATCATGGCCGTCGAATAGCTTTGCAATAACGCTTCGAAATGGCGGCCGCGGGCCGAAGGGGGATCGACGTCAAAAGCCGGTCCCAGCGCAGCTTTCAAGGCGGCCTGACAATCATCGATCGTGATACCCTCCTTGGCGCGCACATCGATGCGATCAAAGCGGCGGCCACGGCCCAGTATTTGTTGGGCCGCATAGATATCCATTACCGCCAGATTGCCGCCAAATGCGCGCGTCATTCCGGCGGAATTCATGAGTCCCCGTATGGTGAATTCTCGATTTCCTTCAATTGTCGCGAGCTGAACCTTACTGTTCACAGCGAGTTGGTTGCGCTCGGCAAACTCTGTGGTCACCATTAACGAATCCGGCTGGGCAAGGAAGACGAGCGGATCATCGATGATCGCCTCGTCTGCATCCTTCAATTCGTAATCACGGAGGCTGCGGTCGCCGGTCATGTCGATCCCGAGAATCAGAATGCTGCCTTGTCCGGGTATGTTCGTGTCGACTGTAGCCTCGACGACCGGAACAGCGACGCCGACTTCAGGCACCGATTGCACACGTTCAAGAATCGATTCATCAAAACCGAATTCGCCGGCTGAAACCTGTAACTGTGTCGTTCCGGCAATGCGACCGATGGTGGTATCGAACGCGCGGAAGATCGACCGGTTGGCGGTGTGCATCGCCACGAAAACGCCCACGCCGAGGACGATGCCCGCAACTGTAAGAATCCATCGCAGCAGGTGCCGACGCAGATATGGCCAGCTCAGCAAACAAAGCAGCATCATTGCCGCCGGTCCTCCACAATGCGGCCGTCGCGCAAAACGACAGTACGCGAGCACCGTTCCGCCACTTCCGAGTCATGTGTCACGATTAAGATCGTCGAGCCGAGCTGTGCGTGAAGGTCATCGATAAGCTTGAGGATTTCCTGGCCTGTTTTTGTATCGAGATTTCCCGTGGGTTCATCCGCAAGCAATATCGGGGGATAAACGGACAGAGCACGAGCAATCGCAACCCGCTGGCGCTCTCCGCCGGAGAGCTCATCGGGCAAATGTTCGAGCCGGTGTCCGAGCTGTACAAGGTTAAGCAACTCTCCGGCGCGGTCTTCAATTTTTCTTCGGGGCCACTTCCGCAAATGCAACGGCAGTGCAACGTTCTCGAGGCAATTCAGAGTCGGTAATAGATTGAAGAATTGGAAAATAAAGCCGATCTTGTCGCGGCGGACTCGTGTCAGACCATCATCCGAAAGCTCACTGAGGTTTTCGCCGTCAATCTGAATGTCTCCGGAGGTTGGTCGGTCCAAACCACCGATCAAGTTCAGTAGTGTGGATTTACCCGACCCTGACGGTCCAACGATCGAGACCATGTGACCTTTGTCGATGTCGAGATCAATATCCTCGAGAGCAGTTGCCTTGCGCTTACCATCGAAGATCTTCGAAACATGCGTCAGCGAGACCATCTAGAAGCGATGATATCAGAGGCCAGAATTCCCCTCCTCTGCGAGGAGGGGAATGGCTAATGCTACAATTCACGCTGGATGATGAACAGACATATTCTGACCGTTTCCCGCGTTTTCCTGCTCCTCCTTCTGTCCATCGCTACGATCCGAGCCCGGACTCGAATCACCACGCCTAAAGAACAATTCGGATTCGATATCGGCGACGACTATGTTGTAGTGAATTACACCCAGTACGTGGACTACCTGAAGAAGCTGAGCCGCGAATCAGATCGGCTGAAAGTGGAAGAAATCGGTAAGTCGTCCGAAGGCCGGAGCATGTACCTGGCAATCATTACGTCGAGTGAAAACCAAGAAAATCTTGCGCGATACAAAGAAATCTCCAGACGCCTTGCGGCGGCAGAGGGTTTGGACGAAGACCAGGCCCGAGCGCTGGCTGCTGAAGGAAAAGCCGTCGTGTGGATCGATGGCGGACTGCACGCCACGGAAGTGCTCGGCGCGCAGCAGCTTATCGAAAATATTTATCAGCTCGTGAACCGCACCGATCCCGAGACAATGCGTTTCCTGAATGATGTCGTTATTCTCAACTGCCTCGTGAATCCCGATGGCATGGAGTTGGTGTCGAACTGGTATATGAGAGCAACCGACGCCACAAAGCGTTCGATCACAGATATTCCGCGCCTCTACAACAAATACGCGGGGCACGACGATAACCGAGACTTCTACATGACGGCGTTGGCGGAAACGGAAGCAATTAACAGGATTCTTTTTCGCGAGTGGTTTCCGCAGATAGTCTACGACCACCATCAAACCGGCCCCCGCGGGGCCGTGATGTTTTCCCCGCCATTTCGTGATCCGTTCAATTATCAACTCGATCCTCTGGTCATCACGCTGTTGGATGAAGTAGGCGCGGCAATGCACAGCCGGTTTGCGATGGAAGGAAAGGCGGGCGTCACATCGCGCTCCGGAGCGAACTACTCGACCTGGTGGAACGGTGGCCTGCGTACAAGTCCATACTTTCATAATCAGATCGGTCTGTTGACCGAGACGATCGGGAATCCAACGCCGGTGGATATTCCGTTCGTCACCGAAAAAACCCTGCCGCAGAGCGATCTTCCTCTGCCGATTAATCCGCAAAAATGGCACTTCCGCCAGTCTATTGAATATTCGATAACCGCGAACCGCGCTGTGATCGATTACGCTTCCCGGAACAAAGACCGCTTGCTCTTCGACGTCTACAAGATGGGCCTCAACTCTATAGAGCGCGGCAGCCATAACACGTGGACAACGACACCACGCCGCGTCCAAGGCGCAAAACGTTTCGAGGATCTTCGTGATCCCGCGTTTCGCGATCCTCGCGGTTACATCATCCCGTCGGACCAGAGCGATTTTCTGACGGCAACAAAATTCGTAAATGCACTGATCCGGAATGGGGTAACCGTGCTTCGAGCGGCATCACAATTCACGGTTGGCGGCAAAACCTATCCGAGCGGCTCTTATGTCATCAAAACTGCGCAGGCATTCAGGCCACAGGTCCTCGACATGTTCGAGCCGCAAGATCATCCCAATGACTTCGCGTATGCCGGGGCGCCTCCAACTCCTCCATACGACATCGCCGGCTGGACTCTCGGGTATCAAATGGGAGTGAAATTCGACCGCATTCTGGAGGCCTTTGATGGTCCCTTCCAGAAAGTCGCTGATGAAGTGAAACCTCCTGCAGGAAACGTGACGGGCGCGCCTAATCCAGCCGGGTACCTGTTCAGCCACGAGGTGAACGACGCGTTCGTCGCCGTCAACCGATTGCTGGCCATGAAGGAAAAGGAAGATGTCTATTGGTTGAAAAATTCGTTTACAGACAACGGGAGAACATATCCACCCGGCACAGAATTTATTCCTGCGAAATCTGGAACGCGCGAAAAACTACTGACGATTGCTGCAGAAATCGGAGTCTCATTCGACGCAATTGGCAAAAACCCGTCAGGCGATGCCCTCATGCTGAGACAGCCTCGAATCGGTCTTTGGGATCGACACGGCGGTTCCATTCCTTCCGGTTGGACACGTTATGTCCTCGAGAAGTTCGAGTTTCCATACACTGTTATCTATGACGATGATCTTCGCCAGGGCGATCTCGGCCGTAAATTCGACGTACTGATCTTTGTCAATGATGCCGTCATAAATCCCGTCGGGGCCTTACGCGGCTTTTTGCAACAAGGCGGGACAGTACTCGCCATCGGCCGTTCAACAGAGATTGGATCTCGCCTGGAACTTCCCATCATCAATGCATTGGCCGAGCTTAGCCGCAGCGACTTTTATGTGCCCGGCTCGATTTTACAGGCGTCGATCGACAACCGAAATCCATTGGCCTATGGGATGCCTGATCGGGCGGATTTGTTCTTCGACAATAGCCCGGCCTTCCGCATCAATTCTTCGAGTAAGGACCTGCGGGTTGTGGCATGGTACGACTCGGCGACACCGCTTCGCAGCGGCTGGGCTTGGGGACAAAAATACCTCGACAAGACCGGCGCGGTTGTCGAAGTGCCGGTCGCAAAAGGAAAGCTCTTTCTCTTTGGACCCGAGATCCTGTTCCGCTCCCAACCGCACGGAACGTATAAGTTTCTGTTCAACGGGATCTATTACGGCTCTGCCGAGACAGTAGTTCTGAATTAGCGGTAGAGCATCAAATACACGACCACTCCAGTGACCGAGACGTAGATCCATGCGGGGAAGGTCCATTTCGCAATGCGAACATGATTGCGAAACCGGCCTCTGAACGCCAGAAAAGCCGTTCGCAGAATCATTGGCAGAATCAGCGCGGCCAGAATCGTGTGCGATGTAAGCAGAGGAAAATAGACGTTACGAATCCAACCTTGCTTTGTAAACCGGACGTTTCCCACATTGTAGTGATAAGTCAGATACGACGTGAGGAAGAGGGTCGAAACCGCAAGCGCCGCAACCATACAGGCTTTGTGCGCAGGAATGTTTTTCCGTTTGATGAAATAGACGCCGGCCCCGATGAGAATCGCTGCGGTGGCATTTAACGCCGCATTGACAGCGGGCAGATCCGAGACAGCGATCATGAAAGTCTCTTGGCGTCGATCGCAAGGCGCTTCAGCTCGTCTTCTTCGGTTCCGCTGTAATAACCGCGGATCTCACCGCGCTTATCTACGAGAACGAAACGCGTGCTGTGAACAATCGGCTCAGCCGCAGTTCCGCCCTCTGTGTCGAGCGGAAGCTTGAAGCCTTTCACGCAAAGATCATAAAGAGCCTGTTTGTCACCTGTCAAAAACAGCCACCGGTCGCCAGCCGCTCCCTGCTCGCCGGCATAAGCGGCAAGGGTCTCGGGGGTATCGCGTGCCGGGTCGACTGTAATTGAGACGAGTCGAATCTCGGGTGGAAGCACATCCTGAAGCCTCCGCATCTTAGCTGTCATTAGAGGACATGTTCCACCGCAACTGGTGAAGATGAAATCGGCAACCCAGACTCTGTCGGCGAGATCGTGAAGCGTAACGGATTTGCCCGCTTGATCCGTCAGGGAAAATTCCGGCAACGGGTAGTAGCTGGGGATATCCGTTGAGCGGCTACATCCAGTCCATAAGGCAGCACATACGGGAACCCATGCAAGACGTTTCATTACGTTTCCTAGACCTTATCGACCATCATGAGGACGAGGAGAGCCGGCAAATACAAAACCGAAACGCGAAGCAGGCGGTGTGCGTGCGTGTTCGAACGGAAAAGGGCAACGGCAAAACCGTAACCAAGATAGATGAACCCCAAGAGGACAGCGCCGACGAAGTACGTCATGCCTGTCAATCCGAAGAACGTGGGAAGGATGCTGACCGGGATTAAGGCGCAGCAGAAGAAAATAATTTGGCGGCCTGTCCTCTCGCCACTGACGTGCATGGAAAAACCGGCGCGCGTGTAGTCTTCGGTGAAAATCCACGCGATGGCGAAGAAATGCGGCATCTGCCACAAAAAGAGAATGGCGAACAAGGAAAGCGCAACAGCATCGATTTCGCCGCGAGCCGCCGTCCAACCCATCACCGGCGGCGCAGCGCCTGGAAAAGCTCCGATTAGCGTACATAGAGTGGTGCGTGTCTTCAGCGGTGTGTACACCCAAATATATCCCACTAATGTTGCGGCGCCGAGCGCAGCCGTCAACGCGTTCACGAAGTAGAGCAAGTACGCGACGCCCGCAGCGGAAATGACCGCCGAAAAAATGAAGGCTTCACCCGGCAAGAGCCGGCCATCCGGCAAAGGACGATTTCGTGTCCGGATCATGCGAGCATCGAGATCCCGCTCAAGATACTCATTCAAGGCACTAGCGCCGCTTGCTACAAGGCCTGTGCCAACAATTGTGTGGAACAAGAGCAGAACGTTTACGCCAACGCGCGATCCCATGTAAAAGCCGACGAGAGTAGTGAGCAGCACGAGTGAAGTAATGCGGGGCTTCGTCAGTTCCAGCAGGTCTGGAAGCCGCGTTTTGCTGTAGCGGCGGTCTATTATTGAGGCCGCGCACGTCACCTGAGGTTTCGCGCTGTCACGCTCACGCTTCGCGCGTGCTTGCGCTTCGCGGACCGCCGACTCTTGGGCGCTCATAGAGCGCCCCTACAGTTGGCTACCCTCACCGAAAGCATCGCGTATGATCTCACAGTGAGAAGAAATGACGTTCCCAATACCAGCGCGCCCGCCAGTACATGAGCAGTAGTGGGAATGATACTCTTGGTAGTCCACACGGTCATGGCGCCCAACGCCAACTGAACACCAAGGAGAACCACCAACGTCACCGCCGGTCTGAATAGCAAAGAATAGCCGGAATACAGGCACGCAACACGGGTGAATGTCCATGCAACCATCGTGGTGACAACAACCGCTCCGACGCGATGGGCAAAATGAATGATGACCTTATTCGACGTAAACGGCGGAATGATATGCCCCAGAGCCAGAGGAAAATCCGGGATAGCCAGACCGGCAGCCGTGTGCCTCATGAGTGCACCCAGTATCAGTTGAACGTAAACGGCGGCCGTTGTGGCTGCGCAAAGCGTGGGAACTGACGAGGCTTCTGCATGTGATCCGATCGACGGCAATCCCCGTTTCCATTGCGGGGAGGTGAATACGGTCATTGCAATGATCAGACAAAAAAATGCTTGCGCAAGACATGCATGAAGTGTCGAGATCGGAGCCGGCAAAAGGAAAAGGACCGTAATGCCACCCAACACGCCCTGAAGAATGACTGCGCTGAGCGCCGCCGCGCTGAGCCATCGCAACCAGGCACCTTTCTCCCTCAGCCAAGTCCAAACCGTGAGAATGACGGTCAGTAGGCCAACGAACGACGCCACCATACGATGGCTGTGTTCGTAAAAGATGCCGCCTACCCATTTCGATAGTGGAAACGTAAACATGTTCCATCCGTATGTCGTGGGCCAGTCAGGAACACTCAAACCGGACTCAGTACTGGTGACGAGCCCGCCCACAAAGATCAGGAACGCTGTGCAGCCGGCAGTGAACAGAGCAAAGCGGTGAAGGGCGATACCCTCTCCATTTGGGAGAGGGCAGCCCGCAGAGCCCGGAGAGGGCCGCAACTTGTAACCCTCACCCGGCGCGCTGATTACATTCATCAGTCGGCAGTACCCTTGTCGTTCGCGTCGAAGCTGAAATTGACTTCCTTTTTGTCGTTGTCGCCGACTTGAACCATCATGGTCTTCTTTCCGAATTTTTCATGCCACGCGGTAATTTCGTAATTGCCTGGCGGGACCTTGAGCTCGAAGCTGCCACCGGACTTCGATACCGTATGGAAGGGATGATCGAAGACGCCGATAAACGCGCCCATCCACTTATGGACATCGCAGCGGACCGGCAAAGGCACTTCCGGTTTCGCGAACTTGGTCTGGCTCACCATATCCTTCACAGGCTGGCCAACGTTGTACTGTGGGTTCTTTTCCGCCCACGCGTGAATGTTATGCAGCGTCATGTCGCTGTTTTTTACTCTCAGCGGTTGATTCGTCATCATCGTGAAGACATGTGGAATGTAATGGCAGTTTTCCTGGTTGATCTCGACCGGAGTTGTCGACGGAGCGTATGTCGCACCGGCCGGAAGGCCTGAGCTGACGAAGACGATGACGTTCTCCAAACCGCCGTCACTGACCTTGACTGTTTCAGTCGTCGGATTTTGAGCAGCATGCTGCGCGCAGTACGGGTCCGCCGACATCTGGATCTTGTCATTGGGAGGAGGCGCGCCTTCGAAGCTGATCTTGCCGGTAACGGTGGCGTTCGCCTTCGACATGTCAAATGCCGGGGCCCCGCCCGGGGCACTGCCCACAGATGGCGGGAGGTTTGTTTCGCCGCCTCCCCCTCCGCAGCTTGCAACAAGCGCAACCATGAGAAGGAAGGCGCAAAGCACTAAGGATCGTTTATGCATGTTAGGATCTCCACGTTTTAAGGTTGGTTATCTGTAATAAAGTCCAACAAATCAATATATCCCATCTCAATGGATTTTTTTAGCCACAAAAAGGGGAAGGGGACAGACACCGAATTTCTGAGGTACAGGAAATTCGGTGTCTGTCCCCGAATTACCTATCTGGTCACGGTTCCGCTACGGGGTGCGCGGCGGCCGCCGCCGACCGTGATGAACAGATGGTCGCGAATGGCGAGGATCTGAGCCGTTACGTCACCGCCGAGGATAGTGGGAAACGGACTGACGGGCACACCTTTGTCGTTCGGCGGGAAAAATGTCGGCATTCGTGTGCCAGGGAAGATTTTTTGCGGGTCCCGTACCCATTGCAGGACCCAATCGGGTCGCAGGCGTTCCTGAGCAAGCTGGAGATTCGGTGCGAGATCTTCAGGCGATTTCCCGGGCGGAATGGCATTGCTCGTGGGATGGCAGCTGGTGCACTGTAATTTCATGAAAAGATCGGCGCCGACATTCAGTCTCTCCGCGTCCGACTCGACTTCGGTAGAAATGAACGGATAGTCCACCTTGTCCAACGCCGAAAAATAACGTTCGATCGTTGCGGCCTGCTGTTCCGTGAAGTGGAACGTCGGCATTCGAGCCGTCAACCAGGGCCGTAGTTTCACGCTGCCTGGATCTTTCAGGAAGGAATGCAACCAGAGAGGTTGGGTCTTGAAGCCCTCGGTATTCAAATTGGGAGGCCACTGCGCTTGTTCCTTTGTCGGCCGAATATCCCCTCCGGCGGCCTCGATGAGATGGCAGCCCCTGCAGTTTTTCTCCGCGATGAGTTGACGGCCATCCACGATGGCTTGAGGAGTCTTGTCCCGCATTTCGAGCGGTACCGGATCCTTCACCAGACTGACGAGCACGCCGGAAATCGCTTCCACATCCTTCTCGCTGAAGCGGAAGTTCGGCATCTTCAAAAGTTCCTCTGGTCTTTTGACCCGGCCCACATCGAAAATTCGCGGGTCTTTGAGTTTCTGTTCGTACCAGGCGCGGCGTGAGTGCTCAATGGGCAGGAACCCGAAATCGAGCTGGGAAATCAGCTTGCTTCCGGCTTCCGTCAATTCCGTTCCTATCGGCTGCGCCTTTTCAAAGCCGGGAACGTTGTGGCAGCCGAAGCAACCGTTGCGGCTGATCAAGCGTTCACCGGTATACAGATTCTTTTGCTCCTCGGTCATGCCCTTCAGCTTCTCGCGAGCTTCGATATCGGTGGAATTCGTCCGCAGGAACTCCAAAGTCACGTCATCCAGTGCGGCCTGATCGATCTCCGGCAGCGGCTTTTGTTCCCATTGGGGATTCTTCAGCGATGAAAGGTAGGCCGCGACATTCGCAGCTTCTTCGTCCGTCAGGCGCAAGCTCGGCATCTTTGTCTCCGGCCAAACTTGCGCCGGATCCTTTACCCAGTTGTAGATCCAGGTCTGACTGACTTTGCTGCCCTGGTTTTCCAGGTTGAATCCGTGTCTGCGGCGGATCTGGCTCTGGTTGGCCGACTCCTGGATGGGACCAATGGCGTGGCACCCAAAACATCCGGCGGTTTCTACAATCTGCTTGCCGGCCGCAGCATTGCCGCCGGTGCGTCCGGGCGGTAACTGCTTCGGTTTCGACTTCGACCAGAGATACTCGGTGATCGCGTTGATCTCGACGGCATTCCTCTTGTCCCAATAAGGACTGCCGCTGTTATTCGAGTTCCACCAGAATTGCGGCATGCGGGCTTGCGACTTGAATTCCTTTGGATTCGCCAGCCATTTCCGCACCCATTCCTTCGTGAGCTTTCCGGAAACCGTCGAAAGATCAGGACCGACCTTGCGAATATTTTCGTAACCCGGAAGTTTGTGACAGCCGAAACATCCGTAGATCCGAATGAGATCGCGGCCGCCGTTGAGCGCGGTTGCCTGAGGAACTTCGGGGCTGGCATTATGGCATTTATAGCAGCCGGCCTGGATGTTATTCATGGGCAGCATCGGCGTTTCGAGGAAGTCTTCTTCGTGCCATGAGTACTTCTTCTGCCACTCCTTCCGCTCTTCCTCACTGTGAGGCATGTGTCCGGCGTTCTGGAAGCTTGTGGCACGATCCAGACCGGCGTGACAGGTCGTGCAGCCGAACGATTCCATTGGATGCGGTGATGACGACGCGAGGTAGAGGTCCAGATTCGGGTGTGTCTTGAACGGCTGGGCTGCGTCCTGATAAGTCTTCTGATCGATACCTAAATGACAGGTGGTGCAACGATCCACACGCGGAATCGCCTTGAATGGCTGATCGTTGTAGAGATTATTGAGGATGATCTGATTGATGCGCTCGGACGGATTCATGAAATCGAAAACCGGCGCATTCCGGAATGACGTCACGATGATCCCGGGATTCAGAGCATTCAACCGGGTTTGTAGCCGAGTGTAATCGGCCAACATCGTGTCCTGATCTTTTTGGATCTCATTCCGCTTTCCAACATATTTGTCCAGATCTGCGTTCGCCTGGCGGATGTCCAGCGTCAGTTTTTCCCCCTGCGCTTTGTAATCGTTCATCCGCTTCTCGGTTTCCCTCAACTTTTCGGAAAGTCTCTGCGCGTTCGAACGCTTGTAGGCGGCCGCTTCTTCGTATTCGTACTTATCGCTGTCGTAGACGGCCTTGGAGAAGCGGTAATTTTCATCGGCCGCATAGTACTTCGCATTCAGATCGCCCAATTGTTTCTGAATCTTGTCGATCTGCGCTTCGTTTTGCTGCTGCTGGGCACGACTCTGCTGGAGCTGTTGTTGCAGCTGTTGAAATTTATTGCGATCCAATGAAGACGCAACCTGCTGCATATCCCTTTGCGTCCGCTGGATCTGCAATCGGACGAATTCGCGCTGATACCTCTTCCACTCGCGCGAATAGTCGACCAGCACCATGGCCACGGTGAACAGAAAAAGCAAAATGCTCGAAATCGCGAACCACTTATGCAGGTAAATGACTTCGTACAGGCGGTCGCTACGCTTTTCAATGTTCAACGCGGGAATTTTCTTTGCGGGCGTTGGTATGGGCGGTTTCTTGTGTCCGCCCTCATTTGGAGTTTCGCTGCTCACAATTTGCTCCGTTAGATTAGCGTCAGATATTGAAGAAGTACTCGGGAATTCCGATGATGTACTTCAAGTTAAAAAGCCAGCGCAGCACCATCTTGATGGGTAGTGCCGTCATGCATAACAGAAGGAACGTCATCATGTGAAAACGAATCGGTCCGAGTGTTTGATAAAATCCTTTGAACCACGTCTTCGCGAGCAGCGGTGGAATCAGAAGGAAGTACCCTAAAACGACCAGGAAGCCAAAAATCTCGCGAATTAAAGGATTCTTCGGCAAGCCCGTCCCAAGACCTTTAACCCAGATGTACTCGGAGAGGTTCACGTTGACGAGCGCTTCCAGCTTGTGAATATCCCAAAACTCATAGGGCCCGAAGAAATTCCAGTTGGGACCACGAAGAAACGTTCCAAGAATGACAAGCAGGATCCAGAGAATCAAGAATCCGAACAGGAACGTCGTGATTTCCCAGCGGCGCTCTTTGAGAGTGAAGTAGCCGTTGCCTTTCGGATTCGTGTCGATGTATGGAACAGCCATCAGCCCCACGATGATGAGTCCCGGAAAAACCACGCCCGCAAGCCACGGATCGAAGTACACCAGCATCTCCTGCAATCCCAGGAAGTACCACGGCGCCTTGGATGGGTTGGGTGAACTGGACGGATTCGCGGGTTCTTCGAGAGGGGCTTGCAACGCCATCGACCACCCGATCAGAACGACCGTTAGAACAACCATGCAGATCAGTTCGGTATAGACCAGATCCGGCCAAGTCAGCACTTTGTCTGCGGTTTCTTCCTGTTCGATGAGCGGCTTGCCATCCGCAATCCGCCGATCGTTGTTCACGGCTTCACGCAAGGCGAACCATGTGAAAAACGGGACAAGGAAAAGCATGCCGACGATCGGCACGTTGTCGGCCTTCGTGACGATCTTGCGAAAATTCGGATCCAGGATGCTGATCCCGAGGAATGCAAACATGGAAGCGAAAACGATCATACCTGATCTGTTCGTATAGAATTTTTGGGGATACTTCAGCGAAACCAGAAGCAGGATCGCTGCAGCCGTGATCAGAAAATATGGCGCCGTAATCGCGTTGATGATTTCTTTGATAAACATTTTGCGTTCTCTCTATAGTGGCCCGGATATGCCGCCGTCACGCCGGATACGCCAAAAGTGGATGGCCATCAAGAACCCCGCCACCAAAGGCAGTCCGACGCAGTGCAGAACGTAGAAACGAAGCAGCGCCGCTTCGCCGACGAAACGGCCGCCCAGCAAAGCAAACCGCGCGTCACTCTGATTGTTGACGAAAGCGATGTCCCCCAATTTCAAAAGAGCGGACCCCGGTCCTTCGTGTCCGGCGAACGGCGTGGCCCGAGCCATATTGCTGCCCACCGTGATCGCCCAGATGGCAAGTTGATCCCAGGGCAAAAGATAGCCCGTAAAGCTCAACAGCAGAGTCAGAACAAGAAGGATCACGCCGACATTCCAGTTGAACTCGCGAGGCGGTTTGTAGGAACCGGTCATGAACACGCGATACATGTGCAGCCAGACCGCTATGACCATGGCGTGCGCGCCCCACCGATGGATCTCACGCATAATGCCGAGCGGAACCTGTTCGCGAAGATCACGGATATCGACGTATGCGTATTCCAGCGTCGGACGGTAGTAGAACATCAACAGCAGTCCGGTGAACGTCAGAACCAGAAAGAGAAAAAAAGTGATACCGCCCATGCACCAGGTGTAGCGCATGCGAATGCCGGACTTGCGCACTTTCACCGGATGCAGGTGAAGAAACACGCTTCCCAGCATCACCAACATGCGTTTGCGGTCCGAATCCGGCACACCCACGCGGAAGATGGACCGATAGACCTGACTTTCCTGGATGTATTCGCCAACTTTCGCGGGCGATAGAGTTTTGAAAATCTCTTTGAGCCGATCTGTGAAATTAGCCATAGGTTTGAGAAACTCTTACAGTTTTAAAAACGCGGCAGGATTGTTCCATTCACCCTTTTCCTCCTGGAACTTCCTGCTTTTGTCCACGAGAATCTGCCCATCATCGGCAAGTGAGATCGCATACCGTTCCAGCGGCCGCGGTGTAGGGCCTTCGAAATTAACCCCCGTTTTGTAATAACCGCTGCCATGGCAGGGACACTTGAACTTTTGTTCCGCTTCCAGCCAATTTGGCGTGCAGCCCAAGTGCGTGCACACCGTAGATAGCGCATAAATGCCGCTTGCCATTCCCCACTCGTCAAAAGCGCTACGCACCAGCCAAACGGCGAAGCGCTGCTTGAATCGTTCGTCGACCTGTCCAATTTGAATTTCGTTTGGAAGCCCCGCTTTAAACGTTGGCGGTGGTTCGAAAAGGACATTCGGAAACATAAACCTTGCTGTGGCTGTTAAGGAGGCGAGCATTGAGGCCGTGAAAGCGACCCAGGCTGCCGTCACCCATGACAGCAAGGAGCGGCGTGGGATGGCAGTCTTCGATGAAGCGGGAGGAGCTGCCGCTTTTGTCGCACCCGGTTTCGGCGGCGGCGTGGCCGGCTTTGCAGGAGCGGTGTCGAGTGACTCTTCTTTTCTCATTAGAATCTCCGAAAGCTTATGAGCTGAATAATTAGAACTTCTTCAATGCTTCCAGTGAAGCATCGCGCACGGCCAGATCAGGATCATTCTGGCTGAGCGCGAGTATTTTATCCTTAGCGCCTTGAAATTTCAGTATGCCCAAACATTTGATGGCGTTTATTACAAGCTGACTCTTCTGTTCCGAAGTCATGCCTTCCAGTTTGTCCACGTACCCGCGGTCGAGCAGCTTCGTCAGGAGTTCGCTTCCCGAAGCGTCGTTCAATTGAGCGAGAGCAATCGCGGCATTCCACTGAACGTCCTGACTCGCGTCGTTTAATGCGATCTTCAAATCGCGAATCGCTCGGGAATCCTTCAGCGCGCCCAATACGTAAGCAGCAGTCCGCCTCACAGCCGGGTCCGCGGCCTCGAGCTTCTTAGCGATATCTGGAACCGGAGCGGAGTCGCCGATCGATCCCAACGCCCACATGTTGTAAATCTGATTGTCGATATCGCTGTCGCTTAGACCTTCGACGAGTGCGGGAATAGCCCGCGAATCGCCCAGATGCCCCATCGTAAGAGCAAGGTAACGTCGAATTCGCGGATCCTCGGATCGCGAGCTTTGATAAACCTTCACCAGGTCATCTGCAAAATTCGTACGACGAAGTTTTTCCTTTTGCGACGAAATGATGTTCGAAAGCTCGTAAGCAGACTGCCAACGGCAGCACAGCTCTGAACCTGTCCGAACGTCGTTCAAGTACTCCTGTGCAGTCTTTTGTTCGTACGTCAGGTACCCGAAAAGAAGAAAGATTCCGATGCAGATCGCGATGATGATCAGCGGAAACAAAAAGAATTGCGCAATGAGCAGGGAAGTCGGCTTCCTGACTTCGACCAAGTCGTCTATAGGCGGGATCGGCACACTGCTGGTTTTGGTTTCCATAGGAGAACACTGAAGAATATGGGATTGGCGACTGTGAAATCAAGACGGAGGGTCTTACGAACTGATGACTCCGGCTTCGGCCAACTTGCGGATTTCGCCCTCTCCGTACCCAAGTCTGGATAACACCTCACGATTGTGCTCTCCAAACCGAGGCGGCGCCTTGGCCACCTCGCCGGGCGTTTTCGACAACTTGATGGGAATCCCGAGCGTTCTGAACGGTCCATATTCAGGGTGCGTCAGCTCGACGATCATTTCGCGAGCGTTTATCTGCGCATCCTCCAGGATTTCACCTACAGTGTTTATCGGGCCGGCAGGAATGCCAACTTCCGACATGCGCGCGATGGCTTCGGCGCGGGTCATTTTCGAAATCACCCGATCGATTACAGGTCTCAGTTCGCCGTAGTGCGCTAGGCGCGCTCTCATAGTTTGGAACCGGGGATCGATGGCTAGTTCTGCGAAACCCAACACGCGGCAGAAATTCTCCCACTGCTTCTCGTTGGTGACCGCAATGTTGACGAAGCCGTCCTCAGCCTGAAAGCATTCATACGGCACGATGGATGGATGGCTAGTTCCCAAACGCTTGGGCGATCGCCCGGTCGAAAGGTAGATTAGCGCCTGATAAGTCAGAGTGGAAACCATTCCGTCCAGCAGACTGATGTCGACGTGCTGTCCTGTGCCGGTTTTGTAACGCGCCAGCAGCGCCAGAAGAATGCCGTTAAGCGCATAAAGGCCTGCGACGACGTCGGCGAGTGATGCTCCTAATTTCGCGGGAGGCCCATCGGGATATCCGGTGAGGTCCATGATACCGGACTCTCCTTGCGCAATGACATCATAGCCGGGGCGGTCCCGGTATGGACCCGTATGGCCGAAGCCGGAAATTGAACAATAGATGAGCCGACGGTTGACTTTGGCCACCGCGTCATAGCCAAACCCTAATTTTTCCAGGACGCCAGGACGGAAGTTTTCGATAAAGACATCGGCTCGCTCGATCAGTTTCCACAACACACGCTGGCCTTCAGCCGTCTTGAGATTGAGGCTCAAGCTTTTCTTGTTTCTATTGACGGACAGAAAATACGTACTGATTCCGCCAATAAACGGCGGTCCCCACTGCCGGCTATCGTCACCCGAAGGCGGCGGCTCAACTTTAACCACCTCGGCTCCCATATCTGCCAGCAGCATGGTGCAGACAGGTCCCGACAGAATTCGGGAAAGGTCGACGACAAAAAGATCATCTAGCGGCTTCATGTATCTTCATCAAAACGCTGCTGCGACAGCGTATCAACTTTTTTGGTCGAGCACACCGGCTTTGAAAGGAGACCGTCAAAAATCCGTCACCAAATGTTACGTTTACGGCGGGTTTCTATTAAAATACGCGGAATTCTTGGATTTTTTAATACTGGATAGTAAATTGCACCATCCCGGCAGGCTGCTTATGTTAATGGCCGGCTACAAACCAGATCAGGCGTGGAAGAGACGGACGTATCCCGTCCCAACACCCTCGCGCAAAAGGTTTCGCTGGAAGGCGTCAGCGCTCCGCAGGCTACATCGATTCGATAATGGAAGCGGCTCCGCGCGCCCCGCGACCATCATGGTTCCTCCTCTTTACAACTTTATGCCTGCCGAAGGTGTTGCTATGGGGTGGTTGAATGAAATCGACGCCCTTGGGGCTATCCGGCAGCGAATGATTTGTGCAGCGAATATTACAGGTTGGGACATTTTCACATTTCACACCCTGCACAATCGTGATCATTACTTCGACACGACGATTGCAGCCGTTCGCGATACATGGCTGAAAGAAGGCAATCTCTCACCCGCCGTAGTTCTAGAGACAACGAGGCAATTCAGCAAGCCCTACGATTATTTTCGCATTCCAGCCAGACTTGTGGAAAACCTGGTGTTCCAATCCGCGTTGTTGGAATGGGTGGGTCACCGTGCGGCGGACGTCCCGCTGCGCTTTCACATCATCGGCACTGCACTGTTATCGGCACTGGCCTCGTCGGGGTCGATTCCATTCAGCGCAGCTGTTACATCTGCGCTTGCATTCGGGTCTCGATGGGATCAGACCATCGCCGGTATAGCGGAAGCGAACAGGACTACGGAAACGGGATGGTCGCGGCTTGAAGAGCTCAGAAGACTCATCGAAGGACGGGCCGTCACTGCGCTTGCTGTTCCCCGTTCAGATCTACCCCAAGCTGGAGCGCCGTCGAAGCCGTTCTGGTATTCGCCGACCGTAAAGGACGATCCTATTTTGATTGCTACGGCGCGAGACGCCTCCGCTGCGTTGGAAACATTGAATCTGTCATCTTGGGCTTATGCCACGCCGGCGCCTTTTGGTCACGATGAGTCGGTTCGAGGGTGGCTCGTGAGTCCATTACAACCCTTTGCCCGGCTCTGCCGATGGAGCGTGTCGAATTACCTGCTGGCCAACCCTGCTTCGGTGAATCTGTTCATGGATTACATTGCGCCCCTCGGCCGCGCGCCTGTTCTGTTGCTGGCTCCAGACGCCCCTTAAAATCGTTTCCGGCTGTCCAAAATGAAAGTGACCGGGCCTTGATTGATTAGCTCGATATTCATGGTTGCCTGAAACACGCCCGTTGCGACGGCAATTCCAAGCGCGTCTATTTCGTTAACAAATCGTTCGTATAGCGTCCGCGCAATGTCGGGAGGAGCGGCCGGATCAAACGAAGGACGCCGTCCTCTACGGCAATCCCCAAGCAAAGTGAATTGAGAAACTGCGAGTATTTCCCCGTCGATTTCCGAAATCGATCGATTCATCTTCCCGGCGTCATCTTCAAAGATCCGTAGTTCCACGATTCGGCGTGCCAGCGCTACTGCATCTTCATCCGCGTCCTCTTTTTCGACGCCGACGAGGACCAAAAGGCCACGCCCGATTCGCGAATATTCCATTTCGTCGATAAGGACTCGGGCGCTGGTGACACGTTGAATGACGGCTCTCATGAGCGCATTGTGGCAGTTACTTTGCGCTGTGTAGCGCTTTCAGGAAAAGCTGTTGGACTTTGCGGTCGATCTGCCGGATGTTCCGGGCCTCGATTTCCCATCGATGATGGAACTCCGTGATGGGAATGATCGCCTTTGCCATCGAGGCGTGGCCTCCGGCCGAACCCATATCGCCGAAGGCCTCCTTAAGCACCCGTCCCGCCGCCCGCACGTATCCGACGTTGCGGACCGAAATGATGTAGTTCGATTCGAAAACTCCGCTGACGAACGCCCATTCAATGCCTTCGAAAGAAAGGCTGAAGTCCGCCATCTGCGGAATCAGATCGTCACGCTCGATGCGTCCCAGATGGACAAATGCGACCTTGTCGATGACGCGGCGATTCTTTAACGCCAGGCTCAGCGCATCCAAGGCGGCCGCCGGCAATTCCGGACGTTCGATGCGGCGCATTAGATTCTGGTTCGCCAGCGGGTACAAATACGAGAATGCTTCCACATCCCATTCATTCACTTCACGTGACAGCGCGAACGTATCGCTTTTGATACCGTACAGCATCGCTGTCGCGAGCCGCGTCCCGATAACGCTGCTGCCACACAGTAAATACTCCAGCAGAACAGTGGAAGTGGCTCCGTAGCTGGGCCGAATATCTTTGATATGACTTTTGTAATTGAATTGTTCGGGATGATGATCGATGACGAGATCGATTTCTTCGGGAGGATTGGCCAGGTGCGGCGGCTGCAAGTCTACAACGGCGATACGATCAAAATTCTTCAGGGCATGCTTCGTCACTTTCTCAATTTCGATCTCGAGTAACCTCACCATCGTGATATTTTCGGGACGAGTGACGCGCCCAAAGGAACCCAACGGTGCAGTCTGTTTATTGCGTCCCAGGACCTGACGCAATGCCAATCCGCTCGCGATTGCATCCGGATCCGGATCATCCTGAAGCAATATGAGCACCGACTCGGCACCGTCAAAGTGAGCTTTCACTTCTTCGACACGCCGCATCGTCTTAGCCAGACGCACGTGCCATCGAAAATTGGATTCCAACAACTCCGGCATTGAAACAAAATGCGCGAACGATTTGTATTTTTCCGGAAACCGATCGGGCTGAGAAGTCAGCACGAGCGTGGGGACGTGCCTGCCCTTTTGGCGGACGGTCTCAAGAACCTTGGAAAGCCGTTCGAGATCTTCGGATTGGGCGAAGAATAGATCGGTAGAGTCCATTGCGATCTGTTCGCCGATATTGCCGTTGTCCGAACGTCTCAAAAAAACTGTGTTGTCGCTGCCAACGAAGTACTGCTTCAGAAGACCGGCAACGAAGTCTTCCTCAACGTAGAAGACCGATTTCATGCGAAATAAAAATGCACCTCCACTCCTGAAGGTGCCCTCTACTTACTTTCGCAACCGTTATTCACTTTTATTCTAGATATCCGGCTGCGAGTCTGTCAAAGACGTTCTGAGAGGAGACCGGCGAGGAGCGCGGCCCGATGCGGCAGCGATTGAATATCCACCCATTCGTCAACGGCATGCGCGCCTCCTCCGACAGCACCGAGACCGTCGAGAGTTGGAATGCCGAGGGCCGATGTGAAATTTCCGTCGGAGGCGCCTCCCGTCGAACCCTCCTTCAAGGCGATGCCGAGGGTTTGAGCAACATTTTGCGCCAACTGGAAAAGGCGAATCGTCTCTCCGGTCCGTTCCATTGGGGGCCGATTAATGGACCCGCGAATCTCTAACCTTGCACCCGGCAGTTGCGGCGACAACGCTTTGATCATTTTCGTCATCCGCTCGGCCTCTTCCATCGATGAAATCCTGATATCGATTTCTGCGGCTGCCTCGGCAGGCACAACATTTGACCGCGTACCCCCCTGGACCACGCCTACTGTAACGGTCGTACCGCGCGCTGGATCCGTCATTTTTTGGAGCTTTAGAATTTGCTGAGATATTTCTTCGATGGCATTAATTCCGTTTTCGGGATCGATACCTGCATGGGCCGCCCTTCCGATAGCTTTGAGCGCAAATCTTCCGATCCCTTTGCGCGTGGTTTTCAATGCTCCACCCGGCAGCGACGGTTCCAGCACAAACACGGCCCGGCATGGCCTCGCCTCGGATTCCGTCACAGTGCGCGAAGAGGTGCTTCCGACCTCTTCATCGCTGACCAGTAAAACCGTGACGCATTTGGGAAGGCTTCGATCGACCTTCTGAAGTGCGTCGATAGCCATCGCGATCAGTAGAATTCCGGCTTTCATGTCGAACACGCCTGGCCCGAACGCTCGTCCGCCGGCAATCTTGAACGGCCGTTTCGTGGCTTCGCCTGCGGGCCAAACCGTATCCGTGTGTCCCAGCAATAGAATGCGTTCGGAAGAACTGCCGGTGAATCGCGCGATCATGTGATCGCCAAATTTGTCAGCGTGCGCAAACTCGACTTGGGCACCCATCGTGGCAAATCGCGCGCCGACAAACCGGACAAATTCGTCGACGAGCGGCTTGTCAAAACTTGGCGATTCCAAAGCGACCATTTTTTCGAGGAACTCGAGGGCCTCGGGAAGCTGCCGGGTCAGGTATGAGAGGAGGTCGCCCATTGCGTTCTGAGCATAGTCTATAATCCGGGCGCAATGAAATTGGCTATTCTCGGAACCCGCGGCATCCCCGCCAATTACGGCGGGTTCGAGACATTTGCCGAAGAATTATCCGTCCGGCTGGCCGCACGCGGACACGACGTATCCGTCTATGGACGTTCCAACAACATCCGATATCGCGAGAAGATATTCAAGGGCGTGAAGATTGCCGTCCTTCCGACCATAGGAACCAAGCACCTCGATACAGTCGTTCACACACTGCTCTCCGTGTGTCATGCGCTACCCCGCCGATTCGACTGCATTCTCGTGTGCAACGCTGCAAACGCTCTTTTTACGATCGTACCGCGCCTGTTTGGGACGCCCGTAGCCTTGAATGTCGACGGAATCGAACGTTTGCGCAAGAAGTGGGGACTTGCGGGTCGAACCTACTATCACATTTCCGAGTATCTCTCGACATTGATTCCCAATGTCGTCATCACTGACGCCAATGTCATTCGGGACTACTATTGGAAAACCTACCAGAAGCGATCGGTGATGATTGCCTACGGATCGAGTTGTGATCGCTTAGAGACAACGGCCGCACTGGATCAACTCGGAGTTCGACCGCGAGACTACTTTCTATATGTGAGCCGCCTCGAACCGGAAAACAATGCGCACCTCGTCGTCGACGCGTTTGAGCGGGTGCAGACGACCAAGAAACTCCTCATCGTGGGCGACGCGCCATACGCTCGCGTTTACATCGAGCGGCTCAAGTCCACACGCGATCCGCGAATCCGTTTTACCGGTGCAATCTATGGTGCCGGCTACCGCGAACTCCAATCGCATGCCTACGCGTATATCCAGGCGACGGAAGTCGGAGGCACCCACCCCGCTTTAATCGAAGCAATGGGTGCGAAAAACTGCGTGATTGCGAAAGACACTCCGGAACACCACGAAGTCGTGGGCGAATGCGGTTTGTTCTTCTGCGACTCTGGCGACCTGGCCCAGAAAATACAACTTATCCTAGCGGACGAGGCAATGGCCGAAGGGTTACGCCTCAAGGCCTGGGAGCGTGCAAAGAACTGCTACTCCTGGGATGCGATAACGGACGCTTACGAAAAATTGTTTCAGCAACTGGTCAACGGCTTCGCACTTTGAATAATCGCCGTTTCACACGACGAAAAAAGTCGTGTTGATCGCGACAAACACCATCGCACCTCTGCAAATTCTCCTTCGTTTCAATGCCTTCACAATGGCACGCAACGTTCTTTACGCCTGTCGCCCGGCCCAACAATTCACACGGGAGAAAGAAAAATGGAAACGTTGAGAAATGATGAATTGTTCGAAATTGAAGGTGGCTTCTGGGAGGGTTTGGCGGCCGCTGCGTACGCATTTGTGACCGCGCTGGTTTTCCTCTAGTCAGCCGGGGCCAGTTGCGCCAATTATTTTGTGGAATTGGCGCAATTGGCCGCCATAATCCACAGGCTGAATGGAAAACTCGAAACCATACGTTTCTTGTGATGTGTGCGGGGCCGAGAAGCCGCGGTTTGTTCTGGAGTCCAACGGCCTGGACGGACCGTTGGTGCAGTGCAGCGGGTGTGGATTTCGATATGTCGGCAAAAGGAGATCCGACCTTACCTTTGGAAAAGAATCGCCAGAAGCAACAACAGCCCGAGTCCGACATGCGAACTGTCATTTTCGAGCTCTTCAAATGGAAGAAGAACAGCGGCTCGCGGGTTTGGACGCAAAGTGGAGGCTGGATCTCATTCGGAGAGTCAAAGCCTCAGGAAAATTGCTCGAGGCCGGCTGCGCGCGAGGAGACTTTCTGCGGGCCGCACGAGAATGGTTCGATTCGTACGGCGTGGAGCCGAATCCCGAATTGGCGGCCGCATCGAGCGCCATCGTTCCTGTACATCCGGACATCATTGAGCGTTTGCCTTGGACGGACTTCGATGTCGTCGCGAGTTTTCATGTCATCGAGCATGTGAATTCGCCGCGAAGCTTCATTCGCGCTGCAGCTGAGAGAATGCGGCCGGGCGGTCTGTTTGTCATCGAGACACCGAACATCAACTCGCTGCCTTTTAAACTCTTCAAAGCGCGGTGGCGGCAGTTTATTCCAGAGCATTATTTTTTCTTCGATCCCAAAACGATCGCGCGATTGCTGGCAGAGTGCGGGTTCGAAACCTGCGAGGTGCTGAGCATCGGTAAGTATGCAAGCTTGAATCTCGTGATGAACCGGCTTTCCCGATACATGCCTTGGATGCCTCGGGCGGGCGGTGTTTCCCGCCTGACGTTCCGAGTGAATCCGCTGGATATCATGCTGGTGTTCGCGACAAAACATGCGTAGCACCGTTGCAATCATCAATTGGAATTCAGGAAACTTGCTGAAGGCGTGCATCGAGTCGGTAATCGCCACAACAACAGGTGTCAAAATCCTTGTGATCGATAATGGTTCGAAAGATGGTTCGTTGGACTGTGTCTCCGACTTTGCTCCCCATGCCCAATTGATCGCCTCCAGTGACAATCGTGGCTTTGCGGCTGCGGCAAACAAAGCCTTCATCTGGAGCTCGACCCCGTATGTTCTGCTTGTCAATCCTGACATTCAGGTCCTTCCCGGCGCCATTCAGCTTCTTGAAGAATTCATGGATGAGCATCCAGGCGCGGGCGCCGCCGGCGGTTACGCTGGCGCGAAATACCTGCCTCGGCCTTTACCAACGGTCCGCTCGCTCGTTCTTGAGAATCTCGGACTTAAGGATTCGCCTCTGCCGGCGCCTTCAGAACCCACTCTTGTTGACCAATTGGCGGCCGCCGCCATCATGATTCGCCGGGACGCATACGAAGAAACCAGCGGTTTCGACGAACGATTTTATCCAGCATGGTACGAAGACGTGGATTTCTGCCACCGGCTCAAATGGCGCGGCTGGCAAGTCTTTTTCCTGCCTGCCGCCGTGTTCGGCCACACGGGCGGTTACAGTACAAAGACTCTCGGGGAGGCCAGATTCCTTCGGGCATACTACGGCAATCAAATCCTTTACGCACGCAAGCACTTCGGCCGGCTGAACGCTGTTCTGGTTCGGACGTCGATTGCTGCCGGAATGGTTGGCCGAATGATCTGCCGGCCGCGTCATGCGATTGCGTATGCGGCGGCATTATACGAAGCGCTGAAGATACCGTGATCTTAAGAGTTGCAGTGAACATCGTCACATTCAACAGTGCCGGCGATATTGCGGCCTGCCTTGAAAGTGTTCGCGCACAAACCCTTCGCGACTTTCGAATTCACGTCTTCGACAACGCTTCTGTTGATGACACGCTGAAGATTATCGAGCGCTTTGATATTGATTATCTGATGCGTTCCCCGCTCAATACGGGCTTCTGCAAAGCGCACAACGACCTAGCTCAGCGATTTCCATCCGACTATGTTCTATTTCTAAATCCGGATACAGTGCTCGGCCCCACATTCATCGAAGAGCTTTTGCGCGCTCTCGAAGTGCGGCCCGATGCAGCTTCGGCCTGCGGAAAGCTGCTGCGAATGGATGGCAAGACAATCGATTCGACCGGAATCATCATGCGGCGGGAACAACGCCATCTCGATCGGGGCGCCGGAGATCTGGACTCAGGCCAGTTCGATCAGCCGGACGAGATTTTTGGTCCATGCGCCGCCGCGGCTCTATACCGGCGCGCTACATTGGAAGATGCCGCGATTAACGGCCAGTATTTCGATGAAGATTTCTTTGCCTATCGCGAAGACGCGGATCTCGCCTGGCGCTGCCGGTTGCTGGGTTGGACATCCATCTATGTGCCTGCTGCTGTGGCGAGGCACCGACGCCGCGTAACGCCTGAGCGGCGAAGCGAACTACCCAAAGAAATCAACTACCACTCTGTAAAAAACCGTTTCCTTCTTCGCATCAACAATATGACTGGAGATCTCTATCGGCGTGATTTCCGGCAAATCACAAAGCGAGATCTCGCCGTCATTGGCTATGTCCTTCTTCGCGAATGGTCTTCGATTCCCGCCCTATGGTACGTCAGCAAAAATCTGCCACGCTTGCTCCGCAAACGGCAAATCATCCAAAGCAAACCGCGCTTCAGCACAACAGGTTTGCAGAAATGGTTTGTGTAGTAGAACGGAAAGTAGGTCGCGAACCGCCTGAACGGCTACAACCGAAAGCGACCGAGTCGCAGTTCCTTGTGATCATTGCCACCGTTCCAGACGCGCTCACCTGTGAATTACGGTGGGCAGGAATTTTCGCTCCTTGCTAAGCACCGGTTGCATCGGTGAGCGTGGGAATAGTCCCGCAGGCAAACCCGCGTTACAATTGAGACGTATGGCTGAGAAGCTCATCGGCAGCTTGATCTACGGCGAGCATGAGATCCCTAAAAAATCGCGAACCTGGCAGCAAGCATTAAAAGTGCCGGTGACCATCGGCTTGGTTCTGATCTTCATTGGCGGGCTCGCGTATAAATTTGCCAATTTCAGGGAAGAGGGGCGCGTCCAACTGTTTATTGAAGCTATAAGAAAGGCACAGTACGACGTTGCGTACCAAAATTGGGATGCCGATGCGCGTTACACAATGAACGACTTTCTACAGGACTGGGGTAAGGACGGTTATTACACCAAGGGTATGCACGATGCCCGCGTGACCGATTCGAGCGGAAAAGGGAGTTCGGTTGTGGTGTATGTCACAATCGATTCTTTAAAGTATCCCGTTGCTTTGCGGGTGGACAAGGAAACCTTGAAAATTTCATTTTCACCGATCAGCAAATATCCATCTCCATGATGATTGCTTCCTTGATTTTACTGTTGGCAGCCAGCACTGTCGATCTCGATATCGTCGCGGTCCCGCTTACAAACGACATCAAAATATCGTTAACGCCGGCCGGCCGCTGCGAGCTTAAGCGCGATGGCAACGTGAGCCAGATAAAAATGGAGATCGACCGCATCGCTGCTCCGAAGAGTCTTGCGCCTGCTTTCAATACGTATGTGGTATGGGCGGTTTCCCCGGAAGGAATCTTCGACAACCTGGGTGAGCTACAGATCAATGGAAACAAGGGGCAGTTCACGGGTACCACGCGATTCGGTCAGTTCGGAATTCTGATCTCTGCCGAACCCCATTACATGGTCGATCGTCCAAGCTCGACCGTTGCCTACCGCGGCCAGACACCCAAAACCGACGTTCGCCGGAAAACGGTTTCGGTAGAGGTCGGCTCTTATGACTATTCTTCGCTGGCGGCCCCAAGTTCTATCGGCCTTCAAGGTTGGGTCGTCCAGGCTCGTGCCGCCTTCCAAATTGCCAAGAACGCGGGGGCAGACCGGCTTGCTCCTGAAGAATTTCGGAATGCGCAGGTCGCTATAGGTTCAATGGAAGAATTGATCATGCGCGCGGCGCCGGCCGATATCTTGTGGCCTACAGCTAACGAAGTCATCGGCTGGTCGCAGCGCGCGACCGTCGCGGCTCGCGCGAAGAAATAATTTAGGGAAATAGGGAGTGGCTAATCTTCTGTGGCTCGTTTGTAGAGCTCCTCGATTTGCGGGACAACGATTCGGATATCGAAGCGCTTTTCCACGCGTTCCCGCGCATTACGGATGATTGCGGACCTGCGGTCTTCATCTGCTGAAAGCGATTGAATCGCATTTGCCAGAGCGCATGGATCGCGAGGTGGGACGAGCACACCTTCTAAGGGCGAAGAAATAATGTCGATGGGGCCGCCGCGATTGGTCGCGATTACGGGAATACCTGATGCCATGGCTTCCAGCAACACGATTCCGAATGGTTCTTCCCAGGACGGCACAATAAGCACATCGGTCTTCTGAAAGAAGTCGGCGAGCGACACGAATCCAATAAATTCTACAGGCAATCCGGCCGCCCTTCTTTCGAGCTTCTTCTCATACGATATCTCACCCTTTCCGGCGACTAACAGCCGGACGTTGCCGCCGACACGGCGCATCGCCTCCACCGCATCGTCGTGTCCCTTATGTGGTGCGACTTGCCCAAGCAACCCGACGGTAAACGGCCGATGCAAGGGTTGGGGACGAAACGGAAATCGGTCGAGGTCAACCCAGTTCGGGATTACTTTCGCCGCCTTGGGCACAAGTGGCGAAAGAGTCTCCAGAATTTGCGACGTCGGGGCGATCCAGACATCGACCCGACGATAGAAAAAATGGGGGCGAACAGGACGCAGTAAATGCCGCGTGAATACCACCTTGACTCCGGGGATGTTCCACGCCGCCGCCGCGACAATCGTGTAGTCGCGAGCCACGTGCGCATGAACGATGTCGACTGGTTCTCTTTTGAGCCTGTTTCTCAACTGAATTGCGGTGATGAAGTCCGCGGAATTGAGAAACGGCAGTTGGATCTGGGCCTTCAGAGGGCCATTCGAGCGCCCGGCGATGGAGACATCGTGGCCCCGTTTTCGAAGATATTCCACTAATCCGGCGACGTGGGTTTCGCCGCCGCCCCAATTCTCCGCCGAACTAACCTGCAGAATGCGCATTGTGAGCAACAAAATCCGAAAGAAGTTCGGACCGGCTGAGCGTCGCGGTTCCGACCTTGCCAACAACGATGCCTGCAGCATGATTGGCCAGTGTTGCACACTCTTCGATGCTCGCGCCGGCGGCGTACGCCAAACAAAGCGTGGCGATCACGGTATCCCCGGCGCCGGTCACATCGAAAACTTCGCGCGCGAATGTCGGCAGGTGGTGGGAATTCACGGCGTCGAAAAGGGACATCCCATCTTCACCCCGCGTGATCAGCGCATACTCACATCCAAATTTTTCCAGCAGCTTGTGCCCTGCCTGCTTCAACGATGCTTCGTCGGAAATGGACGTGCCGGTGAGCAATTCCGCTTCACGCTGATTCGGAGTGATTATCGTTATAGGCCGGTAATAATCGGCATGCTCGATCTTCGGATCGACGAATACCGGCACCGCGGCGATGCGCGCTTGCGGCAATATGTCGGAAAGGACCTCCCCGCTGACGACACCCTTGTTGTAGTCGGAAACGATCACAGCGGATGCTGAGGAAAGGTGCCGCAAAAACCTCGCCACGACTTCGGCCGCCACGTCAGAAGAAACCGGGTGTTTGCTTTCGCGATCTGCGCGCACGACCTGCTGGCTATGGGCTATGATCCTCGTCTTGAGTGTGGTTGGGCGGTCGTTACGAACCAGACCGGAGATGTCGATGCCTGACTGGTGTATCAAATTCACGAGCTGTTCGCCGGCGGAGTCCTGCCCGACGATGCCGATAGGGATTGGCTTACCATCGAGCGCAAGTATGTTCGCCGCCACATTACCTGAACCGCCCAACCGATATGTCTCTTCTGTAACTTCGACAACAGGGACTGGGGCCTCCGGAGAAATTCTGCGTACTTTACCCCAGACAAATTCGTCGAGCATGAGGTCACCGATAATCAGGATGGTTTTTCCCGAAAAGCGATTCAGAATCTGTTCAACTCTGCTTCGATTCATAACGAAATTCAGACTTCCTGACGTGGTGGAATTCAGGATCTACTGTCGGGGCGGTCCATGAAGGTGTGAGGAACAATTTGCGAGTAAATCCTCGACAGCCGCATACGCCTGCTCAACCGTTACCGATTCGATACAAAGCGGCGAATCCGCAACGAGGCAACGATAGCCCGGACACGGGTTGCATTCAAAAGGATTCTGGACAACGCGGTGATCGATATTCCACGGCCGCCATCGCCGCGAATCCGAAGAACCCCAGATTGCGACTACCGGCGTGCCAACCGCCGCTGCCAGGTGCACCGGGCCCGAATCGTTTCCGATATATAGACGCGCTCCGCGAATCAACTCGGCAAGCTCGGGAATACGGAGGCCCAACACAATGACTGCCCCCTCAATTTCTCTGGCGGCTTCGCTCACCCATGATTCCTCTCCAGGACCTGCCGTAAGAACAATCGTCAAGCCCCGCCTCGCCAAGCATCCAGCCAATTCGCCGTACCGCCGCGCTTGCCATCGCTTCGTTTCCAAAATCGATCCAGGATGGATGACCGCATACGGGCGGTCATTCAATTTTTGCCGCATGCGGGTTGCTTCATCTGGATGAAATTCGTAGCGAAGCTTCGGCGGTTCGTCGCTTTGTAGCCCCAGCCATCGCATGACCGCCATTGTGGACTCAACCGTGTGCGCATCCGGGGAGGGGCGCGGGACAACGCCCTGGTAAAGTCGCGCCGCTTTGTAATGTTCTGCCCCGATTCGGTTTCCCCAAGCCAGACAACTGTACAGCAGACTTGTCGGCCCTCCATGAAGATTCACGATGGCATCGAAGCGCCTGGTAAGCAGCCGCGCCGCAAAGGACCACTTGTCCGGGGCGCTCAGGACTTCATCGACATCGGGATTGGCGTCGAAGCAATCCACAAATGCTGGTTGCACCAGAATCGTGATACGGAAGGCCGGAAACTGCGCCTTCAACGCGCGGATGGGGGCGGTCAGCAGCAGGCAATCCCCCATGGAACGAAGGCGAATGAAAAGAATACGGGCTGTCGGAGAAAGGCGATGAAACAGGTCTTTAGTCAGCATCGGGCCCACCGTCCGGATCGCTTCGGTACACCGCTACGCGGCCTCATTACTACCGGTCGGTCCCCCCATGCCTAGTCTTCAATCTTGGCTTCGTTGATCAGCATCACCGGGATGTCGTCGCGAATCGGATACACACGGCGGCACTGGCTGCACTTCAGACCCTCGCCATTTTCGGTGAGGTTGACCTGCGCTTTGCAAAGCGGGCAGACGAGAATCTTTAAGAGCTCGGGATTCACCCCCACGGGCAACATTTTACCACATGGACATTCCTCCATTCACAGAGGCTGATCTTTACCGGCAACTCCTTGCACTCATCAATGTTACCCGTCGAATGGCGTGTGTTGTGCGATTCTCGCTAGACTCGGGGCATAAATTCCTACGTGTGCTAGACTAGCCCCCTGTGAAAAGAACCATTTTAGTTGCATTTGTTCTGTGTTTGTCCGCAGGCAGACTCGCGCGCGCTACGACTGTCGAACCGTTGGCGCTAGACGACCTCGTAAAGAGAGCTCACCATATCGTGTTGGGTAAGGTTCGAAATTCACGAACGTATTGGAGTGGCAATCGGGCGTTGATTCTTACCAGTTATGCCATCGAAATCGACGAATCCATAAAGGGCCGGCCGCCGCGGGCCTTCGAATTGACGACGATCGGTGGAAAGATCGGCGATCTTGAACTTCACGTCTCTGGAATGCCGTCGTTCGCGAAGGATGAAAGCGTCATTGTTTTCACCGAATCCAGCGGACCCTATGAAGTGGTCATTGGTCTGGGCCAAGGCAAATTTACTCTTGAAAATGGAGAAGTATTTAACGATGTAACTGGTCTTTCTTTTCCCAATGGCCGTCCTGCTAAACCGATGAAGTTGCCAATCGAGACATTTAAGCGTCAAATCCGAACCATACTGACTCGTTAGCTTGAAGAAATACGGTTTCATCTTTCTCGTAGTTCTGTTTTCCCAGCCCGCTCGAGCCTACACTCGCATCACAACGTCTTCAGGGCAGAATCCAAAGTGGACATCAATGCCCATCCCGTATTGGATCCATGAGAAGGGCGCACCTCGTATCTCAAACGGCAGCGACTTCGCGGCCGTTCAAGCCTCGTTCCAAGTGTGGGAAAACATTCAAACTGCGAACATCAAATTCACCTTCAGGGGTACGACGACGGCTGGAATCGTTGGCCATGATGGAATGAATGTCGTAACGTTCACGGACACTTCTGCGCCGCTGGGTTCATCCACGATAGCTGCGACCTTTTCATTCTTCAGAACTGAGAATGGCCAGACCGTGTTCGACGAAGCCGATATCGCGTTCAACCCGGTAATCGACTTCTCGACAAGCGGCGAGACCAACAAATTTGATATCCAAAGCGTCCTCACCCACGAAATCGGACATTTGCTGGGTTTGGATCACTCCGGCCTGGTCTCCTCCGTGATGGTTCCCTTTGGCGTGCCCTCACAACTGGATCAACGCACTCTCGCTTACGACGACATCGCCGGCATCATGGAAATGTACGGGACAGCGTCGGAAACCGGCCAGATTCGAGGAACAATTGAGGCCGACGGAACCCCTGTATTCGGCGCGCACGTTGTTGCGGTGAACAGCGATGGCACTCCGATAGTTTCGACGGTTTCGCAGCGAGACGGCAGTTATCTTCTTCGATTTCTGCCTCCCGGCTCTTACGGTGTATACGCTGAACCGTTGGATGGGCCCGTGACGCGGCTCAATCTCGGCGGCTTCTTTTCCAGTGTCAGGACGAATTTGGGTACTACCTATTTTGGAGGTGTTTCTGGACTCTCGGAAGCAGCGAAAATCGCTGTCGGGCTGAATGGTGTCGCTACGGCGGATATACTCATGTTTCCGCCAAGCGCAACCGGCTTGAGATTGACACGGCCGTCGTTTGGGATTCGCATTCCGCGAGGCCGAACGGTGACGATAATCGGCGGCGGAGTCGACATCATGGACGGGGTCCTTCTCACCGGCTCGAATTCCGGTCTTCAATTCGGCCCAATGACATTTGGGGGCCGCATTACCTCCACGGCCCCGACGAGCGTATCGGTTCAATTGACGGTCCTGAGCTCTACTCCGCTCGGCCCAAAGAATCTCATCGTCAATCGCGGGACCGACACTTCGATCCTTTCGGGAGCATTCGTTATTACCGACAGTTATCCTTCGGGAATTTCCGTAAGCCCTTCAACCGGTCCGGTTGAAGGCGGCACTCTTGTCACGGTCAGGGGTACAAACTTTCGTTCAGGGGCTCGGGTGTTCTTCGCCGGGCTTGCGGGCACAGATGGTCGTGTCATCGATTCAAGCACGATCCAGGTAACGAGTCCGGCGAATGTCTCTGGTACGGCAAATGTGGTTGTCGTGAACCCGGATGGAACCTGGGCGGTAGGCCCGCAAGTATTCGGTTATTCCTCGCAAGCACCGACGATCAGCCGTGTCTCACCTCTCGATGGACCGCCGTCGACCCGAGTCGTGATCGAGGGCGACCACTTCGACTCGCGCACACAGAATATTGAGGTCGCATTCAATGGCACCGCTGCGAAGGTTATCAGCGCCAGCGTGAATGCGATCACAGCGGTTGTGCCGGTTGGCGCAACGTCGGGTCCGATAACCGTTTCGGTTTTCGCCCAGACGGCAACAGGCCCAGCGTTCACGGTGACGGCGGCTCCATCAAGCACGAATTTTGCGGGGCCCAGTTTCAACTTCATTGACGCAGGTAGTAACAATGGCGGAACAGTTCTGACATTCAGCAACAACGACGATGCCATCGCACTTGTGAGGCTACCATTCGATTTCATCCTATTCCGGGATATTTATCTCGCAGATTCTCAGATTTCGATATCGACGGACGGGTACTTGAGCCTTGAACCGCTCTCGATAGCCGAGTGGCAAAATGCACCATTGCCGTCGAGTACAGTATTGAGACCTAGCGGTAGCGCCGGGACCGTTCCGCCCTCATTGATTGGACCGTTTTGGGATGACTTAATCATGCCACCCCAGACGGCAATCACGACCAAGACAGTAGGAGCAGCTCCGAACCGTCAATTTATCGTGCAATGGTCGAATATGAGCCTCCTCGACGAGAACGGGAGAGACTTGAATGCCAATCTCACGTTTGAAGCCATATTGTTCGAGGGAACCAATGACATCCAGTTCCTGTATCGCAGTATGAGCGGGCCGCGCTCCGACGGGGCAAGCGCAACGATCGGCGCACAGAATTTGAAACGCGACACAGCAATTCAGACCGGATTCAATCAGCCCATTGTGACCAGCGGGTATTTCACAACCTACCGTTTCCAAAACGGTAGGTATGTGGAAGCTCTACCGGACGCGACGCCGCCGTCGAAACCTCTCGTAACTGTGGAAGGCCCATTGACTCCAAATAGCACTCAACTCGCCGCTTCCTGGATTTCGAATGATCCCGAATCGGGTATTCGCGAGTATAGGTACGCCATCGGCACCACTCCGGGAGGCGCCGATGTACGTCCATTCACCTCCACAACGCAAAATTCGATCGTCGTTAGCGGACTGAGTCTTCGGGTTGGAGCGACATATTACTTCGCCGTGAAGGCGATTAACGGCGCGGGTTTGGAGAGCGAGGTGGGCGTGTCTGCCGGTGTCCGGTTTGATCCAACATACCAGCCGCAGGTGAAGATCATTCCATCCAGCCCGCAAAATGGCACCGAATTTACCGGTATTGCCTTCCTCGCCAAGACAGCGATGTCGGTAGTGCTCAAAGCCATTGACGAGAGCGGCAACCTGGTTGTCGGGCCCGGCGTTCGCAATCCCACGTCTATCACTCTGACCGCGGGCCAGCAATATGCGAAGCTCGTTTCGGAATTATTCGGCCTGCAAACCTTCGATGGCTGGATTGAAGCCGATGCTTCGGCTCCGGGTCTTGGGATTTTCGTAGCGACAGGGTCCTGGGACATGCAGCGGCTCGACGGAACCGTTGCGCAAGACCTCTCGTCGGATTTCGTGCTCCTCCATGCCGGTGTATCCGCCATTCTCGTCAATCCATCTGCGCGTGTGGCCAATATCACACTGACGGAACTTGCATCAGGTCAAACGCTCTCCTTGACGATTCCGGCTCGCGGTCGCATTGTGACGCCTTTAACCGGTGCCGTGCGGATTCGGTCTTCGGAAAGCTTGGCCGCAGCGGAAAGGAGGACCCCAGGAGCACAGTTACCGATCGCTTCCAAGATACCGGTATCCGATGCCCAGTCTGCTTTGGTTTTCCCACAAGCCGTCATCGGCGGTGGATACGCATCCACGCTGAGCCTCGTCAATGTGGGAACCGTTCAGATGAGTGCGGCGGTCACATTTGGGACGTCATCGGCCTCTATACCTTTGTCACCGAACACCGCGGTACGCGTTTCGATTTCCGACGTATTGCAGTTATCCGGCGACGCGGTCCGTACGGGAGCTGTGCGGGTCACAGGTATCTCCTTATTTGGAGCTGGCCCCTCGTTGATCGGTGTCCTAGACATTCAGAGTTCCTCCAGCAGCGCCAGCATTATCGCACTTGCCGCAGGAACGGATTTCACGTTTCCGTATGTCGCCAATGCGAACGGTTTCTTTACCGGTTTGGCATTTGCAGCCGGCAGCGTGCCGGCCACGATTACGATCGATGTATACCTCCCGGATGGGGGGACACCGAAGTCCGCGAACATCAACGTGGCTGCCAACCAACAATTCAGCGCCTTATTGAGGGACCTCGTCGCGGCGTCAGCGGCACAACTAGGCGGATACGTTCGCGTCCGCTCTGACCAACCGATTTGGGCGTGGATGATCTACGGTACCGATAAGGTGATGGTCTCAGCTCCGCCGCTTTAGGGGCGCACACCTGAACTCCGCATCATCGAATTTAGGAGTTCAGGTGTGCGCCCCCTTTATTCCTCTTCTTCCTCTTCGGCAGCACCGGCCTTAGCACCGGCAATCACCTTCTCCGAGAGTTGGGCAGGAACCTCGTCGTAATGACTGAATTCCATCGTGTAGCTGCCGCGGGCACCGGTCTTTGACGTGAGGTCTGATGCGTAACTCAACATCTCCGCTAACGGCACCTGGGCTTTGATGATCGTGGTATGTCCGCGCACTTCCATGCCTTGCACGCGGCCGCGGCGGCTATTCAAGTCACCCATGAGATCGCCCGCGAATTCTTCCGGGCCTTGGACTTCCACATTCATGATCGGCTCGAGCAGAATGGGCCTGGCTTCTTTGATTCCTTTCTTGAAAGCCAGAGAGCCCGCAATCTTGAAAGCCAGTTCCGATGAGTCTACGTCGTGGTATGAACCGTCATAGAGAATCACACGAAAATCGACTGTTGGAAAACCCGCAAGCACGCCCTTTTGCCTGGCTTCTTGAATCCCCTTCTCCACTGCTGGAATGAAATTTCTCGGGATCGAGCCTCCGAAGATTTCATTCACGAATTCGAAATCGCTTCCGCGCGGAAGGGGCTCCATTCGAATTTTGCAATCGCCATACTGGCCGTGGCCCCCGCTTTGTTTTTTATGCTTTCCCTGCACGTCGGCTTTTCCCTTGATCGTTTCGCGATAAGGAACCTTAGGAGGATGCAGCAGGACTTCGACGCCATAGCGCTTCTTCAAGCGGGCCACGGCTATTTCCACGTGCATCTGGCCCTGGCCTGAAAGGAGGAATTCTTTCGTTTGAGGCTCCCGTGCGTACCGTAATCCGAGATCTTCATCCATCAGTTTATGAATTGCGGTGCTGATTTTTTCCTCGTCGCCACGGGACTTCGGCTCGATGGCGAATGAAATTACCGGCTCGATCCACTTCACAGCCGGATACGTAATCAAATGGGCTTTGTCGGACAGAGTGTCGCCGGTTTGCGTTTCCTTCAGCTTCGCAACAGCTCCGATGTCTCCGGCGTGGAGTTTCGGAACGGCTACCTGAGTCTTCCCTTGCAGGAGAACGATGGAGCCGAAGCGCTCGGTCACGCTTCGGTTGGTATTGAATGGCTGCAATTCCGTCGTCAGTGTCCCGGAATACACACGGAAAAGCGAGATGCGGCCGGTAAACGGATCCGAAAACGTTTTGAAAACGAAAGCAGAGAACGGCTCGGTGTCCGCGATCTTTCGCTGGATGTCTTTGCCTTGCGTATCCTTTCCCGTAACAGTTCCGCGCGCAGTGGCCTCCGGCGCGAAATTCACTATCGCGTTCAACAGCGGCTGGATACCGATATTGCCCGTCGCCGACGTGAAAAAAACCGGATAAATTTTCCCGTCGCTTACCTGTTTACGGAGCCCCGCGATCAAGTCTTCGTTCGTCAAAGAACCGGTATCGAAAAAATTTTCCATCAATTTTTCATCGCTCTCAGCTACAGCTTCAACGAGCTTTTCACGGTACTCATTGGCCCGCGCAGCCGAATCTGCCGGGATGTCCGTTTCGCTGAACTTTCCGGAGCCGTCCGTCTGATACACGTAGGCTTTCATCTGAATCAGGTCGGCGACGCCGCTGAATGCCCGTTCTTCTCCCCACGGAATCTGAACGGGAACGCACATTCGGCCAAGCGTTTGATGAATCGATTCGAGCGATCTTTCGAAGCTTGCTGTATCGCGATCCATGCGATTGACTACGACGAATCTGGGCAGCCCGAATTCGTCGGCATAAGCCCAGTCTTTTTCGGTTTGGACCATGGCCCCCGACACTGCATCGACAACGACAATAGCGGCGTCTGCCACGCGAAGCGCGCCCCGGGCTTCCTGGATGAAATTTCCGAAGCCCGGTGTATCGAGCATATTGATCTTGTTTTTGTTCCACTCGCAGAAAGCGAATTTTGCGGACATAGTGATTTTTCGTTCAATCTCTTCGTCGTCGTAGTCCGTCGGGGCATTCCCGTCGTCTACGCGCCCAAGGCGGTTGGTCGCACCGGTATCGAAGAGAATCGCGGAGATCAATGATGTCTTGCCGCTTCCTCCGTGTCCCACGATGCCGACATTACGAATGTTTTTACCTTCGTAGACGATCACTGCCACAGCATGCTCCTTTTGTTATAGGCCAAGTTTCGAAATCTACCATATTCATTCTTGAAAACACTACCCTCCAAACGTTAGGCTCAACGGGTGTTTGCGCCCATTTCCACCATCTTCGGTATCCTGCTTTCTTCCGCGACCTTGCCGAACGGGATCCGGTTAATCGAACTGCCTTCCAAAACGGATTCGGTCGAAATCATTGCCGGATATGAGGAGCCCGGACTGACTCTTCTCGCATCCACGAGCGCCGCGCGGGCGCTCATCTTTAATGCGTTTGCTGCAGGCGGCAGTATCCAAATGGTTAGTGAGCAGGACCGAACTGCTCTTCGATTGACGATTCCGCAATGGGCGCTGCCCACGTTCATGGAGGGGCAGCTCTCCGCGTTTTTCAAAGATCCTCCCCAGGAAACTGAAAAGACAGAACGCCCGGATCCGTCTCTGCCGGATTTTCGCGCTCAGGTCGACGAGGAGATTCGCAGCGCGCTCCTGGGAGCGGATACGCATTCGGAGCAATACGGAACTGCTGATGCATTTCTTGCGATCACTGTGCCAATACCGGAAACGCTGCGCGACGCCCTTAGTGCAATTCCGAAACGAGGTTCGGTAAACCGGTCTGAAAACGAGATCAGTCGATTACCTGCAGAACGAACGCTGCGGTTCAAATCGGATCTAACAACCGGAGCGGTCATCTTTGCCGTACCGGTTCCAAGCGTCTATTACAAGCAATGGTATTTGATTCTGTTGCTGGATCGCATGCTCCACAAAACTATTCTTGCGCCGTTTCAAACGAGTTTCGTGCCCTCTTTGCGGCCCCATTATTACCGGCTCGAGATACCGATCGCACAAGGCCAATTTCCGGAACCTGCCGAAAACAATCTGCTTCAGGAGCTTCAACGCCTTCAGTTGACACTCGATCCACGCTTCCTGTCGGCCGCACGACAGGAGACATTGGCATATCTGGGAAACGACCAGATCCATGAGTGGTTTGCGAGCCGCGGGATACCGGAACGATTGGAGGAAGGAATCCAGTGGGTCCGGTCAGCAACGAATGATGAGCTGCGGGCGGCTGTCCGTGATCTTCTATTGATGAACCGCGTCATAGCGACGTGGCCGCCCAAACCAAAGCAAACGGCAGTCCTGGTGGAAAATTTGAACGAAGTTCCACAAACGAAGCCCTCTCCATCTGGGAGAGGGCGGCGCGGCGGCCAGCAGGCCGGCGCGCCGGGTGAGGGTTCAGACCTTGAACCACCCCCGTTCCTCCCCCACCAGGATCCGGCGCAGGACGTCGACGTTCCTCAGCGGCTTCCTTCCGGCGTTTCACTCGTCGCCAGCAACGTTTACGGCGTTTTTGTTTCCGGCGCCACGTTGACCAGGTACGATCACGAACCGGATGCCGAAACCGTGAAGTCGTTCGAGAAATATCGCGCGGATCGGATTTTAGTGCTGGCTCCACCCGGCGCTGTCGATCGGGCTCGCGAGATCTGGTCTCGGTTCAAAGGCGCCGACAGTGGCGAAAGGGGTGTTTGGAAAGGCTCCATCTCGAGCGGTGATCTGCCCGCAGTTTACGTCCTCAAGACCATGCTCGACCTGAAGGTCATTCAAGCAGGGTGGTGGCCCGAGGTTGAACTCCGCATTGATGCCAGCGAAGGCTCAACGCTTCAAATCCACGCCGACGCCGAACAGCGCCAGAAGATACTCGAATGGATCAAAGACATCGCCGCGCACCCTCCTTCTGATCAGGACTTCGCCTGGATGCGCGAAGTCGCCGTTCATCGCTTCAATGCGTTTCGCTCCGACATCCAAGCCCTCACGTGGGAGCGCGATCCTCAAGGAACGATCCAGGATATCGGAACCATCCTCCCGAAATTCGTTCAAGATGTCGCGCAAATCTATTTTTAGAATCGGCGTCGATACCGGCGGAACATTCACCGACTTCGTTGTTATCCGCGACGGCAAGATCAAAGTGTTCAAAGAGCTCTCAACGCCGCAAGAGCCGGAAGAAGCCATCATGAAGGGAATGGCGCGAACCGGCAATTCGGCAGCTTCTGAAGTCATTCACGGATCCACTGTCGCGACGAACGCTCTGCTCGAGCGCAAGGGCGCGCGTACCGCCCTCCTCACAACGGAAGGTTTCGAGGATATTCTCGTCATCGGCCGGCAAACGCGCCGGGAACTGTACAACATCTTTGTGAGCCAGCCTGATCCATTGGTTCCTGACGGGCTGCGGATGGGCGTTCGCGAGCGCACGCTCTACGACGGGTCTATCGCAACACCGTTGGACCAGGATCATTTGCAAACTCTGATCAACCGTTTACGTTCTGAGAACGTTGAATCCGTCGCGGTTTCTCTTTTGTATTCATTTGCGAACACTGAACACGAAAACAAAGTCCTCTGCGCCCTCGAGCCTCTGAGACTAGGGGTATCGCTTTCGTCGAGGATTCTTCCGGAGTATCGGGAGTACGAACGTACATCGACGACGGTAATCAACGCTTACCTCGCACCGCTCATGAGCCGTTACCTGACGCAACTCACGGAGCGTCTTCCCAATCCTTCCTTGCGAGTCATGCAGTCGAACGGCGGAACAGTGCGCGCCAAGACTGCCGCGGACGCTCCCGTCAAAACGATACTTTCCGGACCGGCGGGCGGCGTCGTGGGAGCATTCCATGTTGCACAGGCGTGCGGTTACTCACGCGTTATCACCTTCGATATGGGAGGCACCTCCACGGATGTCTCGCTCTGCGATGGTGACGTAAAAGTCACTCACGAAGGCCAGATTGACGGGATGCCGATTGGGATCTCAATGATGGATATTCACACCGTTGGAGCCGGCGGCGGATCTATCGCCGAACTCGATGCCGGCGGCGCACTGAAGGTGGGACCCCAGAGTGCCGGTGCCGATCCGGGGCCGATTTGTTACGGCAAAGGCCATCGGCTTACCGTGACCGACGCGAACGTCATCCTCGGACGATTGCTGCCGCGCTTCTTTCTAGGTGGAACGATGCCACTGGCGAAGGAGCGCATCGAACCGGCGCTTGATATGCTGGGCTGGACAAGGCAATGGAGAAGCGTCGAAGAACTCGCGCAGGGCATCGTGGACGTTGTGAACAACAACATGGAGCAGGCGATCCGGCTGATCTCCGTCGAACGCGGATACGATCCGCGCGAGTTCACGCTTTTTTGTTTCGGCGGGGCCGGCGGTTTGCACGCGACGCATCTGGCCGAAGCATTGGGAATGCGGCGTGTCATTGTTCCGCAATTTCCGGGCGCGCTATCCGCGCTCGGTCTGTTGCTTGCCGACGTCCGGAAGGATTATTCGCGGACTGTCTTGATAAACGCCGCGGGGTCGGATGCGCAAGTGAAAACGGCCTTCGCTGCTTTGCACAGCATTGGGATGGCAGAACTCGAGGCTGAAGGTTTCAAGAAGAACAAAATCCATCGAATCGACTCTCTCGATCTGCGCTATCGGGGACAGTCTTATGAATTGACTGTGCCGCTGGTGGCAGGCTTTATTGAAAAATTTCACAAAGCTCATGAACGCCGCTACGGTTACGCCAACCGCGGGCGGGACGTGGAATTAGTGAATGTCCGGACAACATTCCTGGGCCGCACAGCGAAACCGAAATTCAGCAAAACCGTTAAACAGCGCAGGGAGCCCGAACCGGTGGAAAGGCAACCATGTTGGATCGATCGGCGCCGCGTGCGCACCGACATCTACGATCGGGCGATTTTGGGCCACGGACATGTCATTCAAGGACCGGCCATCATCGGAGAGTACAGCTCGACGACGCTGGTACCACCGGGTTTTCGCTGTACCGTGGATGCATATTTAAATTTGGTGCTGGAGAGGTAATTAATGCGAAGCCGCAAGCATTCTCCTCCTCACAAGATCAACCCAGTACAACTCGAAATCTTCAAAAGCCTGTTTCACGCGATTGCCGAAGAAATGGGTGCGACGCTGAAACGGACAGCCTTTTCTCCGAACATCAAGGAACGCCGGGACTATTCTTGCGCGATTTTCGATAACCGCGGCGACATGGTTGCACAAGGTGACCACATGCCTGTGCATCTGGGTTCGATGCCATTGTCGGTCAAAGCGGCGATCGAAAACCGCGAGATCGGCCCAGGCGACATGGTGATCCTGAACGATCCGTACAAAGGCGGGACACACCTTCCCGATTTGACTCTGGTTTCCGGAGTCTTTTCGCAACAAAAACTTCTCTTCTATGTCGCGTGCCGCGCTCATCAGTCGGACATTGGCGGTATGTCGCCGGGTTCAATGCCGCTGGCGGAGGAAATCTATCAGGAGGGGCTTCGAATTCCCCCTGCCAAATTGATGTCGAACGGCACGATTAACCGCGACGTTTGGGAGATCGTCCTCGCGAATGTGCGTACGCCGGACGAACGTGAAGGGGATCTGAGCGCCATGATCGGCGCCAATCGGACGGGCGAGCGCCGGCTAAGGGAAATCGTGTCAAAGTACGGCTGGAATGAAGTGAGCCGTTATGTTGCGGCCATCCTGGACTATACCGAACGTATGACGCGCCAAGCTATTTCTCAGATTCACGATGGAATCTATGAAGCCGAAGACTTTCTAGACGACGACGGCATTACGAATAAACCCATCGCAATTCGTGTAAAGATTGCGATCAAAGAAGACCTTGCGGTTGTCGATTTCTCGGGGTCCGACCCACAGACGGCCGGCAGTGTGAATGCCGTGTATGCGATTACGGCGTCGGTCGTGTTTTACGTGTTTCGAACATTGGTGGGATTCCCAATCCCCTCTAACGCCGGCGGTATGCGACCACTACGGATTATCGCGCCCGAAGGCACAATTGTGAATGCTCGTCCTCCCGCTGCCGTGTGCGGCGGTAATGTCGAGACATCGCAGCGGATTGTCGATGTTCTCTACAAGTGCCTGGCGCAGGCGATGCCGGATCGCATACCGGCTGCAAGCCAAGGTACGATGAACAACTTGGCTTTCGGGGCTACCGATCCTCGCACGAAACAACCGGTGGCATACTACGAAACGGTCTCGGGAGGAATGGGCGCGAGACCGACAATGCACGGCCTCTCCGGTGTTCACACGCATATGACCAATTCATTAAACACTCCTGTAGAGGCGTTGGAGCACACCTATCCCGTCCGGGTGTTGCGTTACTCATTGCGGCACCATTCCGGCGGCACCGGCAAATGGCGTGGCGGAGACGGCGTCGTCCGCGAACTGCGATTTCTCACCAGAGCTCGACTGACGGTCCTCTCCGAGCGGCGGAAGTTCGCACCCTACGGGTTGAATGGCGCCGCAGCTGGAGCGCCCGGCGTAAACCTTATTGCTCGAAATGATGGAACGACGGAACAGCTCCCGTCGAAATTCACCGGTTGGGTTGAAGAGGGAGACGTTCTGTCGATTCAAACCCCTGGGGGTGGTGGTTGGGGACCGGTGTGAACGCCTCCGCAGGCAGACCCAGATACCGAAAAGGAATCTATTTCCTGAATCTCGTTCTGTTCATCATTCCACTAATGTATTTGGGTTATCGGCCTGCCCTACGTTACTGCGCTTCGCTTCTCATCGTCGACGAACCCATCGAAAAAAGCGACGCTATCGTCGTGCTCGCCGGTGGAGAGCCGGGCCGGCCGTGGGGCGCTGCCGATCTCTACAATCGAGATCTCGCGGACTACGTGATTGTGACGAGAGACCAAGTTCAGCCTGAGGAAGCGGAGTTGGTTCAACGCGGCATTAATTTGGTCGACGGGCGAGGCAATTACATCAGAGTTCTCCGAGGCCTCGGCGTACCCAACGAAAAGATCGTCAGCGTGGAGAAGGCGACCGACGATACGGTTTCGGAAATGAAACAAATCCGGAAGTTATGCCTCGAGAGAAAGTGGCACTCTCTTATCATCGTGACTGCGAATTATCACACCCGCCGCGCGCGAATGGCGGCCAGATACATTTTGGGGCCGGAATTTAAATTCGCGGTCAGCGCCACTCCACATGGAGGTCTGAACTCACGCGAGTGGTGGACAAGCCGCAGCGACATCAAAACCTTCCTGATTGAATTTGAAAAGCTGGTTGCGTATACCTTGTATATCGGGCCCAAAATCTTAGCCCGTGATGTATGGACGAGCCGAAGCGATACGAATCCGTCAAGCAGCTTGTTGGTGTCTCCAAATTCGTACTCGATGTGGCCATTCTCCTCTTTCTGCTGTCTTCAGGTTGGAGCATCAGAATACGTAGTTTTGCTCAAATGCTGTCGGGGTCGAACTGGTTGAGAGTGATGATTTACATGATCATCGTCGGCGGCCTCCTCAAGGGCATCGATTTACCATTCAGCTACTACTCCGGGTATGTTCTCGAACATCGATTCCAGCTTTCGCGACAGTCCTTCGCAGCATGGACGAAAGACCAGTTGAAGGCTCTTGCCATCGCTGCTCCGCTGACGATCGCTGCGGTTGAAATCATTTATCTGCTCCTTCGCGTTGATTCGAAGTTTTGGTGGGTCTACGCCAGCACCATCTTTATTGCGTTCGCCATTGTGATGGCGAACCTCGCCCCGGTTCTGCTGTTGCCGTTATTTTTCAAGTTCAGGCCGGTCGAGAATCCGGACCTGCAAAATCGCGTCGACCGCCTGGCGCGGCGAACCGGTAAGCGTATATGCGGTATCTTCGAATGGTCACTGGGAGAGAAAACGCGTAAGGCTAACGCCGCGGTGGTCGGTTGGGGAAATACCCGTCGCATTATTGTATCGGACACGCTTTTGAAAAATTTTTCAGGTGAAGAAATCGAGGTCGTGATGGCCCATGAGCTATGCCACCACGTGAAGAATCACATCTGGTACGGTATGGCGGCTCAATCGATCGTCACCTTCCTGGCTTTTTATGCTGCCCACCTTGTTTTACCGCCGCTCTCGCGATCCTTCGGTTTCAGCGGGACCGAGGATTTCGCGAATTTTCCGCTAATGGCGCTCGTGATCACGATATTGTCGTTGGCTGCACTGCCCGCCGTAAATTTTTTCTCCAGACGATTAGAAACAGCCGCGGATCTATATGCGCTCGATGTGACCGGTGATGCCCTCGCCTTTGTCTCGAGCATGGAGAAGTTGGCCGACATCAACCTCGTGAACAAAACCCCAAATAAAATCGTCGAGTTTATTTTTCATAGTCATCCATCCGTTGAAGATCGCGTTAAACTCGCTGCTGATCGCGTAGGCCAAAAATGTGTAGAGGAGCTTTGACGCAACAATCCCCTCCTCGCAGAGGAGGGGATTTACAGCAATGAACCGGCGCGAGTTCGTCTTAAGCAACGCTGGGTTTCTACTCCAAGCCGCGACAATAAAGAAAGACCTCATCATCCGATCCGAATCTCCTGCCGATTTCGAGACACCCGTTCAGTTGCTCGACAAAGGATGGATTACCTCAAATGAGGACCACTATGTGCGTTCGCATTTGCCTTTTCCGAATGTCCAACTGAACGAGTGGAAACTGGCAGTTGAAGGCGAAGTGAATCGATCGTTGAACTTGACAATTCCCGATATTCGCGCCTTCACTGAACTCACCCGCACTGTAACGCTGGAGTGTTCGGGCAACGGACGCGCTTTCGCGGATCCTCCGGTGCCCGGCTTGCAGTGGGAAAAAGGCGCCGTTGGTACCGCCCGCTGGACAGGCATTCGACTGCGCGATGTTCTCATGAAAGCGCAGGTCAAGCCTGCGGCAAAGCATGTCATCCTCAATGGAGCCGATCTGCCGATTCGTGCGGTGCCCGATTTTGTTCGCAGTATTCCAATCGAAAAGGCGATGCACCCAGACACGATGCTGGCATATCGTATGAATGGCGATGCCATTCCCATTTATCATGGTTTTCCGCTTCGGTTGATCGTACCTGGCTGGGAAGCCGCCGCGTCAACAAAGTGGATTGTCGGTATCAGTGTCTCGGAAGCAGAGGCGAGCGGGTTTTTCATGCAGACTGCGTATCGAATTCCAAACCGGCCAGTCGCTCCCGGAACGATTGTTGATCCGAAGGACACGGTTCCGTATACCGCATTGAATGTAAAATCCATCTTCACGAGTCCACTCGATGGAGCAACGGTCCCCGTTGGATCTTCTATTCAGTTGCGAGGTTTCGCGTGGGCGGGGGAGGCAGACATCACGCGAGTGGATGTTTCGACGGATGCGGGCCGGACATGGAACATCGCACTATTGGACAACGACAAAGCGAGATATACGTGGCGGCGTTTTCGCTATATGTGGAGGGCGCCGAGAACCGGTTCATTCGTCGTCATGTCGCGTGCCACCGACAGTCAGGGTCGGACCCAGCCGCTGGCCGCATCGTGGAATCCTTCCGGTTACATGTACAACGTCAGCGATAAAATACAAATCAATGTCAAAGGTTAATCTCGCTATTTTCTTCTTGGTATGGTCGCTTGCAGATATTGCGTGCGCACAGGGTCCAGCGGATGCGATTGTTCAAAAGATGGAAGCCGCCTGTACGCGTGTGTGCCACGGCCCCAGCTTAATAGCACAACAACGTCTAGATGTGGCCGGGTGGACTCGCGAACTGAACAAGATGGTCGGCTGGGGTGCCGACATTGCGGGCAGCGAAAAAGAGGAACTCAGTCGATATCTGGCGGAAAAGTTCAATAATACACGCCCTCGGCCGTCATCGTCGCAGGCCACGCCCGAAGGAAAAGCAAAGAATGTCTTCCAGACTTCTTGTCTCGGCTGTCACGATGTGACGCTCATCGCCAGGCTCAAGGCGGATCGAGCCGGCTGGACGCGCGCTGTTGAGCGCATGGTGAATTGGGGAGCCTACATTCCGCCAGGACGCAAAGAAGATCTGATCGATTATCTGCTGACGAATTTCGCGCAATGATCAGAGAGGACCTCTACTTGTAGGGGCGGTCTTATGACCGCGCGCGATGGCTCGACTTGGACATGTGGGCGGCGGTCAGTCCGCCCTACAGCTATCCGCCTGCACCATCGGCAGTGAAATACGCCTCGAGCGAGTCGAGTTGGTCGGTCAGCTCCTCGACTTTTTCATGGAGCAAGCTTCGGACCGATAGCATGCCTTCAAGCTTTCCATCGATGTTCACCACAGGCAAATGCCGGATATGCTTTTCATCCATAAGTTTTAGCGCGTCATCAGCCGTCGACGTGCGCTCGATCGTAATGACGGGAGAGGTCATCACATCTCCTACAGGAGTATTACCGGGATCGCGGCGTTGGAGAACCACGCGATTCATCAGGTCGCGTTCGCTGAAAATGCCGCTCAACCGGCCGTTATCGACAACCGCGATAGCTCCAATGTGTTCCTCATGCATGGTCCGAACGGCATCCATGACGCTGGCGTGTGCGCTAACCGTCACGAGCGGCGTCCGTGTAATTCTTAGGAGACCCATACCTACCCCCAGTGTGTTCGATGTAGCGAGCATACTAACATCAAGTTCTCAAGAAACACGAGAGACGATTTCGGGAGGTTTGTGAATTTTGTGCCGTCTTGTGGCGTCTCCATTGGCGTTCGACTTTGACGTTGAGCGGCGGCCCCATTTTGAGCCAAAGAGTACCCATGGATCTGGACATGGTTCTAATTCCAGCAGGCTGGTTTTGGATGGGTTCCGATCATCGTTACCGCTGGGAGAGCCCGCGTCACCGTGTCTGGCTCGATGCATTTGAAATCGGGCGGTATGCGGTCCGGCGCTCCGAATATGGACGGTTCCTTAGCGAAACCGCGTATCCCGAACCCGCCGGATGGCGCAATCCTTCATTTGACGATCCTGATCAGCCGATCGTCGGTGTGAGTTGGTTTGCGGCGATAGCCTACTGCGAATGGTTATCAAAATCAGTAAGCGAAATATTCCGGCTGCCCACAGAGGGCCAGTGGGAAAAGGCGTGCCGCGGCGGACTCGAAGACGCAGACTATGCGTGGGGAAATGAACCGCCAAATCAGATGGAGTATTTTCAAGGGGAATGGACGGGACCGAAACGAGTGGGAGAATGGCACCCCAATGGCTACGGGCTTTTTAATATCGGGGATAATGTGCACGAATGGTGCATGGATTGGTATGCCGAGAACTATTACGCCATATCACCGAACAAGAATCCGGCCGGCCCTCAGACTGGCACACGCCGGGCCAGCCGGGGCGGCTCCTGGCGGCATCAAATCAAAGCCTCACGCGCGGCTCACCGCAGCAGTTTACCGCCCCCATACGCATATACGGATTATGGATTCCGGATAATTCGAGTGGGAGTGTAGCGGCGCTCTATGAGCGCTGACAGCCCAGCAATTAGAGATCGCCGGCAGTCCGCGAAGCGCAAGCGCGATAGCGCGCAGCCTTAAGTAATAGACCGTCGCTACAATCTGATCCCGACACCTGCCCGTTAAGTGTTTAAGAGGATCGCGCCAGGTAACCATGCCGTGCGCGGACCGCGTCACCTGAACGAGTGCGAATTCGAATGGAATGATACTGGCCGTCATCAGCCCGCGGAGGATAGTAGCCCAGCGTGTACTGGCTACGGAGTTCTTCCGCGATTACGTTGAGGATTTTTTCGATCTGACCGCCTCGCCCGATGAGAGTTTCGGCCAACAGGAATGCGCGGCCACCGCTGTTTTCCGCAAATGCCCGCAGAACACTCATGTCGACTTGATCGCGCTTGTTCTGGATACCGGTCTTTCCCCTGATTAGGCCCGGCAGCGGCCAACCCCAAGCATTCCGGTCCGAACCTTTCGCGTAAGTAAGGGGGGAGATGCCGATTGGGTAAATAACCAGGTCCGATATGCGAATCCTTTCGAGAACGTCATCAAGTCTGGACACGCTGGCGGTGTCTTGTCCGTCGGTAATGAGAAGGATCGCACGTTTTGCATGATGGCCGGACGCGATCTTCGTGATACCCTCTGCCATTGCATCGTAAAGAGTAGTACCGCCTGTCGGAATGATTCGCCTCAGGGACTCTGAAAGCTTTTCTCGGTCATTTGTGAAGTCCTGTCGAAGAACGGGTCTCCCCGAAAAAGTCATTAAAAAGATTTCATCATCCGGGTGAATGCGCTGCGCGAACCGGTCGACTGCGTCTACGGCGGTGCGGATCTTCCGGTCCATACTTCCGCTGGTATCGAGAAGAATACCGACACTGACAGGGACGTTTTGATCTTGACTGAAGTGCGAAATGTGCTGGATCTTTCCGTCCTCTTCAACAATGAAGTCATTCTCGGTAAGGTTCGGAATATATCGGCCGTGGCTATCGGTGACTGTGACGATGACGTTCACCAGCCGTACGTCGACTCGGACCTGTGCGGCCACAACCGCGCAAACAGATAAAGCGAAGGCAAATAATGCAGCGGCCTGAAAGCGGCGTCCCATCTGGATCTTCCGTGCCTCCACGCGAATCGGTTCGCGGATTATATTACGGTTTGGGCTATGATAGGACGCCTATGATTACCTCCGATCAATTCCGGCGGGTGATGAGTAACTTCGCAACGGGTCTCACCGTCGTCACAACACACGACAGCAATGGGCAACCCTGCGGGTTGACGGTCAATTCATTTACCTCGGTTTCGCTGGATCCTGTCCTTGTGTTGGTCTGTTTTGATAAGAAACTCAGCAGCCTTCAGGCATTCAAAGATTCAAGATGGTTCGGTGTCAGTATGCTATCCGTACGCCAGGAAGATCTCTCTCGACTGTTTGCCAAGCGAGATTCCGAACGGCCGGCCGATCTCTACTTTGAAGGGCAGCTTGGAATGCCCCTGCTGAAGAATTCTCTCGCCGTGATGGAGTGCGAGACACTGGAGATTTACCCCGGCGGCGATCATTTGATTTTCCTCGGCGAGGTTAAAAACGCGGAAGTTCTGCGGGCCGAAGAACCGCTGCTTTATTTCCGGGGCAAGTATCGAACATTAGACGGAGACTAACACAACACTCGTGGTATCAGGGGGTTAATTCTCGCGAGCACTTCATACGGAATGGTTCCAATCTTTTCGGCTAATTCCTCCGCCCGGATCTCGCCATTGCCTTGCCGGCCTATGAGTACGACCTCGTCGTCCAAATCAGCACCGATATCGGTCACATCAAACATAGTCATATTCATGGCGACCCGGCCGACCACAGATGCCGGTAGGCCGTGGATCAGCGCGCGGCCTGAATTCGAAAGCTTGCGATCGTAGCCATCGTAGTAGCCGATCGGCAACACCACAACCTTCATTGGCCGGCTTGCTCGATAGGTGAGCCCGTAACCAACGTAATCACCCTTTTTGACATCCTTGACCTGAACAACACGCGTCTTCCATTCGAGCACCGGCTGCAGCGACAGCTTCCGGCCGCGCTCCCGAGCCGCAAGCTGGGTTTCGCGTGAAGGCCAAATACCATATGTTCCGATGCCGATGCGCACCATCGTGAAATCCATTTCAGGATAGAGCAGTGAGCCGGCAGTGGCGGATGCGTGCACGAGCCGTGGACGGATCCCTGCACGTTCGAGCGTGGCCTGCGCTTCTCGGAACCGTCGAAATTGAGATTGAGCGAAGGAAGGATCGAGCGTGTCTTCGATGTTGGCGAAGTGTGTATACACGCCCTCGATTTCCAGACCCGGCAGTCTCACGATCTCCTCAGCGAACTTCTGAAGTTCGCTGAGGGCGATACCTTGCCGGTTCGTGCCTGTTTCAATCTTCAAATGAACATGGGCCGTTGACGCATGCTTTTGCGCGGCCATTGATAAGGCCTTAGCGACATCCAGCCGGTAGAGCGCTTGCCTGTAGCCATTCCGAACGATCTGCTCAATTCCCACGGCAGGCGTGTGTCCCAGAATGGCGATGGGCTTTTGAATACCGAGCCGCGTAAGCGCAACTGCTTCATCAATACAATTTACGCCGAGCCAGTCGGCATGCTCAGCAACGACAGACGCAACGGTTTCCAGGCCATGCCCGTAGGCATTCGCTTTGATGACCACCATCAATGCGGTCCCCGGGCTGTTCAGCGCGCGCAGTGCGTTGATATTGGCCGTTAGTCTTGCTTTGTCGATCTCGATCCAGGAAAGCATCAATCGATTATATAAAAGAGGCATTCCTCCATCCCTTTGGAGAGGGAACAGCCTTACATCTGTTAAACTGCCGCCATGCCGCCCAATGTGGAGTTTCGCAAGGTGGGCTACGCGATCAATGGCCGCCCGCTTGTCGAAAATATTTCTTTTGTGATCGAGTCCGGAGAGACGGTGGTGTTTCTGGGAAGAAGCGGGTCGGGTAAGACAACGACGCTTAAACTGATCAACCGCCTTCTGGAACCCACGTCCGGGGAGGTCTTCGTCGAAGGAAAGAAAACTACCGAATGGGATGCCATCCGGTTGCGCCGCCGCATTGGATATGTCATCCAGGATGTCGGCTTATTTCCGCACTTCACTGTGCATCGAAACGTCGGGCTGGTTCCCTCTCTCGAATCCTGGCCGCCCGCTAAAATAGACTCGCGAGTGCACGACATGCTCTCGCTTGTGGGTCTCGAACCATCCCGCTTTGCCGGGCGTCTGCCGCGCGAGCTTTCCGGCGGACAGCGGCAGCGCGTGGGCGTAGCCCGTGCGCTTGCGGCAGATCCATCGATTCTTCTGCTCGACGAGCCGTTTGGCGCGTTGGATCCCGTCACGCGATCCGAAATCCAAAAAGAGTTCCGTGGGCTTCAGAAGAGCCTGGGCAAGACTATGGTGTTCGTAACGCATGATGTGCGCGAGGCGTTCATTCTCGGCGATCGCATCGGACTCATCAAGGACGGTAATCTCATCGCTTTGGTTGCAGTTAAAGACTTTCACAATTTGAATCATCCGGAGGCTCGGGCCTTCGTAGAAAGCTACGCTTGAACGTCCTCGATTTCATGTGGAGTCATCGGATGGAGGTTGCCCAGCTCACGCTCGAGCACCTTGTATTGGTTGGGCTGTCGATACTCATCGCAGCCGGAATCGGCCTTCCTCTAGGCGTTCTCATGACACGCAAACCAGGGCTCAGCGGTCCGATTCTTACATTCGCGAACGCCGTTCAAACGATTCCAAGCCTGGCCTTGTTTGGCTTTTTGATTCCGTTGCCATTTATTGGCGGTATTGGAGCGCGCACAGCGATTGTTGCATTGGTTCTGTATTCGCTATTGCCTATCATCCGCAATACGTTTACCGGAATTTCTGGAGTCGATCCGGCCATACGTGAAGCGGGACGAGGGATGGGAATGACTGATTTGCAGTTGTTATGGAGCGTGGAAATTCCTTTGGCTCTGAGCGTCATCTTTGCAGGACTACGCGTCGCCACCGTGCTTTGCGTCGGTATCGCAACGATTGCCGCTGCAGTCGGCGCCGGTGGGCTCGGCATGTTCATTTTCCGCGGCGTTTCGATGGTCGATAGCCGCCTCATTCTGGCCGGCGCCATCCCTGCGGCTGCACTTGCGCTCGTTGCGGATTTCGGCCTGGGTGCGATTGAAAAGCGGTTTTCCAAACTGTTGTCTCTCCTCATGATCGTCGCCGGCCTTTCTTCCTGCTCGCACCCGGACCGCATTGTTGTGGGCTCAAAGAATTTTACTGAGCAAGTGATTCTGGGCGAAATGATCGCCCAGCAGATTGAGCGCAAGACGCATCTTCAGGTCGATCGCAAACTGAACCTCGGCGGAACCATAGTCTGCCATGAGGCGCTGACGGCGGGACAAATCGATACTTATGTCGAATACACCGGCACGGGATTAACGGCTATTCTCAAAGAACCCCCCACCAAGGATTCGAATGTTGCTTATCAGACGGTGAAGGACGCATATCAGTCGCGCTTCGGCGTCGAATGGACCGAACCACTGGGCTTCAACAATACATTTGCAATCATCGTGCGCAAATCCGATGCGGAACAGTTCGGATTGAAGACCATTTCGGATGCGGCACCTCGTACTTCGAACTGGGTCGCGGGATTCGGCTACGAATTCATCGAACGGGAAGACGGCTATCCCGGCCTTGTAAAAACCTACAACCTTCGATTCCCGTCTGAGCCACGCGTGATGGAGCTTGGCTTGACGTACAAGGCTGTTGCCGGTCATCAGGTGGATTTGATTGCCGGCAATTCAACGGATGGTTTGATTGGCGCTCTGCGCCTTGTGGTCCTAGAAGACGACAAGCATTATTTCCCTCCGTACGACGCTGTGCCACTCGTCCGGGAAGCGGTCATCGCGAAACATCCGGAAATCCGCGAAGCGCTGCGGGCTCTCGGCGGAAAAGTCTCCGAAGAACAAATGCGACTCATGAATTATGCGGTCGATGGCGAGCACAAAGATGTCAAGCAGGTCGTGAAGGAATTCTTGGACAAGCTATGACAGCTTCAGCCGACGTTCTCATTATCGGCGGCGGAGTTATCGGCTCGAGTATTGCGTTCAATCTTCTTCAGGATGGCTTCAAAGGGCGCATCCTCGTCGTCGAGCGGGATGCCAGCTACCAGTTCGCTTCAAGTGCGCTGGCGATGGGGGGCGTACGCCAGCAATTTATGTCGGCAGTCAATATCCGCATGGTGCAGTACAGTCTGAAAGTACTCCAGCAGTTTCCTCAATGCCAGTTCCGGCAACGCGGATATTTATTCCTCGCAACAGAATCCAATTATGAAAAACTGCGGCACCGGTACGAAACTCAACGATCGCTGGCCGCAGAGTGTGAGATGCTGGACGTCGCTGAAATCCGCCGCCTCGTTCCCAATCTCCGCTCGGACGATCTGGTTGGAGGACTGTTCGGTCCGAACGACGGGTACGTCGAACCACGCGCCACGCTCCGTGCTTTTCGGACCAGAGCGGAAGAATTGGGCGCCGTTTATGTATCCGACGAAGTCAGAAAGATTGAAAAGGAGTGCGTCTATGCCAACAAATCCGGCCGTGTTCCAGCGGGGCGGATTGTCATAGCGGCGGGCGCTTATTCTGGGACTGTCGGCAAGTTGGCGGCTGTCGATATCCCCGTTACTCCCGTTCGGCAGCAACTATTTCGATGCGCGCTGCCGCGGCCGTGGCCTTACGAATTCCCTGTGGTGATCGATCCCGGCGGAGTTCACTGGCGCAGTTCTCCAAACGATGAGATTGTTATCGCGAAGACCAATCCTGATGAGCCACCCGGTTTCCGATTCGGTTGCGATCTCGACAGATTTCATCATGATTTCATGCCGCCCCTCGTTCATAGACTGCCGGAATTCCGCGATCTAAAGCTGGTTTTCGGCTGGGGTGGCCTGTATGAAATGACACCCGATCATAACGGCATCATCGATAGAATTCCGGACATCGAAGGCCTTTATATTGCGGCCGGCTTCAGTGGTCATGGTCTGATGATGTCCGCAGCGACCGGAAAGTTGATGTCGGAACTCATCCGTACGAATAAATTCGAGACCATCGACGCCTCCGTACTATCTTTTTCGCGCTTCGCTCGCAACGAGTTGTTTTGGGACGAAGCAATGATCTAACTTCTGCTGGACGGCGGTCTATTTCTTGAGGCCGCGCTATCGCGCTTGCGCTTCGCGGACCGCCGACATAGCAGCAACTTGCGAGATCGCCGGCGGTCATTAAACCGCTATAGTGGACGGCTCCGGAAAGGTCCGGTGAAACAGAAGCTTTTCATTTGCTTTGTCCTCACGCTTGTTACTGCCGGCATTTATTTTCCCGTTCATCGGTACGACTTTGTGAAATACGACGATGCGGACTACGTCGTTGATAATGTCCACGTACGTGCTGGTCTGACATTCAATAGTGCAAAATGGGCCTTCAGCACAGGTCACTCCGGCAACTGGCATCCGCTCACCTGGTTGTCGCACATGATCGACATTCAATTGTTCGGATTAAATGCGGGTGCACATCACACCATCAATGTGCTTTTCCACATCGCGAACGCGCTCCTTCTTTTTTTGCTGCTGGCTCGCGTGACACGCGCGCTCTGGCCAAGCGCGATGGTAGCAGCGCTGTTTGCGTGGCATCCATTGCATGTCGAATCGGTGGCCTGGATCGCCGAACGCAAAGACGTGCTCAGTACATTTTTAGCGTTGTTATCCCTTGGTGCCTACGCGCGGTACACGGAGTCGAACCGGCAAAAGCACCCCTTGTTATCGTTGCTGTGCTTTGCCGCCGGATTGACGGCCAAGCCAATGCTAGTGACGCTGCCATTCATTTTCGTCTTGCTGGATTATTGGCCACTCAAGCGGGGCTCGCACCAATTTCGCCGCCTGGTTATCGAGAAGGTGCCGTTCTTTTTGTTCACTGCGGTGTCAAGTATCGTGACCTTTGCGGCGCAGCGAAATGCCGGAGCGGTTGCGCCTCTGGAAAGCGTTCCTTTACGGTATCGACTGGGGAACGCGTTGCTCGCCTACACTCGATATCTACAGAAAACTTTTTTGGCCTGCGAAACTGGCCGTCATTTATCCGATTTCGAACGAGTACTCGTTGTGGCAAATTGCAGCCGCCCTGGTGCTGTTAGCCGCAATCTCGATTGCCGTTGTTTATTCGTCGCGTTGCCGGGCCTGGCTTTTTGTCGGTTGGTTTTGGTTTATAGGCATGCTGGTCCCCACGATTGGCCTCGTTCAGGTCGGCATTCAGTCGATGGCCGATCGGTATACCTATTTGCCTCTCGTGGGAATTTTTGTGATGTTGGCCTGGACCGGCGCTGAAATCGCGACCAAGTTTCGGTCCTACTCGAAAGCAGTCGCTGTTCTTGGTCTCATGGTCTTGTTTGGCGGACTGCTGCTAATGACCTCCTTTCAATTGCGATCGTGGCGTGATAGTGAAACTCTCTTCCGGCACGCGATCGCCGTCACAAAAAGCAACTACTTTGCTCACAACATGCTAGGCCGCGTCCTCGCCGATCAAGGACGGTTTGATGAAGCGGAGGCGCACTTTGAGGAAGTGCTGCGAATCTTCCCGAATCAGCCTGAGGCTCATTTTAGTTTGGGTGTGATCTCGGCGAGGAAGGCGAAGTTCGATGAAGCGCTCGCTCATTACACTCAAGCTGTGGAAATACCGCCCGATGCCGCTACGCACTACAATCTCGGAAACCTCTTGATGAAGGTGGACCGCGCTAATGAAGCCATCGCCCACTTTGCAGAAGCTGTGCGATTGGACCCGCAAATGGCCGAAGCACAGAACAATTGGGCTTATGCATTGACGACACAGGGGCGCCTGCGCGAGGCAGCTGATCATTTCGCGGCGGCGCTTCGCATTAAGCCGGACCTGCTCGAAGCTTGCCTCAATTTGGCCCGTCTACACGAACAACTCGGTCAGGCACAGTAAGACAGTTCAAAATCCAGCTCGGTTGGACCAGCGTGTGCATGGTTTTGGGGCGAGTCTTACAGAACAAGAATGCCGTTTTGCAGACGCCTCCGGCTCCAGGTTTCGGAGTGCGTTAAGTTCAACCACCTGAAGGCGTTGACAGAACACCTTCAGAGTCGTCGATCTGGGGGCTGCGTCACTTTGTGGATACTGTCTAAAAACTTTGTGGACTGGCAGGATGTTTTGAGGCCACGGGCCGCTCGGAGTTTTTCGCTTGTACGACTAAGGTTGCCTTAGGATGACATCCCACGGGAAAAATATGGATAGAGCCATAGCCATGGAGGGCTACAAGGACGGATTCACGCTGCTAGAGCTTCTTATCTTGCTCGCAGTCGGCCTGATCGTTACCGCGATCGCTCTTCCAATCATGAGCAATGTAATTGCGAATCAGAAGTTACGTGCGAGTATGACCAGCATCTCCGGACTTCTCCAGAACACCCGCATGGTGGCGGTCCATGAGAACAAAACAAAGACAGCATGTCATTGCAAGGGTGCAAGTTGCCCGGCCTCGGCCGAACCGCATGGGTTGGTATATTTCGCTAAAGACGGAACGACTTGCACAATTACCACAGTACCGGTAAGGACCGACCCGCAAGTTGAATTGGAAGCTCCGATCAC
>Ga0209157_1000129_pt1 | contig 65785 bp, 74 predicted proteins | sample GraSoiAngelo_135_FD_185892 | JGI IMG/M metagenome (GOLD analysis project Ga0209157, IMG submission 185892) | Grasslands soil microbial communities from the Angelo Coastal Reserve, California, USA - 14_0929_05_40cm (SPAdes) (version 2) | ecosystem: Environmental > Terrestrial > Soil > Grasslands ... | reverse complement strand
CGAGGACCGGTGTGTCGGCCGTGAGGCAGAGCGCCTTGTAGCCCGCCTTGACGGCGCGGGCGACGAGTTCCTCCGTCACGGCGCGGTCCCGGTAGACATACAGCTGGAACCACTGAGGCGCGTCGGCCGCCGCGGCGACTTCTTCCAGGGGTTTCGTCGAGATCGTGCTCGCGATGAGGATCGTTTCCGCGGCGGCCGCGCCTCGGGCGGTCGCGACCTCACCCTCGGGATGGACGAGGGCGTGGAACGACGTGGGAGCCACGCAGACCGGCATCGACACGCGTTCTCCAAGGAGGACGGTCTTCGTGTCGCGCTTCGAGACGTCCGTCAGGACGCGAGGCCGCAGCGCCCATCGCCCGAACGCTTCGCGGTTCCTTCGGAGGGTGACTTCGTCCTCGGCTCCTCCGGCAATGTAATCGAAGGTCGCCCGAGGGACCTTCGCCCGCGCCATATCCTCAAGCTCGAGCAAATTCGTGAACTCGACGGCCACGCCGACGCGAACGGGTCCCCGCCCTTAGCCCTTTGTCCCGGCCTGTTCATTGTACGTAGGGTGCTCCGGCTTTCCTCGTTGTTTGCGCTGTGCCCAGACCGCCATCTGGTAGAGGAGGGACGAGAGTCGGTTCATGTATTGCAAGAGCTGCGGATTCAGTGCATCCCGCTTCGAGAGGCTGACGACCCGGCGCTCGGCGCGTCGCGCAACCGTACGCGCCCAGTGGAGTCGCGCGAGCGATTCGGAGCCCCGCGGGAGGATGAACTCGGTGATCTTGCCGACATCGAACGCGTCGATCGCATCCTCGAGCCGCGCCACCTGGACTCGCGTAATTTGGGGGACTTTCGTCCGCTCCGACGAATGGCTGATCGCGAGCTCCGCGCCGACGGTGAACAGGTCGTCCTGAATCTTCGACAGCAGGTCGCGGATTCGTCGTTCGCGCTGAATGGCCATCGCCAGGCCGATCACCGCATTGAGCTCGTCCACCGTCCCCATCGCCTCGACTCGCGGGTCATCTTTCGAAACGCGTTCCGGCCCGAGGAGGCCGGTCTCGCCCGAGTCGCCTCGACGCGTGTAGAGCTTCGCCATCAGCTCACCCGCGCCGCAACCGCATCCGGCGGTTTCGGAAAGAGATCGGGCTGCACGATATGCGCGAGGATCTCCAGTCCGTCGACGAGCCGGGGCCCAGGTCGGTTGAAGTAGCTCGAGCCGTCCACGATCCACACCCGGTCGGCTCGCGCCGCAGGCAGACCCGTCCACCAACGTGTCCCGGTCACGACAGACGCCTCTTCCCGCGTCCGATCGAGATCGAAGCCGCAGGGCATCAACACAGCCACATCGGGCGAAGCCGTAACGACCTCGTGGCGCTCCACCCGGCGGGATTTCTCCCCCGCCCGACCCAGCACGTCGACCCCTCCCGCGAGTCCGACCATCTCCGGCACCCAGTGGCCACCTAGGAACAGCGGATCGAGCCACTCCAGGCACACCGTCTTCGGACGGACGAGTGGCGTCGACGCACGTTCGGCCACGCGGTCGATCCGCTCTCGGAGCGCGGCGACGACTTCGACCGCTCTCGCCTCGATCGCACACGCCCGGCCCACGCGAAGGATGTCCTGGAGCATGTCCTCCAACCCGTGTGGATCCAGCGATTCGATGGCCGGCGTGCCCGGCAGTCGCCTCGCGACATCCTCGACATCTCCGAGGGTCGGCGCACAGACGTCACAGAGGCCTTGCGTGAGGATCAGGTCCGGGCCCGAGGAACGGAGTGCCGACTCATCGACTTGGTACAGGGCCTCGCCCGACTCGATTCGGTCCCCGACCATGCGGCTCGTCTCGCCGCTCGTCTTTCCTTCGTATTGCAAAAGGGCGTGGCTTACGATTGGCTTCTCGCGCGCCGCGCGGGGGAAGTCGCATTCCGGCGAGACGCCGACCACGTCATCGCCAAGGCCCAGGGCGAAGCAGATTTCGGTCGCCGCGGGGAGAAGGGAGACGATCCGCATCGGACTTCCCCGCCACGATAGTGGACAGACCGCTAAAAGGGTTGTTCAAGGTGGGTCCTCCGGAGGCACAAGACGACTTGTCTAAATAGCTCTCATCTTCTCCCGTCGCGCCATGGAAGAGAAGATCCTGACATTACACCCTCAAGGAAAGAGAGGTGTCAACATCATCCGGACAAAGTATGAGACGATGAAGAGGACGATCCTCGAGGTGCTTGGGAAAGGGAATCTCACACACGACGGACTCACGGCGGCGGTCGAGACGAAGCTCAAAGGGAAGTTCGACGGCTCGATTCCTTGGTACATGGAAGGCACGAAACTCGACTTGGAGGCTCGTGGAGTGATCGAGCGCGTGCCCGGCCAGAAGCACGACGTGTATCGCGTGAAGCGCTAGGCGCAGGAAGAAAAGAGGGAAGGGCCGGGTGGTCTACCCGGCGTTGTTCGGGCCGTGCTGGTGCTCGAAGCGTTTCGAGGACGAGGTCACGACCCCGTGTTCGATCTGCGTCTTGCCCCCGTTGACGGCCTCGATCGCCTGCGCGGAGAGGGCGATGGCCTGCTCGACGTTGAGGTCCGGACGGTAGCCTTTGACGATTGTGTCGAGGGCCTCGTCGGCCGATTGGCCGATCGCGAACGCGGAACCTTTGAACGTCGTCCCGCTCGGGTCCACCTGGATGAGCTGCACCCCGAGGGCGTCGACGCCCGCGATCACGACCGATGCGCCGAACGGACGCACCGCGTACATGGTGAACTCATGCAGATACTCCGAGAGATTGCGCGAGAGTGTGCCGACATCGATCGGTTCATCGTACACGAGCCGGTGGCGCTGCGCTGCGACCCGAAGTTGGTCCAGGAGCGTCGTCACGTCGCCGATGTATCCGCTGCCCGTCGCCCCAATGTGCTCGTCCACGACGAAGACCTTCTCCGCGGGCTCCATGAGGGGCCGCGTCGGCTTCACCTGACTCGACAGCAAAGCGAAGTCCTTCGTCTTCAGGCCGAGCGTCGTCGAGCCACGGCTCACCGCCTGGAGGGCGTAGTCCACTTGGACGAGCCGACCTTCCTGATTGTAGAAGAACGGCATCCGTCCCATTTCCGTTGCCATCTCAGTTCACCTCCAGTGAGTGCCCGTTCGGGATCGCGAGCACGTCCACCCCGTTGCCGCTGCCGGGATCGCGTTCCATCGCCGCGCGCACGGCCGCTTCCGCGAGCTTCCTCGCCTCGTCGAGCGAGAACTCCTTGCGGAATCCCTGCTCGAGGACGCCGTACGCGATGGGAGAGCCGCTCCCCGAGGACATGAAGTCCTCCGAGGTGATCGCGCCGCTCATGTCGCTCGTGTAGACGTGCGGACCCTCGTGGTCCACGCCCGCGACGACGAGCTCGACGTAGAACGGGTTGTAGCTCTTCATCGACGAGTAGACGATGTTCGAGATCAGTTTCGCGCTCTCCTTGACGGACACCGGGTAGCCGCGACGCAAGGCGAGGAGCCGCCGTTCGGCCTTCGCCAGGTTCACGAGGTACTCCGCATCCGACATCGCACCGGCGATCGCCACCGCGGTCGTGCCATCGAGGGAGAAAATCTTCTGGACCACCTTGGATCCGACGAAGAACCCCTTCGAGGCGCGCTTGTCCGCCGCGAGGACGACGCCGTCCTTGCTTCGTATGCCCACCGTTGTGGTCATGTTGAACCTCGGACCCCTATGTGGGCGGTCGGGTAAGTTGATTCGAGTTCCGGAGACTAAGTCACACGGTGGCCAGGACGGGCGCTCGAGACGACAGGCGTTCGAATTCTTCTCGGGGCGTGAGGTCCAGGCTTAATGCTTCCTCGCCCGAAGCGCCCAGGCGACCAGCAAGAGGGCGCCGAAGATCCCTGCAGGGACCGCCACGAGGAACCCGAACGCGTTGGCGTCCATTCCCGCCGGTCCCCCGCCGATCGGTTCCGAAATCGAATGGACTTGGACTTGGTATTCGCCGCTCGACGGATCCCTCACCTGGTTGCCCCACCGGTCGTTCGCGACGACGTGATACAGGACGGTCCCGGGACGGTTCTGCGGGGGGATGTCGGCCCGATACAGGTTGCCCCCTTGAGGTCTCATCGGAACCGCGTCGAAGTGGTCCAGGCCGACGCCCTGCAACCACAGGGCGACGTACGTGACCCCGCTCGGATCCGTGATCTCGGCCGAAACCGTGATCGACTCGCCGACGTACCCGTCGCCCGCGAGGACTTGCCCGACAGTCGGAGGGGAGGCGTCGAAGACCGGGTGCATCAGAGGATATCGGTCCTGGGCGGAGCCGTTGATCGGATAGGGCGTATCCCCGAAACCGTCCGGACCCTGGCAGAGATTTTGGGCAGGCCCGCTGCACTGATCCACTCCGGCATAGTCGGACCAATGGTTTCCCCCGCGTGGATATGCGGCATGCCACGCATTCACGCCGGGCTGCGTGTCATTTGCCTGAAATTCGTTCGAGAGGAAGTCGTTGTGGTCCACCTGGAAACGAACGGAGGACTGTAGGACCAAGCCGCTTCCGTGACCCGGAACCGCATGACCGTTGCCGGAGAACCGGTTCCGGACGATCGAACCGTCGGTCGCTCCTTGGAAGATGGCCCCGGCCCAGCCGTTCGACGAAATGTCGTTATCGGCGAGGGAGAGGTTGGAGGACGAAGCCACGACGAGCAACCCGTACGTTCCGCTCCACGTGATGGTGTTGTTATCGACAATCGTGTGGTTCGTTCCGTCGAGCAAGATCCCGCGGCCCGCGTACGAAATATCGTTCCCCTCGATTCGGACGGCGTCTCCAGCGGTGGCGTTGATGCCCTCTTCCTTTCCGATGCGATTCCCTTTGATCGTGATGAGAGATGACGAATAGAGCGCCACTCCCGTCTGGCCGTCAACGGCGCTATCTTGGACCGTGATGTTCGAGGACGACCGAATGTACACGCCGGCCTTGCCGCGGGTCGAAACGTTCTGGACGGTCGCGTTCGATGCAAAATCAAAGTAGATGCCCCAGTAGTTGGGGAAATTCGCCTCGATCGTGAGGTTTCGAATCACGAGATGAGCCCGAGTCTGTCGGATCGTGATGCCATTGGATGACGTGGCATCGATGCGCCAACCCTCGATGACATACGGGTCAGCGGCGCCTCCCGTGCCGGTGGTGACCCCATTTGGCGCGGTGAAATTATCGTCTCCATCGATGACGATGGGCGCATGAGCGGTCAGAATCGCGGGAGTGACCGGCGTGGAGGCGATGCTGGGAGAGCTGAGGACGATCAGGACGGCCAGGACCCAAAGCGGAGCCCAGGATACCATCCCGACCTCGCGGCGTAGCGTCCCCTTCCTCGCCGTCATCCCCCAATTCGTCATGGGTCCAGGCGGTATTTCACGATTCCCTCCGATCGGCCTGCCAATTGCGACCACGTGATCGCTATGTACCTGCGGGTTTCATTCTCCTCGTTTCGGCAGTCCTCGCAGGCGTATCAGGAGTCGTTCCCTCGCGTCGGGGACGAACAGGAAATAGAGGAGGGCCATCCGAAAGAGGCTCGTCGTTTTCATACCCCCCATCTGCAGAACCGAGCCGAGTTCGGGAAAGCAATCGAAGAACAGTTCGTGAGCGAGTGCTTCATGGCCCATGGTTTTCATGGTCGTCAAGAGCGATTTCATTTCCGGCTCCGACATCGTCCAACGTCGATCTTTCTGAGGCAAGGCAATCCCCGAATTTCACAACGAGGTGCGCGGCTTAAACCTACGAGCCGCCCGAAGACCCAAAACACAGTTACGTGTCAAGGAGCAAGTCGTATTTGCGTAGGTTGCCACGGGGCAGGCCGACTCACGCGCTGATTCCGCGATCCGCCTTCGAGGAAATCTCTCGCGACACGTGGTGGAACAGCTGGTAGCCGAGTCGCGTCGCCTCGTCGAATCGGCTTGGGGAGTCCACCTTCGCGGTCATCGTGAGCTGACCGGGCCGGACGAGGATCTCGATTCCGATCGTGTCGTCTTCGAGCGCCCAGCCGAGCCGAAGACCCTCGTCCGATTCCGAGAACCCGTACCATCGCAACGGGCCGATCCACGTGCCGCGCAGCGCGCCGACGAGCCCCCGCAGGTCGACATGAGCCGGGAGAGAGGTCTGGAGGATCGTCGCGTTCGGCCCGGCGGGCTTCAGAGAGCTCGGACTCAAGAACCCGAGAGCGCGCCGCGAGACACGATACCCGAGGTCCGTCCGCTCCACGAGCTCGCTGTCAGCGAGCCGGTGAAGCGCGCGGGAGAGCTGCTCCGGATGGATGCCGAGGCGTCGCCGCAATCCTTGAAAGGCGACTTGAGAATCCGGATCATGGGACAGGAACTCCAGGACCTCGCGGTCATGGTCCCGCAAGTCATCGAGAGTCTCTCGCGCCGACGGGTCCACGGAGGTCGGTACCATGTTGAACGCACACACGGCGGCGGTTTGCCTTAAGGCTGAGGGTCACGCGTCGCGATGTTGAGAATGACGGCGCCTCGCACGCTCTGAGCGATTCGCGCTGATGGATGCTCGCGTGAGTTTCTTCAGGCCGCGAGCCGTCCCTTGTTCACGACGACTTTCTTCCCGACGCGGACAGTGGCGTTCGAGAGACGGCCCTGGAACCCGAAGTTGGAGTGGTTCTTCCCGCCATACTCCGAGTTGTCGCCGATGCCGATTTCGATGGCGCCCGCGACGAGGTCGTCTTGGAGGAATCCGTAGCTCGCCGCCGGGTTCAAGCCAATCTGGAGCCAACCTAATCGGTCCTTCGCGCCGGTCGCCCGGTCGTACTGGCTCCGAATCGATTCCTCGTTCGTCCCGGCGCTCCAGGTGGCCTTGCCGTCCTTGAACTGGAAGGCGACATCAGTGACCTGAAGTCCTAGATAGGGAACCGGGCGGTCAAATCGAACGATCCCCTCGGCCGATGTCTCGCCCGGGCACACGATCACATATCCCGGCGGGACGTTCGTCATGAACTCGCCGTCCTTTACGTCCTGCGCGTCCACGATGCCATCGTCCGACTGGGCGGCGCGGCCTTTCAGCTCGCAGACGAACCGGGTGCCGTTCGGCGCGCTTACCTCGACCTCGGCGTCTTTCGAGAGGAGCGCCGCGAGTTTCTTTCCCTTGCGGGCAATCGCGTTGAAGTCGACCGAACTCGCGCGGAGGATCATGTCCCGCCACGCATCGAACTCGAAGCCGTACGACCGTGCCCGCTCGCGGCTCACGTACCCCAGGAGGACCCGCGCACCTCGGAGGCCCGCCCGTTCGGCGCGGCGGTACCAGTCCGAGTTGTACGAGGTCGCGGCTTGAGATTTCTCCATGTTCTTTCGGTACCGCGCGATGTCGGCAGGGCCCGGGAAGAAGACGTAGGCATCGGCCTTCGCGAGAGCGGCCCATTCCGAGGCGGAGACTTGTCCGAGCTTCGTGGGCGGCAGGTCCTCCACGGATCGCCAGTGCGTTTCCTCGTCCTCCAGGAGGAGCATCGGCCGGGCGCCGACCGCGCGCAACTGATACACGATCTCCTTCGCGGCGTCGAGGCCGTGGTTCCAGCACTCGACGATCACGTTCTCCTTCGGTTGGATGTGCAGACTTCGACGGACGACGTTCTTCGCAAGCGCCTCGTAATCGGACACGGCCATCGCCGGCGCCGTCGAAGCCGGGCCGCGGATAAATAGGTACGCTCGAGGAGGGGCGAAGGGCCTTAGCACGGCCCACCGATCCGGTCGCCCCGGAGGGGATTCGTCGGAACCTCGGGATACCCTCTCACCGCAGGAGCGATCGACCCTTCGACGCTTGGCCGATGCCTTCGTGCCGTCCGTGCCGGTCGAATCCGATCCGGACGGGTTCTACGGGCGGAGGGCGAGTGATCTCGCGATCGATGACGATGTCGCTCGCATCATCGAATCGTACCTCTCGCCGGATCAGAGGGCGGACTTCCGCCGGCTCCTTCGGACGATCGAGAGCCCTTGGGCGAACCTCCTCCTCTCCGGACGTCCGCATCGATTCTCTTCGGGGACCCAGGCCGAGCGGGAGCGATTTCTCCTGGCATGGGCGCACAGCCGGCTCGGGATCAAGCGACAAGGCTTCCAGGCCGTGAAGCGGCTCGTCTTGTTCCTCACGTACGCGAAGGGCCTCGAGAGCGGCGTCAACCCGAACTGGCCTTCCATCGGGTACGCCGGGCCTCATCGACGTGCCTCACAGGCGGCTCGCGAACCTTCGGAATTTTCGATCGAATCCCTGCGGCCCGCGAATGAAACGAGCCTCGAGGCCGACGTGTGCGTCGTCGGCACCGGAGCGGGCGGTTCCGTGATCGCCGCGAAACTCGCGGAATCGGGCCACCGGGTCATCGTTCTCGAGGCGGGGCCTTACCGCACCGCGGACGCGTTCACGCAGCGCGAAGCGGAGGCGTACGACACGATGTTCCAGGGCCATGGCGTCCTCACGACGCGCGACTCGGCGTTCAGCGTCCTCGCGGGACAGACCGCGGGCGGCAGCTCGACGATCAACTGGATGACGTGTCTCAAGCCCCCGCGGTGGGCCCGAGACGAGTGGGAGCGGGAGTGCGGCCTGACCGGGGTGGCCTCGCCCACCTTTGACTCGGTCATCGACGAGGTTTGGAGTCGACTCCATGTGAACGTCGTTGAGAGCATCGTGAATCCGTCGAACGATGTCTTACGTCGCGGGAGTGAAGCGCTCGGGTATCGACTCGGCGTCGACTACGACGTGATCCCTCGGAATGCGAACGGCTGTGGAGGCCGCTGCGACTTCTGCTTCTTCGGCTGCATCTACGATGCGAAGCAGTCCGCCCTCGTCACCTATCTTCCGGACGCGTACCGCGCGGGAGCTCGGTTCCTGTTCGACACGAAGGCGGATTCGGTCAACATCGAAGGCGGCGAGGTGCGGAGCGTCGAGGCTACCTACCGGGAGGATGGCCGCACCATCCCCGTGCATGTGCGGGCCCGGACCGTGGTCGCGGCGGGGAGTGCGATTCAGACGCCGGCGCTCTTGCTGCGGTCCGGAATCCGTTCTCCGGGACTCGGCCGCGGACTCCGACTCGATCCCACCACCGCTCTCTTTGGAGAATTCCCGAGTCCGATTCGGATGTGGAGCGGGCCGATGCAGACGATTGTCGTGAACCGATTCCAAGCGGCCGACGAAGGCCATCATGGACCCTGGTTGGAGAGCGCACCGGGCCATCCCGGACTCTCGGCGCTCGCGATTCCCTGGTCGGGAGGCCGCGCGCACAAGGACGCGATGCGTCGTCTCGACCGGGTTGCGTCGACCATCGTCCTCGTGCGCGATGTCGCCGAAGGCCGCGTGAGGATCGATGCCCGTGGCGAACCGGTCCTCGAGTATCGCCTCTCGACCCGGGACCGTCGGAACCTCACGCGAGGACTGCAGGAGGCCGCGCGGATCCAGCGGGCGGCCGGCGCGCTCCGCATGGGTTCGTTGCACCTTCGAGAGTGTTCCGTCGGGGACGGAACCTCGCCGATTCGCGCCACAGAGTTCGACGGATTCCTCGATCGGTTGGGCCGTCTCGGCATTCGCGAGAACGGCGTAGCTCTGTTCTCCGCCCATCCGATGGGTTCCGCGAGGGCGGGCACCGACCCGAAGACCTCGGCCGCGAAGCCGACGGGCGAGTCGCACGACGTGCGGAATCTGTGGATCGGCGATGGAAGCCTCTTGCCGACCGCGCCCGGGGTGAACCCGATGATCTCGATCATGGCCCTCGCGGCGCGCACCGCGGGGTTCATCCGAGAACGGCTCTCCCACGTCAACTAACCGCGGCTACTCCTCGATCAGGTAGAACTCGTTCCCGTCCGGGTCCTTGAACATCGCGTAGGTGGCCCAGTCCTCCTTCGTCGTCGGGGTGGTGAACTCGACACCGAGCTTCCGGAGCGCGGCTTCTTCCTTCTTCACATCTTTCGTCGTGAACGAGATACCGCTGTTCCCGGGCTCGAGGGGGTAGAAGCCCTCGCACAAGTGAAACGCGATGTTCTCCGTCTTCGGTGCCACCGTGATCCAGTGACCTTGGTGCTCTCGGATCTCGAAGCCGAGCTTCTCCGTGTACCATTTCGCCGACTTCTTCGCGTCGGATACGACCAGGGCAATCGTGGTGAGGCGCATCATGGGAACGGGATTGATTCCGGCCGATAAAGGGCACGGGCCACCGCCTCGGAGAAACGCTCATCGTCTGGCGCCCGATGGCCGATGGCATGACCCGATCGCGGCTCGAGCTCGCAAGAACGGTGACCGCCCAGCTCCGACGGCGCGAAGGGCGCAACTTGTTGGCCGTCGGCCTCTACGGATCCGTCTCTCGTGGAGAGGATCGAGCTCACTCGGACATCGACCTGGTCCTCTTGGTCCGGTCAGGAAAGACCGGGCTCCAGATGCTCATGCGAAACGGCGTACTCGTATCCCTCCTACGGCTGACGCGGGACGAAGCGGCCGACGAAGTTCGAGGCTATTCCTGGAACCTCCCGGAGGCTCTGAGTGGATGGCGGTCGGTGCAGGAGTTGTACGATCCCCGCGGGTTGCTTCGAAGCCTCCGAGACCGTTCTCTACGGCCGAGGGCGCACCAGTTCCGCGAGGCCGCTCGCGGTGGCTTCCTCGGGACCTTCGAGGACTACGGAAAGCTGCTCAATGCACTCGAGGCCGAAGACACAGCGGAGGCCCGGGAGATGGCAATTTGGTTTACGCACGGGGCCGCGATGATCCTGCTGTGCCTCGAGCGACAGGTCGCGTCAACCGGACGCCGCGTATTCGCCGAACTCCCGAATCAGCGCGGCGTCGGAAACGCGATTCGTCGCCTTCGGTACGAGACGCTGCCCCTGGACGAGACGACCCGCCTCGCAAGATCTGTCTGGACTTCCCTCCGCAGCCGCGCCCGCACGCAACGCATCGCGCTGCCCGAGAGGGGGTAACAAACGAAGGGCAGTCCCGCAGAAGCCTTTAGTCTCTCGGGACCATTCCCGCATAGGAGAGAGGGTCCGACATCGGCGTACTCCCGTTCACCGCGCTCCAACTCGGCTTGGAGTCGGCCGGCGTCGTCGCCTATCTCTTCGGGTTGTTCCTCTACGCGATTGCCGCGGCCGTCGTCTTGCCGATTCCGGTCGAGCTTCTCCTCCTGCTGTATCCGGAACTCAATCCGGCGTTCAAAGCAATCACTCTTGGGCTCGGGAAGGCGGTCGGTGCGATCGTAGTCTTCTTCGTCGGGAACAAAGTCAACCCGTACATCGAGCGCTGGATGGACCGGCATCCGATCGGCAAGAAAATCCTGAAGATACTCGAAGGGTTCGTTCGGCGGACCGGTTGGGTCGGCCTGACGATCTTGCTCGCGATTCCGTTCATGAGCGACACCGCGGTGAATTACTTCTATTCCCTGCTGAACGAGGAAGGCCACGCGATCGGTCGATGGCACTTCGTCCTCGCGAACCTGATTGGCGGAATCGTTCGGGCCTACCTGTTTCTCTGGCTGCTCCCTCGCTGAGTCCCTGGGCCACTCACTTGGGCGCGATGCCGCGCTTCGACGCCCGCGCAAACGTCTCCAAGAAACCCCACGTCAGGTCGCTCGCCGTGATGATGCCCTCCACGTTGTCGAGGCGGGTGACGACGATCCATCGGGTCTTTTTGTCCAGCATCACCCGGGCCGCCGCACGCAACGTCGACAGCGGGCTCACGGTGGCGACCGGTGACGTCATGATATCTCGGACCAAGACCTTCGACGGATTCTTCCCTTTCGAGGTGACCTGCCAAAGGATGTCGCGATCCGTGATCAGGCCGATCGGCCGCCCATGCTGGACGACGACGAGCCCGCCGATTTTCTTCGCCGCCATCCGCTTCGCGGCGTCGAGGACCGTGCGATCCGGGTCGATGACGATCACGTCGCGCGTCATCACGTCCCGGACGAAGACCAATCCCTGCCCCCATCCGGATATCGCAGCGGCGCATCAAGACTTCCGCGCTCGCCGCTGTCATGGGCGTCGTGGCGAGCGTTCATATAGCCCCTGAATCATCCGAGGGCATCCTGCCTGGGTGAGGCGGGGGGTTGCTTCGATGCCTTCGAACATGATGGATATGAAGATGGTGCAGTGCGACTGTGGCTTCATGATGCAGAGCCACAACGAGAACGAAATCGTCAAGATGACGCAGATGCACGTGAAGGACACGCACCAGCAAGACATGTCCGCGCGCGAAGTCAAGGGCATGATGAAGCCCGGCATGATGATGAAGTAGGCCATTGGATCGGCGGACGTCGCCGCGAGTCACGCGGCCGGCGTGGGGGACGGGAGTCGCATCGTCTCCGGCAAGCTTTCTGGTTCCGTCCACGGCAGCCGTTGTCCTTGGGCACTCAGCCGTAGTCGTCTGCGGCATGCGGGGAACCGGCTGCATCCGAGGAACGACCAGCCGTTGCGGGCGCGCCGACGCACCATGCGGCCGTCCGGGCACGCGTCGCACGGGCCGTAGTCTTTCTCCAGGAAGGTCGCGTCGCGTAGCCAGCGGACGAGGGAGGGCTGGTGGGCTCTCAGTTCCGCGAGGACCTCGTGCAAGTCACGCCGCGACTCGTCGACGACCTCCGCGAGGGTCGCGCGGCCTTCCGCGATCGCGGTCATCCGGTCCTCCAGATGGCGGGTCATCTCCGGATCCGTGACGTCGGGACCGTAGATCGTGAGGGCATCCACCAGGGCGCGTCCCGCGGCCGTCGTCCGAATCGAACGGCCGCTGATGTATTGCCGACGGAACAAGAGATCGAGAATCTCGTGCCGCGTCGATTTCGTGCCGAGCGCGAACCGCTGCATCGTCAGGAGAAGTGTCCCTTGGGTATGGAGAGGCGGCGGCGTCGTCCGATCCTCGACGACGCGCACCTCCCGAACCGTGAGCTCTTCGCCCTCCCTGAGGGCCGGAAGCTCCGTCATCGGACGGTCGTCCGGCAGGATCTCCCGCCACCCGGGTTCGACCAGCACGCCGCCAACCGCGAGGAACTCCGTGTCTCCGAGACGGAGATGGACCTCCGTGATCGTGGAGAGGCTCGGGGGCGACAAGGTCGCGAGGAATCGACGAGCGATCATGTCGTAGACCGTCGCCCTCAACCCCTCACGCCGCTTCGCCGGCGCGGCGGTGGGATGGATCGGCGGATGATCCGTCGTGTGGATCGGCCCGCGGCTCGGGTCGAGTTCCGGGCGCTCCAGCAGACGCTCGACGTAATCGTGATACAGGGACTTCCGCAGTCGGTCGAGGATTTCGCGGACGGGCAGCGAAGGCGGGTAGACGGTGTTGTCCGTCCTGGGATAGCTGATCTCGCCGCGGACGTACAGCTCTTGGGCTGCGGCCATCGCTCGAGATGGGCTGTGCCCCATGCGGGAGGCCTGGGCCAGAAACGAAGTCGTGTTGAACGGCGCTGGCGGTGGTTCGCGGTGATCTCGCCGCTCAATCCGCTCGACGGTGGCCGTGTCCCCGAGCCCCGCCAGGGCCACGAGCGACCGCGCGCCGCCTTCGTCCCAGAAGGGTCCCCCGACCGCCGACGCTTCGAATGCCGGCTCGCCCGCGACCAGCACGACGTTCCAAAAGGGCCGTGGCACGAAGTCTTGCCGGTCCCGTTCCCGATCCGCCGCGAGACGCAACGTCGGGGTCTGGACGCGACCCGCGGAGAGCACCTGCCGGTCGGAGCCGCATTCGACCGTGAGGAATCGCGTGAGGACGGCGCCCCACGCGAGGTCGATCCGCTGCCGGGCCGCCGCGGCATCCGCCAAGGCCCAATCCGGCTCGACGAGATTCTCGAAGGCGCGACGGACCTCGGATGTCGTCATCGCGCTGAACCGGGCCCTCCTTGCAGGGAGATCCGGATGTTGACGGCGAAGGGTCTCGAGGGCCTCGACGCCGATCAGCTCCCCCTCTCGGTCGTAGTCCGTCGCGAGGACGACCTCGTCGACCGAGTCCGCGAGACCGCGGAGCGCGTCATGCAACGCGGGGGGCGACTCTTGCCGGATGGGCTCCAGGTCGACCAGGGTATCGAGATCGGTTCCGACCCAATCCTGGGCCGACTCCGGATAGTCGATCTCGACGATGTGACCTCGGAGCGGGAACACGATGACGTCGTCCCCGCCGGACGAGAACGTGAAGTAGCTGGAGACGTCTGCCCGGACCTTCTCAGCCATCCCTTCTGACAGGATTTGGGCTAGGCGGCGGGCAGCGCTGAATTTCTCGGCCAGGATGAGCCGCCGCAAGTTCTCGGCTCATTTGTCTATGCTGTACTTAATAATGTTGATGTCGGACATTGACTTTTCGCGCATTCGCGCGAAGCTGTCAGACAAATGGCCGCCATGCGATCGAGCCCCGGCGAAGAGGGGTCGTCCGCAGACACGATGGAGGGCCGCGATCCGTCCACCCAAGGGCGGCAACTGATTGCCACTTCCCGGCGTCTGACGAGGGCTCTGGCGACGCCGCTAGAATTCGAACAAGCTAACGGGATCCGCGGTCCGAAGGCGCCGGAGTGGATGCCGGCTCTCCGCAAGCCGCAGACGTTCATCGACGAGGGCGGACACCCGCTCATCCTCGAGCGGGACGAACGGACGAACTCCGAGCTCCCTCGCGATGGCCTCAGCCTCCCGCGGATACCGACTCAGCAGGTTGGACAAGGCGAAGGACTCGGCCATGCCGACCGAGCGGCTCGACAGGAAACGCTCCAGGGCCAGGAGGTCCTGCGCGTACGATGCGTCGGGCTCGTAGCGGCGCTCGAGGATGGCGCGACGGACGAAGTCCGTCCGGGTAGCGATGGCCTCTCCCTCTGCCATGGGCGAACCCTGCGGACGCAAAGACGGGGTTATAGCTTTTGTCGTAAGATTATCCGTCAAATGACGAAGTTCCCGACAGGCGTCGAAGACCCGAGCCGTCGCATGGCGATTCACGGATCGCTGCAGTCTCGTGTGTACCCGCATCGATGGCAGATGACCTTGCAGTTCCGCTCGGTGGTCGGTCCGCCACAGACGTCGCACGGATCTGGGGCGGCCGGCGTTGCGGCCTTGAGCGACTTCGTGGCACTCGGTGCGGCCGTCATGCCGAAAGGCCATGGCGATCCCGGACGAAAAGCCTCGCTCTCGATTCGGCCGCTCGATCGTAAGCTGAGGTTGGGGACATGTCTGGTCACGAGCGAAGCCCGGCGAAGTCGTCGAGTACGACCATCGCCGCGTTGCGGCCTGGAGCGCCGGTGACGCCCCCTCCCGGGTGAGCGCTGCTCCCGCAGAGATACAACCCTCGCACGGGCGTGCGGTAGCCGGACCATCCGGGGAGAGGCCGGAAGGAGAACAGCTGGTCCGGCGTCATGTCGGTCTGGTAGATGCAGCCGCCCGGGAGGCCCCATTCCCGTTCCATGTCGAGCGGCGAGATGACCTCTCTCGCTTCGACCGCACGAAGCACGTTCGGAGCGAACCGCGCAAGCGTCTCGAGGATTGTGTCCCCGACGCTCTCCTTGCGATCGTCCCAATCTCCGTTTCGGAGGTGGTACGGAGAGTACTGCGAGTAGATGGACAACGTGAATTTTCCCGGAGGCGCGAGGCTCGGATCCGTCACGGAGTGCAAGACGCAGTCGAGGAACGGCTCCTTCGAAGGCTCGCCCCACTTCGCATCGTCCCATGCGCGCTCGAGGTAGTCGACGGACGGGCAGATGTCCAAGTACCCTTTGTGGTGCGATTGCACGGTCTTGCCGGGTCGGGCCGTGAAATCCGGCAGCTCGGTGAGGAGGCAGTTCACTTTCGTCACGACGCCGGTCGCTTTGATCCGGCGGACCTGCGCCAGGAACTCCGGATCCAGTGCGTCCGGAGCGACGAGCCTCTCGAAGGTCGTCTTCACGTCCACGTTCGCGAGGATCGCTCGGGCCATCACCCTGTTCCCACCCGCGAGCTCCACTCCGATGGCTCGCCCGTCGTTCGTGAGGATCCGCTCGACCGCCGCGGCTGTGTGGATGGTGGCCCCGTGGTGCTCGGCCGCCTTCGCGAGGGCTTGAGAGATGCCGCCCATGCCGCCCTTCGAGTACCCGAACGTCTGCTTGACGCCGTTGATCTCATGGAGCAGCATGTGGCCGAGCATGAGAGCGGTGCCCGGCGTCTTCGGCCCCGCGGGGAGGCCGATCGTCGTCGCGGTGGCGAGCATCGCTTTGACCTCATCGGACTCGAAGAACTCGTCGAGGAGGTCGGAGGCACTTTGCAAGAGGAGTCGCTTCGCCAACTCTTCCGCTTCGGCGCCCTTGAACATCCCGAGCAGATCCGGCAACGGAGGCGGGGATTCGAGGACCATCGCCTCGATGAGTTCCATGACCTCGGTCCAGAACGCCACGTACTTGGGATAGGCCACGGCGTCTTTCTTCGAGAAGCGCGCGAGTTCCCGGTCGTTCCGTTTGGGGTCGTTCCAAAGGAGAATCGATTCGCCGTTCGGAAACGGGAGGAAGAATTGTGGATCGAAGGCATGGACCTCGTAGCCGAAGCGCGCGAGGTCGAGGTCCCGGATGATCTCCGGCCGCAACAAGCCCGCGGAATACGCGAGCCGCGAGAACTTGACCCCAGGGAAGACCTCCTCCGTGATGCACGCCCCTCCAACGATCGGCCGACGTTCGAGGACGAGGACTTTCAGCCCGGCCTTCGCCAGATACGCCGCGGAGACGAGGCCGTTGTGGCCCCCGCCGACGATGACGGCGTCCCATGCCGCAGCCACGGTCCACGGAGCGCGGCACCCCTACGTATCGTTAGTGGCGGTCGATGAACGGCGGGAGGAAGCGAGTCGAAGACAATCGTTGAATCGCGACGTACCGCGCCCCGCCCGTCGATCCTCACCTTTGCGATGGCTCCTCTCCATCAAACTATAAGCCGCCGTCTTCCTTCCCTGCGATCGTGGCCCAGAGACACGGAGGCCGGCGTAAGACTTCCGCGAAGATGGGCATTCTCGAGCAACTCGAAAAGGGCGTGGTCCTCGGCGATGGCGGCTACCTGCTCGAACTCGAGAAACGCGGCTACGTGCAACCGGGTCCTTTCACGCCCGAGGTCGTCGTCGAGCATCCGTCCGCGGTGACGGAGCTCCACCAGGAGTTCCTCGACGCGGGTGCCGAAGTCCTGCAGTCTCTCGCCTTCTACGCGAGCAAGGAGAAGCTCGCGACGGTCGGATACGCGAACAAGGTGCGCGACATCAACCGCGCCGCGGTCCGCCTCGCCCGCGAGGTCGCCGGCGATCGGGTGCTCGTCGCGGCGAACCTCAGCTTGACTTGGATGTACGATCCGAAGGACAAGCGCTCCGCGGACAAAGTGCGTCGTCTCTTCGACGAGCAACTCGAGGCCCAGCTCCAAGAGGCGCCGGACTTCGTGATCGCGGAGACGTTTTCCTGGCTGGGAGAGGCCCTGCTGGCCATGGAGCGGATCGAGAAGACGGGCATGCCGTCCATGGTCACGATGTCGTTCGACAAGGATCCGAAGTCGTACGACGGGCATTCGCCGGCGGAGTGTGCGCGCGCCTTGCGGGACGCCGGCGCCGACATCATCGGGGTGAATTGTCTGCGGAACCCGCTCCTGCTCCTCCCCCTCGCCCGGGAGATGCGCCAGGCCGTGTCCGGGTTCGTCGCATGCCAGCCGACGGCGTACAGCACCCCGCCGGACGTCCCGGACTTCACGGCGACGAAGGAGTTTCCGTTCGAGACGGAGACCCTCGTGCTGTCGCGCAAAGTGATGGGGGCCTTCGCCGCGGAGGCCCGGGCGGCGGGCATCAACTACATCGGCTCCTGCTGCGGCTCGATGCCCGTCCATGTGCGGGAGATGGCGCGCGCGCTCGGGAAGGCGCCCGTCGACCGGACGTGGCGCGTGGACTATGCGAAGCCGATGTCCGCGTACGAGTTCTACAAACACCGGACGTAGGGCGCTCGCGGCATACCTCTGCTTGGAGGTACGTAGTCAGTTCGTGTCAAGAGCGGTCCGATCGTGTTCCGACTCAGCGGAATCGGTTCCCGCAGAAGAAGCAGAACATGTTGTCCGCGCTGACCATCGTCCCGCAACTCGGGCAGCGCTTCTTGGCAGCCGTGGGCTGCACCACCGTCACCGGGGCAACCGGTTGGGCGGGTGGGATGGTCTGAACGGAGGTCGGCGGACTCGTGATCTGCGGCTCGATTCGCGGAGCGGCGGTTTGAACCGGAGGCGGGCCGGGTGGGGGCGCCGACGGCCGTACCGCTTGAACGTAGTAACTCGGCGGGTACAGCGTCTGCGGGCGGGCGAGTGCTCGACGGGCCCGGGCGGCGCGGCGCTGCGGGATGAACGCGACGACACCCGCCAGGACGAGGATGAACAACGCCAAATACAGTAGGTTCGAGGCGAGGAGTTGGTACAGGACGAAGAGGAAGTCGGGGACGCTCGAGGCCGTGACCGTATACTCGGGCGAGGAGAACGCGCTCCCGTTCACGGTCGCAACGACCTTGAAGTACAGGGAGCCCGCGCCCGAGGGCATCGAGAAGCCGTTCGCCGTGTACGACTGGTGCGTCTGGCCCGACTGGGCCGCTGTTGAATTGCTCAGCCGTCCGGAGACGGTTCCCCATACGACATGGGTGTCGGTCACGGAGAGCCCGGTCGGCCCGAGGATCGACCACGACACGCCGAACGTCGAACTGCTCGAGACCGACCGGGGGAATGAGTTCACCGAGATGAACGGTTGGCTCAGGGCATTGATCGCGTTCCAGACGTTCACGACGCCCCAGCCATAGTTCGTATTGTAGCCGCTGCCTACCGGCTGGACGGCCGTGCTGTTGAGGATGTTCCAGAGCTCGACGTTGGTCAGGCTCGGGTCGACGGACAGAAGCAGCGCGGCGGCGCCGCTCACGAAGGGCGTGGAGAAGGAGGTCCCTTGGAGGTAGTGGACGTTGTTTTGCTGGTTGTTGCCTCCGTTCAGCGTGACGATCCGGGTCCCCGGCGCGGAGATGTCCAGCCCGCTCCCATAGTTCGAGAAGGAGGCCCGACGCCCCGATTCATCGATCGCCGCAACGGATACGACGTTCGGAAGTCGTGCCGGGTAGTCGAGCGTCCCGACTCCGGCGTTCCCCGCGGCCGCGACGATGAGCGCGCCCTTGGACCACGCATAATTGACGGCGAGTTGGATGTCTGTCGGACCGATGAACGTCTCATTGGTCCCGAGGGAGAGGTTGATCACACGGGCGCCGCGGTCGGCGGCCCAGCGGATCGCCTGCGAGGTGTTGAACGAGGAACCTTGACCGTTGGGGCCCAGGGCCCGGACCGCGATGACGCTGATCTGGGCGGTGCCCGCGATTCCCTGACCGTTGTCCGTGATCGCGGCGATGACGCCGGCCACGCCCGTCCCATGGTAGACCTGTCCCGACGGGTCGACGTCCATCGGGTTCGAGTCGCCATCGACGAAGTCATGCCCATGCGTGCCGTCCGCCGAGTTCGTCCACATGTTCGCTTGAATGTCGGGCTGGGTCCACCAGACGCCGGTGTCGACGACGGCCACGAGGATCGAGCGGTCCCCGGGAGTCACGCTCCAGGCATTCGGAGCCCCAATCGATTGGAGGCCCCATTGGTCCACGAAGAACGGATCGCTGGGAGGGCCGAGCTCCGCGTGGACGGGGAAGTTCGTCACGATGGCGGCGGCCGTCGAAGTCGAGCCCGCCGCGGCGCCGGACACAAAGGAGCCGGCCATGACGAGGACCGCCATGAGAGCGGCAAGCCGCCGGGCGAGGGCGCTCAATCGGGCCGACAACAGGGGGAAGCCTCCGCGAATTCGAGGGCTGGACGCGCATATGAACCGCGCCCCCTCATAAACCTCTGCCCGTGATTGTCAGCGGTTGACATCGGTTGCATTCGTCAGAGGCGTTTCGCCAGTTCGGCGATCTTTGCACTGGCGCCGCCCTTGATGGGGGCCCCATGCCCCATGACGAGGTTCTCGAAATGGAACGTCGCGAGTTTCTTGATTGACTGGCGATGCTGCTTCGGGTCCACGTTGTACTTGTCCGGCATCGGCGCCAGGCCGCCCTCGTTGTTCAACGCGTCGCCGGCGATGCACAGCGAACGGGTCTCGTCGAGCAGCGACATGCTCCCGCGGGTGTGGCCGGGCGTGAGGATGACGCGGAGGCCATCGTGCGTTTGCCCGTCATCCAGCGGGACGTCCACCGGCGTGCCCGGGTGCGATTGGGGGCCCGACGGACCATCGTACACGCGTTTGCGGGAGATGAAGTCCGCTTCGACCCGGGAGGACGCCACCTTTGCCGGCGACCCGTGCTTGATCGCCGCGAGCCCGTTCACGTGATCCGGATGCGTGTGGGTGATGAAGATCGTCGAGAGGTCTCTCGGCTTCACCTTGATCTTCGCGAGGTAGTCGAGAATTTTCCCGCCGTCGGCGTCCGAGGACGTGTCGATGAGGACGAGGCGGTCGTCGACGAGCAAGGTGGTGGTCGCATACGTCTCGATGACATGCACGCCTTTCAGGAGTTCCATAGTCTCGCCGGCATGCGCAGCCCGTTCGCGGACTTATTCCTTTCGTGCGATTCGATGGGGATCCGCGGGCCGCGGCTGCAACGCAGCACCGCTACACGCGTCGGGTTCTTATGGTGCGCCGACCTTCCCATCGCGGGTGCGTGGATTGGCCCTCACGGATGTCCTGGCCCGTGTTGAAGCGGACGCGGGGAAGGCCTTGGAGATTCTCAAGGAGTACGTTCGATTTCCCACGATCTCGGCGCACAAGCGGGCCCAACCGGAGACCGCTGCCTTCGTCCGGCGTCTCTTGGCCGAGAACGGTTTCGAGGCGCGCGAATATCCGACGGATGGCGGACCGAACGTCGTCTTCGGCCAGATGATCGTCGACGAGCGCAGGCCGACGTTGCTCATGTACCAGCATTACGACGTCCAACCCGTCGACCCGCTGAACGAATGGAAGCGCGATCCGTTCGACCCCGCGATCGAAGAGGGCAAGTTCTGGGGCCGCGGTTGCGCGGATACGAAGGGCAACCTGATCATGCAGATCCTCGCGGTCCAAGCCTGGAATGGCGTCGAAGGCCGGCCGCCGATCAACCTGAAGTTCGTGGTCGAGGGCGAGGAGGAGGTCGGCAGTCCCCACTTTGGCTCCTTCGTCCGTGCGAACCAGGACATCCTGCACGCGGACGGCGCGACGATCGAGGGCGGCGACCATCTCCACGAGGGAACTCCGAAAATTGAGCTCGGATGCAAAGGCATCCTGTACGTCGAGATGACCAGCCGCACGGCGAAGGTCGACCAGCATTCGTCGTACGCGGCAATCGCTCCGAATCCGGCGTGGCGGCTCATCCACGCGCTCATGACCCTTCGAGACGCGAAGGGCCGGATCAAGGTGCCCGGGTGGTACAAGGACGCGCGCCGTCCGACCGCCCGCGAGCTGCGCTACTTGCAAGCGAGCGCGTTCAAGGCCGATGCGCTGAAAGAATTCTGGGGCGTCTCCGAGTTCGTCGGGGGCGGGAACGACTTCGAGGTGCTCCGCCGCCTCATCTATTCCCCGACGTGCACGATCTGCGGCTTCGTGAGCGGCTACATCGAACAGGGCACGAAGACGGTGAATCCCGCCGTGGCCAAGGCGAAGATCGACTTCCGCCTCGTGCCGAACATGAAGCAGGCGACCCAGTTCGAAAAGCTCCGGGATCATTTGATCGCGAAAGGCTTCGGGGACATCGAACTCTCTCCGGCGAAAGAGGCCTTGGAGGCGGCTGCGATTTCGCTGAGCGCTCGGGTCGTCAAAGCCGCGATCAAGGGATCGGTCGACGCATACGGACGCGAGCCGGAAGTGTGGCCGTGGTCGGCCGGGGCTTCGGCCCACGGATTCTTCAACGAGGTCGTCGGCGTGCCCTCGATCTCAGGGCCCGGTGTCTCATACGACGGGTCGAACTATCACGCGCCGAACGAACATTTCCGCATGGAAGACTTCGTTGGCGGCGCGAAGCACATGGCCGCGATGATGGCTCGTCTCTGAAGCGGATTTCGTCGGACCCGAGGCGCAATTCGGGTCGAACTCGGGTCGAATCTTGAGAAACAGGGAACGCACGCGCCGCCCTTTCCCAGGCCGGAGGAAGCCATGTTGATCAAACGACTGAGTCTCGTGATGCTCGCGTTCGTGACCTTCGTCGCCGTGTTGCCGCCGGCGCAAGCCGCACGCCCAGGGTTTGTCTTCCCGGATATCTGCTGTTACTACAACGGCGCCGTCGTGCGGACCGTCGTGCCTCCCGCCGCTTTCCCCAACGAAGGTCGGGACAACTTCTATGTGGTCATGGGCCAAGCGATTTTCGGCGTCGTCGGCGTCGCACCTGGGGCTCCGGGCTACCACGGGGGCCATTGGAAGTTCCACTCCGTGACTTGGAACGTCGCCGCCTATCCGCTCACCTCAGAGTCTGCGATATTGTCCGCCGCGGCCGCAGGGGACGTCACCGTCACGAGGAATGCCGCGAACGACTTCCTTTGCCCCATCCAACCCTAGACGACTGGACGCGGCTCCGAGGGGTAGCACTACCCCTCATCTCCTATTTTATCCTCTTTCTCGGGATGTAACCGAGACGCTCTTTATCCCACGTCGTGTCCTTTCACGCTCCGACATCTGTGAGCGCGGCACTCCGACAGCTTCTGTGGTATCTGATCGCAGGAACCCGAGGGGGCGTCAACCGAGCGAGAATCATCGAGGCGTTGCGCGAACGGCCTTACAACGCAAACCAGCTCAGCGCGGCGCTCGGACTCGATTACCGGACGGTCCGACATCACTTGGATCTCCTGCAGAAGAATGGTCTGATTACGCGCCCCACCGGGGACGCCTACGCCTCCCCCTATTTCCTGTCGCCCTATCTCGAAGGGAGCTACGCGATCTTCGAGGAAATTCGGAAGAGGCTCAAGCCGCCGGGCGGGCGATTCGGGTGAGATTGTGGAATATGTCCATGTGCCGCGATGCGTGAGAAGGGAATGCTCATGACGAGCGCTCTAATGATCGGAAGCATCGCCGTGGGTTGCGCGAACATTTCCCTCGCGGCGGCGCTGCTCACGGTTTATCGTGTGGTCTACGCAAAGACGAAAGCCCCTTTCAGCCTCGCCCTCGTGTTGTTCGCTTTGGCGTTCCTCGCGCAGAACGTCCTCATGGTCTACTCCCTCGTCACGATGATGGCCCTTGTGCCCGGCGGGCTGGACCCGTATCTCCTCGGGGTCGGAACGCTCGAAGCGGTCGGGCTCGGGGCGATGCTCTGGACCGCTACGCGCTAGGTCATCCGTGCCCCCCGGCGGCAAGAAGCAGGCTTACCCAGACAACCCTTTTATTCGCGGAGCGCGCCTTGTTGGTCGGAGGAGTGTGAGGCATGGCGGGAGAGGAACTCATCCTTGCGGCGGTACTTGCAATCATCTTGGTGCTCGTGATCTTGCGGGCCGCGATCAAGGTCGTGCGGGAGTACGAGCGCCTGGTGATCTTCCGTCTCGGGCGACTCTTTCCCACCCCGAAAGGGCCGGGGCTCACGGTGATCATCCCGATCTTCGATCGCCGGGTCCTGATCGACCTCCGGACCGTCGCGTTCGATGTGCCCCGGCAGCGCGTCGTGAGCCGCGACAACGTGTCCGTCGAAGTTGACGCCGTCGTGTACTATCGGGTCTACGATCCGCTGAAGGCGGTGACGGAGGTCCAGAACTACATTCAGGCGACGAACCTCCTCGCCCAGACGACCCTGCGGGACGTCCTCGGCCAGGTCGAGCTCGATGAGCTCCTCTCGAAGCGCGAGGAGTTGAGCAAGAGAATCCAGATCCTCCTGGACACCTCGACGGAGCCGTGGGGAATCAAGGTCTCCGCGGTCACCCTGCGGGACGTCTCGCTGCCGGACACGATGGTCCGAGCGATCGCGAAGCAGGCCGAGGCCGAGCGCGAGCGTCGCTCGCGGGTCATCATGGCCGAAGGCGAATTCCAGGCCGCGGAGAAGATGCGGGAAGCCGCCATGCTCTACGGCTCCGCGCCGTCCGCGATGCGCCTGCGGGAGCTGCAGACCCTCACGGAGATTGCGCGGGAGAAGAACATGATCGTCGTCACGAATACCACCGCGGCCGGGGACATCACGGGCGAGGTCGCGTCCCTGACGGCCGCCCTCGCGAGGAAAGGGGACAAGAAAGAGTGAGCTCGAGTTTGGCGAGATGGGCCCGCGTCGGCCTGATCTTGGCGTTCGCGACGATCGTCCTCGCCGCCGCGCTACCAGCGGCCCGAGCCCAGGGGCCGCGGATCCTCCTGGCCGTCGTCGATGGTGCGATCGACCGTTCCACGGTGGACTATCTCCAGGAGGCAATCGACGAGGCCCGCGGCGGGGGCTACGCGGCCCTCATGATCCGCTTCGACACGCCCGGGGGCGGGCTCGCCGAGACGGTGGCCCTCGCGGAGATGTTCAACAACGCCCGGGACGTGCCGATCCTCGGATGGGTCGGGCCGGTCGGCGCGCACGCGTGGAGCGCGGGGACGATCCTGCTCGTGTCAACGGACCTCGCGGCAATGGCCCCCGGCACGACGATCGGGTCGGTTCAACCCGTGGAGGTCGGTCCCGGCGGGATCGTGCCGGTCACAGACCCGAAGATCATCAACGCGGTGGTGACCGCGATCTACGAGGAGCTCGCTCTCCACAACCGCAGCACGGACCTCGCGGCGCGGTTCGTGGTCGACAACCTGAACCTCAATGCGACGCAGGCGGAGAGCCTCCGCGCGACGGAGCTGGTCGCCGCGAGTCCTCAGGAATTTGCGACCCTGGCGGACGGACGCCGGGTTGTCGTGCAGAGCAACGCGACCGTGTACAAGGACTTCACCCTCCACACCGCCGGCGCCGAGATTGTGACGTTCAGCTCGTCCGCTCGAGTGCGACTCCTCGAAATCCTGTCGGACCCACTCGTTGCGTCCCTCCTGCTCATCCTCGGGATCTATCTCGTGATCTTCGGCATCTCCGCGCCGGGCCACGGGGCCGAGATCGCCGGGATCATCATCCTCCTCTTGGCCCTCATCGGGCTCGGATTCAGCGTCGATCCGATCGCCCTCCTGCTGTTCATCGTCGGAGTCATCCTGATCATCATCGAGATCAAGACGCCCGGATTCGGCGTGTTCGGGATCGGCGGGATCATCGCGATCGTCTTGGCGGCGGCGTTCCTCGCACCGTTGCGACCGCCGCGGTTCGTCGTCTCGCCGGACTATCAGATTTTCTTCCTAGCCTCTTTCCTGATCCCGACGGGTTTCTTCGGCGGATTCCTGTTGTTCGCGATGTTCAAGGTGCAGCAAATCCGGCGCCGCGCTCCGATTGTTGGGATGATGATTGGGCAACCCGCGACCGTGGTCGAGGGCCTCCGCCCCGGGGAGAAGGGCTACGTGCGGCACCGCGGGGAGCTCTGGCAGGCGACGGCGGCCGAGACCCTCTCGGCCGAGTCCAAAGTCTACATCCAAGGGGTTGACGGCATCGTCCTCCGAGTGTCGTCCGCGCCGCCGCCCGCGCCAGCATCCAGTCTTCTGCGTCGCCGCTTCGCGTTCCTCCTCCGTCGGAAAGCCGCGTGACGTCCCAAACTCTTAAGGCCCGGCGGAGGTTCGCCCCGCCCAATGGACACGGACGTCAATCTGTGCAAGATCGACGACGTCCCGGACGGCGGGAAGAAGCACTTCGAGATCATGGGGTACGACATCCTCGTCGTGCGATTGGGTGACCGCTTCTTTTGCGTCGATGCCGCGTGCACGTACAAGTGGGCGATGCTCACCGACGGCCTGGTGGACCGCGAGAAGCTTTTGATCACATGCAAGGACTGCAACGGTTCGTGGGATCTCCAGACGGGCCAGCCGAAGGAACTGCCCGCGAAGTTCCCCCTTACCGCCTACCGGATCGAATCGGTCGCGGACGATCTGATCGTCACGTTCACGTATTGAGCCAGCCGATTTCGCGAGCTCGGAAGAAAAGCCTTATGTGCGCGCGGTTCCTCGCGACGGCCGTCCTCCAATTCCCGTGACGAACCGAGTCGGCCCGTTCGGCCTTGGCCCGCGTTCTCATCGAGCGTTGAGGCGGTGGCGACGATGGCCGACGACAAGGACCAGCAGTTCACGCGGATGTGGAACGAAGAGAACAAGTCGAAGCGAGCGAAGTTCCGGAACCTCATGAAGGCGAAGCTCGATGTGCTCCACGTCGAGGTGACGGAAGAAAACGCGCGCGCCTTCTGGAACGGCCGGCTCGCGGTTCGCCAGCCCGAGCGGATTTATCAGATGCCTGAACGGCCCGAAAGCCGAAGGCCTCCAAGACGCCGTTGATCGGACTCGCGCCGATCGGTGCGGATCGCTGACCTCGAAACGAGCAGCGCTACCGCTACTCAGCCAGAAAAATGAAAAGTCCTGGCCCAAGGGCCAGGGAAATGGTGAAGGTGAATCAGTACCGGCGTCGCCCGCGGTCCCGTCGGTCTCGGTCGCGCCCGCCGCTGCTACCGCCGCCACTGCGGTTGCCGCTGAAGGTCCCGAACTCGAACTGCCGGTCTCCGCCGCCACTGCGCTCACGTCGCTCGCCGCTGTAGCCACCGCTCCGGTAGCGCGGCTCGCGCTCGTATTCGACTGCGCTGACGTCGAGCGCCGTGTTGACGTTCTCGATCATCTGCTCCGACTTCGCCATCGTGCCGTACTTCCCGACGTTCAGTCGGATGTGCCCGCGCACGAGGGTGACGTAGCCGTTGTCGATGAGGAGCGTCTCGTCCTTGTGGACACTCCCGATCTGGTCGTTCCAGAGGGTCAGGAGGACGGTCCCGGTCTCGTCGCCAACCGTCGCTTCGACGAGCTTTCTCGCTTCGCCGAATTTCGACGTGATCTCTCTCTCTTCACTCAGACTGACCACCTTGACCAAGACATTCACTTGCTTGGAGGCGGGGGTCAAGTCTTTGACTTTCGTCATTGCCTTGTCTTCCATGTTCTCACTTCTGCCGACACAAGACGCCAGAGTCGCAAAGGCCGGAAAAACCGTGTCCAGTCGAATTCAGACGTTGTGGGCTGATTCCCGCTTACGAGCCCCTCGTATAAAAACATTCGGAAGCGGAGGAGCGCAATACGTGAGGGGACGCTCGGTGTCCGCTTCGAGCGAAGTCTTTCGATGTCAGCACCATCTTTTTACCGCGACTCCACCTTCCTATGAGGGCTCATGCTCGTCGACGCCTTCGGACGCGAAGTCACGGACATCCGCGTGAGCGTCACGAAGCGATGCAACTTCGGTTGCATCTATTGTCATGATGAGGGCCTCGGTCCGATCTTGAAACCGCGGATGCCCCACGAGGACGAGATGTCCGTCGATGAGATCGAACGGCTCCTGCGCGTCGCACGGGAGTTCGGCATTCGATCCGTGAAGTTCACGGGAGGCGAGCCGCTTATTCGGTTGGACATGGAACAGATCATTGATCGTTCGGTCCGCCAGATTCCCGATGTCTCGATGACGACGAACGGGTCGATGCTCGCGAAACGGGCGGAGCCCCTCCGAGCCGCGGGGCTGAAGCGCGTGAACGTCTCGATTGACTCGCTCGATCCGGCCGCATTCCGCGACATCCGCAAAGGCGAGCTCGCGCCCGTCCTGCGTGGCATTCAGGAAGCGCTGCGAGTGGGCCTGAAGCCCGTCAAGCTCAACATGGTCGTGTTCAAGCAGACGCTCCCGCACATCCCTCGGATGATCGAGTACATCTCCGATGGGGACGGGCTCAAGCTCCAGCTCATCCAGTTCATGCCGGAGCTCGTTGGTCAACAGGATTGGATGGTCGACATCGACGCGCTCAAGAAATGGCTCGAGGACCGCGCCGACAAAGTCCTCGTGCGCGAGATGCACCACCGTCGCATTTACATCTTCAACGGCGCGGAGGTCGAGGTCGTGGACCCCGTGTACAACGTGGAGTTCTGCATGAACTGCCACCGGATCCGCGTGACGCACCAGGGCGAGTTGAAGGGATGCCTGAACCGGAACGACGATCTGATCCCGACTCGCGGCCTCGATGACGATGGCTTGCGTGCGGCCTTCCGAAATGTCGTCGCGAACCGCGTACCGTACTACGGCGCATACGTCAAAGAGTTCCCGCGGCGAGATCCGCGGGCCGCCGTGCCGATCGAATTCCCGGGAGTCCCGGCGGGCTGAGCCTCCCGTCAGAATCCTCAAATAGCCCCGCGGAATGCGTCGCGCGCGTGAAAGTTTTCCGAGGCCTGGACGTCATCGCGGCCGAGTACAAGGCCACCGACCAGGTGCCCGCGAAGGCCCGCACGTTCACCGGATGGGATCAGTTTACCCTGTGGTTCGCCGCGGCTTCGTTGCCGGCCGCCTGGCTGTACGGCGGCTACATGACCGGCGCGTACGGACTCCCGGGGGCGTTCGCCCTCATCTTTCTCGTTTCCACCCTGACGTTCATCCCTTGGGCCCTCATCGGCTACATCGCCGCGGACAAGGGGGCCTCGTCCGTCTCCCTCCTTCGGCCGGCGTTCGGCTTGCGCGGGAGCAAGTTACCTTCCGTTTTCTACCTCTTCTTTGGCTACGGATGGGCCGCGGTGAACGTGTTCATCGCCGCGATCTCGACCTCGTTTGTCTTCCAGCTAACGCTCGGCTGGCCCGACGCGTTCCACACGCCCGCCGGCTCCCCGATCAATTACTACCTCGTACCCTCGATCCTCCTGATCTGCTTCCTGCAGGGGTTCTTCGCGACCGCGGGGCACCGGGCGATTCGATATCTGAACTGGGCCTCCACGGTCGCCCTCGTGGCCTTGGGCGCCTATGCGTCGTATATCGTGATGAAGGACTTTGACTTTGGACAACTCTGGGCCTACCGGCCCGCGCAACCCCTTTCCTTCACGTTCACGGCCGGCGCCCTGGGAACGGGATTTACCTACACGCTCACCTTCCCGCTCTTGCTCGACCTGCTCATCGCCTACAACTGGACGTGGGAGTTCATCGGCGACTTCAGCCGTTTCGCGCGATCCAAGAAAGCCGGGACGTGGGGCCCGTTCGCAGGCGCGTCCCTGGCGCAGTACTGGTTCTTCTCCGTCGGCGCCTTGATGACCGTCGCATTCCTGGTGAACGCGCCCGCCGGGTCCGTCAACTTCGCCGCGATTTCGGACCCGAGTTACAAGGCCACTCAACTCGGATTCGGCCTGGGAGCCTATCTCATCATCCTGGTCGCGACGATTTCCACGAACGCGGGGAACATCTACGCGTCCGCCCTCGGCATTACGAACATCGCGACCCGGTGGAAGACGTCGATGCGGAGGCTCCTCCTCCTCTCCGCCGTGATCGTCGTCCCGCTCGCGCTCCTCCCGCTCTTCGAGACGAACTTCGTCTTCACGTACATCTTCTTCCTCGACTTCCTCGGAGCCATCGTCGTGCCCCTGTGGACTCTCACGCTCGTCGACTATTTCCTCGTCAAGGCGCGGCGCTACTCGGACGACCTCTTCGCAGCGGAAGACGGCCACTACTGGTACCGCGGCGGATGGAACTGGCCCGCCGTCGTCACCCTCCTCAGCGGCACCGCCCTGTATTGGATCATCGCGTTCGGGTTCCCGACGCTCCGGGAAACGATCTCCGCTGCGTTGCCGACGATCGTCTTTGTGGTCGTCGTCTACTACTTCTGGGGCCGCTCCGCTTGGGAGAAACATCTCCGTGCGCTCCGAGAAGCTCGACTCGTCGAGGCGACCGGCTGACCCGACGCCCACGGTCGGCTTATCCGCTTTCTCGTCTAACCCACATCGGTGGATGGCATGTCCGCCACGTTCCCGGGTCGTCGCGCACGACGGCAAGCGGAGAGAGCGATCACTAATAGCCGCTCCCGACTGTATCAGTCCAGGAGTGAGGATGGCTCTCGGTCCATCAACGACCGGCTCCGAACGCGCCGCCGCGCTCAGTCGGATGGTGGCGGCCCTCGAGGCCGCGAAGAAAGCGAGGGACTCCGGCCATAATGTCCAGCAAGTCCGAGGGATGTTGAAAGCTGCTCGATCTGCGTTCGAGGCGGGTGACTATACAACCGCGGCACGGTTCGCCGATCAGGTCCTGGACACCTGCGGGGACCAGTCGGTTCGCGCTGCGGGAGGGCCTCCGAGAGCCGTCGTTCTCGAGCGGATCTCCGAAGCCCTCCGCGCGACGAAGAAACGCAAGCGCCGAGGGTTCAACGTCGAGCAAAGCCAGCAGCTGCTGAGGCAGGCGCGCGTCGCCTTCGAGTCAGGTGACTACCGGACGGCGATGGACTTGGCTGATCAAGCACTCCAGCTGTGCAGTCCCGACGCTCGCTAGGCAAGTGCCGAGGCGCCGAGATAGAAAGCCTATATTGCCTCCCCGCCATCCTCGCTGCGAGGCGTGCCCTTCGGGCGTCGCCTGAGCCGCGATACCATGGCGAGACGCATGAAGAAGGAACTCCGTGGACCGAGGATCGTTTCGATTCCTCCGGGGCCGAAGTCGAAAGCCGCGATGTCGCGGAAAGAGAAGTTCGTCACGAACGCCGTCAAGGTCGCCCTTCCGATCGACGTCACGTTCGCGGAAGGTCCCTTCGTCCAAGATGCCGACGGGAACGTCTACATCGACCTGGGCGGCGGAATCGGTGTCCAGACCGCGGGCCACCGTCCGCCTTCGGTCATCCGAGCCGCGAAAGACGAACTGGATCGGCTGACGCACATCTCCTTCATGGTGGCGACGTACGGGCCGTACACGGACCTGGCCGCGCGCATGGCCGAGATTTGTCCACCGGGCCTGACGAAGTCGATCTTCCTTAACTCCGGGTCCGAGGCGATTGAGAATGCCGTCAAGATCTCGCGGGCGGCGACGAAGCGGGCGTGGCTCGTCTCTTTCAAGACCGCATTCCACGGACGCACGCTCCTCGACATCAGCCTCACGGGGAAGGACAAACCGTACCGCGAAGGATTCGGTCCGCTCGTCCGAGAGGTGATCCTCGCGGACTACGCATACCCATACCGAGATCCGCAAGGACTTCCCCCCGCGGAATGCGCGAAAGCCCGGGTCGAGGAAATCGAGCGCGCCATCAACCAACCGGAGGTCGCCGGCCGCGTCGCCGCGATCCTCGCGGAGCCGGTCCAAGGAGAAGGCGGGATGATCGTCCCGCCCAAGGAGTTCTTCCCACTCCTCCGGAAGCTGTGCGACGCCCACGGCATCGTCCTCGTGGACGACGAAGTGCAGGCGGGGATGGGCCGCACCGGGAAGCTGTGGGCCATCGAGCACTGGAACACGGTGCCGGACATCTTGGTGAGCGGCAAGGCCGTTGGAGGCGGATTGCCGTTCGGCGGTGTGACGGGGAAGCCCGCGGTCATGGACCGACCGGGACCCGGGAGCCTGGGCGGAACGTTCGGGGGCAATCCGGTGGTGTGTGCCGCGGCGCTCGAAGCGGTCGATGAGATCCAGAAGGCGCTCCCGAAGACGAAGGGGCTCGAGTCGCTCATCCGGAAACGGTTGGACGAGATCTTCGAAGGCCACGACCGCGTGGGCGAGGTCCGCGGGATCGGCGCGATGTGGGCCCTCGAGTTCGTGAAGGACCGCCAAACGAAAGAGCCGGACGTGGAACTCGCGCGGGCCGTCCAGCTCGCCGGCCTCAAGAACGGACTCGTGCTCCTTACGGCGGGATTCTTCAACAACTGCATCCGCCTGCTCCCGCCGATCAACATCCCGCTCCCGCTCATGACGAAAGCGCTCGACCTGCTCGAAGACAGTCTCGATCTGGCTCTTGCGGGGAAGGCGTCCTGAGGTGGGGATGGTCCGCGCGACCAAACTGCTCGCGGAAGTCAAGTCCCACTACGGGGATTTGAAGAATTACATCGGCGGAACCTGGCGCACTCCGGAGACGACGGAGTGGCTCGAGGACACCAATCCTGCAACCGGCGGCGTCATCGCACGGGTTCCGCTGTCGACGAATGAAGACGTCGACGTCGCGGTCCAAGAGGCGCTCCGGGCGTGGGATACCTGGCGGGAGACGCCCCCGCTGGACCGGGCGCGGTACTTCTTCGCTCTTCGCGACCTGATGGAACAGCGTTTCGAGGATCTCTCGCGGGTCATCGTCCAAGACATGGGCAAGACCATCGACGAGGCGCGTGGCGAAGTCCGGCGGGCCATCGAGAACGTCGAGGTCGCCGCGGGCATTCCGAGCCTTATGATGGGGTACAACCTCGAAGACGGAGCGGGCCAGGGGATCGACGAGGAGGTCCTGTACCAGCCGCTCGGGGTGTTCGCCGGAATCAGCCCGTTCAACTTTCCCATCATGGTGCAGTTCTGGTTCTGGCCGTACGCCGTCGCGACCGGGAACTGCTGGATCGCGAAGCCGTCCGAGCAGGATCCGACCGCGATGCAGCTCGTCATGGACCTCGTCCACCAGGCCGGGTTCCCGGCGGGCATCGTGAACCTGGTTCACGGCGCGAAGGAAACGGTCAACGCGATCCTCGATCACCCGCACATCGCCGGCGTCTCGTTCGTCGGCTCGAGCGCAGTCGCCAAGCTCATCTACGCGAAGGCGGCGGCTTCGGGGAAGCGGGTTCAAGCCGGCGGCGGCGCCAAGAACGTCCTCGTCGTCATGCCCGATGCGAAGCTCGACAAGGTCGTCTCGAACTTGGTCTCGTCTTGCTACGGTTGCGCGGGCGAACGGTGCCTGGCGGGATCGGTCGTTGTCGGGGTCGGCAAGGTCCATGCAGATCTCCGCCGCAAGTTCTCGAATGCCGCCCAGGCGCTCAAGGTCGGGTACGGCCTCGACGAGACCGTGCAGATGGGCCCCGTGATTTCCGCGGTCCACCGGGACCGGGTCCTCGGCTTCATCGATCGGGGCGAGCAGGAAGGCGCCCAGGTCGCGTTGGACGGCCGGTCGGTTCGCGTGTCCGGCTACGACGGCTACTTCGTCGGCCCGACGATCCTCGATGACGTCCGACTCGACATGACCGTCGCTCGAGAGGAGATCTTCGGCCCTGTCGCTAGCGTGTTCGCAGTCCACGCCTTCGATGATGCAATCGACCTGATCAACTCGAGTCCGTACGGGAACGCGGCCACGATCTACACGTCCGGCGGGAAGTACGCAAGGGACTTCCGGTACCGCGTCCGTGCGGGGAACATCGGCATCAACGTGGGGGTCGCGGCCCCGATGGCCTACTTCCCGTTCGGCGGGACGAAGAACTCGTTCTTCGGAGACCTCCATCCGCAGAGCCGCGATGCGGTCCGGTTCTTCACGGAGAGCAAGGTCGTCATCACCCGGTGGGTCTGACCGGCTGGGGAGGCGAACCCGTTTCTAAGTCGCACTAGGTTCTCACCCGAAACGTGGTACGGAAACGAAACTACTTATACCCCGGACGCACATTATATGGTGCAAGGATGCGAAGTCATGGCGGAGAAGGAAAGCCCCTGCGAGGGGCCCGGCTGCGGGGCGATGGTCGCCTTCGAGGTGATCGGCTCCGAGCTCAAGCTCACGGTCCTCCACAGCCTCCTCTCCGGACCCAAACGCTTCAACGAGCTGCGCGTGGCGACGGACATGTGCCAGAGCTCGCTCGCGAAGACGTTGAAGGAACTCGAGGAGGCCGGGATCGCGGAGCGGAAGGTCCATCTGGACCGGCCGGTCGCGGTCGAGTATCGGCTGTCGCCGAAAGGCGCGGCGCTCTTCGAGGCGATTCGGGATCTGGAGCGGTGGGCGACCCGCTGGGTCATGAATTCCATTCCTCGCGAGGTGACACAATGAGCCAGTTTACATCGACGAACGCAAGCGACGTGAGATTCAAGCGGGAGCTCCAGCCCGATTCATCGGCTTCGGATGCCGCCCGCTGCCCGAACTGTGGCAGCTTTGCGCTGTACGTCGACCCGGTCCGCGGCGAGCGCGTCTGCGACAACTGCGGCTTCGTGGTCGACGAGAGCCTCGTGGACCAGGGCCCGGACTGGACCACGTTCGAAGGGGATGACCGGATTCGGGCCGGCCCGCCGCCGTCCGTGATGGCGCCGGACAAAGGGCTCGGGTCTATGGTCGGCAACGGCCTACGGGATGCGAAGGGGAATCCGATCGACGCACGCAGCGTGGCGGCGTTGAACCGTCTGCGCCGGGTCAGCCAGTGGACCCGGTATGACCGCACGGAGCGCGCCCTGGCCCCCGGCCTCGCGCAACTCTCGAGCCTTTCATCCCGCCTCGGCCTGGCACCGGCTTTCCGAGAGCGCGCCGCGATCATCTTGCGGAAGGCGATTGAAGCGGGCCTGTCCCGGGGTCGATCGATGGACGCGATCGTCGCCGCAGTCGTCTACTTGGCGGCAAAGCAATTGGGTGCGCCGCGAGGTCTGCACGAACTGTCTGAGGCGACCGGCGTGACGGTCCACCGAATCTCGTTGACCGCGAAGGTCATCAGCCGCGAACTCGGGGTGTTCAGCCGCGCGAGCCGCGCGGAGGACTTCGTGCCTCGGTTCGCGTCGCAGCTCGGCCTGGATCCGCGGGTTGGGGAGCGCTCCTTGGCGCTCGTCGCCCAGGTGAAGGACTCGAAAGTCCTCGAGGCGAACTCGCCCGTCGGGATTGCCGCGGGGGCCCTGTACCTGGCCTCGGAGGAGCTCGGCGTGCCGTTGACGCAAGCCCAGATCGCCCGCCTGACCGGCGTGAGCGAGGTCACCATCCGAAAACACTATCGCCTACTGAAGGAATCCCTGGCAGAGAAGGAGACGCCATTGGAGGCGGCTTGATCGCGGGGATCTGCCCGACATGCGGGTTGCCTAAGGAGATCTGCGTCTGCGAGGACCTGGGCCGCGAGACGACCCAGCTGTCCGTCGAGATGGACACGCGCCGCTACGGGAAAGCGGTGACCGTCGTGCGAGGCCTGGAGTCGAAACCGGACGAAGCGGAGAAGCTCGCCCGGGAACTGAAGAAAGGCTTGGCCACGGGCGGTTCCGGCAAAGACGGCGTGATCGTCCTGCAGGGCGACCATCGCAAAGACGTCGTGCGATTGCTCCAGTCGAAGGGCTACAACGTGCGGTGACGGCGGCCCTTATCTAGGACCGCTTCGATTCGCCGCTGTCGCGCAGGTGGTACGCTGAAGGCGGTCGTCGTGCCCCGCTTCGGCGGGCCTGAGGTTCTCGAGTTGGACCGGCATCATCCGGATCCGGTCCCGGGACCGGACCAAGTGGTGGTCCGCGTCCACGCGGCATCCTTGAACCATCTGGATCTGGCGGTCCGCGAAGGAATCCCGACCCTCAAGCTGACGCTCCCTCATATCCTCGGCTGCGACGCGGCGGGGGACATCGCCGAGGTCGGCTCCGACGTGACCGACGTCGAGGTCGGCGACCGCGTCGTCGTGAATCCGGGGGTCTCGTGCGGCCGGTGCGAGTACTGCCTCCGGGGCGAGGACTCCGAGTGTGTCGAGTACAAGATCCTCGGGGAGCATCTTCCCGGGACGTACGCGGAAAAGGTCGCCGTCCCCGCGGGAAACGTCCTCAAGATTCCCACGGACATGGACTTCCCGCAGGCCGCCGCCGTCCCGCTGGCGTTCATGACCGCGTGGCGGATGCTCATCACCCGCGCGAAGGTCCGGCCTGGAGAGGACGTTCTCATCCTCGGCGCCGGATCCGGCGTCTCGACGGCCGCGATCCAGGTCGCAAAGCTCGCCGGCTGCACCGTCTTCACGACGAGCTCGAGCGACGCGAAGCTGGAGAAGGCGAAGGCGCTCGGCGCGGATGTCCTCGTCAACTACAAGGCGATGCCGTGGTCCAAGGCGATCTGGGAACTCACGGGGAAGCGCGGCGTCGACGTCGTCGTGGATCATGTCGGCGAAGCGACGTTCAAGGACTCCGTCCGGAGCCTCCGGAAAGGGGGCCGCGTCGTGGTTCCAGGCGCGACGACCGGCGCTCTCCTCGAGCTCGACGCGCGATACCTCTTCTGGCGGCAGCTCTCCGTGCTCGGTTCGACGATGGCGAATCAGCGGGAGTTCGAGGAGGTCATGAAGCTCGTCTTCATGGGCCGCCTCAAGCCGGTCGTGGACCGCGTCTTCCCGCTCGAGCAGGCCCGCCAGGCCCACGAATACTTGGGGCGAGGCGAGCAGTTCGGCAAGGTCGTGCTCGCGATCGACACGCCCGACTAGCTTACAGGACTTTCTCGCGCAGCATCGCGCGGTACATGAGACCCGACTCGATCGGCCCTCCGGTCGTCTCCCGCAGGTCCTTCACCCAGGCTCGGATCCGACGCGCGATCCGCGCCGCTCCTGCAAACGGGACCCGTCGGGTCGTGGTCCGTCTCCGCTTGATGGAACGGATCACGCTCGACCGGTCCGCGGGGCGGTACTCCCAGCGGACATACTCCGCCAAATCGGGGTTCCGGACGTACTCGCTCACAATTCCCTGCGCATCGAAGATCGGATATGTGTTTCCGAACATGTACAGGAGAACAACGGGGTCGATGAGGGATTTTGACCCGCCATAGACGGCCGTCAAATGACGGGTCGGTGAAGACCCCCCAGAGGCGAGGATCACGCTCTCTTGCGAGCCTTGCGCGGCTTGACCCGGGCGCGGATCTCTTGGATCAGCTCGGTCGACTCCGGGAACCGGTTCGTTTTCTCGAGCGAAAACACAACCGTGTCGTCGACCGCGACGTCGTATACGCCGTGATCGCCGGGGACCAGCCGGAGGGCGGACAACGTCTCGCCGAATTCCTTCAAAATCGCATCCGCGTCCTGGATCGCCTTGGGCAGATATCGGCACGGAGCGCAGTAGCGAATGGTGACTTCCGCCATCCCGCCTGGGGAGGGTGGCGGTCCGATAAAAAGGTGCGCCGCCTCACGGGCACTGCGTGTCGTCGTGACCGTGCACGTCGAAGGCGGCGAAACCGCGGAAGGAGTTCAGGAAGTACCGCAGCCGCAACCCGAGCGAGCCCTTCGGGCGCTTCGTCGGCGCAGCCCGTGAGGCCTTCACCGAGGCGAGGATCCACCCGATGTCCGAGCGGCCGTACTCGAGGCGGCTGTACTCCCGGAGGGTGAAGTTGCGGTTGCTGTCCGTCCAAATCCGTGTGCTGTCCGGTGCGATTAGATACATGTGTTGTACCTCGAAAGAGGAAAAGACGCCCGCGACGAACCTCTTTGACCCGCCCTCGGCGGCCGTCATACGACGGCACCACCTATATCCCCCTCGGGGGTGATGGGCCGTCCATGAGCCTCTGGGAGATCTCGTTTCGGACCCAGTACGACTACCCGTTCATGAAAATCTCCGCGCACCATCCCGGCCTTCCCATCTCGATGTGGTGCATCTGGAATCGAGAGATGATCCAGGTGCCGACCCGAGACGAGCAGGTGCTCGACGAAATCGCGAAAGAGATTCGGAAGGCGGGCAAGTGCATCGACCAATGGGCCGAGGCGGGGGACACCCGCATCTTCATGCTCAAGTGCACGTGCGCGACCTGGGACAGCCCATGGAACGTGTGGGAACCCCATGAGATGTTGGAAGCGCCTCCGGCGATTTTCCAGGACGGCTGGGGCTATTTCCGAGTGATTGCCTTCGACGAGGTGCGCACGCGGGACCTGTTCAAGGACTTCAACAAACGGGGGCCGACGGAGCTGATCCGGAAACGGGAACTTCCGCTCAGCGTCTTGCCGTCGAGCATCTGGGTGAACAGCCTTTTCGGCGATCTGACGTCGAAGCAGTCGGACGCCCTCCTGAAGGCGCACCGGTACGGATACTACAGCTCTCCGCGCGACGTGACGACGGAGAGCATCGCCCGAAGTCTCGGCGTGAGCCGCTCCACCTACGAGGAGCACTTGCGAAAAGCGGAGAACCGGATCATGGGCAACCTGATCCCGTACCTCCAGCTGTTCTCGTCCGGTGAGAAGAAGCCGGACAAGATGCCTCTGAAGGAAACGCCGATCGAATCGAACGTCGAAGCCTGAGGCTTCACGGGCCCGGCGCGGCCGGGGGTTTTGGCGGCGACGCGGGCGGACCTGGAGCCGTTGCCGTTGGCGCAGGAGCGGCGGGTGGAGTGACCGGCTTCTCGGGTGGCGGGAGCGGCGCAGTATGGGTCTGCCCGATGACCTTTCCCCGGACGACGGCCCCTTTGTCGACGTAGAGACGGCCGCCTTCGTTGACGACGTCTCCTTGAACCAGCCCGTAGACCTCGAGGTCGCCGCCCGCGGCTTTCGCGGCTTTCGTCACGAGGCCCCGAAGGACCGCCTTGCCCGTCCGCTCCGCGAGGAGGTTCCCGGACACCATCCCAGTCACGTCGCAGACACTGCTGTCGCGGACGAACAGGTCGCCGCGGACGAGGCCGGTCATCGTCGTCGGCCGCGGCCCGATCACGACGACAGAGCCTTCGAAGCGCTCATCGAGCACGCCGCCGCGGAAGATTCGCACCATGCGCGGGTCCCTTCGTGCCTAACGGGCGAATCGACTTCAAGATTTCGTTGCACTCAGGCGCCGGACTGCTGAAGCCAGCGTTCCGCGTCGAGCGCCGCCATGGAGCCAAAGCCCGCCGCGGTCACGGCCTGTCGATAGCGGAAGTCGTGGACGTCTCCAGCGGCGAAGACGCCGTCCACGGACGTCGCCGTGGACAGCCCATCGTGCGGTCGAAGGACCACGTACCCTTTCTCGAGCTTCAAGTGGTCCCGCAAAATCTCGGTCGCGGGCTCATGGCCGATCGCGAGGAACAGTCCCTGCACCTTGAGGTCGGACGTTTGACCGGTCTTCTTGTTCTTGACTCGAACGCCCTCGACCTTGGTACCCCCGAGGACGTCGACAACTTCAGTGTCCCAGAGGATCTTGACATTGGGCGTCTTGAACAAGCGGTCCTGCATGATCTTGCTCGCCCGGAATTCGTGTCGGCGATGGACGACCGTCACGCTTTTGCATATCTTCGAGAGAAAGAGACTGTCCTCCATCGCGGTGTCGCCGCCGCCGACCACGACGACCTCGAGGCCTTTGAAGAAGAAACCGTCACAGACCGCGCAAGCGCTCACCCCTCGGCCCTTGAGGCGTTCCTCGTTCGGCAGTCCGAGGTACTTCGCGTTCGCGCCGGTCGCGATGATGACGGAGCGGCCCTCATGCATTCCGTCCGAGGTCCAGACTTTCAGCGGGCGCTTCGAGAAATCCACCTTCGAGACGTTGTCGTCGACGAACTCCGCCTTGAACCGTTCGGCTTGTTCCCGCCAGAGCTCCATGAGCTCCGGGCCCTGGATGCCCTTCGGGAAGCCGGGATAATTCTCGACGTCCGTCGTGATCATGAGCTGTCCCCCCGCGACGGCGCCGGCGATGACGAGAGTCTTCAAGTTCGCCCGGGTCGAGTAGATCGCCGCGGTGAGGCCGGCCGGGCCGGAACCAATGATGATGACATCGTAGAGAGGCATGACCCCCGTTCAAGGTTCCCGTTCCCCATAAGAGTTGCTCTGTCACCCGTACCCGCAACCTAAAAGAGTCGGCGACGTTTCCTTCGATGCTTGGCTTCAAAAGACGTCGAGCGCCTGTTCGCCATACTCCCGACGTTCGAGCACCAGAAGGGGATCCGCCTCTTCGACGACCTGGCGAAAGATCCGGCGAACGCGGCGCCGATCCTCCAGGAGCTCTTGCTCGTCGTGTCGAATCACGACGACCCACAATTGCACACGCCGCACGGGTTGTTGACCCTCGAGGCCGGACGCGATCTCCTCCGTCTCACGCGGCCGCCGGGAGGGCTCGGCCTGCTCCGGTTCCTGGTCCTCTACAATTTCAGCCTGCAAAAGCGCCCATTGACGACGGCCCTTGTCGAGGCAGAGGCGAGGGCGATCCCCGCGGCGCCGCCGGAGGAAATGGAGCTCGCCTATCGAAAGGTCGTCCACGATCACGCGGGGGCGAAGGCCGCGGCGCTGCTCGCTCGGGTCGGCTTGGACCGGGGAATCGAGGCCGCAGCGCACTTGGCCATTCGCGCGTCACTCGATGACCTCGGACGTCTCGGTCACAATCTCACAATGGCCGTCGCGTACTCCGAGGCCGCGTCGAATCTCGGCTCTCCGCGTGGGCTCGTCCCTCTCGCGAACTTGGGGCATGTCCAGGCGGTGAGTCTGCAGGGCGTCCGCCCTCTCGACATCCCGACGTTCGCGCACGGTGGCGCGGGAAAGCCTGATGTTGAGTTGCTGGGTCGTCTCCTCGAGGACTGGGAGTTCGATCGCGTCGAGGAGATCCTCCGGGCGCTCGCGTTCGAAGGAGAAGCCGACGCAGCGTATCGTCCGCTCCTCGTCGCCGCGAGCGCTGAACCCGGGTTCTTGGGACACACGTTGAGTGAGGCGCACGCCGCGCGTCTTGCCAGCCGCTTCCTCACGCCGTCGGAGAACGCCTGGCTCCTGTGGAAGTTGTATCGCACGTTGACGACGAAATTCGGCTATCCGGAATTTCTTCGGATCGGGCCACCGGAGTCGACCGACCGATCGTCCCTCATCGCCGCCCTCGAATCGAGCCTGCGATACAAGTCCCCGCCCGCCGAAGAGACGGTGCGCCACGCTCTCGAGGCGGATGTCCCGCTCGACGACATCCTGGCGGCGGTAGTGGACTTCTACGGTCAATGGACGGTCGGCGAAAAGGAGCACACGATCAGCTATCTGAACGCGGTCTTGCAGACCGCGAAGTTCCTTGGGAAGGAGGAGGCGCTGCTCCCGCTCGCGATCGGCCTGAGCAAGCTGCCCTTCTGACTACTGGGACGTTCAGCCAGTCTCCGAGGCGTTCAGTCGAGGCGGAGAAGATGCAACCGGTTCGGCCTTCGCGCCGACTTCCTGGAACTGCTCCTTCTCCGTGGAACCCGCCATCGCCAGGGTCGACGCATCTCCGCCCGTGATCACTTGGGCGATTTCGTCGAAGTACGCGGTCCCGACGAACGACTGGTGCTCGAACGCGCGGTAACCGTCCGCCTTCGCATCGGACTCCGCGTCCTGGAGCTCCGCGTACGCCGTCAGGCCCTTTCCCCGATAGCCTCGGGCCAGCTGGAACATGGAGAGGTTCAATGCGTGGAAGCCGGCCAGGGTGACGAACTGAAAACAGTATCCCATGTCCGCGAGCTCTTCCTGGAAGGCGGCGATCGTCTTGCGCTCGAGTTTTTTCCGCCAGTTGAACGACGAGGAGCAGTTGTACGCGAGCATCTTCCCCGGGAATCGCGCGTGCACGCCGTCCGCGAATGTTCGGGCCTCGTCGAGGTCCGGACCCGATGTCTCGCACCAGAGGAGATCGGCATAGGGCGCGTACGCGACGCCGCGTGCGATTGATGCGTCGATGCCACCGCGAAACCGATGGAAGCCTTCGGTCGTGCGCTCTGCGTCGACGATGAATGGTTGGTCGCGGGGGTCGACGTCGGTCGTGATGAGCTTCGCGGAATTCGCATCCGTGCGTGCGATCAGGATGGTCGGAACATCGCACAGATCTGCCGCGAGGCGCGCGGCGACGAGTTTCTGGAGGAAGACACCCGTCGAGACGAGCACCTTGCCGCCGAGGTGGCCGCACTTCTTCGCGCTCGCGAGCTGATCTTCGAAGTGCACGGCGGCCGCGCCGGCCTCGATCAACGCTTTCATCAGCTCGAGAGCGTTGAGAGGACCGCCGAATCCGGCCTCCCCGTCCGCGATGATCGGCGCGAACCCGTTCACATGCGGTTCACCGACGGCCGTCTGCTTCTCGTCCTCCCGAACAAAGGCGTTGTTCACGCGGCGCACGACATTCGGGACGCTGTCCGCGGGGTAGAGGCTCTGGTCGGGATACATCTGGCCCGCGTCGTTCGCGTCTGCGGCAACCTGCCAGCCGCTCAGATAGATTGCCGTGAGGCCCGCGTGGACCTGTTGGATCGCTTGGTTACCCGTCAGCGCACCGAGCGCGGTCACAGGAACATCCGAGCGAAGGAGGGACCACAGGCGCTCGGCGCCGATTCGCGCGAGCGTATGTTCGATTCCGACCGAGCCCCGAAGCCGCACGATGTCCTCGGGCCGGTAGGGTCTTGCGATTCCCGCCCACCGCTCGTCCTGCCTCCAGCTCGCGTCGAGTTCCTTGGCGCTCCTCATCGCAGTTCCACTCCCCAATGCATCGATGATTTGGAATCGGCCGTGCACGCCGCTTCGGGCGCCCGACCCTCCCCGCCGACCCGTCTTCAACGTTGATTTCGACCTACTTAATGCTTCTTGCAAACCCATGGCAGGGCCGCGTTCCCCTGGCGCGCAGCGGGCGCGTGTCGTCATCGCGCATCCGTGGGGCCCGCCCCTTTGGGTCCTGTGATCTTCGGTCGGCGGAAGTTCGAAGCCTCCGCGTCGAGACGAACGCAATGGGCCTCGGGACGAATGCCGAGATCACGGGCCGCTACGATTCCCGTTTCGGAAGCGAAGATGGATCGACCATCATTGGCGGTCCCTCGCGCGGCAGCCAACGCGGGTCCGTGGATAACGATTCTCGATACGACCCGTTTGTTTAAGCCCACGTCCGCCTAGTTTTCTCCGTGACCATGGCGGGCCCGTCGTACGTCCTCTTGTACGACCGCGACTGCGGGATCTGCAGCGCGCTCTCCCGGTGGATCCGCGCGGTTGACATCCGGAGGCGAATCCGGTTCGAGTCAATTCAAGCCGGCCGCGGGCTGCTGAAGGGAATTCCGGAGGATCGGATGCTCGACGCGTGGCACATGGTCGCCCCCAACGGTCAAGTCACGACGGGCGGCGACGCGGTCCCCACGTTGGTCGGCGCGTTCCCGATCGGCGCGGGCTTTGGCCGGCTCCTTCGCGGCTCATCTGGCCTGATGGTTCAGGTCCACCGACTCTATGCATTCCTCACGCGGTTCCGCGACCGGCTCGTTTGCCGCTTGGACGCGGCCCCGCCGTCGGCGCGTTCGTCCCCGTGACAAGGGACCGCAGCGTCTTCAGGTTCCTCCGATAGCCGGCGTCGGCCCCGGGGAATTCGAGGCAGCCCGGGAGTTCGCGGAAGCGCTCCTCGTTCACGAGGAACCGAAACGCCTCCTTCCCGAGCTTCCCCTTCCCGATGTCCGCGTGGCGGTCGAGTTTCGATCCGAGGTCGCCCACCGAGTCGTTCAGGTGGAACGCCCGGATCCGACCGAGTCCGACGCTCTCGTCGATCGTCCGGAGGAGCGCCTCGTAGCCTTCCCGCGTCCGGAAGTCGTAGCCCGCGGCGAACGTGTGGCAGGTGTCGACGCAGACCCCGAGGCGGTCCGGATGGGCCGAGCCTTTCATCATCGCGGCGAGCTGCTCGAACCGATAGCCGACGACCGTGCCCGCGCCCGCCGTATTCTCTAGGACTGCGAACACGTCCGGGGCGTTCGCGTGCTCGAAGCACCAGTCCAGGCTCGCCGGAATCATCTGGATGGCGTGCGCCTCGCCCCTGCCGATGTGGGCTCCCGGGTGGAAAATCACGTCCCGGACTCCGAGGATCTGGGCGCGATCGAGCTCCTCAACGAACGCAAGGCGGCTGTAGTTGAGCGTGTTATCGTCCGGCCCCGCGAGGTTGATCAGATAGTTCGCGTGAATGATCGCGCGCGCGATTCCGTTCGCGGGGATCGCCTCCTGGAACGCCTTCGCCTCCTCGGGAGGAATCGGTTTCGTGTTTCGGAGCATGCGTGGACTGCGCGAGAAAATCTGGATCGCGTCGGCCCCGACCGCCTTGCCGCGCTCCGGGGCGAGCGCGATGCTCTCCGCGATTGAAACGTGGGCACCGAGGTACATCGCTCCCCCGACGTGGGAATTCCCTCAACACGGATGAGCTTGCCGATATTCGGGTCGGGCTCCGACGGTCAATGCGAATCCACCTGCCCCGCTCGGTTATTCCGCCCGGTAGGCGCCGGCGAGCTTCCGCGCCTTCACGACCAGATACGAAAGCGTCAAGTGGTTCTCGCCTTGCGCAAACGAATCCGCGAGTTCCTCCCACCGGCCGTCCTCGACCCATTTTCGCACGACCGAGTCGCGGAGGAACAGCTCGACCTCGCGCAACTCGTCGAACCGCGCGACGGTCGTGTCGACGCCCATGAAGGTGACTTCGAAGCGGTTGTCCTCGAGCAACTCCGTCATCGCGTCCTCGTAGAACGCCCATTGGGAACCCCGTCGGGTCTCCTTCCAGTGGTCCCCGTGATGGCAGCAGAAGATGAACGCCCCTCCCGGGCGGAGGGCCCGGGACGAATGCCACACGATCTCCGGCGACATGCAGAGGTTACTGATGACCGCATCGATCGCGTCGCGGGCGAATTCATGGTAGGGCGTCTTGTCGACGTCGCCGAGGACGAATTCAACGTGCGGAATATTCCGGATGCCTGCGTAGGCCCGCGCATGCATGAGCTTCGTGCGGTCGAGGTCCACGCCGACCACGCGAGCGCCGGCCGACGCGGCGACGAAAGCGAGCCGCCCTTCTCCGGTGCCGACGTCCAGGACGAGTTTTCCGCGAAAGTCCTCATGCCGGAACTGATCCAAGAGCAACGGACGGAGCGAGTCGGACTCCTTCGCCGCCTCCCGCCATGGAAGCGTGCGGCTCACGCGCACGACGTCCGGCACGATGTCCTCGCGCCCTCGCAACGGATGCGCGGAATAAGAGGCCACCGGTGTGGAGCGAGGAAAGCCACACGCTTATAGTCCTCCGCCCGATGGTGGGCGCGGAGCGACGATGGAAGTCCGCGAGCATGGCCTCTACATTGCCGGGAAGACGGTCCCGGCGTCCTCGAAGCAGACCGCGGAGGTGCTCGATCCCGCGACGAATCGACCGATCGCCCGCGTCGCATCCGGGACGAGGGACGACGTGGACGCCGCGGTCGAAGCAGCCCGGCTCGCCTTCGAGTCCCCGGAGTGGCGTGAGATGGATCCGAGCAAACGGGGACGACTGCTCTGGCTCCTGGGCCAGCAGGTGCGGGACCATTTTGACGAGCTCTCGCGGCTTGAGTCCCAAAACGTCGGGAAGCCGCTGCGCGAAGCGAAGGGCGACATCGCGTACGTCTACAAGCTGTTCGAATATTATGCAGGCGTAGCAGATAAAATTCAGGGCGACACGATCCCGGTCCCGGGCGCTCGATTCGATTACACCTTGCGGGAGCCGCTCGGGGTGACGGCCCATATCGCTCCGTGGAACTATCCTCTGCTCCTCGCGTCCCGAGGGGTGGCCCCCGCGCTCGCCGCCGGCAATTCGGTCGTCCTGAAGCCGGCCACCCTGACCCCGCTCACGGCCCTCAAGCTCGGAGAGCTGGCGACCGCGGCGGGCTTTTCGTCCGGGATCGTGAACGTCGTCACGGGCCCCGGCCGGGAGGTCGGCGGCGCTCTCGCGGCGCATCCCGACGTCGACTCGGTCACCTTCACGGGCTCCACGGACACCGGGAAGCAGCTCCTCCGCGTCGTCGCGGATCGAGTCGTGCCGACGACCCTCGAACTCGGCGGCAAGAATCCGCAGATCGTCCTCCCGGACGCGAAGATCGACCGGGCCGTGAAGGGGGCTCTCTGGGGCGCGTTCCAGAACGCCGGCCAGATGTGCTGGGCCGGGTCGAAGCTGCTCGTGCACGAGTCGATCGCGCCCTCGTTCCTCGCGAAACTCAAGGAGCAGACGGAGAAACTGCGACTCGGGTCGCCCCTGAAGGACGACGTGCAGATGGGTCCCCTCGTCTCCCGCGAGCACGCCGCGAATGTCGTCCAGGCGATCGAGGACGGAATCGAGCAGGGATCGAAGCTTCTCGCGGGAGGCGGTCGGTCAGATTCCGCCGAGCTGAAGGATGGAAACTTCGTGCGACCGACCATCTTCGAGGACCCTCCGGCTCGCGCGCGCGTGGCCCGCGAGGAGGTCTTCGGACCGGTCGTGGCGGCATGGCACTTCGACGAGATGGACGACGCCATCGCGAAGGCGAACGACACGCCATACGGCCTCGCGGCGGGGGTCTGGACGCAAGATATCGCGAAGGGGCACGCGATCGCGCGACGGCTGCAGGCGGGTATGGTCTCGATTAACGAGTTCCCGGTCACCTTCCCACAGACGCCGTTTCTCGGGTGGAAACAGTCGGGGCTCGGTCAGGAGCAAGGCGTCGACGCGGTCTTGTTCTACACCCACGTCAAGAACGTCCTCGTGAACCTCGAGTGACACGATGATCTACGTCGCCCGGAGCGCGGTCCTCGTCGGAGACGTGACCGTCGAGGAAGGGGCGAGCATCTGGCACGGCGCCGTCCTGCGCGGGGACTTCGACTCGATCGTCGTCAGGCGGGACTCGAACGTCCAGGACAACGCCGTCGTGCACGTCGATCGCGGCATGCCCGCGGTGATCGGCCGACGCGTGACGGTCGGCCACGCGGCCGTGGTCCACGGCTGCTCCATAGGCGACGATTGCTTGATCGGCATGAACTCGACGATCAACAGTGGCGCCGTGATCGGCCCGGGATCGGTCGTCGCGAGTGGTGCCGTGATCCGAGAGAACGCCGAGTTTTCCGCGGGCGGCTTGATTGCCGGCGTCCCGGCCAAGATCATTCGAAACGTCGATGAGACCCTTCGGCGTCGGATCGACCTCTCGTGGCCGATCTACCGGGAGCTGGCGAAGGCGAGTCTGCCTCCGCGGCCCGCGATCAAGGGCGATCCTTCGAAGCAGGTCGCTCTCGAGCTCTCCACGGAATTCACCCGCCTCGTCCGCGACGAATAGGAGCCACCCAAACGTTTTTTGATGGCGTTCGGCATCGACCGGCGGATGACGCGCTTCACCACGGACATCCAGCTACGATTTCGCGACATCGACGGGATGGGCCATGTCAACAACGCCGTCTACTTGTCCTACATCGAGCTCGCAAGGACGCAGTTCTACATGCAACACGCGAACCGTCGGACGCTCGATGAGATCGACTTCATTTTGGCCCATGTGGAAATCGATTTCGAGTCGCAGGCGACGTGGGGCGATCAGATCCAGGTGGCGGTCTGGCCATCGAAAATCGGGAACTCCTCGTTCACGCTGAGCTACGAGATCAAGGAGAAGCGGAGCGGACGGATCCTCGCCCGGGCGAAGAGCGTCCTCGTCTCGTACGACTACGAGAAGAAGAAGTCGAAGCCGATCTCCGACGATTTCCGCTCTCTCCTCCAATCGGGACTCGAGGCGTAGCGCAGGCAATCATCGGGCTTCATAAGCCCCGCCCCCAAAGGCTCTATGACGAGGCGGGCGTTCCCCACGAGGATGGCGAAGAAGGGGGCGAAGCCCCGGGTCGGGACGAAGGGCGCCGCGGACTGGTATTGGAAGCGCTACACGGAACTCTATCCGAAGTACTTCTGGGCCGACGACACGAAGCTCGCGGACATCGTGGTCGCGTCCGCGAAGGGCTCCCTCCTGTACGACGTCGAGGGCAAGGAGTACATCGACCTCACGAGCCAATGGGCGACGAACAACCTCGGAAACGTCCATCCGGAGATCCTGAAGGCGACCGTGGACGCCCTCGAGCGCTACGGTTTCCTCATCCTGTTCATGAATCCGCATCTCCCGATGATCGACGTCGCGGAGCGGCTCCTCTCGATTCGCCCGTCGAACAACCTGACCCGAGTGTTCCTCGAGCTCTCCGGCACGGGCGCCGCCGAAGGGGCCGTCAAGCACGCGATCGAGGCGAGCGGTCGGCCGCTCATCCTGAGCTTCATGGGACAGTATCACGGACTCAGCATCGGAGCGACCGCGTTTGGCACCCTCGCGTCGCGCATGCGACGGAACTGGGAGGCCTTCTCCGGCGGCGCCGTCCATGCGCCGTACCCGATGACATACCGGAAACCGAAGGGCATGACGGACGACCAGTTCGGAGAGTGGTGCCTCGGATTCCTGGAGGACCAGATCCTCCGGTACGTCGCCTATCCGGATCGCATCGGGGGGGCGATCTTCGAGCCGGTCGCCCTGGAGGCGGGCGTCTGGATCCCTCCGAAGAATTTCGTGCGCGGGCTTCGCAAGCTCGCCGACGAGCACGGATGGTTCTTTATCGCGGACGAGGTCGAGGCGGGGCTCGGTCGCACCGGGAAGATGTGGGGGATCGAGCATTTCGACGTCGCGCCGGATCTCGTCTCGATCGGCAAGGCGCTCGGGGGCGGGCTGATGCCTCTGGGCGCGGTCCTCGGAGACGACCGATCCATGGGGAAGGACGACGTCGTGGCGGGGACCACCTTCGGCGGGCATCCGGCCGCGTGTGTGGCCGCGACGGTCACGATCGACATCATGCGACGAGACCGGATTCCGGAACGCGCGGCCCGGGTCGGCGGGAAGGCCCTGAAGCGCGTGAAGGAGTGGGAGGACCTCTCGATCGTCGGCGAGACGCGTGGCCTCGGCCTGGCCATTGGCGTCGAGATCGTGAGCGACAAAGGGACGAAGGCCCGCGACAACGACACCGCGCGCGAGGTCTTCTTCGATTGCGTCCGCGGCGGCGTCATCCCGCTGTACGATTACGAGATGAACGTCCTCCGGATCCAGCCCCCGTTGACGATCGAGGAATCGTTGCTCGACAAGGCCCTCGACGGGATGGAGTCGGCGTTGCGCAAGCACTCCCGTTAAGCGAGGGACCGCTCCGAACGCACCCGCTCTTTCACGTCGATCCCGAACTTCCGAAGGAGCGGGAAGAACGGTTTCGGGTCGAGGTTCTCCGGAGAGAGCTTGCCCTTCTCGCGGATCGAGCCGCCCGCAACGAGGAGCGCCCCTGCGGCTGCGCCCGTTCCCGTGAGGTAGGCGGTCGCGGTGGCTCCGAATCGTTGCGCCGCCTCCCGGTGCCCGAGCATCGCGTAGATCGTGTGCACGATGCTGTGTCCGTCTTTCTCGCCGGCCACCTCGACCAGGATGGCCGCGTAGCCATCGACGCGCCCGGCGAGGTCCGCAGGTTTCGGCAAGGCGCTGAACAGGGCCCTTCGCGGGTTCGGCCCTCCGGGCGGTCCCGGTTCGAGGAGGTGCAGGTCGCGGAACAGTTTCAGCGTCTGGACGGTCGGCGGATCGAGGGCGAGCTTGAAGTCGACATAGCGGACGCCTTTCCCAATGAACCGCGGAAGGGTGTCGACCTCCTCGTGGTCCACGGAGTACACGGGAAGGGATCCGATCGGCGCCGGGAACTCGTATGCCTCGAGTTCTCCGAAGGGCGGCACGGAGTCGTACTTGCCGTCGCGCCAGATCCTCGACGGCGCCAGCGTCTCCTCGACGAACGTCTCCGGGCTGAACAGGGCGATGAACGGATAGTCCGGACTCGAGGCGGTGTCGCCGTCGCGTACCTTGATCGAATCAACACGCTCCATGCCGTCCGCGGCGTACCTCGCGAAGACGTTGCTCAATCCGGGATCCTCGCCCATCGCGCAAAGGGCCGTCAGCCCCGCGGCTTTCCACGTGTCGGAATCCACGAACGGATCCCGCGAGTCGTTCGCCGGGTCCAGATAATTCAGCCCCTCCGCGAGGGCGGCGGCTTGGACCGCTCGATTGAATTGCGGGAGCGCCGTGTTGATCACGAGGCCGCATCCGCGCATCGCACGCCGCAGACCCTCGCCATCGCTCGCATCGAGTTGCGTCGCACGGGCCTTCGGACTCTTCAGGCGCGACGCGGTGCGCTTCGCAAGCTCCCCGTCGACGTCGGCGAGGATGACCTCGGCCACATCAGCGCTCGCGCAGAGGTGTTGTGCTACGACAGAACCGACCGCTCCGCACCCGATCAGGAGAACACTTGGTGGGTCGGAGGGTATGCTGTCGAACCTCAGTTCCAATAGGGGCGACGGCGGTCCATTAGCCTTGCGGGGAAGGGGACATAAGCCTGACGCAGGGGTTCAAAACCCATGGTACGAAGTAGCATGCGGTCCGCCGATGTTAACCTTGTTTAAGGTTGCATTCGACCGGGATCACGATTTCGTTCCGCCGGCCTCGAGAATCGTCCTCAATCGTGTCGGATCCGATGTCGGGGGAGAGCAGACCTGTCCTTGGCATACGAACGCTACGGGACCCGTCTTCGCCTCCTTCGTCTTGATCATGGGTTCGACGGGCGGGGGCACATACGCGTCGTCGCGATCGACGACGAGCACGGTCTTCCCCGCGGAGTATGTTCCGCTCGCGGTCTCGTGTAATTTCCGCACCCGCGGATCGTTGCGCGGACCGAGCACGACGACCTCGGCCGGTGGATGGATCCACAATTCGGCCGCGAGATGGTAGGTGCCTGCGAAGACGGGGCCGTATCGGCTGGCCTCGCCCGCAAAGGCCGTCATCAGCTCATCGTGGTGCAACCGGTAGTCGTCGTTCCCGGTGAGCGCATGGAGCCGCGCCAAGCACAGCGCGGCCACTGCGTTCGCTCCCGCATACGGTGAATCCTCGACGGGGCGACGATGGACCTCCCGCAGGGTCAGACCCACGCCCTCGTGCAGGTCTGTCGCAATGTCGACGAATCCTCCGGCCTTGTCCCAGAAGTGATTCAGTGTGAAGACCATAATCTCCTCCGCGGTGCGAAGGTACGTCGGCTCGGCGGTCGCGGTGTATGCGGCCAGAGCGGCATCGACGACGTACACGTGGTCCTCCACCAGGCCGCGGACCTTTCGGTCGCCATCGGCGAGGGCGTGCCACATCCCGCGGTCTTTCGACCACATCTCCGAGAGGACCCGCCCCAGGGATTTCAGTGCGAACCCGCGGACGTCCTCACGACCAAATGCCGTCGCGGCCTCCAGAACCGCCCCGATCATCATCCCGTTCCAGGAGGCGAAGATCGTCCGATCCACCGCCGGCATCGGACGTCTCTCGCGCGCGGCCTTCAGCTTCTCCATGCCGCTGGCGATGAGGGCCCGGACGCGCTCGCCCGACAAGTGGAGCGCCTTGGCAATCGCCTCCGGGTCTTGGTCCACGAACAGGACGTTCTTCTTCGGGTTGTGATGCATCTCACCGCGTTCTCCGACTTCGAAGTACAACGCGAGGACCCGGGCCTCGTCCGCGTTCACCGCGGCCCTGAGTTCGTCCGAGGTCCAAGTGAAGTAATCGCCATCGTCGTCGAGGCCGACGTCGGCGTCTTGACTTGCGAAGTATCCTCCACGCTGGCGATCCGAGAGGACCTCATCGGCCCACGAGAGGATGCCTTCGGCGGTCTCACGGTAGAGCGGGTCGCGCGTCAGTTGCCACGCGTGGACGTAGTTCGCCAGGAGGCCCGCGTTGTCGTACAGCATCTTCTCGAAGTGCGGCACGATCCACCGAGGATCCGTCGAATACCGATGGAAGCCACCGCCGACCTGATCGTAGACGCCGCCCTTCGCCATCGCCGTGAGGGTGCGGGTGAAGATCTTCTGGAGGCCCTCTTCCTTCGTCCGATGGAAACGGGCCATGACCCACTCCATGGTCCCCGGGTGCGGGAACTTCTGCTGGCCCGAGATGCCGCCGTTCACGGGGTCGAATTGTCCGCGGAGCGAGTCGAGGCTCTCCTTCAGCATGGCCTCGTTCACGGCGCCTTCCTCGACGAGGGAGACGCGGCCCTCGGCGAGGGCTTGGTGGAGCGCCTCCGCCTCCCTCAACGTGTCCGCCTTGTTTGTGCGGTAGGCATCCGCCATCGCGAGCAGGACCCGTCGGAAGCTCGGCCGTCCGTACGAGTCCTTCGGCGGAAAGTACGTGCCTCCGTAGAACACCTTGCCGTCCGGCGTCAGGAAGGCGGTGAGCGGCCAGCCGCCCTGGCCCGCGATTGCGCCGACGGCCTGCTGGTACCGCGCGTCGATGTCCGGTCGCTCGTCCCGGTCCACCTTGATCGCGACGAAGCGGTCGTTGATGACGGCGGCGAGCTCCGGATCCTCGTACGATTCGCGGTCGATCACGTGACACCAGTGGCACCACGTGGCCCCGATGTCCAGGAGGATCGGCCGGTCGAGTTCCTTCGCCTTGCGGAATGCATCCTCGCCCCAAGGGTACCAGTCGACGGGCTGATGAGCCGCGCCCTTCAGGTACGTCGACGTCTCGCGGGCCAGCTGGTTCTGCCCCTTCGTCATCCGGCCGAAGCATGGACCCTGACCGCTAAGGCCTTTTGGGGCTCGCCGACCTCACGCGGTCAGCGGACCGTGCGATAGAACTCCGTGTAGCCGCAGTTCTGGCACACGAACGCCTCGAACTGAGAGAACACGGTGAACATGTCCGCCGCGACGTGCCCGACGGAAAGCGGACCACCGCCGGATCGGACGCTCTCGAAGCGCTCGATGGCGGTCCCCCCACATTTTGGGCAGGGATGGCCGAACTTCATGGCGCAGGGAAATCCGGTTCAACTGGAAAAAGCCGCGGTGGGCTTTCCTATCGTCGGACCCGACTTTTTCAATCGGTCCGCGAACTGCTTGCGGAACTTTGCGACCTTCGGCGCGATGACGACCCGGCAATAGCCCGCGGTCGGGTTCTTGCGGAAGTAGTCCTGATGGTACTCCTCCGCTCGGTAGAACGGCTGCAGCGGCGCGACTTCCGTGACGATCGGCCGTCCCCAGATTCCCGCTTTGAAGACTTCCGCCATGACCTGCCTCGCGGTCTTCTCCTGCTCAGGAGAATTATAGAAGATCGCAGACCGATACTGCGTCCCGACGTCGCCGCCTTGTCGATTCAACGTCGTCGGGTCGTGGACCGAGAAGAAGATCCGTAAGATATCCGCGAGCGGAATGACGCTCGGATCGAACGTGACCTGCACGGCCTCCGCGTGGCCTGTCGTGTCCGTGCAGACGGCCTCGTACGAGGGATTCGCGAGCCGGCCGCCGGAGTATCCGACCTCCACTTTCTCGACGCCGCGGAGCTCCTGGAACACCGGCTGAAGGCACCAGAAACACCCGCCCGCGAGGGTGACGACCTCGCTGCTTTGCTTCGACTCGGGCATCATGCTCCTCACCTTGGGATTCGCTTCGGCTCGGGATTAAGGTTTGCCATCATGGGGACGCCTTGACGTCGGTCACTTGACAAGGGCCGCGGCGTTCTCGCTCAGGATCCGTTCCTTCGTCCGCTCGGACAGCGCGAGGGACCGAAGTCCTTCGATCTCCTCGCGGATCCCTGGCACACCCGGCGCCGGCCAGTCCGACCCGAAGACGACTTTGGCCGAGATTTCTTCGAGTCGAGGGAACCACTCGAGAAGGCGCTTCGGCGGGATGCTCGAGATGTCCAAGTGGAGATTTCGATGACGGCGGAGCAAGTAGAACGCCGTGTCGCACCAGAGCGGTCTCCCGCCGTGGGCCATGAGGATCGTGAGATCCGGGAAGTCCTGGGCGACATCGTCGAGGGCCATCGGATCCCCGAACTTCGAACGTGCGCCGGGAAAGACCGAGGTCCCGGTGTGGACCATGATCGGCATCTTGAGTCGCTCCGCGGTCTTGTAGATTGTTCGGAGGGCGGGCAACTTTCCGTCGGCGTATGCGTTCGCGGCAAAGAGCTGATGCGGCGGATGAATCTTCATGCCGCCCATCTCCCATTTCGATGCGAGGCGTTCGACGTCCCGTTTCGGATCTTTCGTGCGTTTCGGATGGACGGAGCCGAACGGGATCAGGCGCTTTCGGTCTTCCTTCGCGAACTCGCCGATGAAGCGGTTGACATCCTCTGTGAAGCCCATGACCTCCGGCGAGACGTAGTTGATCAGGCACGCCCGCTCGACGCCGGCTTTGTCGAGGTGCTCGAGGAACGCTCTGGGGTCATCCATGAGTCGAGAGGTGTACGGCCGATCCGGAATTTCTCGCCACAACAAGTCCAGAATCGCAGGCTTCAAGGAGCGATACGGTTCCACGTGCACGTGGACATCCGTGATCCCGGGCAATGGCGCGCGGTAGCTGGGGATGAGAGAAAGTCTTTTCGCAGCGGCACTCGTCAGTCCGGACTCGGAAGCCGGCGGACGACTTCCTGATAGTCGCGGTACGGGGTCGTGCACGGCGAACCGTCCGCGTACAGTAGGACGTTCTCGCCCGGATCGGCGTTGCTGAGAGCGAGGATTGTGGACGAGACCGTTCCGCCGCCCGCGAAATGTACGCAGAGGCCCACCCCTCCCGTGCCGGAGGCGTGCGTGCGGAGGGTGTCCTGCAACGCACGGACCACCGCATCGATGGACCGGGCCGGCGTCTTGGCGAGCAGGCCCTGGATGAATTGAACCTTCGGATCGGTCGCGACGTTTCCTCCCTCGTTCGTGAGGACGTTGAGTCCCTCATGGCCGCGGTTCATCCCGAGCTCTCCGTCGTAACGAAAGAACCGGAGTTCCTTCCGCGAGGCCGCGAGGAGGTTCCAGTAGTTGTACTCGTGTTCCCGGACCTCGCGCTGAAGGAAGACGTCGACGCCGGCGACGCTCGGTTGCCGCAGCGCCTCGAGGACGAGCTGACCGCGAGACCGCGCAATCGGGGAGGTCCGACCGCGGCGGTTCGAGAGCGCGACCACGAGCCCGGCGCCGCTCGCGCCCAGCCACGTGCCGCCGGCCTTTCGGTCCCGCGGTGCAACGATCATCGGCGTGCCATCGAGGACCGCGGGAGGATCCGCGGGCCGCATCGAGGACTCGTCCCGGTTCATCCCGAGGACGATGTCATACCCGGGTACGGATCGCCAGAACGCGATGAGGGTGCACACGGCGGCGCCTCATTTCATCTGCTTGAGGTCGTACGCGCGCATCTGCGCGACGCGGGCCACATCGGCGCGACCCGCCTTCGTCGCGGAATCCATCGCGCGCTCGTACGCCAGGATCGTCGCCTCCCGCAGAAGCGGATCGCCGCCCGTCGTCGCCTGCTCGCTCATCGCCTCCGCGGTGTCGAAGAAATACTTCGCCGCGGTCAGATGGTCGCCAAGCGTTCGGAAGAATGCGCCTGCGAAGAGCCCCTCGTGAGTGAGGCCTTCCGCGCCTCCGGAGAAATTGTCCTTGAGGACCGCGGCGTATTCTTTCGCAATCGCTGGAAGAGAAGGGTCTCCATGCAGGTCTTGGACCGCATTGCGATACTCGACGAGGGCGAGATACTGCCGCTCATCCCGCGCCATTTCGGCGTCCAAGAGCGCGAGATACCCCTGGCCAGCCCTCTGGCGCCAAGTGCCGGCGTCTTTCAGGCGGCCAAGCTTCTCGTTGCACCGAGCGAGCGCTTGAAAAATCCCGACGCGATCGAGCCCCGAACCGGACTCCGTGAGCTGGGCGTAATGCACGAGGGCCTTGGCGAAGTCCCCTCGGGCCTCCGCCTCGATTGCCTCGACGAGGTCGGACATGTCCGCGGAAACGCAGTCTCGTGGATATGAGCTTGCGCTCAGCGCAGTGTGTAGTTGTAGACGGCCGACGTCGCGGTGTTCTGTGTGCCGTCGATCGCAGCAATCCGGTAGTAGAACACCGTGCCAGAGAACCGCGGCATGACAGGGGCAACGAACATCCCCCCCGTGGTCCAGTTGCCTGAGGTGTCTTGGATCATCGAGCCTCCACCGCTGCCTTGGCCGTTTCGGTAGAAGGCCATATAGCTGAAGGAGACTTGGAGCATCGTCGACTGGCTCGTGACTTGAGCGGTCACGACCACGATGTCCAGGGGATCCGGGTTCGTGGGAATTCGAGTGACCTGAGCAATCGCGATACCGGACGGTCCGTTCCGGACGACTGTGCCTACGTCGAGGGTCATCTGGGACGAGATTACAGGACCTTCCGATCCGGATACCGCAGACACGACGAACCAGACCTCCGTTCCGTTGATGAACGGTCCTAGCCGGCCCTGGTACCGATTCTCGCCGGTGGAGACCATGCTGCCGCCTCCGCTCCCTTCGTCTCCGAAAAACGTCGCGAAGGTGAGCGACGCGCTGGCGGGCTTCAAGAAGGTCCCGCCTTGGACCGTGGCGACGACCGTCAACGTCTCCCCGGCGGCGGGCCGTCCCGGGGAGACTGCGACCGACATGATGCGCAACGGAGGCCCGGGCTGAAGGAGCACGTAGGTGATCAAGGTCACGCCGACGCCGACCGCGACGAGAATCGAGAGAAGCGCGAGGAGCCGTCGTTTCCGCCTCCGTTCTTCCGAGAGCGGACTCCGTTCGACCGGGATTCGTGTCACGCGTTCACCTCGATTGAGATCAGGGAGGTGGAGGCCGTGTTCCATGTCGTATCCCGGGCCACGAACCGATAGTAGATTACGGCGTGGTAGTGGGGCATCCCATATGGCAAGAAGATCGACGCGGGGATGCCCACGCTGAAGAGTCCGTTGGAACCGGTCAGGTTCAACGAGATGACCTGGCCACCGCCGCTGACGCTTCCGGAGCCCCCGGGTCCGGTGTCGCCCCAACCCGTGTACGTCGAGGTGGTCATGACCATCGTCGACTCAATCCCCGCGGAGGTGTTGACCCAAGCTGCGAATTGAACGTCCGCCGTCGGGACAACGGTCGGCCGCTGAGGCCCGATGGACAACCCGCTGGCGCCGCCCCGGTGCACGGTCCCGATGTCGATGTCGTACGGGCCGGACCAAGTGAACCGAGCTCCCGCCCCGCTGACAAAGTAGCGCGCGGTGACAAGCAACGTCACCGCGGTCCCGTCGTGGAACGGCATGAGGCGGACTCCGTACTCGTTGCTGCCGACTTGGACCATGTTCAATCCGCCGCTCAGCGTGTCATTGAAGGCGGCGAAGATGGCGACCCCCACATCGACGGGTCCGAGGCCGAATGCGTCACTACCCGTCACGGTCGCGTAGAGGTCGATCCGGTCGCCGGGAGCCGGGTTTGTCGGCGTCCACGATACGCTTGTGATCTGGATCCCTTGGCGTTCGGGAGAGAGGATGCCCGCCGCGATTGATGCGCCGAAGCCTGTGACGAGCAAGGAGGCCGTCAGAATCGCCGCGAACTTCGCGAGACGATCCGTCTCTGGCCGGACGAGCGAGGGAGACGGCGGTCGTGCTTCTCCCCTTTGTCCGAGGAGGCGCAGGATGGCTCCAGACGCATCGCCACCGGCGAATGCGACAAGCGACGACACGAGGGCGTCGCCGACTCCGGCGCAGAGAAGGTGATATGCGACGGGCCGCGAAATCCGTTCGTAATCGTATGGCGAGACATGGACTTTCACAGAACCGTCCCAGGCGACACGCACCCAAGTGAGCCGATCGGGTTTCCGCGAGAGCCAGTACAGGTGTTTGAGCGCAGTCCAGAGATGGAAGCCGCCGACTCCCGTGTACGTCATCGGATAGAACGTCACGCCTTCGTCGTCCTCCACGGAGGACAGGATCAACCCCGCCCTCCCCATTGCCAGCGCATACTCCTTCGCCGCGGCCCGCATCGGCGGTTTCACGAGCTCGTCGTATCGGACGGAGAAAGTCCTCGTCGAGTATCCGTCGGTCAGCTCCTCGATCCTCTCCCCCTCGCGCACGACCACGTTGCGGTAGAGATCGATATCTCCAGCCCGGTAGCCTCGGTGATAGTATCCATAGAGACTGAACGCAAGCCCCGCAATCCATGACAGGCCAGCGACGGCGACTGCGATGAGGCCGAACGAGGTAAGGGTTGCCGAAAAGCCACCGAGGGAGAGCATGATGTAGGTGTAGGACAGCGGGAGGAGGATCAGGGCAACTCCCAAGTACTGGAGACGGTGCCCCGGATTTCGCGTCCTCCTCCACAGGACCCACTCCGCGATTCCATAGATTCCAATCCATACGAGGAAGAACAGGGCGAAGGAATCGACCAAAACGACCGCGACGGGGAGGGCTGCAAGGCCCAAGACCAGGAGGCTGGCGATGGTCACGAAGACGAATGCCGAGCAGATCGCGACGAGGATCGCGAACGGCTTCCACTCTAGGTTCACGAGATAGGCGCGGCGTCCGGTGTCCTCGATGGGGCGGTTCATGTCGTTCATCTCACAACCTCCACGACCCCCCGAGATTCCATTTCTTTGACGAAATCCAGGAGCTTCGAGACGTGGATCGGGTTCTCGATCTTTGCGCGGCGACAGACCTCGGCCACGGAGGCGGCCTGCTCGGACGCGAACGGAAGGTGCCAGAGGAAGCGACCTTCTGCCTCCGTCAGTTCCATCACCTGTGCGGTCGTCCGAAGTCGCACGGTTTTGACGAACACGACTCGTCGCACGACCTCGGCGCGCTCGTCCGCCTCGAGGACGACTTTCCGGTTCGGGCGCTCCCGGACCAAAATGCTCTTGGCGACACTCCGAGCATCTCGCGCCGCGGCTTTCGCTTCTGCTTCGAAATCGAGGACGATCTCGACCCGAGCGCGTACGGGCCGGTATTCCACGAGATCGCTGCCCGCCCGCACACGCTTCTCGAGCAGCTGCAGCGCTTCGAGTTCCGAGAGCTTCCGCATCGCCGTGGCCACGTGGATTCCCAGGTTCCTCGCGACTTCGCTTGCGGTCGACCAGCCGGTCCCGTGGAGTTCACGAAGGAGATCGATGCAGTATTCCCGCGCGAGCGCGGTCATCACTTCGCGAGCCTCTTTGAGGTCCGCGGTCTGAATGAAGTCTTGTTTGTTCTGCAAGTTGCAGATTAGGTAAGTTCAATATATACTTAAGGGTATCTATCAATCACCCCGGAGAAGAGACAGATAAGAAATCCGCGGGAACCCTAAATCTCGGCCCACTTCCCATATCCCTCCCACACGCGCACGTGGGCGGGGAATTTGATTTTCTCTTTGAGCCGCTTCGAGATGAGCTCGCAAATATTCTCGACCGTCGGGTACTCGAGGAACGTGTTCCAGTCCTTGTGGTCGTAATCGGCCAGGACGGTGCGGAGCGCTTTCTTGATGTCCGCGAAATCGAGGAGCATCCCGCCCTTATGTTCGCCCTCGATGAAGACGTCCACCTGGTACGTGTGCCCATGGAGGGAACCGCAGCGCTCGTGACCGGGAAGGTGATGCGCGCAGTCGATGTACTCGGTGACCCCGAGCTTCATCAATTGCGGCCCAAGGTCCGGGCGGCCATAAAGCTTGGCCTGCGGGCGCTAGATCGGCGTGACAGTGAGGAACTTCAGCGGTTCTTCCCCCCGTTGAAGAAACTGGTGTTCCTCGTTCGACTGAACGAGCAACACGACCCCCGGTCGCAGTGCGAGTTTTTTCCCGCTGATGATGGCAACGCCGCGCCCTTCCGTGACGACGAGCTGGTGATCCCACTCGTGGCGGTGCGGCGCGGAGAAACCGCCTTTCGAAATGATCAGCTCATGCATCGCCGTCTTTCGGGCCCCGTCCTCATGCCCGATGAGCTGTTTCATCTTCACGTTGTGACTGCCTTCCTCCAGAAATCGGATCGCGGCGACCGACCGGACGGTGGTCGTATACATGTCGGGCTGCGGGGGAATCCGCCCATCTCCTTAAGATTTTGCGCGAACGGACGGCGTATGACTATGTCGCGTATTCGACCGGGTCCTCGACGCCGACCGCCGAGAAGGCCTCTTTGCGTTCGCGACAGGAGACGCAGGTGCCGCAATGCACGGCGCGATCCCAATAGCACGACCACGTGACGTCGAACGGGACGTTCATCTCGAGGCCCATCCGGACGACCTCTTCCTTCGACTTGCCGCTCAGCGGGACGAGGATCTGGACGGGCGCCTTGTCGTACGACCACAGGCTGAGGTGGAACATGCTGTTGAGAAAATTGAAGAACTTCGGGCTCGAGTCCGGGAACGATTCCGGATCGACGCCGTTGTGCCCGCCGACCAGGTACCGCGCCGCGTCGAGTTCCGCGTAGTACCCGGCGAGACCGTAGAAGATCAGGTTCCGTCCCGGGATGTATCCCTCCGGGGAGTCGAGGAGGATGCGGTTCTCAAAGCCTTCCTTTCGAAGGTCGTCGACCTCTTTCAGGAACGGCAGATCCACATGGCGGATTGGGGCGGTCTCGGCTTGCGAGGTCAGCGCGCGGACCGCTCCGTTCTCTCGTTTCGGCCGGCCGAAGTAGTCGAACGTGAGCGGTCGGATGTCCCAGCCCTGTTTCTTCGCCCACCACAATGCAACGGCCGAATCAACGCCGCCGGACAAGAGGACGATCGCCCGTTCCATTCGGTTCCCGCCAAGTCGTTTGGGCCCGCAGCCTCCCACGGTGCAGGCCGCGAAGCGGAGGCTTCCGCCCCATAAATATCTGTCCCAGACTCGCAGGCTGGAGGCCGAAAAGGTCTTCAGGCCGCGGGGGGCGGCGGGAGATGGTACGGCTGCCAGAGGACCTGGAGCTCGTCCTCGATCCCCTCCAGAGACTCGCCCTGCCAGGTCGCGAGGCGGTCCCCGTATCGGTCGTCCAGGATCGCGAGGAGATGACGCAACCGGTGGACAATGTCTTCCGTGTTGCCGGATGAGACGAGGACGGCGAGGACGATTCCTCGGTCGCTGCACATGACGAAGCGGTGATCCCCCAGCGTGACCTCGTGGACCTCCCCGTCTCTCTCCGTGAACGCCTCGCGCACGAACGAGGAGATTGCGGAGATCATGCTCCCAACGACATCGCGATCTTTGTCGCTCATCAGGCTCCGGGACATGTGTTTGACCAGCAGGCTGTTCGACCCGATCAGGAAGACTTCCTCGATATCGGGTTCCGGCGTCGGCGGGACGAGTTCCGCAGGCGGTGGCGGGGCCGCAGTGGCCGTCGACGGAATCCGTTTGATCGTCACTTCCATCTTCTTTGGGGTCAACTTCCGCCCTGGCACGAGATGCCAGAGGTCCGACGAAGCCCATGCGAAGGCCAAGCCTGCGCCGATGACGAGAACCCATCCGGCCAGGGGTGTCCAGGTCGTGTTGAAACCACTGCCTGGGTACTGCCCGAGGAACTGTGGTACCGGAATCCTCAGGTTCGTTCTGGCTGCAGGCGGAATCGTGAACACGATCGCGAACGACGCGTACAGCGACGAGGCACAGGAAGCAAGGAACGCGATCCCGGCATAGAGGCCACGTAGCTTCTTCCAAACGGACAATACAGAGAGGCCGATTCCGGCGAAGCCCGCGGCGAGACTCAGGACGAAGAACTGGCTATATTCGGCCAGCGCCCTTGCCATGTCCGGCTGAATCGATGCCAGTTGGTTGTACGGATAGTCGCGCAGAAAGTCCACTTGTTTCGACGTATTGTTGTAAATGGTGTGGCGTGCGCTGAAGGGGCTGTACGACCAGACCTCCGTGTGCTGCGAGTCTTCCGTCCGCCACTCCCAGATGGGATTTGCGACCGCGGCGAAAGCGAGGGCAATCGCTACCCCGGCAGCGGCGATGCCGGACCAAATTGACATGCCGGAGAAAACGAGTCGGGGTCGCGGTTAAGACCCCTCTCATGTGGTTATCGGTGCTGACAACGAAAAATCAAGTTTGAGAATTGTTCAGCGGTCCTTCCACTTCGCGTCTCGTTTCTCGAGGAAGGCACGCACGCCCTCCTCCTTGTCTTCCGAGGACATGACGAGCGTGAATAGGGTCTGCTCATATCGGAGCCCTTGACTCAACGGCATCCGCGCGGACGCCCGAACGGCCGCTTTCGCGAGCTGCACGGCGAGGGCGCTTCGGGACGCGATTCGATTGGCGATTTCGAGCGTCCGTTGCTCCAGGCGCGAGTGAGGCACGACTTCGTCCACGAGGCCCACACGGAGCGCCTCTGCCGCATCGATCCGGTCGCCCGTCAACGTGAGCTTCAGCGCGTTTCCGAGCCCGACCAGCCGCGGGAGTCGTTGGCTTCCCCCGCCGCCAGGAATGATCCCGATGTTGATCTCGGTCTGGCCGAGTGTGGCCCGATCGGAGGCGATGCGGATGTCGCAGGCCATCGCCAGCTCGAGGCCGCCACCGAAGCAGTAGCCGTTGATCATCGCGAGGATCGGCTTCGCGGTTCGCTCGATCGCGTCGTACAGGGTCCCGTGCTCATACATTCGCCACTGATCCATCGCCGTGCGACCCTGGAACTCGTGGATGTCGGCTCCCGCGGTGAAGGCCTTGTCCCCGGAGCCCGTGAGGACGATCGTCCGCGTGTGCTCGTCCGTGTCGAGTTCGTGAAGCGCGCGGACGACCTCCGCCTTCAACATCATCGACATCGCGTTGAGCTTGTCTGGGCGATTCAAGGCGACGACCGCGGTCGGTCCGCGATGGGTCACGAGGATCGAATCGTAGTGCATGGAATCGGCGGCGCAACGCCACCGGGCGACTTGAGGCCTCGCTCGAAGTGTTAACCTTGTTTAAGGTTGTCTTGTCGCGGGGAGATGATAGCCGTGCCGGCGGTCAAATCCGACGATCCAGGATGTGGACGGTCGTCTCGAATCCCATTTTCTTCCAGAAGCCCAGGCCCATCTCGTTCCGCGCGTGCGTGTACAGATCGACCTTTTCGACCCGACGCGACCGGAACCATCCGAGGGCCTCTCTCACGAGCGATTCTCCGACTCCCCGATTCCGGCGAGCCGGATCGACAAACAAGTCGTAGATGTGTCCGTACGATCGGTGCTCGAAGACCCTCGGCCGTGCGAGGATCGCCCCCAAGAGGAAACCGACCGCCGCTTGGTCGAGTTCGGCGACGAGGCAGAGGCGGTCCCGATGCCCGATGTGGCCGCGTGTGAAGCGCCGCCAGTCTCCCTTCCATCCGGGCGCGAGGCGATACTCCGGTCCACCCAGATCGGCGTGGTAGTTCTCGAGCTTCTCCCACATCTCCGCAAGCGCATCGAGATCCGCGACCCGGGCGATCCGGATGCGTGGCTCCTCAGACCCGATAGGTTCCACCCACCCTTCCGGCCCACCGTCACCGGCCGCGATCCCGAACGTCACTTCCCTTGGAAGGCTGGCTTTCGCTTCTCGAGGAACGCGCGGAAGCCCTCCTTCGCATCGGCCATCGCGAAGAGGCGATTCTGCAACTCGCGTTCGAGGGCGAAGCCTTCATACATCGGCATCTCGAGGCCTTCCGTGACCGACCGCTTGATGAAGCCGACCGCGCGGGCGGCGTGCTGCGGATACGCCAAGCCTTTCGCAAAGGCCATCGTCTCCTCCCAGAACTTCGCGCGAGGGAAGACGCGGTTGAACAGGCCCCACTCGAGGGCCTCCTTCGGAGTGATCATGCGGCCTGTCGCCATCAGGTCGATTGCGCGGCTCTTCCCGACGAGCCGCGGCAGCCGCTGCGTCCCGCCGGTCCCGGGGAGTACGCCCAACGTGACCTCCGGCAAACCGACTCGCCACGCCCCGTCGGAGGCGACGCGGAGGTCCGTCGCCATGGCAATCTCGAGGCCGCCTCCCACACAGTGTCCGTCAATCGCCGCGATGAAGAGCTTCGGGGTGCTCTCCATCTTGTTCAGAATCTCCTGGCAGTTCAGGCAGAACATGGCCTTGTAGTCCGGCGTCGACGACGCGAGCAGGTTGATGTCCGCGCCCGCGGACCAGACTCCGTCGAGCTTCGAGGCGATGACGCACACGTCAACGTCGTCATCGAATCGCACGTCATCGATCATCGTGTTCAGGTCGCGCATCAAGTCCGCGTCGTAGGTGTTCGCCTTCGGCTTGTTCAGCCATGCGATCGCGACCCGGTCTTTCTTCTCCAACGAAATGTACGTGAGGTCCATCGTTCTGCCTCAGTCCAATTGATGGACCATCGGTTATAAAATGCTAGGGCTTCGCGGGCGGCAGTGTCTAGTCGGCGCGGCTTGGCTCCGGCGTCCCCCACTTGTCGTTGAAGAGGAAGTCCGACTTGACGAATTCCCAATGCCGGCTCGTCATGTACCGCGTCGGGAGCACGGAGCGTAGGTAGTCGACGTAGGCGTCACGCTCGATTGGCTTGCCCCGATCCGTCAGGATGTTTCCGTGGACGTCGTACGGGAGGTAGACGTATCCCACCCCGGCGGCGTCCGATCCGGGATTGCGATAGTCGCCGAACTCCGCGAGCCCGCGGATTCGGAAGAACCGTCGATCCGGCAGGGAGAGGAGATCGTCCTTCGTGAGTCCGTGCACGGTCTCCCCCTTCTGGGTGATCCTTCGCAAGGCCGCGTCCGCTTCTTCCCGGGAGCAGCGCGCCTTCGCTTGGATGATGGCGAGGTTCGCGTCCTTCACTTTTCCGAGGACCTCTTCGATGTAGATGACCTGCGCCTCCCGGTTCTTCAGCGTCTTGAACACGCCCTTGACGAGGTCACCCCCGAGCTCCGACCCGAACATCTCGAGGCCGCGCGGATACCACATGTTCAACGTCTTCTGGAGGTCCTCGATCCCGAAGTTCCCGCCGTTCAAGGTGCCCGCGACGGCGATCGCCTTCATGAGCGTCTCCCCGGCGGCGAGGTGGTACGACTCTTCAAGGAACCGCATCCACGGCATCGAAAGGGCCATCGGCCCGTAGAGGAAGTGGTGCTGCATCTCGAGCTGGAACTTCCCCACGCGGTCGATGAACGACATGAACGTCGCGGAGTCCATCAGGCTCTTGAACTCGATGTTGAACGCATCGAGGACGTGCTCGCCCGGCTTCATCGCGAAGAGCTCCTCCATCGTCTCCGTCGCCCAGTGTCGTCCCCACCGGGCCTTGTCGAACGTCGCGTCGAGCGTCAGGACGCCCGCCATCTGCATGTGATGCCGCAGCTCTTCGACACAGACGCGTTTCTTCGAGAACGAGATCGATTCGAGGCGGTCGCCGTCCGGGTCCGTGCGATGGATCCCCTCGACGATCTCCTTGTCGAGCCCGGTCAACGAACCGCCGTCGAGTTGCTCGTACACCATCCGGTGCTGCTGGATCGAGCCGAGTTCGGTCGACGCCTGCGCGCGGATAATCTTGAGGGCCGTCATGAACTGCGCGTCGGGCATCTTGTCCGCGGTCCAGAGGCGGTTCGTCAGGTTGCCCGTCGCAGCCGTCGCGCCGACGACCTTTTGCGCGAAGCCCGCGAAGCCATCCGGCTTCGCCATGATGACACTCAGGCGGGGCATCGGCGTCTCCGGATAATGCCGGGACCAGTTCGGCGCGTCGAAGACCTCGGGCATCTCCGGGAAGTAGCGCTCTTGCCAGAGCTTCCCTTCGTCCGCCCACTTCTTCGGGAGCGCCTCGATTCGGAACTGGTCGAGGAAGGGCATGGTGTCCGCTTCGATGCACGTAGTGAGGGATGAACCTTTCTCGGACGCGCAGCCCAGACGTCTTCAGCGGCGCTGGAGGACGGCCACGTAAGTCGCCGCGTCGTCTCGCGGTTCGTAGATGACCCGGACCAACTCCCAGCCTGTTGAGTGCGCGAGCTCCGCTAGGTCATCCGGCGAAAGCAGCAAGAGGTCAAACCAGTCCCCCACCCGGCCTTTGTAACGGCCCCGCAGCGAGAGCAATCCCGGCGGTCGTCCTCGTGCGATGTTCCGCTTCACATACCTCAAGTGGTAGGGGATCCAGGTCCCCGGGATCCGCGTGCTCCCGATGATCCGGCCGCGTGCCTTCGTGATCTCCCGAGCGTCGCGGAGGAATCGCCGCATCCGGGGAAGGTCTCCCGCGAGTCCGAGGTTGTTGCCCATCAGGATCAGCGTGTCGAACGTCCCGAGGCCCCGTGGTAGGCGCTGGACACTGGCCTGATAGACCTCTTGTACGCCGCGCACCCGGGCCAGGGCGACCTGCGTCGGTGAAGCATCGATCCCCACCACCCGGTGTCCTTTCCGCTGGAGGTAGACAGCGTGACGACCCGGGCCACAACCGACGTCGAGGACGCGACCGCGGACTTCCTTCATCGCCGCGCGTTCGACCTTCGACCACTTTGCGGGAGGGGTGAAGTACGCCTCGACGAGCGAGCGGCTGCGGTACCCATCATCTCGCTCGAACTCGAAGACGACTTTCTTGCCGAGCCAATGGTCAAGCATCGCTTGCGCGTAGAGATCGAACGAGGAGACCGTTTGGCGTTTCCGCGGCGCACGGCGGGAAGGCATAACTCAAGCGGCATGTGCCGCGGTCGTCTTGAGATTTGCCTCTCGACGAGGTAGCTACAAGATAATCGCGTTGAAGCAAAGCTTATCCTTTGAGGACGCGTAGGCGGATGGGGGTCCGGAGATGGCTCGCGTCCGGAGAGAATCGAAGTTCGAAGTGTTCGGTCAGGAGATGCTCGAGAAGGTCGTGGCGAAGAGCGGGAGCTCCGGCCGCGTCTACC
>Ga0209157_1000128_pt1 | contig 65815 bp, 53 predicted proteins | sample GraSoiAngelo_135_FD_185892 | JGI IMG/M metagenome (GOLD analysis project Ga0209157, IMG submission 185892) | Grasslands soil microbial communities from the Angelo Coastal Reserve, California, USA - 14_0929_05_40cm (SPAdes) (version 2) | ecosystem: Environmental > Terrestrial > Soil > Grasslands ... | reverse complement strand
CACGTCGACACGATGCCGCAGACGCCCCAGCTCGGCGTCACGCCGGATCTGATGGACCATCAGCGTCTCGAAGGCGTCCTCGAAGACCTCGCGCAGTCGTCGCGAGGGCCGCGGCCGGTCGGCCGGCGCGTAGCTGAGCGTGACGATCGCGCGCTGCACGGGGACGCCGGTGGCGAGCGCTTCCAGGATCGGCGCGCGAGCGACGAGGCCACCGTCGACCAGCGGCGCACCGTCCACCTCGACCGGTGGAAACAGTCCCGGCACGGCCACCGTGGCCAGCAGGGCGTCTTGGGTAATCGTCTGATTGTCGAACAGCCGGGCTTCGCGGCGGGCGAGGTCGGTCGTCACGACGACGAGGCGCAGCGGTGAGGCCCGGACGCGCTCGAGATCGATCGCCTCGGCGAGCAGCTCGCGCAGCGGCGCCGGATCGAGGAGCGACGTCGTGTGGCTGAGCGTGAGCGCGGTCAGCCAGCCCGGCAGCAACCCGGCAAAGAACACGGACGGGCGCAGCGAGTACACCCGCTCACGGGTGAGCGAGCGCCAGAGCGCTTCCAGGCGATCGATCCGGCCGTCGGCCACCATGACGGCGTTGAGCGCACCGGACGACGACCCGGCCACCGCGCGAACCGGCACGCCCCGCTCGATCAGCGAGGCGGCGACGCCCGCCTCCCACGCGCCCTTGGCGCCGCCGCCGGAGAACACGAGCGCAGCCGGAGCATCGGCCGGAACGTCGCTGGCGGTGCAGGCGGCCGACACGGTCGTGGCCGCTCCCCCTACGGCGAGCAGGAGCAGCCACAGGGCGAGGTTGATCACGGCGGTCCCACTATGTAGCATTCCCCATCGCGGCGAGCCAGGAGGTGCGGCATGGATCGCACACAGAGAGTGGGACGGCGGCACTTCCTCCGAAGCAGTGGGCGAGCGATCGCCGGACTGGCTGGATTGCTCGCAGGGCAGCCGCCGGCAGCGTGGGCGGCCCGAGAGCTGTCGCTCCTCACCGCGGTGAACTATGCCCCCACTTCGGACGTGAAGCTCGCCGAGCTGGGCAAGCGGTTCGCGAAGCTCGCCGGCGCGTCGGTCCGCATCGACCACATCCAGAGCGTTCAGATGTCGGCCAAGCTCTCCTCGCAGCTCATGTCGCGGTCCGGCCACGACATCATCAGCCTCGAGATGCACTATCCCTGGCTCTTCGCGCCCGGCCTCGTCGACGTCTCCGACATCTGCACCGATCTGGCCCGCAAGCACGGCGAGTGGTACTCGTTCGCCAGGGAGCACGCCTACATCCGGGGCCAGTGGCTCGCGGTCCCCTACCTCTTCATCTCGTTTCCAGGCAGCCATCGGATCGACCTGTTCGAGCAGGTCGGCGAGAAACCCCCGGACACGTGGGATGACCTGCTGCGGGCAGGGCAGAAGCTGAAGAAGCTCGGCCACCCGGTGGGCTTCGCCATCAGCCAGACGACCGACTCGGTCAGCACGCTGTACTCGATCCTCTGGTCGTACGGAGCCCGGGACGTCGCCGAGGACGGCAAGACCATCACGATCAACTCCAAGGCGACCGAGACCGTCGTCGACTACGTGCGGGCACTCTACAACGACGCGATGGATCCAGCCGTGCTCTCGTGGGACAACGCCTCCAACAACCAGTGGCTCAACTCCGGCAAAGGCTCCTGGATCCACAACCCGATCAGCCATTACGTGGTCGCCAAGGAAAAGCAGATGCCGGTGGCCAAGGTGACGGGGTTCCACTCGTCCCCGGCCGGACCGGGCGGGCGTCACACGGTCGGCGTGCCACGGAGCCTCGCCGCCTGGAAGTTCAGCAAGAACGTCGATCTCGCCAAGGAATTCTTGCGCTGGTTCTTCGAGCCCACGCAGTATCACGAGTGGATCATGTCGGGCGACAACTACAACCACCCGGTGTGGCGCGACATGGAGAACCACGCCGTGTGGAACATCGACCCGAAGTACGAGCCGCTCAAGACCATCGCCCAGTACTCTCATCTCTACGGCTGGCCGGCGCCGCCCGACGAGCGCATCCAGCTCGTGACGAACAGCTACATCATCCCGAACATGTTCGCGAAGGTCGTCACGAACGCCAGCAAGCCCAAGGAGGCGATCCTCTGGGCCGAGACCGAAATCAAGCGGACGCTGGACAAGGCCTGAGCGCGTGGCGATCCCGCGCTTCGGCCTGAACCGCTTCGACGCCCGCTCCGTGGACGCCTTCGCCGCGGACGTGCGGCGCTGCGAGATGCTCGGGTGGGACGCCGCCTGGCAGCCCGACTCCCAGCTCCGGCGTCGCGACACCTACGTGCTGCTGGCGTCCGCCGCGCGAGCGACCGAGCGCATCACGCTCGGCACGCTGCTGGCGAATCCGATGAACCGGCACCCCACCGTCACCGCGTCGTCGATCGCGACGATCGACGAGCTGGCCCCGGGCCGTGTCGTGCTCGGCTGGGGCATCGGCGACACCGCCGTCCGCCTGGCCGGGCTCCGCCCGGCGCGCATCAAGGAGCTCGAGGAGAGCACGCGGCTGATGCGGTCGCTCCTCGACGGTCAGGACGTGGAGGTCGGGGCGGCGCGGCCCGCGCGGCTACCGCATCATCGGCCCGTCCCGATCTGGATCGCCGCGGGCGGCCCGCGCACGCTGCGGATGGCCGGCGCCGTGGCCGACGGCGTCTTCATCCGCGTGGGCACTCATCGCACGAACATCGAACGGTCCATCGAGGCCATCCGCGCGGGCGCCGCCGAGGCCGGACGCGATCCGTCGAAGGTTCGGGTCGGCGCCGTGTTCCACACCGTGTTCGTCGACGATCCGGGGCGCGCGCTGGTCATGGGCAAGTCCATGGCCGCCGGCTACTACGAGTACTCGCCGATGCTGTTCGACGGTCCGGGCCTGGCCTGGACGGGGCCGGATCCGGAGCGGCTCAAGCACGATCACAAGGTCTGGCCCGACTTCCACCACGCGACGGACCTGGTGGCCAGTGGCCGGGTCGTCGATTTCCTGCCCAAGACCGCCGCCGATGCGTTCTGTCTGCGCGGTGGCCCGGTGGAGATCATCGCGCAGCTCCTCGACGTGCTCCGCTCGGCTCCGGTGATGTTCGATCACGTGGTCCTCCACCCGGTTCCCAACCCGACATTCCCGGACGATCCCGAGCGCGGTTACATGGCGCGCGTCGCGCGCGAGATCTTGCCCGCCGTGCGCTCGGCGCTCGGCGCCCCATCCACCTCTGAGAGACGGGACGTGACGCGATGAGCAAGGCACTCAACGGCATTCGTGTGCTGGATCTGACCCAGTTCGAGGCGGGGACGTCGTGCACGCAGATGCTCGCGTGGCTCGGCGCCGAGGTCATCAAGGTCGAGGAGCCTGGCCGAGGTGAGCCCGGACGGTACGGCCGGGCCGAGAAGCCGGGTGTCGACAGCAGCTACTTCATCCTGCTCAACTCGAACAAGAAGAGCGTGACGCTCAACCTGAAGCATCCGCAGGGCAAGGCCATGTTCTTCGAGATGGTCAAGCAGGCTGACGTGGTCGCCGAGAATCAGGCCCCGGGCGCGCTGGAGAAGAACGGCCTCGGCTACGACGCGCTCGCGAAGCTCAATCCGCGCCTGATCTACCTCTCGGTCAAGGGCTTCGGCACGTACGGCCCCTACGCCAACTACAAGGCGTTCGACATGATCGCGCAGGCCACCGGCGGCGCCATGTGCGTGACCGGCTTCCCGGGCTCGCCTCCACTCAAGCCCGGCCCGACCATCGGCGACTCCGGCACCGGCATGCACGCCGCGTTCGGTGTGATGGCCGCGCTGTGGCAACGGCAAGCGTCGGGCGTGGGCCAGCGCGTCGAGGTGTCGATGCAGGACGCCGTGGCGAATCTCTGTCGGATCGCGATGCGGCTGGCGTACGCCGGCGGCGAGTTCGAGCCGCGCCGGGGCAACGAGATCGCCAACACGTCGCCCTCGGGCATCTACCGGTGCAAGCCGGGCGGGCCCGACGACTACGCGTACATCTACGCCCAGCCCGTTCGCCCTCACATGTGGGACTCGTTGCTGCGCGTCATCGGCCGCGCGGACCTCGTCGGCAATCCGGAGTGGTCGGATCCGAAGTGGCGCGCCGCCCACAAGGACGAGGTCAACGCGCTCATCGAGCGCTGGACGACGACCCGGACCAAGCACGAGGTGATGAACGAGCTGGGCTCGGCCGGCGTGCCGACCGGCGCGTGCCTCACGCCCAATGAAGTGCTGTCCGACCCGCACTTGAAGGCCCGCGAGATGGTGCAGACGATCCAGCATCCCGGCTGGGGCGAGTTCACGCTGCCCGGCAATCCCGTGCAGCTCTCGAAGTCGAAGACCGAGATCCGGCCGGCGCCGCTCCTCGGCCAGCACAACGCCGAGGTTTACGACGAGTGGCTGAAGCTCGGCGCCGAGGAGCTGAAGAAGCTCAAGGCCGACGGCGTGATCTGATCGTCAGGGCGTCGTGCCGGGCAAATGCTCGTCGCGGGCGCCGGACGTGCGCTGCCTGAAGTCCTCGGGCACGGCGCGCCCGGCGTTCACGAACGCGCGGCGGATGGCTTCGACGTTGGGGCTGAAGATCGTCTTGCGGTTCTCGCGCGCCCACTCGTTCGAGCCGCGAGGAGCTTCGCCCGAGCCCTGGAAGCGCGGCATCACGTAGCGCGCGAACAGCTCGTAGCTCTTCAACGTCTGCTCGCGGTTCGCCCATTCGTGGGCGCGGAAGAGCACGCCGCCGAAGCCGCCATCGCTCAGCCGCCACAGGTGCTCGATGCCGCGCACCACGGTCTCCACCGAGCCGATGAGCGTCGTGCCCATCTTCACGCCCTCGGTCAACGGGTCGTCCGAGCGACCGGGCGGGCGGCCGAGTGTTTCCTCGAAATACGTGATGGTCTCATGCCGCTCGGCGCGCTTGACCTGACGCAGCGCTTCTTCATCGTCCTCGGCCACGTGGACGTTGACGACGAGCTTCCAGTTCTTCCGGTCCATCGTCTTGCCGTGCCGCGCGGCGGTCTCCTCGCCGATCTTCCACTGGTTGGCCAGGGCCTCGGGGCCGCCGGGTATCCCGGCGCCCAGTGACAGCACGCCGAGGCCGTGCCGGCCTGCGGCGATCACGCCGGACGGTGTCATCACGCTCGCCACGGCGATCGGAAAGTGGGGCTCGGTGTACGGCGTCAGGTGCAGTCGCGCCTGGCGCATCTCGAACCAGTCGGTCTTGAGCGTCACCGGCTCGGCGCCCTCGAGGAGCAGCATGATCGCGTCGAGCGCCTCGTCCATCCTCGGGCGCTGGGTCACCGGCTCGATCCCCATCATGTAGGCGTCGGACACGAGTGCGCCCGGGCCGCAGCCGAGCATGGCGCGGCCGCGTGTCATGTGGTCGAGCTGGACGAAGCGCTGGGCGACGAGGAAGGGATGGTGGTACGGCAGGCTCGTCACGCCCGAGCCGAGCATGATGTGCTTCGTGCGCTCGGCGGCGGCGGCGATGAAGATCTCGGGGGAGGCGATCAGCTCCCAGCCGGCCGAGTGGTGCTCGCCGATCCAGACTTCGTCGTAGCCGAGATAGTCGAGCCACTCGATCAGCTCCATGTCGCGGCCGAGCGCCAGCGTCGGGTTCTCGCCGAGGCGGTGGAACGGCGCGAGGAAGATTCCGAACTTCATCCCCTTGTGGGCCATGAAACCTCGTCTCCTAGTTGATCAGCCCGTAGAACTTGCCGGCGTTCTCGCAGGTGATCTTGGAGACGACGTCCGGGGGCAGGTGGCCGAATTGCTCGGCGATGTACTTGGACGATTGCGGCCAGACACCGTCGGGATGCGGGTAGTCGGAGCCCCACATCAGCGTCTCGACGCCAATGTCGTCGATGAGCTTGGTGCCGATCGGATCGAACTGGAACGTCGCCTTGCACTGACGGCGCCAGTATTCGCTCGGGCGCATCTTCAATCCGAGGTCGCGGAAGCGGTCTTCCCACTCGAAGTCCATCCGGTCGAGCGCGTAGGGGATCCAGCCGATGCCGCTCTCGCCGAACGAGATGCGGATGTTCGGGTAGCGCTCGAGGACGCCGGCGCCGATGACGGCGGCGAGGATGTTGACGAGGTTCATCTGGAAGCCGGCCACGCTGGTGAAGAATGCGGCACGCCGGGTCAGCCCGGTCTGGCGGTCCCGTACGCTCTGAGGCAGCGACGGGAACGTGTGGAAGTGGAGCGGGAGATTCACGTCGTTCACCGCGCGCCACAGCGGCTCCCACATCGGATGCCACATGGGCTCCATCTCCCACGAGCACGAGAGCTCGAGCCCGCGCAGCCCACGCTTGGCGACGCGGTACGCCTCGGCCACGGCAGCCTCGATGTCGCCGTAGGGCAGGCACGCGAGCCCGACCTGACGGTCGGGATGATGGCCGCAGAAGTCCACGAGCCAGTCGTTGTAGATCCTGAACATCTCCGGAGCCGCCTCGTGGTCGGCGAGCCGCGTGGCCGCGCCGAGGATGCCGAACATGACCTCGGCGTCCACGCCGTCACGCTCCATGTCGGCGATCCTGAGCTCGGGATCGGCCGGGCGCCGAATGCCCTTGCGGCCGTCGGCGAAGAGGCCGGTGGACGCCATGACGTCCACGCGCTGGTTCTGCCCGGGCACGTACTTCTGCCCGGACGAGCCGAGGCCACCGACGAGGCCGAGGCCGGCGCCCTTCTTCGTGGTCCAGTAGGGCCCGTCGGGGCCTTCGACCACGTACGGCATCCGGTCCTTCATCGCGGACGAGGCGTTCGCCGTGAACAGGTCGGCGGGCAGCCAGGGAAAATCGATGTGGCAATCGGCGGAGATCCGACGGTAGCGCATCGTCTCCTCCCCCGTCAGCGCCGCGGGGCGCGAAGGACGCGACCGGGAAGCGCGCCGGTGTGCTCGCCGTGGTCCATCACCATCTCGCCGCCCACGATCACGTGGTGTACGCCGTCGGCGCGCTGGACGCGACGCGGCGACCCGTTCGGGCCGTCGCGCGTGATCTCGTCCTCCTTCACGCCGATGCGGGCGAGGTCGAAAACCATGAGGTCGGCCACCATACCCTCGCGTACGAGGCCGCGGTCGGGCAGGCCCATGATGCTGGCCGGCTGGAAGGTGAAGCGCCGGATGGCGTCCTCGAGCGTCAGGAGCTGGCGCTCGCGCACCCACTCGCCCAGCACGTAGCTCGACTCGCCCGCGGTGCAGAAGTTGGTGTTGAGGTGGGCGCCGGCGTCCGTCTGCGAAGGAATCGCGTGGCCCGTCTTCACGTACTCGGCCAGCTCGACGTCCTCTTCCCGTGAGCGCGACTGCAGGAGGAACTCGGTCTCGAGCCTCTCCTCGACGGCGAGGTCCAGGATCATGTCCGCCACGTGCTTGCCGTGAGACTCGGCCAGCTCGGTCAGCGTCCGTCCCACGAGCGCGCGGTTCTTCTCGAGGGCGACCTTGCTGACGATGATCGACTGCCACTTGATGAAGCGCCCGGGCACGCCGGGCCGGCGGCGCTGGCGCTCCCGCGCCATCTCGCGCAGCTCGGTGCGCTTCTCGGGATTGGTCAGCAGCGCCATCTTCTCGTCGAAGGGCTTGGCCATCACGACGTCCCACACGTCGAGGTTGGCGAAGAACGTCGTCTTCTTCAGCGTGAACCGCGGATTGAAGGGAATGGCTCGGAGCAGGTTGTAGAGCTGGGCGCCGCCACGGGTGGCGTCTTCGACGAACGCGCGAGCGCTGGCGTCGAAGCCGAGGAAGAAGACGGGGCGGCCGCTCGCGCGGGCGACGTCGAGCAGGTGCTGGCGGTCGGCGTCGTCGGGCTGGCCGGCGCCGGGAGGAAGGATCTCGATGATCCCGCGATTGAACTCGCCGAGCGTGCGGCCGAGCGCCACGCGCTCGTCGTTGGCCGCGAGCCGCGTCGGGACCGGCTCGCCTTTCGGCCCGGCGTGAGTCGGCGAGACCGTCGTGCTCCAGCCCCAGGCCCCTTCTTCCAGGGCGACCCGCAGGAGGTCCTGCATCTGCGCGATCTCATCGGCGGTGGCCGGACGGTCCCAGGCGGCCTTGTCCATCACGGACAGGCGCAGGGGATTGTGGCCGACCAGCGGCATCATGTTGACGCCGAGTCCGATGTCGATCGCCTTCATGAACTGGTCGAAGCTCTCCCACGTCCAGGGCAGCACGGCGCTGAGCGACCGCACGGGCAGATCCTCGACGCAACAGAACGTGGCCAGCATCGCCTCACGGTGCTCGGGACGCAGCGGCGCCAGCGTCAGGCCGCAGTTGCCGGTCAGGACCGTGGTCACGCCGTGCCACACGGAGGACGTGCAGAGCCGGTCCCAGAACGGCTGAACGTCGTAGTGGGTGTGGAGGTCGATGATGCCGGGAGCGACGAACAATCCCTCGGCATCGATCGTCCGGGTGGCCGCGCCGCGAACGCGGCCGATCTCCGCGATCGTTCCGTCCTGGATCGCGACATCGGCCTGGTAGCGCGAGAACCCGGTGCCGTCCACGATCATCCCGTTCCTGATCAGCAGGTCATAGGCCATACCATCCTCCGCCGCTCGTGCTTGGCCAGCGTCAGAATGATAACGTTGCGCGCGAGGGGAGTCCAACATGGCGTCTCACCAGGAACTCTTCAATCCGCTCCTGCCCGAGTTCCACGCCGACCCCTATCCCTTCTATCACCGCCTCCGTTCCGTCGCGCCCGTGTACCAGGCTCCGACCGGACTCTGGGTGCTCACCCGGTATGACGACGTCGTCATGGTCCTCCGCGACGGGCGCTTCGGGCGCGACGGGTTCGAGCAGCTGCTCGCCGCGGTCTACGGTGGCGACACGGAGGCAGGCCGCCTCCCCCGATCGATGCTGTTCCGCGACCCGCCCGATCACACACGCCTCCGCGCCCTCGTGAGCAAGGCGTTCACGCCGAAGGTCATCGAGAACATGCGGAGCCACATCCAGGACATCGTCAATCGCCTGCTCGACCGCGTGCAGGGTGCAGAACGGATGGACGTGATCGCGGATCTCGCCTATCCCCTGCCCGTCACGGTGATCTGCGAGATGCTCGGTGTACCGACCCAGGATCAGGGCGCCATCCGTCAGTGGTCGGCCGACGTCGCCCAGAGCCTGGACGCCATCGGCCTGCCCACCGACGCCGAGATCGTGACACGTGGAAGAGCCGCGCGGCGCGAGCTCGGTGAGTATTTCCGAAGGCTGCTGCCCGAGCGCCGGCGGCAGCCGCGCGAAGATCTCTTGAGCTTGCTGATCGCGGCGGAGGAGCAGGGCGACAAGCTGACGGAAGGTGAGCTGCTGGCCACCTGCGTGCTGCTCTTCATCGCGGGCCACGAGACGACGGTGAATTTGATCGGCAACGGGCTGCTGGCCTTGCTCCGCAACCCGGCTGAGCTCGCGCGCCTCCGTACGGACTCGACGTTGCTTCAGAGCGCGGTCGAGGAGCTGCTGCGCTACGACAGCCCGGTGCAACGGACGGCGCGCATCACGAACACCGACGTCGTGATCGACGGCCAGACGATCGCGAAGGGCTCGACGGTCGTCGCCGCCATCGGCGCAGCCAATCGCGACCCGGCCCACTTCACCGATCCGGACCGCCTGGACATCGGCCGTCGCGACAACCGCCACGTCGCGTTCGGCTTCGGCATCCACTTCTGCCTCGGCGCTCCGCTGGCGCGCGTGGAAGGACAGATCGCACTGGGGACGCTCCTGCGCCGGATGCCAAACCTGGCGCTCGCCGGGACCCCGACGTGGCGCGCGTCGTCCACGCTGCGCGGGCTCGAGACTCTCCCGGTCACCTTCTAGCGCGCCCAGAGCTACGCTAGGACGTCGGCGATGGAGATGGGACCGCCGCGACGGCAAGCGGCGTGACTGACCCGCCGGGCTGGAGGGTCTGGACCGAGCCGTACGCCCATCCGCGTCGCGGCGGCTCGAGTGGGATCGGGTCGTGATGGACCTCTAAGACCCGCTCGACGAGATTGACGATCCAGTAGTCCGGGATACCCGCGCGAGCGTAGATAGACGCCTTTCGCCTCCGGTCGAACGCGAGACTGGTTTGCGAGACCTCGACAACCAGCACCGCTTCCGTGGGGGCCGCGCGGCGATAGTCGCGTGGAGATCCGTAGACGACCGAGACGTCCGGTTCGGGCCGCGATCGAAGGCCCAGAGCCAGCGGCGCGTGGGCGCGAACGAGCCAGCCCGTTCCGAACGCTGCTCTCAGCGCTGCGACGACGAGGTCGACGGCGGCAGCGTGAGGATCACCCTGGGGTTCCTTCACCACGAGCAGGCCATCGAGAAGTTCCAGCCGCTCGTCTTCGCGGAAGAGGCCCCGGTCGATCAAGCGCTCGTACTCGGAGCGCGTCCACCGCCGCGTGCGTACTCGCGTCGTGCTCATCGTCAACGAACAGGCTAGCCAGGCAGCGACATCACGTCAACGACGGAAGTCGGATACGCCCCGGGGCGGTAAAGCAGTTCTCCCGTCTCACGGCCGCTTGACCCGCACGTCCTCCAACGGCCCCGAGTACGCGAAGCTCCTGATCAAGTTGATGCCCGGCTCCTCGACGCGCGGCCCGACGCCCCAGATGAACGCCAGCTCGTAGATCGGGATGTGCGTCACGCGCTCGTGCAGGAGGCCCTGGATCTGATGGAGCAAGGCCTCGCGCTTCTTCGTGTCGGTCTCGCGCGCCTGGCGCTGGAAGAGATCCTCGACGTCGGGCATGACGCCGGCCGTGTAGATGCCGTTCTTGCTGACGTACGCCTCGAGCCGCGTGGCCGCGTTGCCGCCGGCGCCGGTGATGCCGACGATCAGGTTCTTGAGCTTCTTCTCGCGCCACGCCGTCGTCATGGCCGCGCGCTCCATCGTCCGGATCTTCGTCTTGATGCCGATGGTCTGGAGATACGCGGCCAGCGCTTCGCCCATCGAGAAGTACGGAGGCCACGGATAGAACTCCCCCGCGTCGAAGCCGTTGGGATAGCCGGCCTCGGCCATCAGCTTCCTGGCCTTCGCGGGGTCGTAGGGGTCCGGCTCGAACACACGCGAGAACTCGTAGGCGCGCGGGATGATGCCGCCGGTGGGCTTGGAGAAGCCGAGCGTCTCGGCCTGGTTGAGCGCCTGGCGGTCGATGGCGAGGCTCGCGGCCTGACGAACGCGCCGGTCGTGCCAGGGCGATTTCGGATCCCACTGATCGGGGAGATCGATCCAGAAGACGGCCGGTGACTGGTTCGGCGCCACGAGCTTGAATCCCGGCGTGCGCTGGATGTCCTCGGCCACCGGCCCGGTCAGGAGATACGCGATGTCGACCTCGCCCTTCTTCAGCGCGGCGGCGCGCGTCGTCTCCTCGGGCAGGCTGCGATAGATGAGGCGCTTGATGTTGGGCACCTTGCGCCAGTAGTGCTCGTTCGCCTCCATCACCAGCTCGACGCCCGGCGTGAAGCTCACGAACTTGTACGGCCCCGCGCCGATCGGCGCCTTCTTGAAGCCGTCGTCGCCCACCTTCTCGACGTAGGCCTTGGGCACGATCCAGCCGGCGCCGGTCGCTGACGTTCCGTAGAAGGTCATGAAGTCGGGCCACGGTTCCCTGAGATGGAAGCGCACGCGCCCGGGATCCACGATCTGGACTTCACGTACGCGCTCCTTGAGGAGCTTCGCCCCCGCGCCCCGGTAGCGCTCGAACGAGAATTTCACGTCCTCGGCCGTCACCGGATCGCCGTTGTGGAACTTGACGCCCTTGCGGATGACGAACTCGTAGGTGAGCCCGTCCTTCGATTGCGTGAACGACTCCGCGAGGCTCGGCGTGTTCGGTCCCGCTGGCATCGGCTTCACCAGAGCGTCGTGGAGCGCGTACAGCACCATGAACGGCGTGATGATCCCCTCGGTCTCGGCCGGATCGAGCCAGCGCGAGGCGAGCGTGATGTGAACGCCCCACGTCATCGAGCCTTCGGGAGCGGCCATCGCGGGAACGCAGCTGGCCAGGAGTAGAAGGATCGTCACGAATAGCTTCACGGTGTGGGCCCTCCGTTCAAGGAAGTCTCACTATAGCAGCGGGATGAGCGGGCCGGCGATCCGGTCAGCAAGGGACAACCGAGCTTACAGGAGGGCAAGCATGTATCAGGTTTCACGCGCGCTCGGGCGCGCAAGCGGCGCACTCGTCGTTTCGGTCGGGCTGACATTGGCGCCGCCAGCAGTGGTTCCGAGTCAGGCAGCATCATCTGCAGGTTGCGAGGGCGGTGGGTTCGTCATCAGCGGACTGAACGACAGGAGCACGATCGGCATCGACGGCCGATTCACGATCACCGCCGACAATCTCGGCCCCAGTGTCCTGGTGGACGGCAAGTACGTCGAGTTCACCGTGGTCTCGGAGACCTTCGGCGTCGAGGATTGGACGCTCACGGGAGAGCCGAACCCACTCGACATCACCGGCAACGTGGTCTTCGACAGCAAGACTCCCGATCACCGCGGCCTCGTGCTGACCGGTGACGTCACGGTCGAGCGCAAGGGCACTGACATCATCCTCGTCCGTCAGGGCCCCGGCCTGACGATGACGATTCAGGCGAAGGACTGCGCCAACGGCGGAATCTTCCAGATGGAGGTGGAGCGGAACGACGCGACGGCCACGAGATTCACCCACGTGCTCGGCAACGGCGTCTTCTACTTCGACAACCCGAGCTTCCGCGCCCGCGAGGGCGACGTCGTACCCTTCAAGGACACCACCGTCACCGTCGCCGCCAGGATCAACTTCGCCAAAGATTCGTCGGGCGCGTTCGTGGGCAGGGACAGCCCACAGGTCGCCACTCGAGTTCAGGAGCCAGGGTGTGTGAATCACATCGCCATGCGGACGGGTGGCACCGCAACGGTGCGCCACTGCGGCGCCGTCTCGCGGTGGGACGTAGCGAGCGGTGGCCGCATGGGCCAGGTGATGGGCGAGGATGCGGTCGAGGTCGCGCCTCCCGCCAGCACCTGCACACAGCATTGCCAGGCGCGGGACCGGGTGAGAGGCGAGGCAATCGTGCTGGGGTTCCCGTTCCCCGTGCCGCTCGAGAGCCGGCTCCAGCCGCCGTTCCCGGCTCAATAACCGCGGTCGTCATCGTCTCTTCGGGTTTCGTGAGACCGCTCTGAGTACGACTGACGTCAGGGGCGCGAGCTCAAAGTTCTGCGGTTCGGTAACGGGACGGCGCGGCTGCGTGTCGCGCCGCTTCGTTACCCAGCCGCCGGAGTCGAGCTCCCGTCCGGTCGTCCTGGACTATTTCGTGGTGTCTCAGACGTGCGATAACGATCCTGATCAACCTTGTCATTCCATCGGACCAAGGTCCAATAGAGCGCCCGGCCACGCGCGCCTATTATTCCCCCATCGACGTCGTCGCGGGCGCGGACCGCGGCACAGCGACGAAGCCATGATACGATCCGCCTCCGCGGTCGAGATCCGGAGCGAACCGGCGGATGCACGACAGAAGCGGTGAGGAGCAATGTCGGACGTGGTCCAGGAGGAGCTGATGGTCCGAGCGCACGACGATGTCGGAGCCAGCGCGTTCTTCACGTGGAGGATGGTGGTCTTGTGGGTGTCGGTGGTGGCCGTGCTCGGGTTCATCGTCCCGCGCAGTGCCATCGCCGGGCCGCTCACCGACCAGGTCCGCGATTCCATCGACACTGTCCTGAAGGTGGTCTCCGACTCCGAGCTGAAGAAGGACGCCCGAACCGCCGAGCGACGGCGAATGATCCGGCAGGTGGCCGGCGAGCTCTTCGATTTCACCGAGATCTCGGCACGCAGCCTCGGACCGCACTGGCGAGCCCGGACCACGGCCGAACGCGAGGAGTTCATTGCCCTGTACGGCGATCTCCTCGAGTACTCGTACATCTCGAAGATCGAGATGTACTCCGGCGAGACGATCCGCTACCTCGGCGAGGCCGTCGACGGCGAGCAGGCGGTCGTCAGGACGCGGATCGTGACCAAGCAGGGGACCGAGATCCCGGTGGACTACCGCATGATGAAGAGCGGTTCCCGCTGGCTCGTCTATGACGTCAACATCGAGGGCGTCAGCCTGATCTCCAATTACCGCTCGCAATTCAACACGGTGATCCAGCGCTCGGGCTACCGGGATCTCGTCGCCAAGCTGAAGGCAAAGCAGGTCGAGCGCCCAACAGCCCAGCGCGCGACGCCGTAAGCTACCGGCCGACCTTCTGCAGGTATTCCGGGCCCACCAGGATCTCGCGCGGCTTGGCGCCCTGGCCGGGCCCGCCATGTTGATCAATTCGGTCCTGCTCCATCATGTCGATGAAGCGCGCGGCTTGCCTCTCCTTGGAAGCTTCAGATCGACGTGGGCCGAACTTCCGGCTCCTTTGCGCGCGACCGGCAAACAACCTGGAAGAGCACGGCACTCAACGCCCACAGTCCAACCCACGCGCCGGCGAACGGAACAAGACCCGAGAGATATCGATCGCGAATGAGCACGCTTGCCGAATTCCCCACGATATGGAATGCGACGGTCGGGAACAGGGACTGACGGCGCCGGTAGACTTCAGCGTAAACGATTCCCACTATCACCAGAAACAGGGTCTTGAAGGCGCTACCGTAGGACAACCGCATTGAGTGGCCGGCCGCCCAGAGGGCCGCGCTTGCCACGGCGGCGCCCGCCGGGCCAAACTTCCGAAACAGGAGTCCATAAGCAAAGCCGCGAAAGACCATCTCCTCGGCGATCGGGCCGAGAACCGCCGCGATGACATACCACGCGAGAAAATCACCCAGCTGGCCGTGAGACGTCGTAGGCAGAGGCACCGACGCAGCATTGTGGATGCCTGAGGAATGTCGTCGCGCCCAGAGCGCGAGCACTGCGAACGCCGAGCCGAGGCCGAGCGCGATCCGCAGTGCCCAGAGCGCATTGTAGGGCGCCGTGCTTGGCTCGAAACCTAAGGCCCGCCACGGCCGACGATGCCTCCATCGAACAGGGGCCCAGACGCTCACCATGATGAGAAGCACGATCGATGCGTCGATGATTGCCCACAGCGGCCCACCCGGCGTGAACGACCCGGCAGGAATAGGGACGAAGTTGATCACGGTGATGACGCCAAACACGATGATGAGATCGCGATAGCGCCATCGCTGACTCGCGAGAAACGACGACTCCGGCTGGTGCCGGGATGGAACAAATCCCATCAGGAGGACGGCGACAAACGGCACGACGTCCGTCAGGGTTTCGGCGCTGGGCCTCACGGGCCACATCAACTTCGAGACGGCTCGCGGACTACCGTCCCACCTTCTGCAGGTACTCCGGCCCCACGAGGATCTCGCGCGGCTTGGCGCCCTGGCCGGGGCCAATGATGCGGTCTTGCTCCATCATGTCGATGAAGCGCGCGGCCTTCGGATAGCCGAGGCCCATGCGGCGCTGGAGGAACGAGATGGACCCCGCGCGCTGGCCGATCACGAGCCGCACACAGTCCCAGTAGAGATCGTCGCGCTCGGCGCCGTCACCGCCCGCTCCGCCCGCGTTGTCGTCGGTCGGCAGCTGGACTTCCTCGTACACGGCGCGGCCCTGCTTGCGCAGGAACTCGCAGATGGCCTTGACCTCCTCGTCGGAGACCCAGGCGCCGTGCACGCGCGTCAGCTTGTTGGCCCCCGGCGGCACGAAGATCATGTCGCCGCGGCCGAGGAGCTGCTCGGCGCCGTTGGCGTCGAGCACGGTGCGCGAGTCCACCTTCGAGGCCATCTGGAACGCGATGCGCGTCGGGAAGTTGGCCTTGATGAGGCCGGTGACGACGTCGACCGATGGACGCTGCGTGGCGACGATCAGGTGGATGCCGACCGCGCGGGCGATCTGGGCGAGCCGGACCAGCGCCGTCTGGACGTCACCGGCCGAGACCAGCATGAGGTCAGCCAGCTCGTCGATGACGACCAGCCAGTAGGGCAGCCGCTCGCTGGCCTCGACGGCCTTGTTGAAGCCCTCGATGTTGCGCACCTGCTTGTTCTGCAGCAGCTTGTAGCGCTCTTCCATCTTGCCGACGATCCAGCGCAGGCGGGCCGCCGCTTCCTTGGCGTCGGTGACGACGGGCGCCAGCAGATGGGGAATCCCCTCGTAGATGGACAGCTCGAGGCGCTTGGGATCGATCAGCAGGAACCGCACCTCGGCCGGCGTCATCCGGTAGAGGATCGAGCAGATCATCACGTTGAGGCCGACCGACTTGCCGGTGCCGGTGGCGCCGGCGACGAGCAGGTGCGGCATCGCCGTCAGATCCGACACGACGGGCCCACCGGTGACGTCCTTGCCGAGGGCCAGCGGCAGCTTCTTCTTCGGGTCGACGAAGTCGGCCGAGGCGAAGATCTCCCGCAGGTACACCATGCCCGCCTCGGCGTTCGGCACCTCGATGGCCACGGTGCCCCGACCGGGGATCGGCCCGACGATGCGCACGGCCGCGGCCTTCAGTCCGAGCGCGAGATCGTCGGCGAGATTGACGACCCGGCTGATCTTCACACCGGCGGCCGGCTCGAACTCGTACGACGTGATGATCGGGCCCGGGCTCACCTGCACGATCCGGCCCTCGACCTCGAAGTCGAGGAGCTTCTTGCGCAGGGTCTCGGCGTTGTCCTGCAGCTCCGCGTTGGTGAACGTGTGGTCGGGGCCGTCCGGCGCGTGAAGCAGCCCGGTGGCCGGCAGCTGGAACGACTCGGCGCCGCCCTTGCCGAAGTCGAACGTCTCCTGCCACGCGAGGCTCGCCGTCGCCCGCTTGCGAGGCTCGACGACGACGGGCGGCGGTGGCGTCTCCACGACGTCGTCGGCGACGTCGCTCGTCATCGCGGCCGGAATCTCGGTGAGCGGTTCGCCGGCGGCGGCGGTCGCCCGGCCGGCGTGGGCTGGCTTCGACCTGCGCCAGCGCTTGAGGCGCACGTTCACCATGCGCGAGACGGCGCTGTACGACACCTGCGTGATGAAGAGGACGCCGATCGGCACGCCGGCGACCAGCACGAGCCAGGTACCGAATTCTCCGAGCGAGGCCTGGAGCCCGGCCGTCACGCCCCAGCCCACGGCGCCACCGGCGCCGGCGTGAGCGGCCTCCGGCCCGAAGTACGACGACGTCTCGGTCAAGAGACCGGTCGCGCTCAGCACGATGATGCCGAGGCCGACGAACGGCGCCCAGCCGTGCGCCGCCAGCGGTCGCATGAACGCGCTCAGCGCGATGATGACGAGCAGCAGCGGAAAGAGGAACCCGGCGTAGCCGAGCGCACGGAAGAACGCCCAGCCGAGCCAGACGCCGACGGGACCGACGGGGCCACGCTGAACGCCCGGCGCCAGCGCGGGATCGAACGTCGCCAGCGCGACCAGGCCGAAGCCGGCCGCCGCCAGCAGCAAGATGGCCTGCGCCTCGCGCAACCACCGGCGCGCCTCCTTCTTCTTGCGCGCGCGTCGGGGCCGGTCGGGCGTCGAGGCGATCGTCGCCATCACACCTCCAGGATGATCGGCAGCACGATGGGCTTGCGCTGGAAGCGCTGGTTGATGAACTGCCGCACGGTCGTGCGCACGAGGGCGCCGATGGCCTCGCGGTCCCCCGGGGTGGCGGGATCGCGGCCGGTCACCGCATCCATGACCGCCTGCTTGATCTCGTCGATGAGCGGCCGATTTTCCTGCATGTAGACGAACCCGCGGGAGGCGATCTCGGGTCCGCTGACGACGCGGCCCGTGCGATCGATCACCAGCGACACCGCGACCAGGCCGCTCTCGGCCAGGATCTGCCGGTCGCGCAGCACGACGCTGCCGATGTCGCCGATGCCCTTGCCGTCGACGAGGACGCGGTCGACGGGAAGGTGCCCGATCACGCGCGCCGCCGTCTTGGTCATTTCCACGACGGCGCCGTCCTCGACGAGGAAGACGCGATCGGACGCGAGGCCGACGCTCTCGGCCAGGCGGGCGTGACCGAGCAGGTGCCGGTACTCGCCGTGGACGGGCATGAAGTAGCGAGGCCGCGTCAGGTTCAGCATGAGCTTCAGGTCTTCCTGGCTGGCGTGGCCGGAGACGTGGACGAAGGCGTTGTCCTCGTACAGCACGTCGGCGCCGCGCCGCAGCAGCGCGTTGATGACGCGGCCGATCGTGCGCTCGTTGCCGGGGATCACGCGCGCCGAGATGATCACGAGGTCGCCGCGCTGCACCTGCATCGCCCGGTGCTCGCCCGTCGCCAGCAGCGAGAGCGCCGAGTTCGGCTCACCCTGGCTGCCGGTGGACAGGATCACCTGGCGCCCGGACGGCAGCGCGACGAGGTCGTCGAGCGGCATCACCAGGTCGGCCGGCACGCGCAGGTAGCCGAGCTCGCTGGCGACCCGCACGTTCTTCTCCATGCTCATGCCGAGGAGCGCGACCCGACGGCCGTGCTCGGCGGCCAGCGTGAGCACCTGCTGGATCCGATGGATGTGAGAGGCGAAGGTGGCCACGACGATCCGGCCGCTTGCGCGCTGGAAGCGCTCGCGAAGCGCGACGCCGACGTCGAGCTCCGAGCGCGTGTGACCAGGACGGCCGACGTTCGTCGAGTCGGAGCAGAGCAGGAGCACGCCGTGCTCTCCGAGCTCGGTGAAGCGTTTGTAGTCTGGGGTCTCACCGTCGAGCGGGGTCGGATCGAGCTTGAAGTCGCCGGTGTGGACGATCGTGCCGACTGGCGTGTCGATCGCGAGCCCGATGCCGTCGGCGATCGAGTGGGTCACCCGGATCGGCTCGATGCGAAACGGCCCCGCTTCGATGCGGTCGCGAGGCTTCATCGGCCGCAGATCGGCGGTCTCGAGCAGGTTGTGCTCCCGCAGCTTCTCGGCGACGAGCGCGAGCGTGAGCGGCGTCCCGTAGACGGGAATGCGCGTCGTGCGCAGCAGGTAGGGCAGCGCTCCGATGTGGTCTTCGTGGCCGTGGGTCAGCAGCACCGCGCGGAAGCCGTCGCGCTTGGCCACGGCGTACGAGAAATCCGGGATGACGTAGTCGATGCCCGGCATCTCGTCCGGGTCGGGGAACATGAGGCCACAATCGACGGCGACGACGTCGTCACCGAACTCGACGAGCATCATGTTCAAGCCGATCTCGCCGAGGCCTCCCAGGGGGATGAGCCTGACGGCGGGCTCGGATGTGGATGGCTCCACGAAGACTCCTTTCGCAGCGGGCTCATCGTAGCACCGGCGGCTATTCGGCCCGAAATTTCAGAGCGCCGACGACGCGCTCCAATGCGCCGATTTCGCTGAGGAAATCGTCGAGACGATCGTACCAGCCGGTCAGATCGCGCACCGAGTAGTGCGCGTTGGCGCCACTGGGATTCGGAATCACGAAGCAGCGGGTCGGGCCGAGACGGCCAGACTCGTGAGATTGGGCGCCGAGCGCGAAGGTCGAAGGCACGTCACGCAACACGCCACGCTGGAAGTGCTCCCAGGCGGTGCGGCCGTGGAAGCACGCGACGGCCGGTCGATAGCGCCGCAATCGCCGAAGACAGAGCGGCGCCCAACGCGCGACATCGCGGTCGGTCAGCGTGCTCGCGTTGGGGCTTGGCCGCTTGACGACGTCGGTGAACCCGATCCCGAAGTCGAGCAGCCGCCGGTCGAGCTCGGAGCCGAGCGACGCGACACCGAGCGCGTCCCGGATCGGCGCGGCCAACCGCGACGCCGAGAACGCCGGCCAGAAGCGATTGTTCGGGCTCGAGAAGTAATGGCCGCGCACGACCGAGCGCGTGCCGGGATTGATCCCGACGAAGACGAGACGCAGTCCGGGGGCCAGGTAATCGGGCAGCGTCGGGAATGCGTACTTTACCGGCCGCTCTCCGCGCTGCGACGCAGCTCTTTCTGAAGATTCTGCATGCTTTCCTGGCTCACGCGCAGGAAGCCGCGACGGGGACGATCGAGATCGAGGATGACGAACGTGACGGCGGCCACGATGACCGTGAGGAGCGTCGTCACGACGAAGTTGCGGCGCCCGAAGAGCCCGCAGCCGTATCCGACCAGCGCCATCGCCGCGATCGTGGCGAGAAAGAGCACGGCAAGAACGGTGGGCGGAACATGATCGTCCTGGACCACGAGGCGCCTGGCGTGCAAGTCGATGGTGTCGTTCAACGCCTGGACGAAGAGCGCCACGGGATTCGAGCTGGGGTATTTCTCGGCCAGAAGATCGGCGCGCGACCAGAGCTGCACCTGGAGGCTCTCGGTGTCCGCGATCGCTTTCGCCAGCGTCCGATCATCGGCGGCGCGGTAGAAGTCGAGCCTGACGTCGGCGTATCGCCGGAGCAGGTCGGCGATTTCTGTCTTGTGGGGCGCCGGGAGCAATCGCGCTCTCAGGTACGTCGACCCGATGGCGTTCGCCTCGTTCAGGACGAGCTGCTTGCGGACGTCGAAGCGAGACACCGCCATGGCGAACGTGAAGGCCATCAGCAGCGCGAGCACGCCGAGCGCGCCGGCCGTGATCGCGGTGACCTGGCCCTTGGCCCCCTCGGGGTGAACCCACTGATCTCGCCGGCCCGCCGTATACCCGATCTCCGTGGCCAGCGCCGTGAGGAGCAGCAGACCGATGACGAACAGCCAGGCGTAGCTGCCATAAAAGAAATGGGGCAACGGTCGCCTCGCACGATGCGCAGATTACAGGATTCGCGAGCGACCTGTGGAGCGGCTCAGGCGGACAGTCGTGCCGCGGGCGACGACACTAGAACGGCGCTTCGGTCTCCAGGCGCTCGACCAGCGCGCGGGACTCGCGCAGGAAGGCGGGCTTCTCGGCAGCGCTGATGGGCTCGCCGGGGATGAACTTCTCGCTGAGCGGGTTCACGAACGTGCCGCCCTTGGCGATCCGGTAGTCGAGATGCGGCCCGGTGGCGAGGCCGGTGGCGCCGACGTAGCCGATCACCTGGCGTTGGCTCACGCGCACGCCCGCCCGGAGGCCGCGGGCGACCGACGAGAGATGGTTGTAAATCGTCTCGTAGCCCAAGCGATGGCGCAGGTGGACCTGGATCCCGTTGCCTTCGTTCCAACCCGCGCGCACGATCGTGCCGTCGGCCACGGCGCGCACGGGCGTGCCGACGGGCGCAGCGTAATCGATGGCCAGGTGCGGCCGCACGCCGCCCAGGATCGGATGCGGCCGCGCGTAGGTGAAGCCCGAGGTGACGCGACTGAACTCGAGCGGCGACTTCAGGAAGCTCTTGCGCAGCGAGCGCCCGGCCAGATCGTAGTAGGCCATCTTGTCGGTCTTCGTCGCCACGAACCCCACGCCGGTCAGCGTGCGTCCGCTGCTCGTGTACTGCACGGCCAGGATGCGGCCATAGGAGACGAAGGTGTCGCCGGCGTAGCGCTTCTCGACGAGGAGTCGGAAGCGGTCACCGCGGCGGGTGTCGGCCGTGAAGTCGAAGTCGGACTCGAAGATGTTGACGAACGCGAGCACGAGCTGTGGCGTCTCCCCGATCTCGTCCACTGCCTGGAAGAGCGACGTCTCGACCGTGCCGTGTACCGCCTGAACGCGAATCTCGGGTGTCGTCTCGAAGCGCTTCACCGTCCAGCCGCTCTCGCCGGCCACGGCCGCGTAGCCCAGAAACGGATCAGCCTGCCACGACACGCTCGTCGGATCCCCGGCCGGGCTCCAGACGATCTCGAGCTCGTGGCCAGGCTTGAGCCTGCGCAGCTCGGCGCCCGCCTTCCGCAGCGCCGCGGCGATCTCGGCCGCCGTGCGTGCTTCCAACCCGGCCGCGCCGAGCGCCTTGACCAGGGTGTCGCCGCGCTTGAGCGTGACGGTCTCCTTGCGCTCCTTCGGCGGCTCGGCGGGCGGTGCTGGCTGGGTCGCGGCGAGAGGCGTCTCGGTCACGGCCGGCGCCTGAACTGACCCCGGCGGTCGCCACCAGACCGATCCAGCAACGGCAACCATCAGGACGACGACGAGGGCGAGCACGATACGCGACGGCATCCAACGATTCATTCCTCTCAGGATAGCCGGGTTACCACCTGACCGAACTCATGAATTGTGAGGGTTTCGGCGCGACGGCCGGGGTCGATCCCCGCCGCCGCGAGGCCCCGCCGCACCGTGTCGGACGCCAGTCCAAGGCCCCCGGCCAACGCATTCCCCAGCGTCTTTCTCCGCTGGGCGAAGGCCGCCCGGACGACGGTGTGGAAGCGCCGCTCGTCAGGGACCTCGACGCGGGGAGCTGAAAGGACGCGGAGATGCACGACGGCGGACTCGACCTGGGGCGGTGGCCGGAAGGCGCCGGGCGGTACGCGGAGCGCCAGTCGGACGTCGCAATAGAGCTGGGTGAGCACGCTGAGGCTGCCGTACGTCTTGCCGCCGGGAGGCGCGGCCAGGCGCTCGGCCACCTCGCGCTGGAGCATGAGTGCCATCTCGCCGATGGCCCGGCGCGCGCTCACGAGCGACATCAAGATCGGCTTCGACACGCTATAGGGCAAATTACCCAGGACGATCACCCTGCCGCCGGGCGGGGCCACGAGCGTCCCGTAGTCCCACGTGCGGGCATCGGCGTCGATGACCTCGACGGACTCGAAGCGCCCACGCAGCTCAGCCGCGAGCCGGCGATCGACCTCGAGCGCGATGACGCGGCCGGCGCGCCGCGCGAGCTCGCCCGTCAGCGCGCCCTGCCCCGGACCGATCTCGAGCACGAGGTCGTGAGTCGTCGGCGCGACGAGATCGACGATGCCGCGAGCGATGGCGGCGTCGCGCAGGAAATGCTGGCCGAGAGCGCGGCGCCGGTCGTTCACGTTTCTCACGGTACTACACCACTACGCGCTGGCATCGGCGTTGCTAAACTCCTCATCGGGGAGGGTCTGCCATGTTCAAAAAGATCCTGGTCGGCACCGATTTCTCGGAGGCCTCGGATGAAGCGCGGCGGGTCGCCATCGAGCTGGCGCGGCGCCTCGGCGCCGAGCTCGAGATCGTCCACGTGGAGGAACCGCTCCCGGCGTACGCCTTCGCAGAAGGAGCGCTGCTAGACCTTCCGCGGTTACAAGAAGAAGTCCGGACCTGGGCCGAGCGCCAGCTCGAAGATCTCGCCAGGGGCGCGCGCGCATCGGGCGTGAGCACGACGACGGCCGTCCTCCTCGGCGTGCCGGCGAACACGATCGTCGAGGCCGCTCGCACCGAGCGCGCCGATCTGATCGTGCTGGGAACTCACGGACGGACCGGGCTCGAGCGCGTGCTCCTCGGCTCGGTCGCCGAGCGTGTCGTCCGCAACGCCCCGTGCGCGGTCCTGACGGTCAGGCAGACGCCAGACGCGACGCAGGGCGCGAAGCCGAAGGCCGCCGCCTGAGCCTCAGCGCGCCTGGCGCTGGGCGAGCTCGGACGTGAGCGCGGCGTGCACGTGCCGCACCTGGTCTTCGGTGGCAGCGCGGTCACCGGAGTTGTCGATCACGTGGTCGGCCAGACGCGCCTTCTCGGCGAGCGGCATCTGGCTGCGGATCCTGGCCAGCGCCTCCTCGCGCGTGCAACCGTCGCGGCCGATGAGCCGCCCGATCTGCGTCGTCTCGTCGGTGACGACGACCACCAGCCGATCCATGTTCTTGTAGTTGCCGCTCTCGATCATCACCGCGGCATCGAACATGACGACACCACGAAAGCCCGCCCTGGTCAGGTCGACCAGCGTTCCGTCGAACCGCTGCCGGATCCGGGGATGCGTCAGGGCCTCGAGCCGGCGCCGGCGATCGGCGCTGGCGAAGACGATCGCGCCGAGCGCCTTGCGGTCGAGGCGGCCGTCGGCCTGCAGCATCGCGGGGCCGAACTCCTCCACGATCTCGGCGAGCGCCGGCTGGCCCGGCTCCACGACTTCACGGGCCAGCACGTCGGCGTCGATGATGACCGCCCCCAGGCCACGGAACATCGTCGCGACCGTGCTCTTGCCGGTGGCGATCCCACCGGTCAGCCCGACGAGCAGGAAGGGACGGGCCTCCATCATTGCGCATTGTACGAGGTCGGTGCGTGCTAGGGTCGTGAGAGGCGTCATGGCGCACATCAAGGCCGTCGTCGGAGAGGCAGGCCGAAAGCTGGGGCTGCGAACGGCCCAGCGTCCGGACATCGCGTACGGCGTGAAGGACGGCTACCTCGTGCAGGTCGCCTCGGGAACCGCCGACGGCGGCGCGTGCGCCGTGGAGATCGTGCGCTACGTCGATGCCAGCCGCGACGCGGCCGTGCGCAGTGCCGTGGCCGAGTCCCCGGCGGTCTCGAACGGCATCATCAAGTCGAGAGACATCCAGATCGGAGATGGGCTGGCGATTCACCGGCGCCGGCGCCGACTGTTCCGCAGCGTCGATGCCCAGCGCGTGGGGAGCGACGTCGAGGCGCTGCTGGCGAGCGTCAAGCGGGCGTGCCCACCGCCACCGGCGTCCTGCCGCCTGTGTGGCAACACCAGCGCCAGCGAGCCCATGTTGTTGAACGACGTCGTCGATCGCGTCTGTCCGAGCTGTATCGAGCGCCTCCGGCACGACGTCCGCCGCGCGAGCCAGCAGTACGACGACCTTCCGCTCAACCTGCCGCTGGCCGTGATGACCGCGGCGGTCACGGCAGCGGTGGCGGCGCTCGCGTGGGCGGGCATCGCCGTGGCGACGAACCGCATGTTCTGGGCGGTCGCGATCGGAAGCGGGGCGCTCATCGGGTACTGCACGACCCGCGTGGTCGGCCGCGGCGGCATCGCCGTGCAGGGTGTGACCGGGGTCTTCACCGTGATCTCGGTTCTGCTCGGCCAGGCTCTGTTCCTGGCGTGGCAGGTCCACCAGCACGCCCAGGCGCGAGGTCTGAAGGTCGACTGGAAGGTCTTCACTGCCTACATCCCGTCGCTCCTCTGGGCCGACACCGGCTCGACGCTATTCGCGCTGGGCGGCGGGCTCCTCGGCGCCTATTACGCGGTGAAGAGAGCGGCGAAGCCGAAGCTGGAGGTGCGGGTCGAGACGACGGAGTCGGCTAGACTTCCGACCAGTCCTTCCCGACCTTGACGTCGACGACGATCGGCACGCACAGCGGGAGCGCCGCCTCCATGATCTCGCGGGCCATCTCGCAGATGGCGTCGACTTCCTCCGGGGGAGCTTCGAACAACAGCTCGTCGTGAACCTGCAGCAGCATGCGAGCGCGCAGCCCGCGCTCGCGGAGCGCGGCAGCCACCCGCACCATCGCGATCTTGATCATGTCGCTGGCCGTCCCCTGCACCGGCGCGTTCATGGCCATGCGCTCGGCCGCGCCGCGGGCGACCGGGTTCTGGCTGAGCAGATCGGGCAGATAGCGCCGCCGGCCCAGCACGGTCGTCACGTACCCGCGCTCCCTGCCCTCGGCCAGCGTGCGATCGATGAAGGCGCGCACCCGAGGGTGCGTCGCGAAGTACGCGCTGATGTAACGTTGCGCCTCCTTCTGGTCGATCCGCGTCGCCTGGGAGAGGCCAAAGGCGCTGACGCCGTAGAGGATCGCGTAGTTCGCGCTCTTGGCGATGGTGCGCTGCAGCGACGTGACCTCCTCTGGTTTGATCTTGAAGACCTCGACGGCGGTGCGCGTGTGGATGTCCTCACCGCGCCGGAATGACTCGATGATCGCCGGCTCCTCCGAGAGGTGGGCCAGGATCCTCAGCTCGATCTGCGAGTAGTCGGCGGCCACGAAGCGCCAGCCCTCTTCCGGGATGAACGCCGCCCGGATCCGCTTCCCCAGCTCGCTGCGGATCGGAATGTTCATCAGATTCGGATCCTGGGAGCTGAGCCGGCCCGTCGCCGCCACGAGCTGGTTGAACGTCGTGTGGATGCGCGCCGTCGCCGGATTCACGAGCAGAGGCAGCGCGTCGGCGTAGGTGCCCTTGAGTTTGCTCAGGCTGCGGTGCTCGAGGATCTTCCCGGGCAGCTCGTGGCCAACGGCCAGCTCGGTCAGCACGCGCTCGTCGGTGGAGTAGCCGGTCTTCGTCCGCCGTGCCGACGGAAGCTTGAGCTTCTCGAAGAGGATGTGCGCAAGCTGCTTGGGCGAGCCGATGTTGAACTCCTCGCCGGCCAGCGCGTAGATCTCGCGCGTGAGGTTGTCGACCTGGCGCTCGAGCTCCTTGGCGAAGACCTCGAGACGCCCGGGATCGACGCGGATGCCGTGGCGCTCCATCAGCGCCAGCACCGGGATCAGCGGACGCTCGATCTCGTCGTAGATCGCGCGCAGCCCGCGCTCGTCCAGCTCGGCCGCGATGTGCTTCCAGAACCTCACGACCCAGCGCGCGCGGTCGGCCAGCACCGCGTCGAGGTTGTCGGTGGCGGGCTCGGGCAGCGGCGGCGGGCACTCGGCGAACGCTTCCATGCACAGCTCGTCGAGCTTGTAGGTCGCGCGCGCGGGATTGAGGAGATAGGCGCCGACGGCGGTGTCCTCGATCACGGGGAGCCGATCGTTACCGCCGAGCCACCACTCGATGAGGGCCTTGCCGTCGTGGACGACGAGGACGTGGTTCGCGAGCTCGCCGGTCACGGCGCCGTCGTCGGCCGCCGGCAGCGCCGCCGCGCCGGCCGCCGCGGTGAACATCACGGCGGCCGCGGGCCGAGGCTCGGGTGGACGGCGGTCACCCGCCCAGTCGAGTCCGATCGGCGCGTCGCCGGCGCGGGCGAGATACTCGCGCATGGCCTTGGCGTCCTCCAGCCGGGCCACCGGCTCCTTCGAGGACACCACCGCCACCGGTGGCGCCGGCAGCTCCTTCAGCAACCGCGTGAACTCCATCTCCATCCAGAGCGCCCGGAGCTTCGTCCAGTCGGGCTCGACGCGACGGAACGCCTCGAGGTCGAAGGCGACGGGGACCTCGTGATTCAGCGTGGCCAGCTCGCGCGAGAGCAACGCGCTCTTGCGGCCGGCGGCCAGCGTCTCGCGCAGCTTGCCGGTCACGAGCGTGAGGTTGTCGTAGAGCCTGGGCACGCTGCCGTACTGTGAGATCAGCTTGACCGCGGTCTTCTCGCCGACCCCGTGGACCCCCGGGATGTTGTCGATCGAGTCGCCCATGAGCGCCAGCACATCCACGATCTGGGCGGGATCGACGCCCCAGCGCTCGCGCACCTTGGCCTCGTCGTAGACGATCTTCTCGCCCGTCCGCCCGAGGACGCTGACCACGCGGACGCGGGGCCCGACGAGCTGCAGCAGGTCCTTGTCGCCCGTGACGATGACGACCTCGTCGACGTCCAGCGCGAGCGCCTTGTCGACCAGCGTGGCCAGGACGTCGTCGGCCTCGTACCCCGACACCTCGATCACCGGCGTTCGCAACGCCGCGAACAACCGCCGCACGAACGGGAGCTGGCGAACGAGGTCGTCGGGCATCGCCGTGCGGGTGGCTTTGTAGTCCGTGAAGAGATGATCCCGGAAGGTCGGCCCCGGCGGATCCCAGGCGATCCCGAGGTACTCGGGCTGCTCCTCGCGGATGAGCTTCCACAGCATCGTGGACAGGATCAGCACGGCGTGGCTCGGCACACCCTTGGACGTCGAGAGATAGCCGACCGCGTGATACGCGCGGAACAGGTGCGAGTGGCCGTCGACGACGTAGAAGCGGCTCACCCGACGTGCTCCGTGTACGCCGCGCGCACCGCCGTGGTGCGCCGGCGGTACTCGCTCAGAAAGGCGTCGCGCGATGCCAGGCCGAGCGCGGTCGCCACTCGCGCGGGCATGGGGCCGGCCAGCTCGATGGTGTCAGGCGGCCGCGCTGACAGCAGCCTGAGCGCGGCCGACACACGACGCAAGAAACGATAGTGCTCGGTCAGCTCACGCTCGGTGTCCGGCGCGAGTGCGCCGGCTCGGGCCAGGCCCGCGAGCCCGGCGATCGTCGCGGCCCGTCGCACCTCGGGATGCTCGGCGCCGTGCTTGAGCTGGAGCGCCTGGACGAGGAACTCCACGTCGACGAGGCCGCCACGCCCGAACTTCACGTGCAATCGGCCCGGCGTCTCCTTGCCCAGCTCGAGCTCCATCCGCGTCCTCACCTCCGCGATCTCCTTCAGCCCTCGCGGTCCGAGCGCCGCCCCGAACGCGTGATGGCGGATCATCGCACGAACGCGCCGGGCCAGGCGGGCATCGCCCCAGCAGATCCGGGAGCGCGTGAGCGTCTGGCGCTCCCAGAGGTCCCCGTACTCGGCATAGTACCGCTCCGCGGCGGGGACGCTCGACGCGAAGCCGCTGCCCTTGCTGCCGGGGCGAAGACGCAAATCGACCGGGAAGGCGACGCCGGCGGCGGTGATGTCACCGAGGGCGCCGGCGAGCCGCTCGATGGCTTCGCTCCAGAACGTGTGGGCTTCGATGCACTCGGCGCCGTCGGTCTCGCCATCTTTGGAAAACGTGAGGAAGACGTCGAGGTCGGAGCCCGTGGTGAGCTCGCGTCCGCCGAGCTTGCCGAGGCCGACGATGACCGCGGGGATGAAGCGGCCGTCGGCGGTGCGCGGCACACCGTGGCGCTCGACCAGCGGCCCCAGCGCGAGCAGCATGCCGGCAGTCAGGGTGGCTTCGGCCAGTGCCGTCATCTCGCGCGAGTAGCCGTCGATATCCGTCACGCCCAGCAGGTAACGCCAGACGACCGCCAGCTCCTCCGCCTGCTTGAGCTGGCGCAGACGGTCACGCTGCTCGCTGACGGCCGACCCCGGGGCGAACACCGGCACCAGCGCCGCTCGGAAATCGCGGGCGCGCTTGGGGCGCTCCCACGCGCGTGGATCGGCGAGCGCCGTCACCAGCTCGGGCTGCGTGATGAGGAGCTGAGTCAGGAGATCGCCGCCGGCGCAGAGCCGCGCGAGCCCGCCGAGCACCGCGGCGTCGCCCGCCAGCAGCTCGATCAGTCCCGCGCGCGGGCCCACGGCCGCCAGGAAGCGCTCCATCTGGTTGAGCGCCTCGTCGGGATCGGGGCTCTGCCAGACGGCGTCGAGCAGGTTCGGCAGCAGCCGCTCCATCGCGCGGCCGAGCGCCGCCTCGTACGGAACGAGTGGCCGGCCCTCGAGGATCAGCCGGAGATTGTGGCGGGCGCGCTCGGGATCACGAAAGCCGGTGGCCTGCAGCGCGAGCAGGCTCGGCACGCGGACGCGCCGATTGCGCGGGGCCGGCCGCTCGGCGAAGAACTCGCTGAACGCGCGATGCACGGTGGTGGTGACCGCGCGATGGCGGCGCAGGAACTCGCTGGCGGCGCGCGCCGGTGAACCGCCGACACCCACGCGGCGAGCCAGCCGACCGAGCTCGTCCGCATCGTCGGGCAGCGTGTGAGTCTGGAACTCGTGGAGGATCTGCAGCCGATGCTCGACCGTACGCAAGTGCACGTAGGCTCCGGACAGCGCGTGGCCGAGGCCGGGCGCCAGGTAGCCGCGCTCGGTCAGCCTGAAGAGCGCCTTCAGCGTCGTGCGCTCGCGCAGCCAGCCGTCGTCGCCGCCGTAGAGGAGCTGGAGCGCCTGGACGAGGAACTCGATCTCACGGATGCCGCCCCGGCCGAGCTTCACGTTGCCGCCACCCTTTTCCTTCAGGTGGCGGTCGATCTCGTGCTTCATTCCGCGCACCGCGCCGACGATGCTCGCATCGACGCCCGGCCGGTAGACCACGGAGCGCACCAGCTCCATGAACCGCGCGCCGACGCGCTCGTCACCCGCGCAGGCGCGCGCCTTGAGCAGGGCCTGCCGCTCCCACAGCTCGGCGCGCTCGGTGTAGTAGGTGCGATAGCCATCGAGCGAGAGGACGACGGGGCCCATGCGGCCTTCCGGCCGCAGCCTCAGGTCGACACGAAAAGCGTAGCCCTCCTCGGTGACCGATTCGAGTAACGCGACGATCTCGCGGCCGAGGCGCGCGAAGTAATCGCCGTTGGCGATGCGGCCTTCGCTTCCCCCCTCGGTCTCGCCGTCGGCGCCATAGACGAACATCAGGTCGATGTCGGACGAGTAGTTCAGCTCGTCGCCGCCGAGCTTGCCCATGCCGATCACGCCGAGCCCCGTCTCCGCGCCGCCGGCGTCGAGCGGCGCGCCGTACTGGGCACGGAGCGTGGCGTCAGCCAGCCGCCACGCCTCGGCGAGACAGGCATCGGCCAGCCGCGACAGCTCCTCCGTCGTCACCGTGAGGTCGGCGTCGCCGAGGAGGTCGCGGCTGGCGATGCGCAGGAGCTGCCGGTATTTGAATCGTCGCAGCGCGTTCATGCGCGCCTCGCGGGCGGCGAACGGGGCGAGCGTCTGGGCGAGATCGGCCTCCAGGTCGTCGGCCAGCCACTGCCGCATCGTGGGCGGCTCGAGGAGCCAGGCGAGCAGGTTGGGCCGGCGGCGGAGCGCGTCGGCGAGGAACTGGCTCGAGCCGAAGAGCCGGGCGAGCAGCCCGACGGCGCCCGGATGAGCGGCGAGGGTCCCGAAGAACACGGGGCGATCGACCACCGCCGCGTAGCGCTCGAGGTTGTTGAGCGCCATGTCCGGGTCGGGCGCCGCCGTCAGCTCGGCGAGCAGGCGCGGAAATACAGGCGCGAGTAGCTCGCAATCGCGCGGGGTCGGTGTGAGGGCGTGGAGGTTGGTGAGCGCCGCCGCCGGCGCGGCGAAGCCGTGCCGGCGCAGACTCGAGTGATGCCGCTTCGCGGCGGCGCCGGACGTGGTGAGCAGCGCCGCGAGATCGATGCCGCGGGTCAGACGGCCGACTCTCCCGTCTCGCCGGTGCGGATCCGGATCGCCTCGTCGATGGGCAACACGAAGACCTTGCCGTCGCCGATCGAGCCCGTCTTGGCCGCGCCCGCGATGGTCGACGTGACCTTGTCCACCAGGTGATCGCCGACGACGACCTCGATCTTGACCTTGGGCAGGAAATCGACGGTGTACTCCGATCCCCGATAGAGCTCGGTGTGGCCCTTCTGGCGGCCGAACCCACGAACCTCGGTCACGGTCATGCCGATCACGCCGATCTCGGTCAGCGCCTCCTTCACGTCGTCGAGCTTGAACGGCTTGATGATCGCCTCGATCTTTTTCATGCTACACCTCCATTAACAGGGCATGGGCACCCCGGGCTCGCGCCCGCCCATGCCCCGCCGCGACCGCACGCGAGATCGTTCTCATCGCCGATCAGAGTCGTGACCATACGGAACGCAGTCCCTCGTCACCCCTGGTCCAGGGCATGGGCACCCGGCCGGGGGAGTCCGAGGGGCGTCCCTGCCCCGCCGCGACCAGGCGCGGAGGTTGCTCTGCTCACCACGCCGCAAGTCTACGTCAAACCTCTTCGAGAATCGGGAAGACGAGCGCGGAGACGTGCGAGGAGATCCGCTTGAGGTTCGTCAGGATGTCGAGGTGGATTTCCGAGGTCTCTAGCGATTCGGCCAGTCCAGCGCGCAGCCGGCCCAGGTGTGACTCGCGCAGCTCGCGCTCGCGCTGGCGCGTGAACGGGCGCTGGTCGAGGACGTGCTGGGCGAGCGTGCGGTCGTTGGCGGCGAAGGCGGCGATGGCCGTCTCGAGATTCTTCGACACCATGCCGTGGAACTCGAGGATCTCCGCCCAGCCGGCATCGGAGAAGCGGCGACCCTGGTAGAGCTTCTTCCGAGCCAGCTCCATCAGGTTCTTGTCGATGATGTCGCCGATGTTCTCGAGGTTGCCGATGAACGAGATCAGGCCGATCTCGCGCCGCGACAGCTCGGGTCCCACCGTCTCACGGCTGAGCCGGGCCAGGAAGAGCTTGATCTCGCGCTCGAGGAAGTCGAGCTGATCGTCGCGCTGCTCGACGTTCTCCAGCAGCTCCTGGTTGTCACGGCCGAAGACCGGGGCGACGTCGCGGAACATCCCCTGGGCCACGTCGGCCATGCGCAGCGCTTCCCGCGTGGCCTGGCCCAGCGCGAGCGACGGCTGGTCCAGGGAGCGCTCGTCGAGATAGCGCGTCTTGAAGGGATTCTCGCCGACCTCGTCGTCGGCCACGAGCGCTTCGATCGCGCGGGCGGCCAGCGGCGCGAACGGCAGGAACGCCAGGCTCATCCCGACGTTGAAGAGCGTGTGCGCGTTGGCGATCTGGCGGGCGGAGTCGGTCGCCGTGCTCGCCACGAGCGCGGTGAAGGGGCCGATGAACGGCAACACCAGCGCCACGCCCAGCACCTTGAACGCGATGTGGGCCACGGCCACGCGCTTGGCCTCGGCGCTGGCGCCGATGGCCGCCATGAGCGCAGTCGCACACGTGCCGACGTTGGCGCCGAGCACGATGGCCACGGCGCCGTGGAGGCTGAGCAGCCCGTGCTGGGCGAGGACGAGGGCGAGGCCGATCGTGGCCGCCGACGACGTGAACGCGCTGAAGGCGGCCGCGACGATAACGGCCAGCAGCGTGTTGTCGGTGAGCACGCTCAGGAGTTGGCTGGCCAGCGGGTTGCTCGTGAGCGGGCTGCTGCCCTCGAGGATCACCTTCAAGCCGAGGAACATGAGGCCGAGACCGAGGACGGCCTGGCCGACGTCCTTGAGGACGCGCCGGCCGGCGACGAGCATCGTCGTGAACCCGAGGCCCACGAGCAACAGCGCATAGTCGGTGATCTTGAAGGCGATGAGCTGGACCGTCAGCGTGGTGCCGATGTCGGCGCCCAGGATGACGCCGAGCGTCTGGCGGAAGGTCATGAGGCCGGCCGACACGAAGCCGATCAGCATGATCGTCGTCGCCGACGACGACTGGAGGAGTCCCGTGACGATCACGCCCGACACGACGGCCATGAAGCGGTTGCGAGACAGCCCGGTCAGCAGATGACGGAGCCGGGCGTCCGTCGCTCGCTGCAGGGCTTCGCCGCTCAGCCGGATGCCGTACAGCAGCAGGGCCATCCCGCCGAACGCCGCGAGCAGCACCATCATGGCACGCGCGGTCCCGGAGCGTTTCGAGCGCGAGCTTCGCCCGCGCCGCCCTCCGAGGAAAGATGGGCCGTATCGTTCAAGGTCACGAGCGCGGGCGGCTCGACCACCGTCAACGAGCCGTTGTCGATGCGCAGGCGCCAGAGCGTGTTGAACGAGCAGCCGAGGACGTGGCAGGCGTAGACGCTGATGACGCCGCCGTGGGCGACGATGAGCACGTCATCGCCGTTCGGATGGGCGGCGCTGATCCGGTCGATGGCCTGGAGCACCCGCCGGCTCACGTCGGGCAGCGGCTCGGCTCCGGGCGGCGGGCAGTCGAGCGGCGCTCGGACCCACGCCCCGTACGGATCACCGACCTGGGCGCGGATCTCGTCGACCGAGCAGCCCTCCCACGCGCCGAGCGAGAGCTCACGGAGCTCCTCGACGTGGACGAGCGGCACGCCGGCGCCGGCCAGCGCGATCTCGGCGGTCTCCCGCGCCCGCGCCAGTGGGCTCACGTACGCCGTGACCGGCCGATACCGGCGCAGGGCCTGGCCGAGGGCGCGGGCCTGAGCGCGGCCGGTGTCGGAGAGCGCGACGTCGGTGCCGCCCTGGAAGCGTCGCACCTCGTTCCACAGCGACTGGCCGTGACGCGCGAGCAGCAACCTCACGTCGATGGACCGATGGCGTGGCGTGCCGCGGTCAGGCGAGCCAGCGTCTCGTCGCGGCCGAGCAGCGCCAGGACCTCGAACAGAGGTGGCGACGCGGTCTTGCCGGTGACGGCCAGACGCGTGAGCTGGGCGAGATCGACGAGCTTGAGGCCGAGGGCAGCCGTCTGCTCGCGATAGAGCGCCTCGATCGCCTCGTGAGTGAATTCGTCGAGCTCGCCGAGCCGCTTGGCCAGGCGATCGAGCCGCTGGGAGCCCTCGGCCGTGAAGAGCTTCTGCGCTGCCTTGACCTCGTACTCCCGCGGCCGCTCGAAGTAGAAGCGTCCGGCCTCGACCAGCTCCACGAGCGTCTGCGCCCGCTCTTTCAAGGTGTCGACGACCCTGGCGAGCCAACCGCGGTCTCGCGGAACGGTGAGCCCGGCTTTCGCGATGAAGGGCTCGGTCAGCTCGGCCAGGCGCAGGCTGTCCATCGTCTTCATGTACTGCTGGGAGAGCCAGAGGAGCTTGGTCTGGTCGAAGATCGCGCCGGAGGACGCGACGTCCTTGATGTCGAACAGCTCGACGAGCTGGGCGCGCGAGAAGATCTCCTGGTCGCCGTGCGACCAGCCCAGGCGGGCCAGATAGTTCACCATCGCGTCAGCGGGAATGCCCTCGTCGCGGAACGCTTGCACCGAGGTGGCGCCGTGGCGCTTGGAGAGCCGGCTCCGATCGGTGCCCAGGATCATCGACACGTGGGCGAACTCCGGTACCGGATAGTCGAGGGCCTCGTAGCAGAGGATCTGCTTGGGCGTGTTCGAGAGGTGGTCGTTGCCCCGGATGACGTGAGTGATCTTCATCGTCACGTCGTCCACGACCACGCAGAAGTTGTAGGTCGGCGTGCCGTCGGTACGCACGAGGATCCAGTCGTCGAGCTGGCCGTGCTCGAAGGCCACGGAGCCGTGGATCAGGTCGTTGACGACGGTCGTCCCCGCGTCGGGAATGCGCAGCCTCAGCGCGCCCGCCGTCAGGCCGCGGTCGCGGCAGCGGCCCGAGTAGCGGAACGTCTCCTTGCGTGCCTCGGCCGCCTTGCGCTGCTGCTCGAGCATCTCGGGCGGGCAGTCGCAGTAGTACGCCCGGCCGGCGTGGAGGAGGCGAGCCGCGTGGTCGCGGTAGAGGTCGAAGCGCTCGGTCTGCCGGTAGCCGGCCGTCGGCGGGCCCTCGTCCCAATCGAGCTCGAGCCACCGGAGCGCGTCGATGATGAAGCCGATGTTCTCGTCGGTCGAGCGCGACCGGTCGGTGTCCTCGATCCTGAGGATGAAGACGCCGCCGTGACGGCGCGCGTAGAGCCAGTTGAACAACGCCGTGCGCGCGCCGCCGACGTGCAGGTGCCCGGTCGGGCTGGGCGCGAAGCGCACGCGGACGCGAGAAGACGGCGCGCGGTTCACAACAACGTTATCTTACCGCGCGCGCCCTCGGGAGCAGGCGAAGAGCCTCGGGGCGACGAGCCTCAGTACGACGCGAAGAGGCGGCCCCACGGCGTGGCGTCGAAGGCCCGGATCCGCGCCCGCCCCACCGTCGGATACCACAGCCAATCGTGGTAGACGTTCGACGCGAACGGCGCCCACACCACCAGCGGCGAGTGCAAGAGCAGGCGCTTGAGCGGCCGCAGCGGCCCCCGTCGGATGAGCTGATCACCCCAGATGACGAGGCTGCGGCGGCTCGAGAACCCCATGTCGATGCGACCGGCGTCGGCGTCGCCCACCAGCTCGATGGCCTTCGGATCGGCCACGCCGAGACCCCGCTCGTGGCACATCCGCAGATAGGGAATCGCCAGCGGATCGAACCCCATGATCCGGGCGGCGATGGCGTCGATGGCGACCTGGTCGGCCGAGGCGAGAATGAGGTTGCCGACCGTCGGGATCATCGTCCGGGGTCCGGCGCCGTCCCCCATCACGGTGCCGTCCATCACGGCGAACACGCCAGGGTGGAGCTCACGCTGCATGAGCAGCAGATCCACCATGACCTCGTGGATGAACTCGTGGGCGTAGTGCCGCACTTCCCTGAGCAAGCCCCCGAACGCGTTCTTGATCGCGCCGGTGGTCACGGTGTGCCCGTGGGTTTTTACGGATGGCAGGTGGCAGACGTTCTTGCCGATGAACATCTTCGGGATCTGGATGCCCTCGGGAAAGATGGCATCGAGCTTCAGGAGCGGCGTCGTGAAGCGGTGCACCGTCCACTCGACGTCGGGGAGCGGGATGAACGGCAGGCCGTGACGCTCGAGCACTGGCGTCCACCGGTTGTTGCGGCAGCCCGCGACGGGATCGGTAACGACCGTCTTGTTCTCGACCGGAACGATCCGCGCGCGGTCGTAGCCGTCGGCCAGGAGCGTGCGCACGACGCCGTCGAGCTGCCACGGCTGGCTGGAGCACGCCGGGAAGTACTTCGTCCACGACAGGTTCAATTTGAGGATGAGGTCACGGTCGCGGCCGATGGTCTGGTCGTACTTCACCAGCCGCATGAGGCGGCCGTAGTCCTCCAGCACCGTCTCGGGGCGCGTGCGCAGGATCGCGACCTGGCTCGTCATCGCGTCGTGATTCTAGCCGAGGCCCGGAGGATGGACCCTCGGCCCGTAGATGATGAGGGCAACGGCCAGGATCCACAGCAGCGTGTTGACGAGGAGCGGGCCGTCGTTCAGGAAGAGCTCGGAGGGATTGCCGCCGAGCTGGCGCCGGTAGAGCAAGTAGAGGTACCGGAAGATCCCGTAGAGCACGAAGGGCAGCGTCACCGGCAGCAGGTGCGTCTCGAACTTGGCCACCGTCTCCGGCGACATCGTGTAGAGCGCGTAGGCGGTGACGGTGGACGCGGTGACCACGGCGATCATCTGATCGAGCAGCCCGGCGCTGTACTCGGCCAGGATGGGCCGGTGACGGACGGCGGCCTCGCCGAGCGTCAGGTACTCGTGACGGCGCTTGCCCAGCGCGAGGAACAGCGCCATGAGGACCGTGCAGATGAGCAGCCAGCCCGAGATCCCCACGTCGATGGCGACGGCACCCGCCACGGCCCGCAGCACGAACCCGATGGCCACGACGATCACGTCGACGATGACGACGTGCTTCAGCCACACCGAGTACGCGCCCAGCAACACCGCATAGGCCAGGGCCACGACGGCGAGCGGTCGCGAGAGGGCCAGGCTCCCCGCGAGCGCGGCGACGACGAGGACGGCGGCGGCCGTCACGGCCGTCCCCGCCGGGAGCCGGCCCGAGGCGATCGGCCGCCACTTCTTGTCGGGATGGAGCCGATCCTTCTCGCGATCAGCGGCGTCGTTGAGCAGGTACACCGAGCCCGAGAGCGCGCAAAACACCGCGAACGCTCCCAGCGCCGGCCACACCGACGGCGTGAAGAGCTTCTGGGCGAAGACCAGTCCGGCGAAGACGAACAGGTTCTTGACCCACTGACGGGGCCGGAGCGAGACGAAGATCGACGTCAGCACGACCCGCCTACAGGCGGATGAGGTGGGCCGCGCCCGTTACGTCTTTCGTCGCATTGCGGGTGTCGAGGACGAGACGGGCCCGGCCGACGATGGCCGGCCAGTCGTACCCGGCGTGTGCGGTCAGGACGACGACGGCGTCGTAGGCGGCGACGTCGGCGGGCCACGCGACGCAGTCGAGACGGGTCCCGTTGACGGTCACCGAGGGCACGAAGGGGTCGTGGTACGAGACGAGGGCGCCCTTGCGAATCAGCAGATCGATGATCTCGAGCGCGGGCGAGTCGCGCGTGTCCGCCACGTTGGGCTTGTAGGCGACGCCCAGCGCGAGGATGCGGGAGTCACGCACCGAGCGGCGGAGGTCGTTGAGCGCGTCCGTCACCATGTGGACGACGTACGCCGGCATCTGCGTGTTGATCTCGTCGGCGAACGCGATGAAGCGCGGCTCGTAGCCGCTGAGCCTCACCTTCCACGACAGATAGTACGGGTCGGAGGGGAGGCAGTGACCGCCGAGCCCGGGCCCCGGATAGAACGGCATGAACCCGAACGGCTTGGTGGAGGCGCCACGGATGACCTCCCACACCGAGATCCCCAGCCGCCGGCACATGATCGCGAACTCGTTGGCCAGCGCGATGTTGACCGAGCGGAACGTGTTCTCGAGCAGCTTGATCATCTCGGCCGTCGCCGGGCTCGCCACCCGCACGACCTCCGGCGTGATCCGGCCGTAGAGCGCGGCCGCCAGGTCGCCGCAGGCGGGCGTGAGGCCGCCGACCACCTTGGGGATGTTGCGCAGCGTGTAGTGCCGGTTGCCGGGATCGATGCGCTCCGGCGAGAACGCCAGGAAGACGTCGCGCCCGACCTCGAGCCCGCGCGACTCGAAGCGTGGGACCAGCACCTCCTGGGTCGTGCCCGGATAGGTGGTCGACTCGAGGACGATGATCTGGCCGCGCCGCGCGATGCCGGCCACGGCGTCCGCCGCGGCAACGATGAAGGAGATGTCGGGCTCCTTCGACTTCCCGAGCGGCGTGGGCACGCAGATGATGATGGCGTCGGCGTCCTTGAGCGGGTCGACGCCGCTGTGGGCGGTCAAGCGCTCGGCCCTGACCAGCGCGGACAGCGTGTCGCTCGGCACGTCCTCGATGAAGCTCTTGCCGGCCGTGATGTTCGCCACGCGCCGCGGATCGAGGTCCACGCCCAGCACCGTCGCGCCGGATTCCGCGAAGGCCACGGCCAGCGGCAGCCCCACGTAGCCGAGCCCGATCACCCCCACGATCGGCGACGCAGCCAGGCGCTCCCGCAGCGACTCGACCACTTCCCGATCTTCCCGCTCCGTGGTCATAGTCCCTCGCACGCGGTCCGCACCGCCCGCGCCACCTGATTCACCTCGTCGTCGGTGAGCTCCGCGTAGCACGGGAGCGACAGGACTTCCCGTGACGCCCGCGTGGCCTCCGGCCACTGGCGCTCGGCGGGCAGTCCGAACATCGGCTGGCCGGGAACGGCAATCGGATAGTGGACCGCCGTGCCGACCCCGAGCTGGGACAGCGTCTTGGCCAGCGCGTCACGCTGTCGATGCCGGATCGTATATAGATGATAGACGTGGCGGGCCGGTTCACGCTCGATCGGCAGCGTCAGCGGCAGCCCGGCGAGCGCGTCGTGGTAGCGGGCGGCGATCCGCCGCCGCGCCGCCGTCCAGCCCTCGAGCCGTCCGAGCTTCACCCGGAGCAGCGCGGCCTGAAGGTCGTCGAGCCGGCTCGAATAGCCGAGCTCGAGGTGGCGATAGCGGCCGCCGTCACCGTGATGGCGCAGGCGGCGTAGCCGCTCGGCCAGGTCACTGCGGTTCGTCAGGATCATGCCCGCGTCGCCGCAGGCGCCGAGGTTCTTGGTGGGATAGAACGACAGGCAGGCGGCGTCGCCCCAGGCCCCGAGCGGGCGCCCCGCGTAGGTGGCGCCGATCGCCTGAGCGGCGTCCTCGACCACGGCCACGCCGTGAGCACGGCCCAGCTCGGCGATGCGGTCGATGGCGGCCGCGTGACCGTAGAGATGGACGGGGACGATGGCCCGCGTGCGCGGCGTGATGGCCCGCGCGACGCCCTCGGCCTCGAGCGCGAAGGTGGCGGGATCGATGTCGACGAACACCGGCGTCGCCCCCGCCATCACGATGGTCGAGGCGGAGGCGACGAACGAGAACGCGGTCGTGATCACCTCGTCGCCGGGGCCCACGCCCACCGCGGCCAGCGCGAGCCGGAGCGCGTCGGTGCCCGACGCGACGCCGATCGCGTGAGCGACCCCCACGTGCTTGGCCAAATCCTGCTCGAGCGCCTCGCCCTCGGGCCCGAGGATGAAGCGCGCGGAATCGAGGACGCGGCCGGCGGCGTCCATGAGCTCGGCTCGCAACGCGGCGTGCTGACGCGCGAGGTCGAGGAAGGGAATCATCGGATCTTGCCCGCCGTGGGCTGTCCGGTCGCACCGGTGAGCGCGCCGATGCCGGTCCCGGTCGTGATCGGCGCGCCCAGCCCGAGCAGGTTGACCGCGAACCGAAGCTCGTCCCCTCGCGTGCTGCGCTGGACGTACTCGATGCTGAAGGCCCAGCACTGGTACTTGAAATCCACGCCGTAGCGATTCTCGACGAAGGTGTCGGTGTGAAGATCCCAGTTCGTGATGAACCGGCCGGTGGCCCAGCGCGTCAGGTCCGCGGTCACGCTGCCCTGAAAGAAGTTGGTCTGGTCGGACCTGTTGTAACGCGTGCCCACGGAGGCCGTGACGGCGGGCAGGGTCAGGGCGATGTCGGTGGTGCCCGTCTGGAAGCCGCTCTCGTATGGACTCAGGCTCGTCTCGCCCCGGAATCTCACGATCCGCGAGGGATCGACGATGAGCTCACCCGCGATATTGCCGAACGGCCGGCTGTCGTTGAGGAAGTCGTAGGTCTGGCCGACCGTGAAGCGCAGGAACTCCCACCGCTGCGCCTCGGTGCCCTCGGGCGCGATCGTGCGCAGGCGCACGCGGTTGATCAGCGAGTAGGTCAACAGGCTCGTGTGGGGAATGACGTCGAGGGGACTGCCCCATTGGGGGATCTTGGTGAAGTGGTTGCCCTGAATCGAGGTGTAGTTGACGTGGGGCTCGATCGAGTGAAGCGCCGCGTCGACGTTGTTCCGGCCGCCGATGTCATAGGCGCGGGCGGCGCGCGCCTCGAAGTCGGCGCCCGTCTCCACCAGCGTGCGCACCCGGGGGTCGTTGTTCACCGTCTCCACGGTCACTCCGTCCAGGCCGGTGCGCGAGCCCGTCACGGTCTTGTCGTAGGCGGTGACGCGGCCGCCCACGAATGGCGACACAGTGAAGAAGCCGAACACGCTGACGGGCCGCGTGACGCGCGAGTGGACGTCGACGCGCGCGCCTTCGGAGCCGATGTCGCGGACGACGTTCGTGGCCTGGCTATCGAAGTCCCACAGGAACCCCGGCAGGCCGGGGATCGGGGTGCGGTTGCGGACGACGGTGATCTCGGGGAGCCGATTCAACTCGATCGGCACCGGGGTGGTGAGGTCCTGGTACCAGTACAGGTTGCCGACGACGTTCCAGTTCTGGGTCGTCCACGTCAGGAAGATGTTGGAGTCCAAACGCTGCGCGCTGCGCTGGTACAGCGCGTCGCCGTAGTCGCGCAGGAGCTGGTCGTCGCTGGCGCCGTTGATGTCGGCCTTGAAGACGAGGCCCGGCCCCAGCAGGGCAGTGTGCTGGAATCGCCAGAAACCACGGTTGTCGTCGTGGTTGGTTCCCGTCTCGTTCACGTTGTATTCCTTCACGAAGAACCCGGCGGCGTTGCCACGCGCGGTGTCGGAGAGGACGTAGCGGGCCTCGGCCGAGCCCCCCGTCCCACGCTTCGTGTACTCGCTCAGCGTCACCGTGGCGTCCACGTTGTCGGCGATGGCCCAGTAGAAGGGCAACTCGAGGAAGGCACCCTTGAAGCTGGAGGAGCCGAAGCGCGGGAACAGGAACCCGGTCTGGCGCTCGCGCCGGATGGCGGCCGAGAAGAACGGAAACACGGGGAGCAGCGGGATGCTCTCGACCCAGAAGGCCGCGCCGCGTCCGACGAGCCCTTCCTCGAGGTCCACGTCAGCTTCGCGGAAGCGGAACGACCACGCCGGGGGGTCCGATTCGCAGGTGGTGAACACGCCGCGGCGCACGTGGTACCGGCTCTCCCCGAGCCGCTCCATCCGCTCGCCGTCGATGCGGTAGTACGGCGAGACGCTGCTGCGCGCCTCGTGGACGACCCCCGTCCCCGACTTCAGGTTGTACTCGATGCGCTCGCCGACGAGACGGTCGATGCCGTCGTAGAGGAGGGCGCGGCCCTCGGCCACCGCGGCGCCGGTCTCGCGGTTGATCTCGACACGGTCGGCCAGCAATCGGGCCGTTCCCTTGGTGATCTCGACGTTGCCGGTCGCGATGATGAGGTTGTCGGCCGTGATCTCCTCGAGGCGATCGGCGAGGATCGTCACGTCACCGCTCGGCGTGGTCACGGTGGCGGTCGCCCCCTGCCCCACGGCCGGTGGGGGACGAAGCGCGTGACCGGCCATGAGCAGGCCGGTGAAGATGATCACGACGGATCGCATATGCTCGATCAAGTGTGCCGAAAGTCCTCACGAAAAAAGGGGCCCTATGCTACCAGCCCGCTTTTCGACGGGGCAAGGGTTATCGCCCCCGCCGCCGAGGTGAGCGAGGACTTCCCCCACGAGGAAGAGCGAGCCGGCAACACAAACGATGGGGGTGCGAGCGTCCCGCATGGCCACGTCTAGTGCCTCGGCCGAGGAGTGCGTCACCTGGCCGACCGCGGGCAGCGATTGGGGATCGGCGGCCCTCGGGTGAGCGGCCCGGGTCAGGACGATGCGAGTGGCCACCGGGGCCAGGGCGGCGAGGATGGCGGCGCTGTCCTTGTCGGCCGACACGCCGAGGACGAGGGTGATGGGGGTCTCGCCGAACACGTCGCGCAGCGAGGTGGCGAGCGCCCGCGCGCCGGACGGATTGTGAGCGCCGTCGAGCACGAGCGTCGGTCGCCCCGGTACCACCTGGAAGCGTCCAGGCCAGCGCGCGCGGGCGAGGCCGTCGCGGATCGCGCTCTCGCCGGCGTCGAGGTGGCGGGCGGCCGCCACGGCGACGAGCGCGTTCGATGGCTGGTAGCTTCCGAGCAAGCCGAGATGTGCGTCCGGCAACCTCCAGTCCGGGCCGGCGCAGGTGATCACCTGTCCCTTGACGCTCCGTTCGTGGACGCCGACGTGGAGGTCGCGGCCCTCGAGGAGCAACGGAACGCGAGCCGCTGCCCCGTGGCGGACCACGACGGACTCGACCTCGGCGTGTTGTGCGGCCGAGACGGCGAGGCCGCCACGAATGATGGCCGCCTTCTCGCCGGCGATGGCCGTGAGGGTCGTGCCGAGGTAGGCCTCATGGTCGCGATCGATGCGGGTCAGCACGGTCACGGCCGGGACGCCGACCGTCGTCGCGTCGAGCCGGCCACCCATCCCGACCTCGAGGACCGCGACGTCCACGGCCTCGCGCGCGAAGTGGTCGAGGGCGAGCGCCGTGGTCGCTTCGAACATCGTCGCGTCGAAACGGGCGACGAGCGTGCCCAGCGCGTCCACGCCGTCCACCACGGCGTCCGGCGTGATCGGCTCGCCGTCCACACGGATCCGCTCGCGAAAGGAGACCAGGTGGGGCGAGGTGTAGAGGCCGACACGGCGACCGGCCGCCTTCAGCATCGCGGCCAGCAAGGCCGAGGTCGAGCCCTTGCCGTTGGTGCCGCCGACCTGCGCGATCGTGAATCGCTCTTCGGGATGGCCAAGCGCGGCCAGTAGCCCTTCGATACGCTCAAGCCCCGGCCGCATGCCCGCGTGCTCGCCGCCGCGAAGGGCGAGCAGCCGGGCAACCGCCTCGGCGTAGGTCATCCGGAGGACGTCGGCTGATCCGCGAAGAACGAGAGCAGGCGGCGGAGCGTGTCCCGGAGCTGGCCGCGCTCGACGATGAGGTCGAGCTGGCCGTGCTCGAGGAGGAACTCGGAACGCTGGAAGCCGTCGGGCAACGGCTGGCGGATCGTCTCGGCGATCACGCGTGGGCCGGCGAAGCCGATGAGCGCGCGCGGCTCGGCCAGGATCACGTCCCCCAGCATCGCGAAGCTGGCGGTGACGCCGCCGGTCGTGGGATCGGTGAGTAGCGAGATGTAGGGCAGCCGGTGCTCGCCGAGCCGCTGGAGAGCGGCCGAGGTCTTCGCCATCTGCATCAGCGAGAGGATGCCCTCCTGCATGCGGGCGCCCCCGGACGCCGACACGATGATGACGGGCAGATGCTTGGCGACCGCGAGCTCGATCGCCCGCGTGAGCTTCTCGCCCACGGCCGAGCCCATGCTGCCGCCGAGATACGCGAACTCGAAGGCGGCCACCACGACCGAAAAGCCGCCCACCCGGCCGACGCCGGTGACGACGGCCTCCGTCGTGCCGGTCTTCTCGCGCGCCGCCCGCACGCGGTCGCGGTACCGCTTCGTGTCCTTGAAGCCGAGCGGATCGGCAGGCACGACGGCGCCGTCGCGCTCCTCGAACGTGCCGTGGTCGATGAGCTGGGCGAGGCGCTCATGCGCGGTGATCCGGAACGCGTAGCGACACTTCGGACACACGCGGCCCGCCCGCTCCACCTCCGCGCGATACACGATCTCCTTGCACGAGTCGCACTTGATCCACAGGCCCTCGGCGATGACGACCTTCTTGCCCTTCGCCTCGGCAGGCTCGTCCTTGCGACGGAACCAGACCACTGATTAGCTCCCCGGCGCGCGCAGCGGCGCCTTGAGCGCGGCGATGAAGTCCCCGACCTTCGACACGAGCGCGGGCGAGGAGGCGTGCTCCTCGACCACGCGCACGATGGCCGAGCCGACGATGACGCCATCGGCCAGTTTTCCGATCGACGCGACCTGCTCGGGACGGCCGATGCCGAAGCCGACGCAGATGGGCTTCGTCGTCACCAGCCGCAGCGCACGAATCTGCTCTTCGATACCCCGCCCGACGTCGGCCCGCTCTCCCGTCACGCCGGTGATCGACACGAGGTAGACGAAGCCTCGACTCGCCCGCGCGATCACGCGCAGGCGATCCCGCGTGGAGGTGGGAGCGACGAGATGGATGACGTCGAGCCCGACCCGGGCGGCTTCGGTGGCCAGCGGCGCCGCCTCTTCGGGGGGCAGGTCGGCGACGATGACGCCGTCCACGCCGACCTTGGCGGCGGTTTCCGCGAACGCCGGCAAGCCGAACTGGAGCACCGGGTTGTAGTACGTGAGGAGCACGATGGGGGCTCGCACGTCGGCGCGCAGCGACTTCACCAGCTCGAACACGCGGATCATCGACGTGCCGCCGGCGAGCGCACGCTGGGCGGCCCGCTGGATGACGGGTCCGTCGGCGAGCGGATCGGAAAAGGGCACACCCAGCTCGACGACATCGGCGCCGCGACGCTCGGCCTCAGCCACGAGTCGGCCCGTGGCCTCAAGCGACGGATCGCCAGCCGTGAAGTAGGCCACCAGCGCGCGCTCACCACGCGCCCGCAACCGCGTAAACGTCGCGTCGAGTCGACTCATGGCGCGCTCCCGCCCAGCGCCTTGGCCACGACCTGAACGTCCTTGTCGCCCCGCCCGGACAGGCCCACGACGATCGCCTTCGTACGCGGCAACGTCTTGGCGAGCTGGACGGCGTAGGCGACGGCGTGAGCCGATTCGAGCGCCGGCATGATGCCCTCCAGGCGGGCCAGGGCCTGGAAGCCTTCGAGCGCTTCCTCGTCGGTAATCGAGACGAACTCGAAGCGGCCACTGTCCTTGTAGTAGGCGTGCTCGGGGCCGACGCCCGGATAATCGAGGCCCGCGGAAATCGAGTGCGCGGTGGCGATCTGTCCGTCGTCGCTCTGGAGCAGGTACGTCATGCAGCCGTGGAGCACGCCGACCCGGCCCGCGCTGAGGCTGGCGCCGTGCTGGCCGCTCGCGACACCATGCCCTCCCGCCTCGACCCCGATGATGCGGACGCGACGGTCGCCGATGAACGGATGGAAGAGGCCGATGGCGTTGGAACCGCCCCCCACACAGGCGATCAACACGTCGGGCAGGCGCCCGATCATCTTGCGCGCCTGACCGCGCGCCTCTTTTCCGATGACGGCGTGGAAGTCGCGCACCATCACCGGATAGGGATGCGGGCCGAGCGCCGAGCCGAGGAGATAGTACGTCGTGCGGACGTTGGTCACCCAGTCGCGCAGCGCCTCGTTGATCGCGTCCTTCAGCGTGCGGCTCCCGGTCTCGACCGGCGTGACCTTGGCGCCGAGCAGGCGCATGCGGAAGACGTTCAGGGCCTGGCGCTCGACGTCCTCGGCCCCCATGTAGACCTCGCACTCGAGGCCCAGGAGCGCGGCCGCCGTCGCCGTGGCCACGCCGTGCTGGCCCGCGCCGGTCTCCGCGATGAGCCGGCCCTTCTTCATGCGCGCGGCGAGCAGCCCCTGCCCCAGCACGTTGTTGATCTTGTGGGCGCCGGTGTGGCAGAGATCCTCGCGCTTGAGATAGATGCGCGCGCCGCCGACGTGCTCGGAGAGGTGACGGGCGAAGTAGAGCGGCGTGGGCCGGCCGGCGTAGTCGCGCAGCAGCGTCGCCAGCTCGGCTCGGAAGCGGCCATCGCGCTGCGCGGACTCGTACGCCTTGGTCAGCTCGACGAGCGGCGCCATGAGGGTCTCAGGAACGAAGCGGCCACCGAAGCGACCGAAATGGCCTCCGGCATCGGGGAGCGCGCGCTGGCGTGCCGCGGTCATCCGACTCGCCTCGCCTCGGCCAGGAAGCGCCGGACCTTCGCCGGGTCCTTGGTGCCGGGCTCGCTCTCCACGCCAGAGTTGACGTCGACCGCGTACGGTCGAACGATCTCGATCGCGCGAGCCACGTTGTCGGGATTGAGTCCCCCCGACAGGATGATCCGCACGCGGTTCGCGTCGACGCGCCGGGCCAGGTGCCACTCGATCGGCTCGCGCGTTTCCCCCTCGCTCCAGCGCGCGGCGCTGTCGAGCAAGATTGCCGCGCCGACGTGCTGGTATCGCAACACTTCGCTCAGCTCGCGCACGCGGTACTCAGGCAGCCCCTCGATCGTCGAGGCCGGGGGGAGCTTGATCGTCTTGATGACGGGCAGCGTGTAGTCGGCGAGGTCCTCGGGCGTTTCCTGGCCGTGGAACTGGAGCGCCCGCAGCCCGCACGCCTCGGAGACGGCCTTGACGTGGCCGGCGGAATGATCCCAGAAGACTCCCACCGGCGTGACGAACGGCGGCAGCCGCCGGATGATGGGGGTCGCCTGCTCGGGCGTGACGAAGCGTGGCGTCTTCTCCACGAAGATGAAGCCGAGCGCATCGGCGCCGGCATCCACGGCGGTCATCGCGTCCCGGAGATTCGTGATGCCGCAGACCTTGACACAGCCCCCAGGGTTTGCGCGGGCTGACTTGGAACCCCCATTTCCCCCCCGGCTCGCGCGGAGTGACTCGGAGCGTCCACAGCCCCCAGGGTTTGCGCGGGCTGACTTGGAACCCCCATTTCCCCCCCGGCTCGCGCGGAGTGACTCGGAGCGTCCACAGCCCCCGCCGCCTCGACCGCTCGCAGCTCGCGGATCTTTGCCGGGACGTCGGACGCCGTGACGAGCGCCTCGCCCACCAGCACGGCGTGGGCTCCGGCCACAGCCACACGCTTCACCTGGTCGCCGGTGAAGAACCCGCTCTCGCTGACGACGATGTGGCCCGGGGGAATCCGGGGCAGCAGCTCGAGCGTCGTCTCGATCCGCGTCTTGAACGTCGTCAGGTCACGGTTGTTGATGCCGACGACGCGGGCGCCGACGGCTAGCGCGGTCTCCAGCTCGCCCACGGTGTGACACTCCACCAGGGCGGCCAGCCCGACGCCCTTGGCGGCCTGGAGCAGGTCTCGCAGCTCGGATGCTTCGAGGATCGACACGATCAACAGCACCGCGTCGGCGCCAGCAGCGCGCGACTCCCAGAGCTGGTACTCGGCGAGCGTGAAGTCCTTGCGCAGGAGCGGTACGGGCACGGCGCCGCGGATGGCGTCGAGCAGATCGAGATGACCGTGGAAATACTTCTCGTCGGTCAGCACGGAGATGGCGTCGGCGCCGTGACGGGCGTAGGTGGTGGCGAGGGCGACCGGGTCGAGCGTCGGCGCGAGCGTGCCCCGTGAGGGGGACGCCTTCTTCACCTCGGCGATCAACCCCACGCCGGTGGCTCGTGGCCCCAGCGCTTCCTCGAAGTCCCGCGCGGGCGGCAGATCCCGGCAGCGCGCCTCCAACGAGGCCAGCGGCGTCGCCTGTTGCCGCCTCCGGAGCTCGTCGCGCTTGTCGCGGACGATGTCGTCCAGGATGTTACGGGGCATCAATAGTCCCGGCGAACGGCCTCACGGCGGATCGTGTCCAGCGGTACCGCCCCGAGCTGCTCCAGCACGTGGTCACGGATCGTGCGCGGCGGTGGCAGATCGCGGACGACGCGGCCGTCGGTCACGAGCGGCCGCAGCAACGGTTCCCAGCCTTCGCCGCATGAGCACGGAGCGGGCGCGCGCCCGGCGGGAACCACGACGGTGGCGTGGCACGCGCGGCAGCGAAGCACGTCCTTCGCTCCCGACCACTTGCCGCGCTTCGCCATGGGCCGTCCCTCGATCTCCATGATGTCGAGCGCGAAGTTGAGCACGGGCGCGTTGGCAATCGACGTCCCGACGCCGTAGGCATCGACCACGGGGTTGAGATGCAGGATCTCGTACTCGTCCACTCCGCCCGACGCGATGATCTTCACGTGGCCATAGCCGCGGATATCGAGCTCCCACCGCACTTCCTGGATGATGCGGAAGAAGTCGCCGCGCCTGGAAGACGGCGTATCGAGGCGGACGGCGTAGAGATCGCCCCCGAGGGCCTCGGCGACGCGGATGGCCTCGAACTTCTCGTCCTGCAGCGTGTCGATGAGGGCCACCCGGCGGACCTTGGCGTCGATGACCTCGTGGAACGCGCGGAGCGCCTCCACCGTGTCACCGACCATCAACACCAGCGAGTGCGGGATCGTCCCCATCGGATCGGCGTCGATGAGCTCGGCCGACTTGGTCACGGCCACGCCGTCGCAGCCGCCGATGAAGGCGTTGCGCTCGATCATGGGCGCGATGGTCGGATGCATGCGGCGGGCGCCGAACGAGATCACCTGCCGCTCACCCGCCGCCTTCTTGCAGCGGGCCGCCTTGGTGGCGATGCCGGAGGCCTGGCAGATCAGGCCGAGCAGGGCCGTCTCGTACCGCGCCCACTCGACGTAGGTGCCGTCGAGCGTCAGCACCGGCTGGTACGGACCAAAGAGCGTGCCCTCGTCCATCGCGCGCACCGTCACCGGCACACCTTCGAGCAGCGCCGCGGCCTCGTGGATGCCGGCCAGGACGCCCCACTGCCAGTCGTCGGGGAGGCTCTTGACGTAGACCTCGGCCTTCACGCGCTTGCGGTCATTGCGATGCCGGAGGATCTCGACGGTCCGCTCGAAGTACACGTCCGAAACGTCGCCGCGCTTGATCTCGGCGTCGGATGCGGTGTGGAACGGGCGCCTCGGCGTGGTCATAGCGGGCCCAAACTTAGCGGAAATTTTGACAGAACGCGCCGATCAAGTCAACGCGAGCGCGCACCCCGCGCTGGATTGACGCCAAGTCGCGACTCTCACGGCGCGGACGATGAGGCGCCGCGCGTCGTCGCGGCGGGCACGCCAGGGGAGCGCGAGGGGGGGTGCTCGTGCCCTCTCAGATATTGAGGCCCTTCAGATAGGCGCGAAAGTCGTCTGAGAGGTCGGGCCGGGCGAGCGCGAACTCCACCGTCGCCTTGAGAAAGCCGAGCTTGTCACCGGTGTCGAAGCGTTTACCCTCGAACTCGACGGCGTACATGGGCTGGCGCTGGCGCAGGCGACGCAGGCCGTCGGTGAGCTGGATCTCGCCGCGGCGGTCGGGGGCCGTCTCGGCCAGGATGCCGAAGATGTCGGGCGTCAGCACGTACCGGCCGATGATCGCCAGGTCGGAGGGCGCCTCCTCGGCGCGAGGCTTCTCGACGAGATTGCTGATCTCGTAGACGCGGGCGCCGCCCGCATCGGCGATGGGCCGCCCGGCGATGACGCCGTACTGGTGGATGCGATCGCGCGGCACGCGCTCGACGGCGATGACCGATCCACGGTGCCGCTCGAAGACGTCGAGGAGTTGCCGCATGCAGGGCGAGTCGGCGAAGCCGATGATGTCGTCGCCCAGGAAGACGCCGAACGGCTCGTCGCCGACGAGCGAGCGCGCGCACAGGATGGCGTGACCGAGCCCGAGCGGCTCCTTCTGCCGGACGTAGCAGACTGATGCCAGCTCGGAGATCGTCTTGATCTGGGCCAGCTCGTCCATCTTGCCGCGGTCGTTCAGGTAGTACTCGAGCTCGAAGGCGGCGTCGAAGTGGTCCTCGATCGCGCGCTTGTTCCGTCCGGTCACGATGATGATCTCGCTCAGGCCGGAGGCGACCGCCTCTTCGACGACGTACTGGATCATCGGCTTGTCGACCAGCGGCAGCATCTCTTTCGGCTGGGCCTTGGTGGCGGGCAGGAAGCGCGTGCCGAGGCCGGCGGCGGGGAAGACACCCTTGCGTACGGTCATGAGGGCTGGCTCCTTCACATCCATCATACCGCCGCCTCAGGCGGCTCGCCGTTCGCCCACCTGCACTTTCCGCCGCCGCATCGCGCGTAGCGCCGACAGTGCGATCACGTACGTCACGAGCGCGGCGACGCCCCCCACCACCGTCGTGCCGACGAGCAGCGGGATCGAGAGGTGCTCGACCAGTGCGCCCAGGTCGCTCCAGCGCAGCCCGCCCGGATGCTCGACGAGGTAGTTGAGCCACGCGCGGCGAAGGCCGTCGGGATCGGGTACGAGGAGCGTGCCGATCTTGAAGGCGGCGCCGTACACCAGCGGCATCAGCCAGGGAAGGTTCAGCCACGTCCCGGCAATCGTGGCCGCGCGATTGAGCCGGAACGCGAGCGCGATCAGCAGCGACAGGAGCGTCTGCACGCCGACGAACGGTGTACAGCCCACGAAGACTCCGACGGCCAGGGCCAGCGCGATGCGCGGCGGCGGATCGTCGAGCTCGAGCACGGCGCGCAGCCGGCCGGAAAGACGCCGTCGACTGAGCATTAGTCGGGGTGCCCGCGGCCGACGGATTCCAGGATCGCGACGATGGCGAGGACGCAGGCCGCCTGTAAGAGGACGAGGGCCGCTTCCCGCGTGGTGGCGTTCTCCAGTAGCATCGCCGAAAGCCCGAGCGTCGCCGAGATGAAGTAGATGAGCAGCACGCTCTGCGGTCGCGTCAGCCCGAGCGCCGCGAAGCGGTGATGGATGTGGTCCTTGCCCGTGTAGGCGAGCCACTCGTGCAGCGAGGCGACTTTGCCGGTCACCACGCGGGCGACGCCCACGAAGGCGATGTCGAACAGCGGCACGCCGAGGATCAGCGTCGGCGTGAACAGCGCGATCAACGGATCGTTGTCGGCCCATTCGCCCATGACGGCCAGCCCGGCCAGCGTGAAGCCGATGAACGACGCGCCGCTGTCTCCGAGGAAGATGCGCGCGCCGCCCGGGCGGAAGTTGTAGGGCAGGAAGCCGAGGCAGGCCCCGACGAGCGCGCCGGCGAGGAACATCAGATACCGCTGGTTGGTCTGGAGCGCGGAGATCGAGAAGAAGAGTCCGGCGATGACCCCGAGCCCGGCGGCCAAACCATCCATGCCGTCCAGGAACTGCACGGCATTCGTCACGGTGAGGAACCACAGTAGCGTCAGCACGATGTTGATCACCACGGCGCCCGGCCACCAGGACGGCGCCACCGAGAGGACCACACCGTAGAGCATGGCGAGCGAGGCCCCGCCGATCTGGCCGAGCAGCTTCACCCAGGCGGGCAGATCGGCGACGTCGTCGAGGATGCCCAGCGCCACGACGACCGAGGCGCCGAGGGCGACACCTTTCAGCGTCATGGAGAAGTGGAAGTTCGCGAGCACGGTGATGGCGAACGCGAGATAGACGCCGGCACCACCGAGCAGCGGCGTGGCCACCATGTGAACCTTGCGCGCCGTCGGCTGGTCGAGGACCTCGCGCCAGATCGCATAGCGCCGCACGAGGGGCACGAGGAACAGCGACACGGTGAAGGCGACGACGACGATGTAGGGCCAGCGAAACCCGGCGTCGAGGAACCAGTGGCGCGTGGGCGGCGCCAGCAACGCCAGCACGATCACCAGACGCGCCGCTCCCAGCGTGACTTCCGACGTGCCGCCGACCCACAGCGCCGCGACGCGTTCCATTACTCTTCGAGCGCCGCCGTGAGCGCGGCCGCGACCGTATCCACGTCGGCGTCACTCAGCGAGGGGTAGCAGGGCAGCGAGAGCGCGCGCGCCCACAGGCGCTCGGCCTCGGGATAGCCGCCGAGGCCGAGGGCGCGATGGATCGGCCGGAAGACGGGGCGCCGGGCCGCGATGCCTCGACGCTCGAGCTCCGCAATGACCTGATCGACCGGACGCTCGATCTCGATCACGAAGCGATGGTACACGTGACGGCCACCGGTGTCGGCCGGCAGTCGGCAGGGCAGGCCCGCCAGCCGGACCCGATAGCGCGCCGCGATCGCTCGCCGACGGGTGAGGAACCCGTCGAACCGCGCGAGCTGACTGCGCCCGAGCGCCGCCTGCAGATCGGTGAGCTTGGCGTTGAACCGTGGAGCGAGGTCGACGTGCTCGTCGTAGTCGCGCGCCGCGCGCACGCCCTCCACCAGCGCGCGCGGCCCACCCACGAGGCCCCCTTCACCGGTGGTGAGCAGCTTCGTCGCGTAGAAGGAGCACACGGCGGCCTGGCCGCGGCTGCCCACCGGCCGGCCCGTGCTGACGGCGCCGAGCGCCTGGGCGCAGTCCTCCACGATCGGCACGCCGAGCGGCGCGAACGCGTCGATATCGGCAGCCAGACCGAAGGCGTGAGGCACGATCACGGCGCGCGTGCGCGGCGTGATGCGACGCTTGGCGTCGAGAGGAGAGAGCGACAGCGTCGCGGGATCGGCATCGACGAGCACGGGCACACCGCCGCAGCGGGTGACGGCATGGTGAAGCGCGTCGCACACGTAGGACGGGATGAGGACCTCGTCGCCGGTGTCGATCCCGAGCCCGCGAAGAGCCAGCTCGAGCGCCACACTTCCGGACGCGACCGCCGCCGCGTCCTCGGTGCCGAGACGCTCGGCGAGCGCACGCTCGAACCCCGCGACCTCGGGGCCCTGGGCGAGAATGCCGCCGCGGACGATGCGGGCGACCGCCTGGGCATCCTCCTCGACGAGGGTGGGTCGCGAGTGCGGGATCAAATGTCCAGCAACAGCCGGACCGACTGGAACGCCTCCGCGTACTTCACGCGCGCCTGGATCCCGCGAAAGTTCGCGCAAGAGACGGCCAGCTCGAGGATCGTCAGGTCCTCGATGTTGGTCTTGGCCACCTGCGAGCGATGGGCCTCCAGGCACGCGAGCTTCCGGTCCAGCACCTTCTCGATGTTGGTATAGCAGTTCGGCGTGAAATGCTGGGTGGACGGAACCTCGAAGAAGAGGAAGTTGGGGACGTAGCGCGTCGCCGACACCGCGGCCTGGGCCAGGTTGCGATGATCCTGGTGCGTGTCGTCGGGATAGTTCACGAAGATCATCGACGGCCGGGTGTCGCGGATGACCGCTTCCAGCCGCACGATCAGCTCGCGGTTGTAGGGTACCTCGGTGTCGCGGTAGCCGCCCCAGAAGACCCGCTGCGCACCGATCACCAGCGTCGATTCGTCCTGCTCGCGCTCGCGCATGGCGGCGTCGCCGCCGAGTGAGCCATCGGAGGCGACGAAGAGATAGACGTCGTGACCTCGCTGCGCATACAGCGTCAGCGTGCCACCGCAGCCGTATTCGATGTCGTCGGGATGGGCCCCGATGGCGAGGACGTTCATGGGGACGTTTTTTCATCATACGTCGGCGCCCCGGAGGCCCCCGCAGATTTCATGGCGGCCTCGACCATCACGGACCGAGCGGGGCCCAGGTGTCACCGCGGCGCAGAATCGCCAGCGCGCTCAGAGGGTTGCTCAGCAGCAGGTCGAGTCCTGAGAGAGCCGGCACGAATGGGCCGTGGAGCTGGGGGTAGATCGGAGGCTCGTAGGCCTGAGCGCGGACCTCGAGCCCGGCGTGCCGAAACCGCTTGAGGTCCATGTACTGGACGCCGTCCCGACCGGCCAGATAGGTCGTCCCACCGACGGCCCGGCAGATCTCGACGAGGCGCTCGGTCGGGTCGGTCGCCGTCACCGTCAGCTCCGACGCGAGCCGAGATGGCGTCGCGATACCGAGCGCGCTGGCCAGCCAGCACGCGTTCGCCACGGCGAGCGCCGCCAGCTCCCCCCAGGGCCTGGAGTAGAAGGCGCGGAGGTCTTCGCCGTAGCCGGCCCAGCCCGCGGCACGGCCGTAGGCCAGCTCGATGGCGCGCAGATGCCGCCGCGCCCACGGCTGGCCCGTGTCGATCGCCACGTCCGCGATCGCCGTCCCCAGCCGTGCCCGCACCGGCACCGTGAGCCACTGCGGCCCGGCGGCCGTCTTGATCCGATTGCGATTCTGCCAGCCGTTCTTCTCGAACTGCACGGTGTCGAGGAAGACGAACACGTCGGCTTCAGCCCACTTGGCCAGGTAGCCGAGCCACGGCAGGTAGTGCGGCTGATGGATGGCGACCTTCACGGCTTTCTCACGAAGACGGGATTCGTGAGGAGCTGGTGGACCGCGCCCGAACGCGCCTCCATGCGGAAAAAGAGCGGGGTGCCGTCGAACGTCTCCTCGTGAACGGCCGTGAAGGGTGTCCGACCGGCCCACGTCTCCACCGCGGCGCCGTTCCGCACGAGCGTGACACGCAGCGGATGGCTCCCGCCGTCGCTGCTCGTGACGCCGACGCTGACGGCCACGCGCGTGCTCTCGGGAACGCGCAGCGTCTCACCCGACGCCGCCGTCGCCGTGGCCGCGGCGATCGAGAAGTCGGAGAGCACCAGCGCCACCTCGGGGGGTCGGCGGACGGCGTAGAGTCGCCCGCGCTTGAGTGCGTCGAGCAGCGCCGCCTCGGAGCGCTCGTCGACGAGAAACACCGTCCGCACCGGGCCGAGGCGCTTGCCTCGGGCGAGGCCGTGGAATCCCGACTCCGCGACCCCCCACGCTGGACGGCTCCGCTCTCCGCGCACGTATTGCCCGAGCATGCGGTCCCAGCCGAGCCCGGGCTCGGTGAAACGCGTCGGCTGCTCGTACACGGCGCCGAAGGCCGTATACCGGAACGTGCGCAGGAGGTCGTCGGGATAGGGTTCCGTCAGCCACGACACCTGCACGGGGCCCACGTTACGCTGGCCGACGTCCGCCGTTTCCGGGAACGACCAGATGCTCGCGCCGCCGAGGCGATCGACCTGGTCGATCAACGTCTGATACGGCTCGAGGCCGGCATCCTGCCAGGGCGGATAGCGATCCACGGTGAAGGGCCAGCCCCGCACGACGGCGAAAAGGCCGACGGCGAGCAGCGCGAGGCCCAACCCCCAGCGCCGCCGCCACACCACGACGATCGTGCGCCCGAAGCGCCGGTGCTCACGGCGCTTGCGTCGCAGCAGCACGAGGCCGGGGACGACCAGCAGCACCGGGGTGACGTCGGCCAGCGATTGCCAGCTATAGCGTGATTCGTAGCGGTTGCCGGTGGCGGCGAGCGACGACAGCTTCTTCGGATCGCTGATGCCGAACACCAGCAGATTCTTCTGGACGTTGTGGAGCGTCATCGAGAGGCTGGCCGGTGAGCCCGTCCAGAAGTAGTGCGGCATCACCTCGACGCCCGGCACGATGAGCATGCGCGGGTAATTCCGGCGCGTGGCCGCCACGCGCTCGAGGAATTGCGTGGTTCCCGCGCCGCCGAGGACGCTGGTCTCTTCCTTGGTCACGCGCGTCAGCGCACGGAACGGCGGGAGCCCGTACTCCACGCGCAGGAGATAGTTCTCGGCCAGGAAGATGGCCGAAAGCCCACTCGACTCGGCGATACGCGCGACCTCGTCGAGCGGCAGGTCACCGGTAGTCAAGTCGGAGTGGACGTGGAGCACGGCCGCCACTTGTTCACGCGCGGGCGCGGGCGTCGGAATGACGAGAGCGAGCACGGCGACGCCGATCACGCCGGCCCAGGCACGGAGACCGTCGTGACGCATCACTCGGGCTTCCTGGCCACGGCGGTCATCGAGGCTCCGATGAGCCAGGCGCCACCTGAGAGGCGGGCGACCACACGCGCAGCACGATCGAGGATCCACTTGCCGGCCTGGACGATGGCTTCCCGGCGCGGGCCAACCCCGTAGGGATCACCAGCGGTGGGCGCGCTGTTCGCCACCACGATGTCGACGAAGCCGGCGCGGGCCAGGGCATCGGAAAGCGTCTGCCGACTCCAGAGCAGCGGATGAAAGACGTAGCTGCGGCCGAGGTAGGCCTGCGACGCCGGCAGCCATTCGAACAGACGATGGAGGCGGTAGGCGGCCAGGTGAAAGGGCTCGTTCTGCGTGCGGACGACGATGCGCCCGCCCGGGCTGAGGACGCGGCCGATCTCCGCGAGATCGGCGTCCGGCCGCATGAAGAACTCGATGACGTTCCACAGCACGATGACGTCGAAGAAATCGTCGGCGAAGGGCAGCCGCTCGGCCTCGACGCCCTCCGATGCGCGGAGCGCGACCTGCAGCCCCCGCCCCTGCGCGGTTTGTACGGCCTCTCGTGAGACCTCGACGCCCCAGGCGTTCCAGCCACGCGCCCGGGCCAGCTCGATGAACTCACCGGTCCCGCATCCGATGTCGAGCAGGCGTGACCGGCCGGCCTGCCGCACGCCATCGAGGAAGTCGAGGAACAGGCGGTGCCGCCGTGAGTCGATCCGCCGGCTGGCGGCGGGATCGACGTACACGTCTTCGAAATACTCGCGCACGGCATCGGTGGTGCGCGGTGGGTCGAGGAAGACGAGTCGACACCCCCGGCAGCGAACCAGCGCTCGACGTTCCAGCCGGGCCAGTGGCCGACCGCCAGCACGACCGCAGACGGGACACGGGGTCACCGGAGTCGCTTCGCCTCGACGAGTTCGGCGTAGAGCGCCAGGAGCCGCGCGTCGGCGACGTCGGCGGAGAAGTCGTGCGCGCGACGCCGCGCCGCCTCGGACAGCTTGAAGCGGAGTCCGCGGTCGCTGGCCAGGTCGATCAGGGCCGACGCGAGGCCATCGACGTCCTCCGGCGGGACGACCCGGCCGGCCACGTCGTCACCGATCACGCTCGGGATCCCGCCGACCGCGGTGCCCACAACGGGCACGCCGAAGGCCATCGCCTCCACGAGCGCGCGGCCCATGCCCTCGTTGCGGGCGGGAGCCGCGAAGACGTCGGCGGCGGCGAAGTAGCGCGCGACCATCTCGGGCACGACCACGGCACCGGCCAGGGTGAGGCGGTCGACGACGCCGAGCTCGGCGGCCCGCGCCGTCAAACGATCACGCTCGGGTCCATCACCGACGATGACGACGCGCGCGTCGCCGATCTGCGGGGCAATCCGAGCGAGCGCCTCCACGAGGAGATCGAAGCCCTTCACATGAACCAGCCGGCCGAGGCCGAGCACGACGAAGGCCGACGGGCCGAGGCCGAGCCATGCGCGAGCCCGGGCCGGGAGCGGAGCGCGCAATTGGAGGTCGTTCACCGGCACGCCGCTCGGGATGGTGACGAACTGCTCGGGCCGTCCGATGCCGAGGGCCAGATGCTCCTCGCGGCCCACGTCGGTGAGCGTCACGATGCGGTCGCTCCAGCGCGCGGCGAGCCGCTCGAGCGTGATATAGGCCGAGGTCCGTCGGGGGCCGTAGTACCCGTAGAAGATGTGGCCGTGGGGCTGGTGGATCACGACGGGCACACGCGCGATGCGCGCGGCCAGGCGACCGATGAACCCGGCCTTGGATGTGTGCGTGTGAACGATTGCCGGCCGCTCGCGCCGGAAGAGGCGGACGAGCTGCAGCAGCGCGATGAGATCGCGCGTCGGCGTCACCTCGCGGCCCAGACCGGGCACGCTCACGATGCGGCAACCGCGGCGGCGCGCGTCGTCCACGGTCGCCACGTCCGATTCGGCGAGACCGATCGCCAGCGCCGAGTCGTAGCCGGCCCGCGCCAGCGTCACCATCTGGCCGATGGTGTTCTCGGAGGAGCCACCCAGCGTCAGCCGCGTGATGACGTGCAGCGCCCGGATCACGAGGGCGGCACCTCCTCGTCACCGAGCCGGCGCGCGTACAGCTCGATGGAAGGCGCCGCCAGGCAACGGCTCGCCGTGACGGCATGCAGCGTGGCCGCCACCGTCTCACCCGCTCCGCGGAGCCAGCGCGGGAGTCCGGGCGCGCGGCTGTCGGCCGCTGAGGGCCCCTCCGCGCTCAGCGGTGAATTCCGCAGCGAGAGGACGTGGAACCCGGACCGCTCCACCAGCCGGCGGAGTCCGCGGGCGGTGAACCTGAAGACGTGGAAGACCGGGTACGCTCCGAACTTCCCGAGCCACCAGCGACGACCGAGCATCGAGAAGAGCTGCGTGGCGCGGCGATGAAACGCCCCGTTCGGCACCCGGATCACGAGCAGCCCGTCCGGACCCAGGACGCGATGGGCCTCGGCCAGAGCGCCGTACGGATCGACCAGATGGTCGAGGACGTTGATGAAGGTCACGGCGTCCATCGACGCGGTGTCGAAGGGCAAGAGGACCGAGTCGGATTGCACGACGTCACACGCGGCCGTCGTCCGCGCCGCCGCGCACATCTCGGCCGCAAGCTCGAGGCCGACCGCGCACCAGCCGGCCGCGGCGGCCGAGGCCACGAAATGGCCGGGGCCGCAGCCGACGTCGAGCAACCGCCTCCGGCCGCGCGGCGGGCCGAGGCGAGCGACGAGCTCATCGAAGAGATCGAGCCGCAACGCCGGCACCTCGGGGCGCACGAAGCGCGCGGGATATTCGACCTCGTAGAAATGTCGGAGCCCGGCCGCCGTCGGCAGCTTTGCGGCCACCGAGGTGCCGCAGGCCGGACAGGCCCGATAGTCCTCTCCGCGATGACGGAACCACCGAAGACGCGCGGCTCGATCGCAGGCCACGCAGCGGACGGCGCCCGTCGCCGCGACATTTTTTTCGGTGAGGGTGCCGAGCATGTCCTCCAGCGCATCGACCGAGCGACTCCACCCATACTGCCGCTCGGCGTAGGCCACGCAGGCGCGGCGCAGATCGCGCACGCCCGCGGGATCCCGCTCGCTGCGCTCGAGGAAGCGACCGATCCCATCCGCGATCGCCGTCGGGCCGACGTCGGCGAAGAGCAGGGAGCGGTCGAGTGGCTCGAGAATCTCCGGCGTGGCTCCGACCGGCGTGCCGAGGACGGGTGTGCCGCACGCCAGCGCTTCCACGGTGACCAGGCCGAATCCCTCGAGCTCGCGGGTCGGCAACACGAACGCGTCGGCCGCGCCGTAGTAGGCGGGCAGGTCACGCTCGGGCACGAAGCCGAGGAACCGGACGTGCTCGGACAGGCCCAGGGAAATCGTGATGGTCTCGAGCAGCGGGCGCAGCGAGCCGGAGCCGCCGAGCAGCAGGAGCACGCGGGGAAAGCGCTCCCGCACGGTGGCCATCGCCCGGATCAGCGTGTCGAGCCCCATGCGCGGCTCGAGGTTGCGCAGCGTGAAGAGGAGCGGGCGATCGCCCGGCAGCCCCAGCGTCTGTCGCTGGGCCTCTCGCGTGCCGCTGGGATGGAAGCGCTCGACGTCGGCGCCCCCCACGATCTTCACGATCCGCTCTCCGCTGATGCCGTAGAGATCCCAGAGCAGACGGGCCGAGAAGTCGCTCAGAACCTGGATGCGGCTCGCCCGCTTGAGTGACGCGCGCTCGAGCGTCCAGAGCAGAGCTGCGCCGGCCCGGCCCACGAGTCCGCCGCGGTGCAGACCCGACATCCCGGTCCGGGACCGGTACTCGAGCGGCGCCGGGGAGTGAAACGTGTAGAGGCTCGGCAGACGGCGGCCGAGCGTTGACGTGAGCACGCCGAACGCGCCGATCGGTTGATGAAAATGGAGAACGTCGGCCCCGTGGGCCGCGATCTCGGACTCGACAGCTCGCCGGGCGCCGAGCACCGAGGTGCGGATGAACGCGGCCAGCGAGCGCCGATCGACCGGGAAGTGGTGAACCGCCACCCCGTCGTGCACCAGGTCACCGGGCACGCCGCCGTCCGGGGTCCGACTGACGACCTTGACGACGTGCTTGCGCGCGCAGAGCCGGGACGTCTGCTCCCACAGCACGCGCTCGCCACCGCCGAGCAGCTGGACTGGAGACACGTCGGAGACGACGACGATCTTCACGTTCCCGCCTTCCAGGCAGTCGCGCCGTCGAGGTACTCCCGCAGCCACAGCTCGGTCATCATCAGGGCCCACAGTCGATCGGCGTGAGTCTTGCGGCCGCGCAGGTGCTCCTGGATCAGCGCGTCGACCGCGGCCGGCGCGAACAGACCCCGCGCCGCGACGACGTCGGGAGCGAGAAGCTGCTCCATCAACGGCCGCAGATCGGTGCGCAGCCAGCCTGCCAGCGGAATCATGAAGCCCTGCTTGCGACGCCGGACGACGCTCGGCGGCAGGACGCCGGCGAACGCCTGGCGCAGCAGGCCCTTCAACCGGACGCCGGGAAGCTTCACGCGAGGCGCGATGGCGAGACTTCGCTCGATCAGGCGGTGGTCGCAGAAGGGCGCCCGCAGCTCCAGCGAGTGGGCCATCGACATGCGGTCGGCCATCACGAGCAGGTCGTCGGGCAAATACGTGAGGAGGTCGACACGAAACGCGCCGTCCACGGGATCGCCGTGGCCTTGCCCGGCCCAGGCGGCCCGGTGCCCGGCGTCGACGGGCATCCGCCAGCTCGCCCGGACGCCGGGAACGACGAGCTTGTCCAGCTGCTCGTCGGTGAAGAAGCGAGTCCACCGCACGTAGCGCTCGAACGGCGGCCGTTCCGCGCCGGCGGCGAAGCGGCGGAGTCGATCGCCCCAGTTACTGCTCGTCTCCGACTCGGGCAGCAGGCGTTGCCCCGCCCGAGCCGACATCGTGCGCAGGCTTCGCGGCAACCGCGCGAAGACTTCTGAGACACGCAGCCCCAGATAGCGCGGGTAGCCCGCGAACGTCTCGTCGCCCCCGATGCCTGAGAGCGCCACCTTCACGTGGCGGGCGGTCGCCTGGGCGACCATGAAGGTCGGCAGCGCCGAGGAGTCGGCGAACGGCTCGTCGAAGTGGCGAATCACGCTGGGCAGGACGTCGGCGATGACCGGGTGCAGCGTCTCCTCGTGGTGATCGGTGGCGAATCGCTCGGCGACCTCCCGGGCGTACACGCGCTCGTCGAACGAGGGTGACGCCGGACCGAACCCGACCGTGAACGTCGACAGCCGGCCGCTCGTCACCTCGCGGGCGCTGGCGACGATGGCGCTCGAGTCGATGCCCCCCGAGAGGAACACGCCGAGCGGCACGTCACTCTCGAGGCGCAGGCGGACGGCTTCGCGCAGCTCGTGGCGGACGAGCGCTGGCGCTTCCTTGGCCGTCACGCGGGCCGCTTCGGTGGCCGCGGCGTCGGGCAGCGACCAGTACGACGCGCGCTCCACGGCGCCCGTCGCATCGACACGAAGGAGATGGCCGGGCGGCAGCTTGGCGATCCCGGCGAACATCGAGCGGTCGGCCGGCGTGTATCCGAACGCCAGATAGTGATGCAGCGACTCCCAGTCCACCGCCCGGGAAATCCGCGGATGACAGAGCAGGGCCTTGATCTCCGATGCGAAGAGCAGCACGCCGTCGCCGCGCCAGTAGTACAGCGGTTTCTTGCCGAGCCGATCGCGGGCGAGCAACAGCCGGCGCCGCCGGGCGTCCCAGAGCGCGAACGCGAACATGCCGCGCAGGTGCTCGACGCAGAGGTCACCGTGACGCTCGTAGGCGGCCAGGATCACCTCGGTGTCGCTCGTCGTGGCGAACGACCGGCCCGCCGCGGCGAACCGGGTGCGAAGCTCGCGGAAGTTGTAGATCTCGCCGTTGAAGACGACGTGGAGCTGGCCGTCGGGGCTCGTCATCGGCTGACGACCGGTGACGAGATCGATGATGGCAAGCCGTGTCATGCCGAGCCCGATGCGCGCACCATCGTCGCCGACCCACGCCCCCTCGTCGTCGGGGCCGCGATGCTTCAGCGTCCGCAACATGGCCGAGAGCGTGCTCGGGGCAACGCCGCCGACGTAGCCGGCGATGCCGCACATCAGGCAGAGACCTCGGCGACGCGTCGGCGGTCGGCCGACACGAGCGTGGCGTACAGCGTCTGCAGACGCTCGACCATCCCGGCGACGGTGAACCGCTCGGCCACCCGGGCGCGCGCCGCCCGGCCAATCCGGCGCGCCTCGGCACCGTTGTGCAGGAGCGCGAGAGCGGCGCGGGCCGTCGCGTCGGCGTCGCGAGGGGGCACGAGGAGGCCGCTTTCGCCCGGCTCGATGATCTCAGCCACACCGTTCACGTTGGTGGCGACGACGGGCCGCTCCATCGCCATCGCCTCGAGCACGACGAACGGAAATCCTTCGGAGACCGACGACAGCACGAAGACGTCCATGGCGCCGAGCAAGGGCGCCACCTCGGCCTGCATCCCCGTCAGCCGGCACGACGACCGCAACTCCAGGCGGGCGATCTCGGCCTCCACCGCCCCGCGCAGTGGTCCGTCTCCGACGACGAGGGCCTTCACATTCGGCCGGTGCCGTCGCACTTCTGCGACCGCGTGAAGGAACGTCAGCGGATCCTTCTGCGGAGTGAGCCGGCCGACAAAACCCAGGACAGGTCCGGCGTCGAGGCCCCAGCGCTGGCGCATCCCCGTCGCGGACACGGCGCTGGGATCGAAGTGATCGAGCTCGATGCCGTTCGGGATGACGAGCGCGCGTCGTGGATAGTTGCGCCCGAGCGCCTCGGCCACACAGACCACCGCCGACGTCAACGGCAACGTGAGGCGGTCCGCCGCACAGTAGACGGCCCGACGCGTGGCCGACACAGGATAATCGCCGAGCGCGTTGTGAACAGTGGACAGGCGAGCCTTCACGCCCGCCATCGCGCCGGCGAGCCGGGTGTAGAAGTTCGATCGGGCGCCGTGTGATTGCAGGACGTGAGGAGCGAACGCGCGGATCTGCGCGGCCAGACGCGCGACCGCCGGCAGGCTCACCAGACGGCGAAGATCCACGGTGGCAACGGGGATTCCGAGGCTCGCCAGGCGCGCGGCCAGCGGCCCCGGCTCCGGCACGATCACCGCGAGCTCGAAGCGATCACGGTCGAGGTGACGCGCCAGGAGCTCCAGATAACGCTCGCCCCCGCCGACGTCAGCCGACCCCGCGACGTGAACGACGCGAATGCGACTCACCGCGCGCTGACCTCAGAGCTCGACCGCACAGAGCTCTCGAGAGCACCGGCGAGTCGACGCCAGCTGTGGTGACGGCACACGTGGTCGCGCCCGCGTCGCCCCAGCTCGGCCCGTCGCTCGGGTCGCTCGAGCAGGTCACCGAGGGCCTGGGCGAGCGCGCCGGCGTCGTCGGGTGGCACGAGCGTCAGCGCGCCACTGTCGTCGGCCAGACTCCTCACGGACAGGAGATCAGAGGCGACGACCGGGCGGGCGCACGCCATGACGTCGAGCACCTTGAACGGTGACGTCTCTCCGCGATCACCCGTGAACGGTGCGGCCAGCACGTCCATGGCGTTGAGGTAGACGGGGACGCGCGTATACGGCACCTGGCCGGTGAACCGGACAGCGCCGTCGAGCCCCAGGCGCTCGGCCTGCGCTTCCCACGTCCGACGCATGATCCCGTCGCCGACGATGAGACCGCCGACGTCGGGCCGCCACTGGTGAAGACGCGCCAGCGCCCCAAGGAGCGTGCCGACTCCCTGGTGACGATAGAAGAGCCCCACGAAGCCGACTGTCGGTCGGGCAGGATCGAGCCCGATCTCACGCCGACAGCGGGCGACATCATCGGGAGCGAAATGGTCGGGATCCGTGCCGCTCGGAATCACGCACACGCGATCGGCCGGCACACCGTAGCGCTCGACGACCATCTGCCGCAGGCCGGGCGTGAGCGTGACGACCAGGTGCGCGCCCCGCAGGTTGATCCGCTCGACGCGCCTGAAGAGCTGTCGCTTCCATCGCGGCGCCCGCTCCTGCTCGAGGAACTGGAGGCTGTCGGCGTTGACCTCGACGACCAGCCTCGCCCGCACGGCTCGCGCCATCGGCAGCGGCAGGAGGTTGATGTGCGTCCGCATGTAGACGATGTCGGGCCGGGTCTGCCGCGCCGCCCTGAGCGTGGCCAGCGCCATCGATACGTGCGCCGTGAGCGGACGGACGACCGCGCGGTCGACGACCGGATAGGCCGCCGACGGCACGTCGCGCAGCGGTACCCAGCCCGGCAGCCTCGGATAGAAGACGCGCGTGGTGTGACCGAGCGTCTGGAGCGCCCACGCCACTTCCCACAGCTTGCGAAAGCCCCCGCTGTCGGGACGCAGCCCCGGCTCGTACGCGAAGTTGAGGAACGACCAGTCCATCAGCCGCGGGCTCCGACGGCGCTCACGCGGGCCGGCCGACCGGCCACGGCCATCCGGCGCGCGACGATCGCGACTCCGTTTCCGCGACGTCCGCCCCACCACCATTCCAGTCGCGCGGCCAGCGCGAGAAACGGCAGGAGCGCGAGGCCCACGCCGGGCACGCGACGGGCCTCGGCGAGCATGAACAGCTCCTTGAGCACCGACACCGCCGTCCCGAAGGTCCGGCGCGTGCTGACGACGGCGAAGCCGGCCGCCCGCAGCCACGAGGCGAGCTGAGCGGACTCGAAGCCTTCGTAGAGGTGCACGTCGCCGGGCGAGGGCGGCCCGAGCCACGAGTACTCGCGATCCACGCCGGGGAGGAAGTGACGCTGCTCAGCGGCGGGAACGTGGAGATACAGGATTCCGTGCGGGCGCAGACAGTCCGCGAAGGCGGCGAGCAGCCGGGGCGGATCCTCGACGTGCTCGAGCACGTCGATGGTGTAGATGACGTCGAACGGACCGCCGACGGGAAGCGCGCGGAGATCACCCACGCAGAACGAGACGTTCGGTTCCGTTGGTCGCGTGCCCTCGTGAGCGAGGTCGATCGCCACGAAGCGCCAGCCCGGGCGCCGTCGCGCGAGCAGCCGCGCGAAGTTCGCGCCCTCACCGCACCCGGCGTCGAGCGCCAGTCCGGACGTGGACAGGAATCGCGGGCCAAGCGTCCACTGCAGGTAGAGGCCCTTCACGACCGTACCGGCGTGAAGGCCACCCGTCCAACGCTCCACCACGTGCCGTTGCACGCGTCCATAGACACGGCGCAGCAGGGCGGTCAGCGCGCGTCCTCCAGGGTCTCGCGGCCGACGACGCGGCCGTCCTCCACGCGCAGTCGATAGCGGGGGCGGCCGAGGACGGGCCGCAACAGCTCGGGATGAGCGGGATAGCGGGTCGCGTCGAACGGAACGAGTCGGCGCACCCAGCCCTGCGTCCAGCTCCGAGCCGCGCTCCCGAAATCCTGGCCGTCGAACTCCGTCTTCAGCACGCGGTCGACGTAGCTCTGGAGATCGGTCGGGCGTGAGCGATCGAGCAGATAGCGCTTCCACAGGTGGCTCAGGAACATGCGGCGATCCGACTTCACGTTGACGTGATAGAAGCAGGGCAGCTCCCACGCACGCATCGCGTACCACTTCGGGATCTTCGGCGCCTCGTAGCCCTGGGGGTTGTAGACGTAGCGGACATGATCCGACGCCGTCCAGCAGTGGGCGTCGCCGCGGGTGGGATGCGTTGGGTCCTGGTGCCAGAGGTCGCCGGTCACTTCCACCATCCGCGGATAGACGATGTAGTAGCGACGCCGATCCAGCGCGAGCAGCCAGTCGCGAAGCCGCGTGATGCGGGCGGGCCCGCTCGTCTGGGCGACGAAGTCGGCGTCCCAGCGGACGATGAAGCGGTGGCGCGTCCGCTCGATGAGCGCGTTCGTGAGGCGGAGGATGTCGGCGTCGGGCATGGTCAGCGTCTCGACGATGCCGGGGAATTCGCGGGCGAGGGCCCGCATGATGACTGGCGTCCGATCGGTCGAGCCGTTGTCGCCGATCACGACGTGGTCCGCGAAGCCGATGATCGAGCGCACGGCGGGCTCCAGCCACTCCTCCTCGTCGCGGACACGGACGATCGCGGCGATGCCAGCCGGCCGTGACGGTGGGGCCAGGAGGCCGAGCGACGGCGCCAGCGCGCAGACTTCGCGCACGGCCAGCCGCGCCGCGCCGAGCGCGCTCACGGCCGTGGCCCTCGCGCGGGAGCCAGCGCCTCCCGCAACAGATCCAGGTTCACGCGCACGCCCCGGGAGGCTCGCGCAGGGCCGCGCTGGAACGGCAGCGCGGCCAGATGCCAGAGCGCGGCGAGCCCCATTGCTCCGCGAATGAACACCATCCCCGGGACCCCGTAATGCTTGCGGAAGTAGCGCAAGCGACTGCGCTGCTCCATGAGGAAGAGCCCCGGCGTGTGCACGCCGAGCGTCGAGCCTCGCGTGTGGTGGACCACGGCGGCGTCGCCGACGTACCAGACCGCGCGGCCGGCCGCCCACAGCCGCCGGCAGAGATCGACATCCTCGAAGTACATGAAGAACTCCGGGTCGAAGGCGCTTAGACGCTCGAGGGCGTCGCGGCGCACCATGAGGCACGCGCCGCTCACCCAGTCCACCGCTCGCGTCGTCGTCGGATCCCACGGCTCGTACGCGAGGGCGAGCGTCGACGGGCCGAGCACGGTGCGCAGCGGTCGTACGTTGAGGAGCGGGCGGGCGAGCGTCGGGAACTTGAAGCACGAGCGAATCACGTGGCCGTCGCTCCCGGTAGTGCGGGGCCCCACGGCCCCGACACCGGGCTGCTGGCGAAGAATGGCGACGAGGCGATC
>Ga0209157_1000125_pt1 | contig 66582 bp, 66 predicted proteins | sample GraSoiAngelo_135_FD_185892 | JGI IMG/M metagenome (GOLD analysis project Ga0209157, IMG submission 185892) | Grasslands soil microbial communities from the Angelo Coastal Reserve, California, USA - 14_0929_05_40cm (SPAdes) (version 2) | ecosystem: Environmental > Terrestrial > Soil > Grasslands ... | reverse complement strand
TCCACGTCCCACAGCACCTGCGACTCGCCATAGGCGGCGCCCAGGCGCTCAACGCTGAGCATGCGTGGTCTCCCGGCGCTGTCCCAGATAGACCTCGAGCACGCGCGGATCACGTTGTACCTGCTCCACCGGGCCCTCGCACAAGACCGTACCCTGGTGGAGCACCGTCACCTTGGCGCCGAGCTGGCGGACGAATTCCATGTCGTGCTCGATGACCAGGACGGAGCGGTCGCGCGCGATGCCGAGCAGCAGCTCGGATGTGCGGGCGGTCTCCTCGTCCGTCATGCCCGCCACCGGCTCGTCGACGAGGAGGAGCTCGGGATCCTGCGCCATCACCATCCCGATCTCCAGCCACTGCTTCTCGCCGTGCGACAGCGCGCCCGCCAGCACGCCGCCCTTGGCGGCAAGGCCGACCTGCTCCAGCGCGCCGTCGATGCGGCGCCGGTCGTCGTCCACGTCGCCGCGCTCGAAGAGGGTCGCGAAGACGCCCTTGCTGGCGCGTCGCAGGGACAGCTCGACGTTCTCGCGCACGGTGAGGTTCACGAACACGGACGGCGTCTGGAATTTCCGCCCGACCCCGAGCGCGGCGATCTCGTTCTCGCGGAGCTGCGTCAGGTCCGTGTGGTGGCCGAAGATCACGCGACCGCTCGCGGGCCGGACGCGTCCGGAGATCACGTCGAGCAGCGTGGTCTTGCCCGCCCCGTTGGGTCCGATGACGACCCGCAGCTCGCGGCGGTCCATGTAGAAGTTGAGCCGGCTGAGCGCCTTGAAGCCGTCGTAGTCGACGGTGACGTCGTCGAGATAGATGATCGTGTCCGCGCGGCCGGTGCGCGTGCTCATTGGAGCGGGGTCGGCGAGGTCGGTTCGGATTCCACCACGTCGAGGTTGCTCGGGCCGACCGACGGCGTTGACGCGCGCAAGGGCACGAGGCGCTTGAGGGTATCGACCAGGCGAGCGGCGGCGCCGACGACGCCGTCGGGGAAGAAGAGCACGACGCTCATGAAGAGCGCGCCGAGGAAGAGGAGCCAGACGTCGGGATAGCTGGTCGTCAGCCAGCTCTGGATCCAGTTCACTCCGAAGGCGCCGACCACCGCACCGATCAGCGTGCCTCGCCCCCCCGCGGCCACCCACACCACCATCTCGATCGAGGGCAGCACGCCCATCTTCGCGGGCGTGATGATGCCCACCTGCGGCGCGTAGAGCGCGCCCGAGACGCCGGCCAGCACGGCCGACACCACGAAGACGAAGAGCTTGTAGTTCGCGGGCGCGTAGCCGGAGAAGAGCACGCGCGTCTCGCTGTCGCGGATGGCCACCAGCACCTTGCCCGCGCGCGTCCGGGTGATCCACCGGCAGAGCAGGAAGGCGGCGATCAGCGTCAGCGCGGTGATCACGTACAGCCCCCGCTGGGTCGATGGCTGGTTCAGCCGGAAGCCGAAGATGGTCTTGAAGTCCGCCAGCCCGTTGGTGCCGCCGAGGTTCATCTCGTTGCGGTTGAACACGAGCCAGGCGGAGAGCGCGAGCGCCTGCGTGATGATCGAGAAGTACACGCCGCGGATCCGGCTCCGGAAGGCGAGGAAGCCGAAGGCGAAGCCGACCAGGGCCGGCACGGCCATGATCGCGACGATGGTGAAGATCGCGCTGTGGAACGGCCGCCAGAACAGGGGCAACGTCTTGACCTGGTTCCACACCATGAAGTCGGGCAGCGCATTCTGGTACACGCTCTGCGTGCCGATCTCGAGCATCAGGTGCATGCCCATCGCGTAGGCGCCGAGCCCGAAGAACACGCCGTGACCGAGACTGAGCACGCCCGCGTAGCCCCACAGGAGGTCGAGGCCGAGCGCGAGGATCGCGTAGGTCAGGAACTTGCCGAACAGGTTCAGCGTGAAGTTGGGGACGTGGAACGGCGACGAGGGCGGCAGCGCGTTCAGCGCCGGCAACACCGCCACCAGCACCAGTGAGACCACCGCGAGCGCGATCGACTCACGCCTCCGCACCGCGGCCTCGCGTAGCGAACAGGCCCGCCGGCCGCCGCTGCAGGAAGAGGATGACCGCGATCAGGATGGCCACCTTCGCGAACACCGCGCCCAGGGCGGGCTCGATCACCTTGTTGAGCTCACCGATCCCGGCGGCGGCGAGCACCGTCCCCGCGAGCTTGCCCACCCCGCCGGTCACGACCACCATGAACGAGTCGACGATGTAGTTCTGCCCGAGCGACGGCCCGACGTTGCCGATCTGGGTCAGCGCGCAGCCCGCGAGGCCGGCGAGCCCGGCGCCGAGGCCGAACGTCACGGCGTCCACCGCCCCCGCGCGCACGCCGAGGCACGCGCTCATCGCGCGATTCTGCGTCACCGCCCGGATGGTGAGCCCTCGGTCAGTGCGGAAGAGCAGCCAGTACATGCCGGCGACGCTGACCGCGGCCAGGCCGATGATGAAGAGCCGGTTGAACGGCAGCGTGAGCCCGGTCATCAACGCGAAGCCGCCGGAGAGCCAGCGCGGTGACGACACGTCGACGTTGGCCGCCCCGAACCAGAGCCGCAGGCCCTGCTGGATGATCAGCGAGGCGCCCCAGGTGAGCAGCAGCGTTTCGAGCGGACGGCCGTAGAGGCGGCGGATCACCCCTCGCTCGAGGACCACCCCGACGACCGCGGCGACCGCGAACGAAACGGGCAGCGCCACCACGAAGTACGCGTCGAACCATTCGGGCCAGCGGGCGCGGAACAGGTTCTGCACGACGAACGTCGAGTAGGCGCCGAGCGCCATCAGCTCGCCGTGGGCCATGTTGATCACGCCCATGAGCCCGAACACGATCGCAAGCCCGACGGACATCAGCAGGAGGATCGACGCTAGCGACGCGCCCTGGAACAGGGTCTCGACCGTGCGGACCAGCAGGCTCCAGCGCTCGATCTGGCGGACGGCGAGCGCGGCGGCGTCGCGCTCGGCCCGTGACGCCGCCGAGTCCGACACGAGCTTCCGCAGGGCGGGGGCCGCGTCGAACGAGTGCAGGTTGCCGAGGCTCTGCGCGGCGAGCACGCGGACCGCCGCGTCGCTCTGCGCGAGCCGGATCAGCGCCAGCGCTTCCTCGAGGGCGTGGCGGACGTGCGGCACCGTCTCCTTCGCGATCGCGGCTTCGACGACCGGGGTCGCGCTCGCCTCCGCCTGGTGCCCGAGCTTCATGGCGGCGCCGCGCCGCGTCTCCGGATCGGGGCTCGCGAGCTGGGTGCGCGTCTCGTCGGCATCGAGGAACGGCTTGATGGCGATGCGCAGCCGCCGGTCGGCCGCGATCTCGGTCAGGCCCGAGACCGGCACGGTGCCGAGCGGCCGGCGACTGTACGCGGTGACGATGTCGATCACGTCCTGGTCGCCCTTCGTGGACTTCGCGCCGCCGATGACGACCTCCGCGGCCTTGCCCTGTCCGCGCGCGTAGACGTTGCCGTCGCGGAGCGCGCCGAGAAACTCGAGCCACTTGGGATCGCGGGTGGTGCCGAGCACGGTCACGGCCGCCTCGCGCTTGTCGCCGTCGTCGACCACGAGGTCGGCCAGAGCCTTCAGCGTCTCCCGAGACTGCGCGTGGCTCGCCGCGGGTGCGGCGAGCCACGCCACCAACAACAGCAGGAAGAGCGCCTTCATCAGGCCTTCTTCTGGTATGTCCCCTGGTGTTTGATCCAGTCGCAGCCCTTGTCCGGGCTCGTGTACTTGCTCCACGGCTCTGGCTCCACGTTGCCCTTCGTGCGCGAGATGATCTTGAACTGCCCGTTCTTGAGGATCTCGCCGATGAGTACGGGCCGGTACGTGTGCTGGTTGAACTCGTGCATCTTGATCGGCCCGACCGGCGCCGCGAACGTCTGGCCGTAGACGGCCGCCCGGACCTTGTCGACCTCGAAGCTCTTCGCCTTCTCTACCGCCTGCCTCCAGATGTGGACGCCGAAGTAGGCGGCCTCCATCGGGTCGTCGGTCACGCGGCTCTCGCCGCCGGGGAGGTTGTTCTTCTTCGCGTAGTCCTTGAACGCCCTCACGAACTTCGTGTTCGCCGGCGTGTCCACGGACTGGAAGTAGTTCCACGCCGCGAGGTGGCCGACGAGCGCCGAGGTGTCCATGCCGCGCAACTCGTCCTCGGCCACGCTGTACGCCATGATCGGCGCGTTTTCCGAGCGCAGGCCCTGGTTGGCGAACTCCTTGTAGAAGGGCACGTTGCTGTCGCCGTTGATCGTCGAGAGCACGCACGCGCCGCCGCCCGAGGCGAAGCGCTTGATCTTGCCGACGATCGTCTGGTAGTCCTGGTGGCTGAACGGCGTGTACTCCTCCTCGATGTTCGCGGCCGGCACGCCCTTGGCGACCAGGAACGCGCGGAGGATCTTGTTCGCCGTGCGCGGGAACACGTAGTCCGTGCCGAGCAGGTAGAACTTCTTGTAGCTGCCGCCCTCCTTCGACATCAAATATTCGGCGCCGGGGATGAGCTGCTGGTTCGGGCAGGCGCCGGTGTAGAAGACGTTCTTGCTGCACTCCTCGCCCTCGTATTGCACGGGGTAGAAGAGCAGCCCGTTGTTGTTCTCGAAGACGGGCAGCACCGACTTGCGGCTGACCGAGGTCCAGCAGCCGAAGACGACCGCGACCTTGTCCTGGAGGAGGAGCTGCTTGGCCTTCTCCGCGAACAGGTCCCAGTTGGAGGCGGGGTCGACGACAACGGGCTGGATCTTGCGGCCCATCACGCCGCCCTTGGCGTTGACCTCGTCGACCGCCATCAGCACGACGTCGCGCAGCGAGACTTCGCTGATCGCCATCGTGCCGGAGAGCGAGTGGAGGACGCCGATCTTGACTGGCTCCTTGCCCTGAGCGGTGATGAGGCTCGGCATCCCGACGCCGGCGGCGAGGCCGGCGCCGGCTACGACGGAACCCTTCAGGAACTCGCGACGCGTTACTGCCATGACGTCTCCTTTCCTCTGTGCCGTCGGAGCGGCGTTGCGGGCCTCCGTTCGCCGACGGTCGGACGGAGGTTGCGGTCCAGCTCGTTCCCGCGCAGGCTCCGTTGCCGCGCCCCCTACGGACGACGTTGTCCGTTCGGCTCCTGGCCGGGGTGCAAGCGACGTACCGAGGTTGATCCCAGGAAATTCAGGGCATTACAAAGAGGACGGCTTGGACGACTGCCTATTCGGCAGGCACATCGCCGGCGACCGACTCCGACACGAGCAGCGCCCGGGAGATGTCGGCCATGGAGCGGCGACTGTCCATCGCGGCCCGGCGGAGCCGCTGGAACGCCACCTCCTCACTGAGATTGTAGCGCCGCATCAGCGCGCCCTTGGCCCGCTCGATCACCTTCCTCTCATCGAGCCGCAGGCGAAGGGTCTGTGCCTCTCCGAACCGCGCCACGGCCAGATCGAGCGCGGGCGCCAGCTCGGCGGGCCGAAGCGGCTTGAGCAAGTACGCCATCACCCCTGCCGTCCGGGCGCGCTCCACGAAGGTCGTGTCGGTTCGGCTGGTGAAGAGCACCACCGGGCAACCGCCACCGATGACGTCGGCCGCCGCCTCGATGCCATCGCCGTCGGGCAGCCCGATCGCGAAGATCGCGACGTCGGCGTTCGTCCGGTCGATGAGCGTCTTCGCGTCGCTACGCCGCGTCGCCTCGCCGGCGACTTCCCCGCCCGCCGCCCAGATGGCAGCGCGCAGCGCCGCGCGCGAGCGCTCGTGATCGTCGATGATGGCGACCCGCCAGCGTGGAGCCTTGCTCACACCGCCGATTCCGGGCAAGCCCGATGCCAGACCTCGATCTCGCAGAATCAAGCACTTCCCGGCATGGCTTTCGCCGCCCTGCTCGGAGACGCGGCAACTTCAGCGCTTGATGCCCGGCGTGGAGGCAGCTCTGAAGTTCTAGTGGTGGGGGGTCATCGGGGGGAGCGGCACCCGCTCCCCCCGATGTGAATCAAATGTCGAAGTAGAGGGCGAACTCGTAGGGATGCGGGCGCAACCGGACGGGATCGACCTCGTTCTTCCGCTTGTAGTCGATCCAGGTCTCGATGACGTCGGGGGTGAAGACGTCGCCCTTGAGCAACCAGTCGTTCGACTTCTCAAGATTGTCGAGCACGATGTCGAGCGAGCCCGGCATTTGCTTGATCTTCTTCGCCTCGGCCGGCGGCAACTCGTAGAGGTCCTTGTCGACGGGCTTGCCGGGATCGATCTTGTTGGCCACGCCGTCGAGGCCGGCCATGAGACACGCCGCGAAGGACAGATATGGATTACAGGTGGGGTCAGGAGTCCGAAACTCGATCCGCTTGGCGCCTTCGGATTTTGAATACATCGGGATGCGGATGCACGCGGATCGGTTGCGCTGGCTGTACACGAGGTTGATGGGCGCTTCGTACCCCGGCACCAGGCGCTTGTAGGAGTTGGTCGACGGCGCGATGAGCGCCAGCAGCGCCGGCGCGTGTTTGAGAATGCCGCCGATGTAGTAGAGGCAGGTCTTGCTGATGTCGGCGTAGCCGCCCCGCTCGTAGAAGAGGTTCTTGCCGTTCTTCCACAGCGACTGGTGGGTGTGCATGCCGGAGCCGTTGTCCTGGAAGAGTGGCTTGGGCATGAACGTCGCCGTCTTGCCCCACTTCCGCGCGGTGTTCTTCGCGCAGTACTTGTACCACATGACCCGGTCGGCCATCTTCGTCAGCGTGTCGAAGCGCATGTCGATCTCGGTCTGTCCACCCGTGGCGACCTCGTGATGGTGGACCTCGACGCGCACGCCGACACTTTCCAGCGCCAGCACCATGTCGGAGCGGATGTCCTGGAACTTGTCCATGGGCGGGACCGGGAAATAGCCCTGCTTGTAGCGCGGCTTGTAGCCGAGGTTGGGCTGGTCGATCGTGCCTTCCTTGCCGGTGTTCCAGGCGCCCGCCTCGGAGTCGATGAAGTAGTAGCCGCAGTTGTAGCTCTGATCGAAGCGGATGGAGTCGAAGAAGAAGAACTCCAGCTCGGGCCCGATGTAGATCGTGTCGGCCACGCCGCTCTTCTTGACGTACGCCTCGGCCTTCTGCGCGATGAAGCGCGGATCGCGCGTGTACGCCTTGCCGGTGACCGGGTCCTTGACGTTGCAGATCAACACCATCGTCGGCACCGCGGTGAATGGGTCCATCTGGGCCGACGTCGGGTCCGGGATCAGCAGCATGTCGGACTCGTCGATCGACTGGAAGCCGCGGATCGAGGAACCATCGAACCCGAGGCCGTTCTCGAAGATGTCCTCGCTCAGCTCGGACACGGGAATCGAGAAGTGCTGCCACAGGCCGGGGAGGTCGATGAAGCGGAGATCGACGATCTTGGCGCCTTTCTCCTTGGCCAGCTTGAGGACGTCCTTGGCGGTCATGCCGAACTCCTTCTTCTAGTGGTGTGATGTGGCCGGACGAACGCGCTAGCCTTGTTACCTTACGGAACTAGCCTCGTAAAATCAAGCCGCCCGCCCTCAGTGGGCCACTCGTGTCTTGGCCTCGGCCGCTCGCATCGCTTCGGTGAACGCGCCTCCGCCGCCACTGAACTCGCTGTACGAGCCGCCGCCCAGGACGTACGCCGTCTCGGAGTGCTGGGAGAGATCGAGCCCCGCCACCTCGTCCTCCTCGGGCACGCGCAGGCCGACGATGGCGTCCACGACCTTCAAGATCACGGCGGTCATCACGGCGGCCAACGCATAGCTGGCCAGGATGGCGACGATCTGCGTCCAGAGCTGGCCGGGATTGCCGAAAAAGAGGCCGTCCGCGCCGTCGGGGTTCACCGCTTTCGACGCCCACAGCCCGGTCGCGATGGCGCCCCAGGTCCCGCCGACACCGTGCACCCCGACCACGTCGAGCGAATCGTCGTAGCCGAGCTTCGACTTGAAGTTGCACGCGCTGTAGCAGAAGACGCCGGCGAGAGCGCCGATCATGAGCGCAGACACGGGGCCGACGAAACCCGAGGCCGGGGTGATCGCGACGAGCCCGGCGACGGCGCCGGAGGCAGCGCCCAGCACGGTCGGCTTGCCGCGCGTCATCCACTCGGTGAACATCCAGCCCAGCGCGGCCGCGGCCGCCGCCGTGTTCGTGGCGAGAAACGCACTGACCGCGAGGCCGTTGGCCTCGAGCGCGCTCCCCGCATTGAAGCCGAACCAGCCGAACCAGAGCAGCGCGGCGCCCATGACCGTCATGGGCAGGTTGTGCGGCTGCATGGGCTGGTGGCCGTAGCCGCGCCGCTTGCCGATCATCAGCGCGCAGACGAGCGCCGACACGCCCGACGAGATGTGGACGACGGTCCCGCCGGCGAAGTCGAGCGCCCCCATCTTCTTGAGCCAGCCGCCGTCGCCCCATACCCAGTGGGCCAGCGGGTCGTACACGAGCGTGGCCCAGAGCAGGACGAACAGGATGAACGCCGAGAACTTCTTCCGCTCGGCGAAGGCGCCGGTGATGAGCGCCGGCGTGATGATGGCGAACATCATCTGGAAGAGCATGAAGGCCTGGTGCGGAATCGTCTTCGCGTAAGCCTCGTACGGCTCGGTGCCCACGCCGCGGAGGCCGATCCACTCGAGTCCGCCGATGATGCCGCCCTTGTCGGGGCCGAAGGCGACGCTGTAGCCCCACAGCACCCACTGCACCGAGATCAGCGCCATGATGATGAACGAGTGCATGAGGGTGGCCAGCGCGTTCTTCTGCCGCACCATGCCGGAATAGAAGAGCGCGAGGCCGGGTGCCGTCATCATGAGGACGAGCGCGGACGACGTCAGCATCCACGCCGTGTCCCCCTTGTCGACCTTGAGCGGCGCCGACGCGGCGGCCGCAGGCGAGGCCGGCGCCGTCTGAGCGTGGACGATGGCGGCGACACCGAGGACCAGCAGGATTGCGAGCACCAGGCTGAATCGCTTCACGTCGCCTCCTTTAGAGCGCGGACTCGTCACGTTCGCCGGTGCGGATCCGAATCGCGGATTCGACCGGAAGGATGAAGATCTTGCCGTCACCGATGTTGCCGGTCTTCGCCGCGCCGGCCACCACGTCGGCCACCTTGTCGGCCAGGTGATCGGGGACCACGACCTCGACCTTGATCTTCGGCAGGAAGTCCACCGTGTACTCGCCGCCGCGGTACAGTTCGGTGTGGCCCTTCTGGCGGCCAAATCCACGGACCTCGGATACCGTCATGCCCACGACGCCGATGCCGGTGAGCGCTTCCTTGACGTCGTCGAGCTTGAACGGCTTGATGACCGCCTCGATCTTTTTCATCGCTGGTCCTCCGGAAGCCCGCGGAGCAACGCCCGTGCCGAACGCCACCAGGCCCGAGGCGTCGGCAAATCGCGTGCTTGAGGTTCGACTCGGCCCGGCATCACACCGGGAAGATGCCTACGAATCGGGCAGTCGGCAACCCTCCTGCCCGCGTTTTGGTCGGGTCGGATCGCTATCGAGGCCGCTCCGGAATATCGTGCGCCGTGCTCATCCCGGCCGCTGCGGAATACCGCCAGCGTCGCGTTATCCCGGGCGCTGCGGAATGCCGTGCTTCCGCATCTTGGAGTACAGCGTGGGACGGCGGAGGCCGAGCAGCGCAGCCGCGGCCTGCTTGTTCCAGCGCGTGCTCTCGAGCGCCTTCAAAATCGACGCGCGCTCGATCTCTTCCAGCGAGCCCGACGGCACCTCGGAGGGGGCGATGGTCGGCGCTGCGCCGCCGTCAGCGGGAAGGTGCTGGAGCGCCTCGGGCAGATCGGCCGGCGTGATCTCGCGTCCGCGCGAGACGAGCACGGCGCGCTCGATCGCGTGCTGCAGCTCACGCACGTTGCCCGGCCAGGAGTGGGCGAGGAGGCGGCGATACGCCTCGGGGGCGATCGCGTCGATCGGCCGCGCGTGCTTGGCGGTGTAGCGCTCGAGGAAGGCGCGCACCAGGATCGGAATGTCCTCGCGCCGCTCGCGCAGCGCCGGCACCGCGATCGTCACCGTGTTGATCCGGAAGTAGAGATCCTGGCGGAGCGAGCCATCCCGGATCGCGATCTCCGGGCTGCGGTTGGTCGAGGAGATCAGTCGAAAGTCGACGGGCACGGCCTTCGTTCCGCCGAGCCGGCGTACGACGCGCTCCTCCAGCACGCGCAGGAGCTTGGCCTGGAGGTCCTGCGGCATCTCGATGATCTCGTCGAGGAGCAGCGAGCCGTGGTGGGCTTCCTCGAGCAGGCCCACCTTGTCGGTGGTGGCGCCGGTGAAGGCGCCCTTCGTGTGGCCGAACAGCTCCGACTCGATCAGGTCCTTGGGCAACGCCGCGCAGTTGATCTTGATCCACGGCCCTTCGCGCCGGTGGCTCCGCTCGTGCAGCGCGTTGGCGATCAGCTCCTTGCCCGTCCCGCTCTCGCCTACGATGAGGACGTTGGCATCGGCCTCGGCCACCGACGCCACCGTCTCGAGCACGCGCTTGAGCGTGGGCGCGGAGCCGATGATCTCGGTGTCGGCCACCTGCTCGGCCAGCCGTCGCTTGAGGTCGGCGTTTTCGGCGACGAGCTTGCGGTGCTCCAGCATGTTGCGGACGTGACCCAGGACCTCGTCGGGGTCGAAGGGCTTCTCGAGGACGTAGAAGGCGCCGGCGCCCTTGGTCGCCTCCATCGCCTTCCGCACGGAGCCGTACGCCGTGACGATAATCACTTCGAGCCCGGGATCACGCTTCTTGAGCTCTCGGGTGAGGCCCAGGCCGTCGCCATCGGGCAGCATGAGGTCGACGATGGCGGCGTGCACGTCGGACTGGGCGACCACCGACATCGCGGTCTGGACACCGCCGGCGATGCGTACCGCGTAGCCTTCGGCCTCGAGCGTCATGCGCAGACCGTCGACGATCGTGGGCTCGTCGTCGACAACGAGAATGGTGCGGCCTTGCTTCACGCTCCCGCTCCGGCCGAGGGGGTACCGAGGGGAAGCCGGATGCGCACCCGCGTGCCGTTGCCGAGCGCGCTCTGCACGGTGAGCTCGCCCCCGTGGAGGTCGACCACCGAACGCGCGATCGCCATGCCGAGCCCCGTGCCCTCGGGCTTGGTCGTGAAGAAGAGATCGAACAGGCGCGTCAGGGTCTCCTCGTTCATCCCGGGGCCGTCGTCGTCGATGGCGATCGTGATCGATTTTCGATCGGCCGCGCACTGGGTGGTGATGGAGAGGCGCCCCTGTCCCCCCAGCGCTTCCAGCGCATTGAGGATCAGGTTCAGGAACGCCTTGCGCAACTCGCGGGCGTCCAGCATCGCCTCGGGAGCCGCCGGATCGTAGGTGCGCACGATCTCGGCCTGTTCCGAGGGACAACGCGCCTGGGCCAGCGTGATGCACTCGTCGATGAGCGCGCCGAGCGACGTCGGCGCGCGGTGAAGCTCGGGCGGCCGCCCGAACGCGGTGATCTCGGACACGATCGCGGCGAGATGATCGATGGACGACGTGATCTTGCGGGCCAGATCGGCGCTGTCACCGTCGCCGTTGCGGTCCAGCCGCTGCTCGAGGTGACGCGCGTAGAGCCGCAGCCCGGCCAGTGGATTCTTGAGCTCGTGAGCCACCTGCGTGGCCATGCGGCCGAGGGCGGCCAGCGCGCCGCTCCGCAACCGCTCCAGCTCGTGAGTATTCCGGATGGCGATGGCCGCCTGCGAGGAGAAGAGCGCCAGCAGCTCGAGGTCGTCCTCGGTGGGCTCCACGCGTCCGGGCGTCTCGATGACGAGCGCGCCGACCGGGCCGCGCTGGACGACGAGAGGCGCGGCGACGATCACGCGCGCCTCCTGGCCGGCGACCATCGTGGGTGCGCCCTTGTCGATCGCTTGCGAAGCGGCCGCCTCCAGCGCTGGCCACGACGGCGGCGGCGTGCCGGCGCTCGCCATCGGCACCAGACGTCCGGCCGTGAGCTGGAAGACCACCGAGCGCTCGGCCTCCGTCGTCTCGACGGCGGCCTGAGCCACGGCGTCGAGGATGCGCTCCATGACGCCGGACGATGCCAGCGTCTCGCCCACGGTCAGCAGCCGCTCGCGGTCGCGGGCCCAGCGCCGTGCGGCCAGCGCGCGCCGGATCTTCGCGCGCAGCTCGTCGCGGACGAACGGCTTGGTCAGGTAGTCGAAGGCGCCGCGCTGCACGGCCTCGACGGCTGTCTCGATGGTCCCGTGCGCGGTCATGATGAGCACGGGCAGCCGTGGCTGGCGCTGGTGCAGCGCCTCCATGAGCTGGATGCCGTCGAGCGGCAACATGCGCAGGTCGAGCAGGGCGACGTCGAACCGATGAGTGGCGGCGAACTCCATCGCCTTGTTCGCCTCGGGCGTCGCGGTGACGTCGAAGCCCATGGCGGCCAGCCGCATCTCGAGCACCTCGAGGATCGCCGCGTCGTCGTCTACGACGAGAACTCGCCGCTTCATGTAATGGAGCTCCAGATCGGGGTGAACCGTGGGTGGCCTGTTCGAGGTGCGCAGTGGCTCCGTACGCCTTGCCGATCGATCGAGTCGACGACGACACCTGGTCGGGGTGCGGGCCGCTTCATCTATCGCTTCCGCTCCAGCCTCAGGTCGGTTTGCTTGATCGTCTCGAGATCGGCGCGCAGGCGGTCGATCTCCTGCCGAAGGCGCGTCATCTCGCTCTCGCGCAGCAAGAGATCCGAGCGCAGCCTGGCAATTTCGTCGCGGGCCGCCCGGATGGCCGACGCGGTGTCGCGCCGCGCCTGCACCGATCCGGCCAACCGATCATCCGGATACTTCTTCAAGAACTCGTCGTACGCCGCCATGGCGGACACGTAATCACCCTGTTCCAGCAGCGCGTCGCCGCGATCGAGGAGCGTCACTCCGGGACGGAGCGGCAAGGTGAAGCAGCCGGCGAGGACCAGCACCAGCGCGGCCAGCACCAGGGCTCTCACGCGTCGGCCCTCCGTCGCGGCAGCAAGACCGTGAAGCGACTCCCCTTGCCCTCCTGCGATTCCACCGTGACGCGGCCATTGTGCGCCTCGACGACGCCGCGGACGATGGCCAGCCCGAGGCCGGTCCCCCCGCTCTGGCTGTGCGCCTGCTGGTACATGTCGAAGATCCGTGGCAAGGCGGCCGCCGGGATGCCGACGCCGGTGTCTTCGACGTGCAGCTCCACCTCCGGCCCGGCGTCGACCACACGCACCGCGACGCGTCCGCCGGCCGGCGTGAAACGGATGGCATTGGCGACCAGGTTGACCACGACTTGCACCAGCTTATCCTCGTCCACTGCCGCCTCGAAATTCTGACCGACGCGCTCGACCGAGACGGACACGTGGCCCTCGGCCGCCTGGGGCCGGAGCTCGTTCACGCCGCGCTCGGCGACCTGGGTGAGGTCGAGCGTGCGGCGGGCCAGCGGCAGCCGTCCCGCCCGCAGGCGGGAGAGATCGAGGATCTGATTGACGAGGCGCAGCAGGCGCTCGGTGCTGTCGCCGATGATGGCGACGAGCCGCGTCTGTTTCGGGTTGAGCGTGCCCGCCACTTCCTCGTGGAGCAGGTGCGCGGCTTCGCGCATCGACGTCAGCGGCGAGCGCAGCTCGTGGGACACCGTGGCCAGGAAGGACTCCTTGAGCTGGTCGAGCTGGCGCAGGTTGGCGGCCATGGCATTGAAGCTGTGGGCCAGGGCCGCGATCTCGTCGGCGCCGCGCTCCGGAATCGGCTCGCGAAAGGAGCCGGCCGCCACGGCCGCGGTGGCCTCGGAGAGCACGCGGAGGCGCCGGGTCAGCCGGTTGGCCAGCACGGCGGTGGCGCCGAGCCCGAGCCCGAGCGCGCAGCCGAGCGCGACGAGCACCCCCGTCCACGTCCGCTGCTCCAGCAGAGCGGCCTCGGCGCGCGCTTCCTCGGCGCCACGGTGCGTGGCCGCCACGAGATCCTCGAGACTCTGGCCCACCTGATCGGCGAGCGAGCGGGCTTCCGTCTCGCCGAGTCGGATCGCCTCGGCGCGCTGGCGCTGCTTCAAGAGTCGGCGCTCTTCCTCCACCGCGGCCTCGTACCGCGCGAAGGAGCGGGCCGCCACGTCGAGCACCGCCTGCTCGCGCGCCGTGCGCACCAGGCGACGCAGCGCCGCGAGATCCTCGCGGACACGAGCGGCGCGCTCGTCCCACAGTGCCGCGTATCGAGCGTCGCCGAGGACGAGGAAGCGCGTCTCGAGCCTGACCAGGGCGAGCACGGCATCGTGGGCGGCCCCGGCGCGACCGAGCGTGGGCAAGGCGCGCATCGTGATGTCGCGGTTGACGGCAGCCAGATGGCCGACGGCCCGCAGGCTCAGGATGCCGACGCCGACGAGCACGACCATCACCAGTGCCGAGCCGAGGAAGATCTTGGACGCGAGCTTCATGCCGCCCGCGGCGCCAGCAGGGTGGCGACGAGCTTCGCGACGAGCGCGCGCTCGTCATCGAACACCTGGACGTCGACGACGAGGATCGTCCGCCCGCGGTGCGTGACCTCGGCTTCCGCGGTGAGCGTGCCGCGATTCGTGTTGCGAATGAGGTTGACGGAGAGCTGGAGCGACAGCGGAAAGAGTTCGGGACGGAAGTCCCCGGTCGGATTCGTTTCCCACATCGCGGCCGCGGTGGCCGCTTCGTCGGCGAGGGCCACGATCGCGCCCGCGTGAAACCGGCCGGTGAGCTGCGTCAGCTCGGGCTTGAAGTCGATCTGGGCGACCGCGCGGCCCTTGCCGGCCGTGACGAAACGCGTGCCATGGCGCTCGATCATCGTGCCGCGGCCCCACTCGTTGATCTTCTGGGCGAAGGCTTCGGGCGTCATCGGCGTTCGGGTCCTTCAACAATAGCCGAAACCGGGCCGCCTGTCGCCCCGTAACCGTGGCTGGCGCGCGATTGCAAAGGCCCGGAGCGTGGCCTACCATGGCGTCCGCTATGGAGTTCGGGGTCTCGCTTCCCAGTCGCGGGCCGCTCGCCAGGCCCGACATCGTGCTCAAAATCGCAGCCAAGGCCGAGGCGCTTCGCTACGCCTCCGTGTTCGTGAGCGATCACATCGTGCTGCCCACCTCGTCGGCACGCTCGGTCTATCCCTACTCCCCGACCGGCCAGCTCCCCGGTGGCGCCAACCAGGATTACCTCGAGCCGCTGTCGCTCTTGGCCCACCTCGCGCAGGCCACGACGAAAGTGCGGCTCGGCACCAGCGTGCTCGTCGTGCCCTATCGCAATCCGGTGACGACGGCGAAGACGCTGGCGACGATCGACGTCCTCTCCCGCGGTCGCGTCATCCTCGGTGCCGGCGTGGGCTGGCTGCGCGAGGAGTTCGAGGCGGTGAGCGCCCCGCCCTTCGCAGAGCGCGGTCGCGTGACCGACGAATATCTGTCGTTGATGCGCGCGATGTGGACCAAGGATCCGGTGAGCTTCGCGGGCCGCTTCTACACGGTCCGCGACGTCCACGCGCTGCCGAAGCCCGTCCAACGCGGCGGCATCCCGATCTGGATCGGCGGGCACACCGACTCCGCGTTGAAGCGTACGGCCGTCCTCGGCGACGCGTGGCACCCCATCGGGCAGCGCCCGCCCGCCATGCTGCTGCCCGACGAGTACGCGGCGAAGGTGAAGCAGCTTCAGAGTTACGCCCACCAGGCCGGGCGAGATCCCCAGACCATCGCGCTGACGTTCCGGACGCCGATGGAGGTCCGCGGCGCGCGCGAGAAATCCCCCGGCGGCGACCGCCCGCTCTTCCAGGGCACGGCCGCGGAAGTGATCGACGACGTTCGCCGTTACCAGGCGCTTGGCGTGAGCCACATCGTCTTCGATCCCGTTCGCCCGGACGTGAAAGCCGCGCTGGCGTCGCTCGAGCGCTTCGCGCACGACGTCCGCCCCAAAGTCCGGGCCTCGCGATGATCAATCGAGAATGATGATGAATTGGGAATCCCAGCGCAGCCACTCCGCACCGCGAACAGGCCACCCGCGCTTCAAACCGGGCTCGCGGATCCTATAATGCTCTCGCACGGCGAAGCTTGCGCGCTGATCGAGACCCCGGCCGACGGGCTCGACGACCTTCTGGCGCGCGCCGGGGAAGTCCGCGATCGCGGTCGTGGCCGCACGGTGACGTTCTCGAAGAAGGTCTTCGTGCCGCTCACCACCCTCTGCCGCGACTACTGCGGGTACTGCACGTTTCGTCGGGATCCCGGTGAGCCGGGGGCTCACACGATGACGCCCGACGAGGTGGTCGCGCTCGTTCAGGCCGGCCAGAGGTTGGGAGCGAAGGAAGCGCTGTTCTCCCTGGGGGACAAGCCGGAGGCGCGCTTCGCCGTGCATCGCGATTTCTTGCGGCGGCACGGCCACCGCACGACGCTCCAGTACCTGCGTGCGATCTGCGAGCTCACGCTGCGCGAGTCGTCGCTCCTCCCGCACGTCAACCCCGGCGTGATGAGCGAGCGCGATCTGGCCGCGCTGCGTGAGGTCAGCGTCAGCATGGGCCTCATGCTCGAGAGCGTGTCGTCCCGGCTGCTCGGCCCGGGCCTCGCCCACGACAACGCGCCCGACAAGGTGCCGGCCCGTCGGTTGCGCACGATCGAGCTGGCCGGCAAGCTCCAGATTCCCTTCACCACCGGGATCCTCATCGGCATCGGGGAGGTGCCGCGCGAGCGCGTGGACGCGCTGTGCGCGATTCGCGACCTCCACGAGCGCCACGGCCACGTGCAAGAAGTCATCATCCAGAACTTCCGGGCCAAGCCGCGTATTCCCATGCGCGGGCAGCCCGAGCCGACGCTCGACGACGTGCTGCGCACGCTGGCCGTGGCGCGGCTCGTGCTCGGCCCCGACGTCAACATCCAGGCGCCGCCGAACCTCACGCCGGGTGTCTATCCGCGATTGCTCGCCGCCGGTCTCAACGACTGGGGCGGGATCTCGCCGCTGACGATCGACCACATCAATCCGGAAGCGCCGTGGCCGCTGATCCCCGAGCTGCGGCGTGCGACCGAGAGCCTCGGCTACACGTTCCGCGAGCGTCTCGCCATCTACCCCGAATATGCAACGCGCCCGGAGTTCCTGGCCGAGCGCCTGCGTCCCCGCGTCGGCGCGCTGATCGACGCCGACGGTCTGGTAAAGGAAGCTCATGAGCACTGGCGCGCCTGGTAACGGCAGCGTTCCTGGCATCACGCTCGACTGGGCTTCGGCCGACGTCCGCCGGGTGCTCTCACGTGCGCTCGACGGTGAGGACGTCTCCGTCGCCGACGCGATGCTGCTCGCCGAGGCCAACGGCCGCGACGTCCACGCATTGACGCTGGTCGCCGACGAGCTGCGGCGGCGACAGGCGGGCGACGTCGTCACGTTCGTGGTGAACCGCAACGTCAACTTCACGAACGTCTGCATCAAGCACTGCACGTTCTGCGCGTTCAGCCGCGACCACCGCGAGGAGCAGGGCTACTTCCTGCCCGTGGACGAGGTGGTCCGGCGCGCCGAGGAAGCGTGGTCGCTTGGCGCCACCGAGGTCTGCATCCAGGCCGGATTGCCCCCGAAGCTCGACGGGCGCTACTACATCGACCTCTGTCGCGCGATCAAGCGCGCCCTGCCCGACCTGCACCTGCACGCCTTCTCGCCGGAAGAAATCCTCTACGGCTCGGTGCGGTCAGGTCTGCCGATCAAGGAGTATCTGACCGAGCTCAAGGCGGCCGGGCTGGGGACCCTGCCCGGCACGTCGGCGGAGATCCTCGATCAAGAGATCCGCGACGTTATCGCCCGGGGCCGCATCACGGTCGAGCAGTGGATCGAGGTCATCACCACCGCGCACGCGCTGGGGATCCGTACGACGTCGACGATCATGTACGGGCACGTGGAGACGCCCGGGCACTGGGTCCGGCACATGGCGCTGCTCCGCGCCATCCAGAAGGACACCGGCGGTTTCACCGAGTTCGTTCCGCTCTCGCTCATCCACTCCGAAGCGCCGATGTACGCCAAGCGTCTGGTGCCGGGCGTGCGTCCCGGGGCCACCGGTCTCGAGGTCGTCAAGATGCACGCGCTCGCTCGCGTGATGCTGGGTGGCTCGATCCCCAACATCCAGGCGTCGTGGGTGAAGGAAGGGCCGAAGCTCGCCCAGCTGCTCCTGACCGCGGGCGCCAACGATCTCGGCGGCACGCTGATCAATGAATCGATCTCGACGTCGGCCGGCGCCGGCTTCGGTCAGCTCGTGCCGCCGGCCGAGCTCAAGCGTCTCGCGCGCGACGCCGGCCGCGTTCCGGCCCAGCGCGACACGCTGTACGGTCTCCTCCACCGGTACGACTCGGACGATGACGAGGCGTCGCCACTCGATGCCATCGATGACGCCGAAGCGCGATTCGGTTCGTATCGCCGTCTCATCGCATCGGGCGAGTTTCGTTTCACGCGCGGGTAGCCGTGTGCGGAGGCCTGTGGTATTAATTCACGTCGCGTTTACTCTCAATCCCGAACAGGAGGACGCCCGTGGCGAAGATGATGACGAAGTCTGCGACCCTCTCCTACCTTTCGCAGAAGACCAATCTCCCGAAGAAGCAGATCGCTGAACTCTTCGACGAGACGTTGGGTCTGGCCTGCAAGGAAGCGAAGAACGGGTGGGTGCTGCCCGGGTTCGGCAAGCTCGTGCTCGCCAATCGCAAGGCGCGCATCGGTCGCAACCCGCAAACGGGCGAGCCGATCAAGATCCCGGCCAAGCGCGTGTGCAAATTCCGTCTCGCCAAGAGTCTGAAGGACACGGTGCTTGGCAAGAAGTAGGCGGGGCGCTGCCCCGCCGTCGAGCTCTCCTCCCGCGGGGGTGGGACCGGCTCCCACCCCCTCGCTGGCCTCTGCGACGCTGCCGCGCGTGTGGCAGGGCCTGGGTTATCGGCCGTTGCCGGAGGCCACCGCCGCGCGCGCGCTCTTCGACTTCGCGGCGGTGCCGTGGCCCACGCCCGACATGATCGCGTTCACATGGGGAGCGTTCACCGGCGCCGATCGCCTCGTCGGAGCGCTGGCGGCCGAGTCCGACGAACGCTCGATGATGTTCCACGGGCCCGTCATCGTGACCGAGGACGAGCCGCTCGAAGTCGCCGCGCAACTCGTCGCGGCGGCCCTCGACCACACCGCCGCACTCGGCGCCGAGACCGTCTTCACCCGTCCGCTGGGTCTCGATCGCGTGTGGGTCCGTTTCGGCTTCATCCCGGTTCCCGAGAGCACGCTGCCGCGTCGACTCGCCGGTCGGCCGGGCGCCGGCCTCTACGCCTGGCGTGGCGGCACCGCACTCTGGACCCTGCGCGAGTCACCGCGCTCCTAGCATCGACATGCGCGTGACGGCCCTCGCCGGCGGCACCGGCGCCGCCAAGCTCATCCGCGGTCTCGCCGACCTCGTGCCGCCCTCGGATCTGACCATCGTCGTCAACACCGGCGACGATGCGAGGATCTGGGGACTGCACGTCTCGCCGGATCTCGACAGCATCACGTACGCGCTGGCCGGCCGCCTCGACGTCGCGCGTGGCTGGGGACTCCGGGACGAGACCTTCAACTGTCTCGACGCCGTCGGCGCCCTCGGCGCGGAGACGTGGTTCAATCTCGGCGACCGCGATCTCGCCACGCATCTCGTTCGCACCGAGCGCCTGAACGCCGGCGAACCACTGTCGGCGGTGACCGCGCAGCTGGCTCGCCGCCAAGGCGTCGCGTCACTCATCCTCCCGATGAGCGATGAGCCGGTTCGCACGCGAATCCTGACGTCCGACCTGCCCGGCGTGGCCAGTGGCTGGCTCGATTTCCAGGAGTACTTCGTCCGCGAGAAGGCGAGCCTGGCCGTGGTCGACGTCGCGTATGCCGGCGCCGGCGACGCGACGCCAGCGCCCGGTGTCGTCGATGCGATCGCGGACGCCGACGTCGTGGTCGTCTGTCCGTCGAATCCCGTGACGTCGATCGGCCCCATCCTGGCCGTTCCCGGTCTGGTGGCGGCCCTGCACGCGACGCGGGCACCCGTCATCGGCGTGAGCCCCATCGTCGGCGACGCGCCCGTGAGCGGCCCGGCGGGCGCGCTGATGCGTGCGCGCGGGCTGCCTGTCTCATCGCTCGGCGTCGCCCAGGCCTATCGCGGCTGGCTCGATTCGCTGGTGGTGGACGTGCGCGACGCCGAGCTCGCGTCGGCCCTGCGCGATCTCGGTATCGCCTCCGTGGTCGCCGACATCCTGATGACCGATCACGCGCGCGAGGTCGCACTCGCGCGCGTCGTGCTCGAGGGAGCCTGCGCATGATCGTGTGCGCGGTGCCCGTGAAGGATCTCGTCAACGCCAAGCAGCGGCTGACCCGGGCTCTGGGGCCCGAGCAGCGCAGAGCGCTCGCCCGGGCGATGCTGCACGACGTGCTGCGCACCGCGGTGGCCGCCGAGCTCGATGCCGTCTGGGTGATCACACGCGATGACGAGGTCTCGGCCATCGCCCGCGCGCTCGGCGCCACGGTGCTCGGCGAGCGGGAGAACCGTGGCCACACCGCCGCGGTGGCCCTGGCCCAGCAGCGCGCGGCCGAGGCCGGCGCGCACGTCTTCGTCACGATCCCCGGCGACGTGCCGCTCGTCACCGCCGACGAGATCCGTACCCTCGCGGCCGCCGCGCGTTCGGCCTCGGCGGCCTTCACGCCCTCGCGTTCGCGTCTCGGCACCAACGGGGTCGCGCTCTCGCCACCGACGCTGATGCCCCTCACCTTCGGCGAGCCGTCCTTCGACAATCATCTGGCCGCGGCGCGCGAGCGCGGTCTGACGCCGGCGGTGCTGGTGCTTCCCGGCCTCGGCGTCGACATCGACAGCCCCGAGGACCTGCCCCTCCTGCTCGCCGAGGGAGCTGCCACCGACAGTGCGCGGTTGCTCGCGCGCTGGGACGTCGCCGCGCGGCCGGCCACGGCGGTCACCGTCCGATGAAACCGCCCCGCTACGAGGTGATCGGCGTCGAGGGCATCGGCGAAGTCCGGCCCGGCGACGACGTCGCGGCGCTCATCGTCGATGCCGCCGCGCGGCAGCGCACACCGCTCGTCGCCGGCGACGTGGTCGTGATCAGCCAGAAGATCGTCTCGAAGTCCGAGGGCCGGCTCGTCCGGCTCACCGACGTGACGCCGACGCCAGCGGCGCTCTCGATGGCGGGGCATCTCGACCGCGATCCGCGCCTGGTCGAGGTCATCTTGCGGGAGTCGCGTCGCATCGTGCGGATGGACCGCGGCATCCTCATCGCCGAGACGCACCACGGCTGGGTCTGCGCCAACGCGGGCGTCGATCAGTCGAACGTCGACCGCGATGCGGTCGCGCTGCTGCCCGAGGATCCGGACCGCTCCGCGCGGACGCTGCGCGAGCGCCTGCGCGAGCGCGCGGGCGGAGACGTGGCCGTCATCGTCGCCGACACGTTCGGCCGGCCGTGGCGCGAGGGCCTGACGAACATCGCGATCGGCGTGAGCGGCATCGCGCCGCTCCAGAGCTACCTCGGCCAGCGCGACCCCGCCGGCCGCGAGCTCCAGGCAACCATCCTCGCGCTGGCCGACGAGGTGGCGGGCGCCGCCGAGCTGGTGATGGGCAAGCTCGCTCGCATTCCGGTCGCCCTCGTGCGCGGCCTCGACCTGCCGCCCGGCGAGCAAGGCTCGAAACCCCTGCTGCGCGATCCCGCGCGTGATCTGTTCCGCTAGATGGCGATGGATCTCCCGCCGTCGATCGGTCTGCCGAACGGCCCGAGGGTCGATCCGCCCAGAGGACGCCTCGTGAACATCGCCATCCTCGGCGGCACCGGCAAGGAGGGCGCGGGCCTCGCAATCCGCTGGGCGCTGGCCGGCCACTCCATCATCATCGGCTCCCGCGACGCCGAGCGCGCTCGCGGCAAGGCCGCCGAGCTGCGGGAGATCACCAAGAAGCTCCCGATCGTGGGCCACACCAACGCCGAGGCCGCCGAGCTCGGTGACGTCGTCGTGATCGCGCTGCCGGCCGCGGGCTTGCAGACGACGCTGCCCGAGGTGGCGAGCGCCTGTCGCGGCAAGATCGTGGTGAGCACCGTGGTGCCACTCACCTTCGGCGGGCCCCGGCTCTTCACGCCTCCGCCCGCCGGCTCGGCCGCCGAGGAGGTGCAGGCGCTCTTGCCCGAGGCCACGGTGGTAGCGGCGTTCCACCACATCGCCGCTCACGAGCTGGCCGAGCTCGACGAGTCGATCAACTGCGATCTGCTCGTCTGCGGCCGGGACGCCGACGCCAAGGAAACCGTGGCCGAGCTCGGCCGGTCGATCGGGCTCCGCACGATCGACGCCGGCCCGCTGTCCAACGCCGGGCCGGTCGAGGGCATCACCGCGGTGCTGGCCACCATCAATCGCCGCTACAAGATCAAGAACAGCGGCATCAAGATCACCGGGCTCTAGCCGCCGACGACCGGGGAGCGATCCGTGGCCGAGTCAGCGATCCTCGTCAGCCACACCCGACTCCAGGAGTTCATCGTCACCGCGCTCGTCGCCATGAAGATGTCGCGCCCGATCGCCGAAGTGACGGCCGGGCTCATGGTGCGCACCGACCTGCGCGGTGTCGACTCGCACGGGATCGGCATGCTCCCGCGCTACCACGAGCTGTGGCAGGCCGGCTATATCCGTATGGACGCCGAGCCGTCGGTCGTGCGTGACGAGGTGGCCACCGGTCTCTTCGACGGGCAGAAGGGCCTCGGCCACTACGTCTCCACCCGGGCGATGCAGGCGTGCATCGAGAAGGCGCGCACGTATGGCCTGGGCATGGTCGCCGTCCGCAACTCGGGACACTACGGCGCCGCCGCCAACTACTCGATGATGGCGCTCGAGCACGACATGATCGGGCTCAGCATGACGAACTCACCCTACGTGGCGATGGTGCCGACGTTCGGCCGCAAGGCCATGCTCTCGACCAATCCGATCTCGTTCGCCGCGCCGGCCGGACGCCACGCGCCGTTCGTGCTCGACATGGCGACGACGACGGTGGCCATCGGCAAGCTCTCGGTCGCCTCGCGGTGGAACAAACCGATCCCGTCGGGCTGGGCGCTCGACGACAGCGGCACGCCCACCACCGATCCCTTCGTCGCGCTGAAACACCGCCTCGTCACGCCGCTCGGCGGAACGCGCGATCTCGGCAGCCACAAGGGCTACGGCCTGGGCATGATGGTGGACATCCTCTCGGGCGTGATGAGCGGGGCCGTCTACGGCGACCTCTTCTATCGCAGCGACCGCCAGGAGCGCCGCGTTCAGGACGTGGGCCACTGCTTCGCGGCGATCGACCCGGTCCGCTTCCGCCCACTGGCGGAGTTCAAGCACGACATGGACGACATGTTCGATGCGCTCAAGGGCTCACCCACGGCCGACGGTCAAACGCGCATCTGGATCGCCGGGGAGCCCGAGGCGGAGACCGAGCAGACGCGACGCCGGGACGGCATTCCGCTGGCGCCGGCACTCGTCGCTCAGTGCAACGAGGTGGCGCGCGGCCTGGGGATCCCCGCGATCGCATAGGTAAATCCTTTCAGTCTTGACAGCCTTATAGGCCGCCCGTAGAAGTACGGGTGTCCCATGTCGTCGATGAAGAGACGTCAGGAGCTGTCGGGCATCCATGTCGTCGTCATCGACGACGACGACGACGCGCGCACGATCATGAAGATGGTGCTGGAGTCTCACGGCGCCTTCGTCATGGTCGCGGCATCCGCGCGGGATGGCCTGGCCGGGCTCGGACAGGTCGCGCCGGATGTCCTTCTCGTCGATCTCACCATGCCGATCGAGGATGGATACTGGTTCATCGATCAGCTGAAAGCGCAGGCGCGTCACGGCGGCCGCACGCAGCCTTCCGCCATCGCCGTCAGCGCGTACGGTGAGGGACACGAGGAACGTGCGATCAGGGCGGGCTTCGACGCGTTCGTACCCAAGCCGTTCGACGTGGAGAAGCTGTGTGAAACCATCCAGCAGCTGGCCAACCGGAAGACGTGAGCCGCGCCTGACGACGTCCGGCGAGATCAGCTCCGAGAGATCGCCAGCCCCAGATACACGATGACCAGGCCCAGCAGCAACGCGATGCGATCGAGCCACGCGATTGCACCGAGCGCCGGCGCGGGATCGTCACCCGACGCGACCAGGCGATCGAGTCGCGTCACCTCGCCGAAGTCCCGGCGTCCGGCCAGCGCGGCCAGCACGAGCACGAGGCCAAACTTGCCGGCCAGCAGCATGGCGGCGCCCGACTGCATGACCCGATCGAGTGGCCCCAGTCGGGTGACGTTGTAGAAGCCCGTCAGCACGACGAGCGCCAGCGCCGTCCACGCGACCGGTCGCCCGCGGCGCGCGGCCGCCGCGAACGCCGCCACGTGGCCGCGACGCGCCATCGGCAGGAGCACGTGCGCCTGATACATGACGCCGCCCATCCACACGATCACGCCCAGCACGTGGAGCCAGAGCGCTGCCAGCGTCATGGGTGTGGCCCGAGCGCCTCGAGCACTCGACCGACGTCGGCGAAATCGCCGAAGAGCAGATCGGGCTCGCAGGCCGCCAGCTCGTCACCGGAATGAAAGCCCGTCGCCACCGCCACGGCGCGAGCTCCGCAGGCCCGCGCGCAGTCCACGTCGAGCGGCGTGTCGCCGATGATCGTCACCCGATCGTAGGGAAAGGAGCGCCCCGTCAGCGTCTCGGCTCGCGCGCAGGCGATCGCGGGCAAACGGCGCCGGTCCGCGTCGTCGGAGCCGAACGCGCCGACGCGGAACAGCGGCCACAACCCCGTCGGGTGCAACTTCACGCGGGCGCCCGCCTCGATGTTGCCGGTGAGCAGGCCGACCAGCGCGTCCTCGCGTCCGCTGAGCTGTCGCAGCACCTCGGGCATTCCGGGCATGACCTGAACGCGGCGGCCCTCGCCGATGATGGCGGCGAGCTCACGCACGTAGGCGGCGAAGCACGCGTCGAGTCCCGCGCGGATCGCGTCGTCGGGCAGGCCGGCCGCGCGCATGAGACTGAACACGATGTGGGGATCCGTGCGCCCGCGGAAGTCGAACGAGTCGATCGGCCCCGTCGTCCCATAGACCTCGGTGAGCGCCTGCCCGACGGCGGCTCGGCCAGCGCCACGGGCGGTCACGAGCGTGCCGTCGATGTCGAACAGGAAGAGGTGCACCGCTAGACCCGCGGCTCGACAGCCGGGCGCCCTACGGGGCGAGACGTCGGAGGCGCTCGACGACGCCCGGCACGACGTCGATCACATAATCGATCTCGGCGGCCGTCGTCCAGCGGCCCAGCGTGAAGCAGAGCGAGCCCTCGGCGGCCTCACGATCACAGCCGATGGCGCGCAGCACGTGGGAGGGCTCGCCGGTGAGCGCGGCGCACGCCGAACCCGACGACGCGGCGACGCCGCGCAGATCGAGCTCGAGCAGCACGCTATCGGCCTTCACTCCAGGGACCACCAGGCTCGTGTGGTGAGGCAGGCGATCCCCGGCGAGGGCTCCGGTCACGCGCGATCCCCGCACCCGCTCGACCAGCCCGGTGAGGAGGCGATCACGCAGCGCGGCGAGCCGCGTCGCCTCGGCCTGGAGCTCGGCCCGCGCCAGGTCGGCGGCAACGCCCATACCGACGATGGCAGGCAGGTTCTCGGTCCCCGATCGATAGCCGCGCTCCTGTCCACCCCCAAGGACGATCGGGGACAGCTTGAGTTCAGGACGCACCCAGAGCGCTCCAGCTCCGGGCGGGCCATAGAGGTCGTTCGACGAAAGAGTGAGCAGATCGATGCCCCACTCGTCGACCGCGATCGGCACGCGCCCGGCGGCGTTCACCGCGTCCACGTGGAACGGGACGCCTCGCGAGCGCGTGATGCGCCCGATGTCCCGGAGCGGCTGCACGGTCCCGATCTCGCCATTGGCGGCCATGATCGAGACCAGCGCGGTGTCGGGCCGCAGCGCGTCGGCGACCGCGCCTGGATCCACTCGGCCGTCGGCGGAGACCCCCACGTAGCTGACCCCCACCCCGTGCTTCTCGAGGTCGCGACAGGCGTTGATCACCGAGATGTGCTCGACGGCCGACGTGACCACGTGGCGCCCGGGCCCACGGGACACCAGGCCCTTGACGGCCAGGTTGTTGGCCTCGGTGGCGCCGGAGGTGAAGACCACGCCGGTCGGCGTGGCGCCAACCAGACGGGCGAGCTTGGCCCGGGCGCCGTCGAGCGAGGCGCGCGCTTCGAGCCCCAGCGAGTGGGGCGCCGACGGGTTGCCCACCCCGCCCTCGAAGAAAGGCCGCATGACCGCGACGACCCGCGGGTCGACAGGGGAAAACGCCGCGTAGTCGAGATAGACCCGCGTCGCGGCGGCGGTGGAGCCGCTACTTGGTCTTTCGGACGAGGAAGCGGAAGACCGCGCCATCCCTCTCGATCGCCAGGAGCTCGTGCCCCGTACGGGTGGTCCAGCTCTTCATGTCGGCCTCGGACGCGGGATCGTCAGAGAGCATCTCGAGGACCTGGCCCGGGGTCAGGGGGATCATAGCCTCGCGGACTTTCAGAATCGGCATAGGGCAAAACAGCCCGAGACAATCGATTTTCTTGTTCGGAGCGACGACGGGCATCTGCGGGAAATTCTGACATTGACACTACAGAGCGGCAACAGAATAATGACTTGATATGCCGGCGTCGTCCGACGTCGCCTTTGCAGGCCAGCGGCTCAGACGAAAGGTGCTCCTGGCCTTGGCGCTGTCGGCGGTCGTTCCCCTCCTGATCCTCGCCTACGTGACTCACGGGTACGTGCTGCCGGGGCTCGACCCCACCGACACCACGCGATTCTACGCGCTCCAGCTCCTCATGCTCTTCACCATGCTGGCCATGGTGTCGGGCGGCTACATCATCTGGGATCTCGGCCGCACGATCGCGCGCCTGGCCGAGATGTTCGGCGACGACGGCCGCATGGCCAAGCTCGAGCACCGCAAGGACGAGGTCGGCACGCTCATGCAGTCGTTCGCCAAGATGCTCGAGACCATCGAGCAGCAGGCGGCCGAGATCAACAGCTTCGCCAGCCGCCTCGACCAGGCGTACAAGGAGCTCGAGTCGACCAACGCGCGTCTGAAGGAGACCTCGTTCAAGGACGAGGTGACCGGGCTCTACAATCGCCGCTTCTTCTCGATCCGCCTGGAAGAAGAGATGCAGCGGCATCGCCGGTTCAACCATCCCGTCTCGGTCGTGCTCATGGACCTCGACGGCTTCAAGGCGGTCAACGACGAGTTGGGGCACGCCGTCGGCGACGAGACGCTCCGCGACATCTCCCAGATCCTCATGAAGCACTCGCGCGGCATCAACGTGGTCTCGCGCTACGGCGGTGACGAGTTCGTGGTCCTGCTGGTGGAGACGTCCAAGGCCGGGGCCCGGCTCTACGCCGACCGCATCCGTCAGGTCGTCTCCACCTATCCCTTCTCCCACGGCAAGCGCATCACGGCCAGCTTCGGTATCGCCAGCTTGCCCGACGAAGAAGCGCAGACGTCGGAGGACCTCGTGCGGGCCGCCGACGATGCCCTCTACGCGGCCAAGCGGGCGGGCAAGAACCAGGTGGCCACCACCGACTCTCCGGAGAAGGTGCCCTGACCACCGACCATCGTCAGATCCTGATCGTCGACGACGACCATCAGGTTCGCGAAGTCCTCGTCCAGATCTACCTCACCGCCGGCTACGAGTGTCTGCAAGCGGGCGACGGCAAGGAAGGCCTGGCGATCTTCAAGGCCGCCCACCCTCCGCTGACCGTCACCGACCTCAAGATGCCCGTGATGGACGGCGTCCAGCTGGTGGCGGCGGTGCGGAGCCTCGACCAGGACGCGGCCGTGATCGTCCTTACCGGCGCGCCCGAGGTCCGGACGGCGATCGAGAGCCTCAAGCTGGGCGCCTTCGACTTCATCATGAAGCCGGTGAACGTGGAGGAGCTGCTGATCGCATCCGACCGGGCGCTCGAGCGGCGGCAGCTCCTGATCGAGCGCCGGCAGTACCAGGAGCTGCTGGAGCGGCGCGTGGAAGAGGCGACGCGCGACGTGCAGCTCGCCTACCGTCAGCTCAAGGACACCTACCGCGCGACGCTCGAGTCACTCGGCGCGGCGCTCGACTCGCGCGACGTCGGCACCGAGTCGCACTCGCGCCGCGTCCACGGCTATGCGATGGCCACCGCCCGCGCCCACGGCGTGCCCGAGGACGAGCTGCCCGACCTCGCCCACGGCGTGCTGCTCCACGACATCGGCAAGATCGGGATTCCCGACGCCATCCTGCTCAAGCCCGGGCCACTCACCAAGGACGAGTGGACGATCATGCGGAAGCACCCCGAGATCGGCAAGCGGCTGATCGAGAACATCCCGTTCCTGAAGGGCGCGGTGCCGATTGTCTACTGCCACCACGAGCGGTGGGACGGGAACGGCTATCCGAGCGGCCTCCGGGCGGAGGAGATCCCGCTCGGCGCGCGCATCTTCGCCGCGGTCGACGCCTTCGACGCGATGACCTTCGACCGGCCGTACTCGAAGGCCATCTCGTTCGAGGCGGCCAAGGCCGAGATCGTCCGCTGCTCCGGATCGCACTTCGACCCGGCGGTCGTCACGTCCTTCCTCAAGGTGCCCGACTCGCTCCTCCAGGAGATCCGCCGGAAGAGTATCGAGCCCTGAGCGTTAGGCCTTCAGGTTCTTGTTGAAGAAGTCGGTGCACAGCTTCCAGGCCTGAGTCGCCGACCAGGCATCGTACGACTGGCGGTAGTCGGCGTGGAAGCCGTGGCCCGCCGGAAACATCACGATATCGACGTTCTTGTTGTGCTCCTTCAGCATCGCGGCGAAGCGCTGGACGTCCTCGGGCTTGGGATTCTGGTCCTTCTCGCCGTAGAGCCCGAGGAACGGCACCTTGATGTCCTTGGCGACGTCGAAGCCGGTGACCGGGCCGTTCTTGCCCGGATAGGGCCGTGCCGGTGGCCCATACCACGCGGCCGCCGCCTTGATGTCGGGAAGCGTTCCGGCGATCTGGATCGTGGTGGAGCCACCCCAGCACCAGCCGGTCACGCCGACACGGTCGGCGCGGACACCCGGGCGCGTCTTGGCGAAGTCGATCGCCGCCTGGGAGTCGCCCAGCACCTGCTCGCGCGGCACGGCCAGGACGATCTTCAAAATTTCCTGGACGTTCGTCATGTGGCCGACGCCACCCTCGCGCTTGAACAGCTCGGGCGCGATGGCGTAGTAGCCCTCCTTGGCGAATCGCCGGGTCGAGTCGCGAACGTATTCATGGACGCCCCAGATCTCCGAGATCACGAGGAGGATCGGGGCGTTGCCGCCCGTCGCCGGGCGCGCCTCGTACACCGGCAGCTTGTAGCCCCCGATCGGAACCTCGGCCTCGCCGGCCACCAGGCCCTGGGTGTCGGTCGTGATCGCGTCGGCCAGCGCGCGGTCGGGAGCCATGGCGTAGCCCGCGAAGGTCACGCCGCCGGCCTTGAGCACCTGGCGCCGCGTCAGTGAGGTCGTGTCGTCGGTCATGAAAAGCCTCCTGGTGGGGTGGAAAGCCTCGATCGCTTGCGGCGCGCATGCTACCACCGCACCGATTTTCGGTCCATCCATCGCGGCCGCGCCGTTATCATTCTCGTGACCGGCAGCCCGGAGGTGTGATGGATCTCCTGGAGGCCAAGAGCAGGATTGCCGAGGCTCTGGTCGAGTCGATCTTTCGTCGGGCCCGCTATCAGGTCGAAGCCTACCCCGCCGGACGGACGCCGCTGCGCTTCGGCCGCGAGGACTTCTCCCCCGACTTCAGCGCGACCGTCCCCGGCCAGTACGGAGAGAGCAGCCAGGAGATGCTCGTCGAGGTGAAGTACCGGCCGTCGGTCGAGCAGTTCATCTCGGTGGAGAATCAGCGCGGCGAGAAGTCGGTCTTCCTCCTTGCCCGCCGGCAGTGGCCCTCGCTCTACTTCATCCTCGTCACCGATCGCCCCGAGGCCGGTCGTTCGTGCTTCCAGGCGCTGCCCTTCTCACGCCTGACGCCGGGTGAGCCCTTCCGCACCGTCAATCTGGACGCGCTCCGCGAGCTCCGCATCTTCAAGAACAACATCGAGGACCACGAGGAGCTGGTGCGGAGGATCTTCGGGCTGCTGGCCGGAGCCTGACGGCGTCGCGACGGTCGGCGCCGGTCAGCGCACGGCGCGAACGACGAGCCAGATTCCGAGCCCGCCCAGGAACACCAACACGGCGCGATTGAACGTCGCGGGCTCGAGGCGGTCCTGGAGGATCAGCCCGAGCCGGAAGCCGCCGACGGCCACCACGGTGAGCGCCAGCGAAACGCCCAGCAGATACCACGTGAGCAACCCGAACCACACCACCGTGCCGACCTGGATCACCTTGTAGATCACGAACGTGAAGGCCACCGACCGAATGAAATCGTGCTTCGACAACCGCAGCGCGTAGAAATACATCACCAGCGGCAGGCCGGGGGTGTTGGTCACGCCGCCGACGACGCCGGCGATCAATCCCACCGGCACGGCCAGCCACTGCGCCCACCCCGCGGGAACCACGGGCTGTCGGCGGATGAGACCCAGGATGACGAACAGCAGGGCGAACGCGCCGAGCACGAACGTCGCCGCGCGGGGTGACATGAGCACGAGGAGCCAGGTGCCGAGCACGGTGCCCACCGCGCCGAAGAGCGTCAACACCGCCATCCGCCGGGCCACGGCGGCGAAGTCGCCGAGCCGGAACAGTTGCAGGGCGTCCATGACGATGTTCGGGATGATCAGGACCGCGACCGCGCTCTTGACGTCCATCACGAGCGCGAGCAGCGGCGTGGCCAGAGGAGGGAAGCCGAAGCTGATGGCGCCCTTGACGAGAGCGGCGAGGAGCACGGCGGCCGCGCTGAAGAGAGCGGCGGGCATGCGCCATCCTACCTTGACACCGTTCTTCGACGTCGCCCATCATCCCGAAGGATTCGATCATGACGCAGGTGTTCGTCCTCGGCGCCGGCACTCCGACGCCCACGCCGGATCGCTGGGGGTCGGCCTTCGCCGTCGACGTGGGCGGCGAGTATCTGATGTTCGACTGCGGCCCGGCGGCGACGGCCAAGCTCGTGAAGGTCGGTATCTTGCCCACGCGCGTCGACTACCTGTTCTTCACGCACCATCACTTCGACCACGACGTCGACTACCCCTGCTTCCTGCTCTGTCGCTGGGACCAGAGCATCGGCAAGGAGAATCAGCTCCGCGTCTATGGCCCGACGCTGACCGAGACGATCACCGAGCGCCTGCTCGGAGAGAACGGCGCCTTCGTTCACGACTGGAAAGCGCGCGTCAACGCACCGCTGAGCCAGCGCGTTCACGTGAACCGTGGCGGCACGCTGCCCCGCAGGCCGCCGGTGGTGCTGGCCCAGGACATCGGCCCCGGGCTCGTCCACCAGGGCCGCGAGTGGCGCGTGACGGCGGCCCCGGCCGAGCACGTTCAGCCGTTCCTCGATTCGCTCGCCTACCGTCTGGAAGGCCCGGACGGCAGCATCGTCTTCACGGGAGACACGCAGCCGTGCGCGAGCGTCGTGAATCTCGCCCGTGGCGCCGACATGATGGTCTGCATGTGCTGGGACGATCAGGAGCGGATGGATGCGATGGGCGAGGCCGGCGGCCAGTGCGGAACGACGGGCGCGGCGCGCATGGCCGAGGAGGCCGGCGTCCGGAGGCTCGCCCTGGTCCACGTGGGCCCGCACCTCGCGCGCCACGGTCCGATGGAGAAGGGCATCGGTGACATCAGGCGGATCTACCGGGGCGAGGTCATCTTCACCGACGAGCTGATGTCGCTCTCGCTCTGATCAGCGAGCGAGCGCCGACCACAGGACCTCGGCCGGATGCCGGGCGCGGCGGCCGGCCAGGTGGTCGATCTGCTGGCGGCACGACATGCCCGGCGCGACGATCTCGGTGTCGGCGGGCGCCGCCTTCACCGCGGGCGCGAGTCGACGGTTGCCGAGCCAGGTGGAGATCTCGTAGTGCTCGCGCTCGAAACCGAACGATCCCGCCATTCCGCAGCAGCCCGAGTCCACCTCGGTCACCGCGAACCCCGCCCACTTCAGCGCGGCCACCGTCGGCGCCGTTCCGACCATCGCCTTCTGGTGGCAGTGGCCGTGGAGCAGCGCCTGGCCGCCGTGACTCTTGAAGGAGAGCGTGAGGCCGTGGGCTCGCTCGCGCATCAGGAACTCCTCGAGCAGCAGGCTCTGCCGGGCGACGACGCGCGCTTTGTCGGTGCGGAGCAAATCCACCCACTCGTCGCGCGCGGTGAGCAGGCACGAGGGCTCCAGCCCGACGATGCCGATGCCCCGCGCGGCGTAGGGATGAAGCTGCGCGACGTTCCATCTGGCCAGCTCACGCGCCTCCTCGAGCATGCCCTTCGAGATCGCCGGCCGGCCGCAGCACTTGCGGTCGACCAGCACCACACGGTAACCCGCGGACTCGAGCAACTGGACGGCGGCGCGCCCGATCTCGGGGACGTTGTAGGTCAGGAACGTGTCGTGGAAGAGCACGACCTCACCGCGCGGCGCCGTCGCCGGGGCGGAGTGGTGCGCGAACCAATCCGTGAACGTCTCTGACGCCAGCGCGGGCAACGGGCGCCGCCGGTCGATGCCGGCCAGCTTCTCGAGAGCCCAGCGATTGACCGGCAGGCTCGACAGCCAGTTGACGAGCGCCGGCATGCGCGCCCCGATCGCGTTGACCTGAGCGATGCGGCCGAAGAGACGGTTCCGGAGGGGAAGGCCGTTGGCCTTGTAGTAGTGATGGAGGAACTCGTATTTCAGCTTGGCCATGTCGACGTTGGCCGGGCACTCCGCCTTGCAGCCCTTGCACTCCAGGCAGAGATCCATGACCTCGTGCAGTCGCTGACCGGTGAACTCGCTCGGGGCCAGCTTCCCCGAGAGCACCGCGCGCAGCGCGTTGGCGCGGCCGCGCGTGGAGTGCTCCTCGTCCTTCGTCGCCATGTACGACGGGCACATCGTGCCCTCGAGCTTCTTGCGACATTCGCCGACCCCGTTACACATCTCGACGGCGGCGGCGAACCCTCCCTGCTTCGAAAAGTCCAGGAGCGTCTGGGGCTCCCACGTCTTGTAGGTGGCGCCGTAGCGCAGGTGCTCGGTGACCGGAGGGCTCTGCACGATGTTGCCCGGGTTCATCCGGTTGTCGGGATCGAACGCGCGCTTGAGCTCGCGGAAGGCCTGCATCAGCGTCGGGCCGTACATGCGCTCGAGGAACGGGCTGCGCGCGCGGCCGTCGCCGTGCTCGCTCGAGATCGTCCCGTTGAACTCCACGACCAGGTCGGTGATCTCGTCGGCGATCGCCTTGACCTGCTCGATGCCGCGCGCCGTCTTGATGTTGATGGCCGGACGGATGTGCAGGCAGCCCACCGAGCAGTGCCCGTAATACGCGCCGTCCACGTCGTGGCGGGCAAAGATCTCACGGAATCGGGCCACGAACTTGGGCAGGTGCCGCGGATCGACCGCCGTGTCCTCCACGAAGGCCAGCGGCTTGGCATCGCCGTGGATGCCGAAGAGCAGTCCGAGCCCGGCCTTGCGGAGCTTCCAGATCGACTGCTGCTCGGCGGTGTCGAAGGCGAGATGGGCCGCGTAGCCGAAGCGTTCGCGCTGGCGGCGCGCTTCCAGGGCCTCCACCTTGGCCCTCACCTCGGCCTCGTCATCACCGGCGTACTCCACGATGAGGATGGCCGCGGGATCACCCTGCACGAAGCCCATCCGCTTCGACTGCTCGATGTTGCCCCGGGCGAGGTCGAGGATGAGCTTGTCGGTCAGCTCGACGGCGTAGGGCCCGGTCTCGAGGATCGACTGGGAGGACTCGAGCGCCTCCTGGATGTCGCGATAGTGGATGACGTCGAGGGCCGTCCGCTTCGGACGATCGACCAGGCGCACCTTCGCCTCGAGGATCGTGACGAACGTGCCCTCCGAGCCGGTGATGAGCCGGGCCATGCTGAACGGCCGCGCGCGGACTCTTGAATCAGAGGGGGCTCCGCCGCCCTCCGATACCTCCCCACCGCCGCCGGCCAGCGAGTGCGGACGGACCGACACGCCGAGCAGCTCGTTGAGGTTGTAGCCGGCCACGCGTCGCCACTGCGACGGGTAGCGCCGGCGGATCTCGTCGCGGTAGGTCTCGCGGATGCGGGCGACCTCACGATAGATCTGGCCCTCGAGCCCGGGGCGCCGCGTGGCCGCCTCGAACTCGCCCGGGGTGATCTCGCCGAACACCACCCGGGTGCCGTCGGCGAGCAGCGCCGTCACCTCGAGCACGTGATCGACGGTGAGGCCGTAGGCGATCGAGTGCGATCCGCCCGAGTTGTTGCCGAGCATGCCGCCGATCGTGGCGCGGTTGGAGGTCGACGTGTCAGGGCCGAAGAGCAGGCCGAGGGGGCGGACGTGATGGTTCAGCTCGTCTTGCACGGCACCGGGCTGCACGCGCGCCCACTTCTCTTCCCGGTTGACCTCGAGGACCTGGTTCATGTGCCGGGAGAAGTCGAGGACGAGCGCGTGGTTGACGGTCTGGCCGGTCAGCGACGTGCCGCCGCCGCGCGAGAGGAAGGCGACCCGGTTCGTCCGCGCCAGCTCGAGCGCGGCCTGCACGTCCGCGGCATCGCGCGGCATGACGATGCCCACCGGCTCCATCTGATACATCGACGCGTCGGTGGAGTAGAGCAGGCGCGAGGCGACGTCGAAGCGGACGTCGCCCCTGATGACCTTGCGAAGCTCGCGCTCGAGGTCGGTCACGCCCGCGATTATAGCCGGCGCCGGAACCTCGGGGCGATGCGGCGACTACAAGCGCGAGGGCTTGGGCGCGGGAGCCTCACGCTGCCGGTTCTCGCCCCAGCGAAGGGGCGGGATGACCTGCGCGATCGCCACGATCGCATCCTCGGTGCTGGTGCGGACCGCGTGCAGCAGGGCCTGGTGCACCTCGGCCGTGAGCGCGCGACCGCCCGGGGAGCTCAGGAAGGCCAGGTAGGCGTCGAGGTCGGCGTCGCTGATGTCGCGATACGCGAACTCCAACCCGACCAGCGTGGTCACCCGGAGCTCCTCGACGGCCTTCGGCCTGGCGCTCGCGATGTGCTTGTCGCCGCTGCCCAACGCCCGACGGCGCTCCACCGGCAGGTAGGGCTCGGCGCCTCGCCGCATGCCTTCGGCGACCGCCACGAGCAGGTCGAACGAAAACTCACTGGTGCCCGCGGCTTCCTCGAGGCGTTGCAGCCGTTCGAGGCGCTTGGGCTCGATGGGATTGGTCCGGCGCGCTCGCGCGAACTTCGCGATGTCTTCCTGGGCCTGGGGCATGGCCGCGGCGATCTCGGCGGCGGTGATCTTGCGCCCGGTCGTGGTCCGGAACCAGCCGGCGGCCTGCGTGATCTTCGCGTCGTCCACCCGCGCGCTCAGACTCTCGCGCACGAGGCTCTGGAGACGATCGGCGCTGAAGGCGACGGCCGCCACCCGATCCACGCTGGCGCGCTCCTCGGCCTCGAGCGCACCCAGTTGCGCCTGGAGCTGAGAGCGCGTGTTGACGGCCATCCACTCGAGCTGCTGGTGCAGGCCGGAGAGCTGCATGAATTCCAACATCGCGGGCGACGGCGCGGCGGGCCCGGCGGACGTCGGCACGCTCGCCGACGGCGGAGCCACCTCGTCCGGCTGGGGAGGCCGATCGGTATAGCGGACGTTGCCGTCACGGTCGACCCATTTAAATGTCCCGCCGAAGGCGTCGGATCCGAACGCGAGGATTCCGACCGCGCCGAGCAACCCGATCGCCATCCACCGAGCGCCCCATCGTCCCATCATCGTCAGAGCTCCTCCTCTATTCAGATACGAGCCAAGGACGATGATTGCGACACGGGGGCCAAGATGGTGAGGACGATTTCCCGGGTACTTGCGGGTCGAGCGCGATCCGCGAGCTGTCAGGACGACACGTGGGCGGGCTCGAATGGCACGGCTCGCCCGACGCCCGGGGGTATCATAGCGGCCGTGCGGGTGGCCGTCCTCCTCCTCGCGTGCTTCGCGCTCGCGCTGGTCCCGAATCACCTCGGCGCCGCACCGGCCGCGCCCGGCTTCAGCGTGAAGATCTTCGACTCGAACGCCACGCTGGACTCCCGCGATCTCATCGGCAAGTCCGTCCTGGTCGTGCGCTTCCAGGCGTCCTACTGCAAACCGTGCGGGCGGGAAGCCACGGCCTTCAGCCGACTCGTCGATCGCTATCACAGCCGCGGCGTCGAGTTCATCGCCTTCCACGTGCAGGACACGGTGGCCGACACGCGACGCTTCATTCGCAGCCATCGGGTGACCTATCCCGTCGCCCTCGATCCCAAGCTCATCATCGGCAATCGCTTCGGCTTCAGGGGCACGCCGTACACCGTCGTGGTGGACCGCAAGGGCGAGATGGTGGCACAGATCCACGGGGTTTCCGCGCTGAACCGCCTTCCGAAAATTCTCGACGAGCTGGTGCGCGAACCACGGCCGTCGTAGGAGCCGTCAGAGCGGCGCGGACGTCCTCAGGCGGCCCGTCGCATTCCGTGAGTTGCGGTTCGACCGACCGGCCGCGAACGCCGGCGGGCCCGCTCGACGGTCTCCGGCCACATGCGGGGCCCGGTGCGAATGAACTCGTGGAGCTTCGGGAGGAGCTCCGCCATCGAGGGGCGTGCCGCCGGGTTCGGGGCCAGACAGGCCAGCACAAGCTTCTCGAGGGCCACCGGCACGGCCGGAGCGAAAGAACGAAGCGGCAGTGGTGAGAGGGCCAGCTGGGGAAAGGGCTTCCGTCGCGTCCCCTCGGGAAACGGCGAGCGTCCGGTGAGCGACTCGTAGAGCGTCGCGCCGAGACCGTACACATCGCTGGCCGGCGTCACCCGGCCGCCCCGACACTGCTCCGGGGCCATGTAGAGATCGGTGCCCGCGGCATAGCCGACCGGACGGTTCGTGCGCGGTCGGGCCGTGCTGAAGTCGACCAGCACGGGGCGCCCGCCGACCACGATGACGTTCGACGGCTTGACGTCGAGATGGACGAAGCCACGCTCGTGGACGTGCGTGAGCGCCGCACCCACGTGGATCGCCACGCGCAACGCGTTCGCGACGCTCAGCCGCCGCTGGCGGCTGGTCCGGATCAACCGACGCAGCGTGGGCCCGTCGAGGTATTCCATCAACAGGTGCGCGGGCCGCGCCTCGCCGAAGAACCGGACGATGTTCGGATGATCGAGCGCGCTCAGCACGCTGGCCTCGCGACGCGCCCGGCGTTGGGAACCGATGATCTTGCAGGCCATGGGGCACCAGGTGTGGTGGTTCCACACGATGAACACGACACCGCCACCACCCCGTCCGACCCGACTGATGACGCTCAAGTGACGATCAGATCGCCGACGACTCACCCCTCCACCGCCCTGCCGAGCTGGCCGGCAAACAGGTCGTAGCACCGGTTGCCGTGTTGGAGCAGGGACGCAGGCGCACCGATCTCGGTGATGCGGCCGCCTTCCAGCACGACGATGCGATCGGCCTGGCGAACCGTGGCCAGGCGATGACCGATGACGAGGATCGTGCGACGCCGCGCGAAACGCTGGATGGACGCGTGAATCAGCTCCTCCGTCTCGCTGTCCACCGCCGCGGTCGCCTCGTCCATCACCAGAATCGGCGCGTCGCGCAGGAACATGCGAGCCAGGGCCAGGCGCTGGCGCTGACCGCCCGACAGGCGTTCACCGCGTGGGCCGACCCACGCGGCCGATTGCCGGCGGCGGGCGTGGACGAACGTCTCGGCTCGGGCCGTCTGGATCGCGCGAGCGACGTCGGCGTCGGAGGCGCCGGGCCGACCATAGCGGACGTTGTCCATGATCGAGCCCCGCACGACGTACGGGTCCTGGAACGCCACCGCCATGTTCGCCCGCAGCGAGGCGAGCGTCAGGTCGCGCACGTCGTGGCCATCGACCAGCACGGCGCCGGCGCCGACGTCGTGAAAGCGCAGGAGCAGCCGGACCAGCGTGGACTTGCCGCTCCCGCTCGCGCCGACGATGGCGACGATCTCGCCGGGCTCCACCGTGAACGAGACACCGTTCAGGACGTCGGCGCCACGCGGGTACGCGAAGTGGACGTCGCGGAACTCGATGCGTCCAGTGGACCGGGGCAGCGTCACGGCGTCGACCCGCTCGGTCACGGTGCCGCGCGTGTCGAGCAAGTCGGCCACGCGATGGACTCCGGCCGCCGCGCGTTGGAACCGGCTGGCGATCTGGCCGAGCTCACGAGCTGGATCGTAGAGCGAGCCCAGCGACCCGAGGAAGGCGACGACGGCCCCCAGGGTCATGACGCCGGAGCTGACGTGATGCGCGGCCACGACGAGGACGACCAGGCCACCCACGACGGCGATCATCTCGACGAGCAGCGTCAGTTGCGCCTGCACGGCGACGTTCCGAATCTCGGCCCGCCGCGAGACGTCCATCCGCGCGTTGAACCGCGCTGTCTCACGGTCGTGGGCCCGGAACGCGTGCACCATGGGCAACGCGCCGAGCGTCTCTTCGGCCAGCGCCAGCCACGACGCCGCCTGACGCCGGGCGACGCGCGCCGTTCGCTTCACGCGCGGCGCGCGCCGCACCACCACCCAGGCCAGGAAGGGCGCCGCCGTGAAGGCCACGAGCGCGAGCTGCCAGTTCATCATGAAGAGGACGACGGTGAAGAACGTCGACGCCGCGACGTCACTGATCAGCATGATCGGGCCGGCGAAGACGAGGTATTCCACGCGCTCGACATCGCCCGACAGATGCGCGAGCAGATCGCCGATGCCGCGCCCGATCACCGATGGCTCGGACAGCGTCATCACGTGACGGTAGACCTCGGCCCGCACGTCCTGGTTGATCCGTTCGGCCACGGCAACGTCCATACACCGCCGGAGATAGTCGGCACCGAACTTGAGGCTGGCCAGCCCGAAGTAGCCGCCGATCAGGATCGGCATGGCATCCAGGCGCCGCGCCACGAAGACCGAATCGATCATGACCTTCAGGAGCCAGAGGAGCCCCGCGCTCGACAGGGGGGCGAGGACAGCGAGGACGCCGACGAGTACCACCGCTGGAATGACCGCCTGGCGGTGCCGGCGGAAACGCCGTTCGAGAGCGAGGAGGGTGCGGGTTGCCGTGAGGGGTCGCATGGAATCGATGGGCACGACACGCGCGTGGCTCGCGTGTCGCGCCCGCTTGGTTTTAGTGCCGGCCCCGCCGCGTACCTTGCTTCGACTTTCCGCTTCGCCGACCGGCATCGTTGCTCTTCGTCGGCACCACCTTCGGGAACCCAGTGATCATCGTGTGCTCTCCTTTCGTCCGGTCGTGGTAGTCGCTCGCGAGCGCGCGCTATGACCTCTCTCGAGCGCCACCACTCGTTCTGCAAGGCCAGCGCCAGACGCGGCGGCGTATATCGCTCTTCGCCCGGCGTCGCGTCAACGCTGATCAAATTGCTCACGGCCCGTCCGGCACCCGGGCGGCCGGTATATGCACATTCCCGGCGGCAAATCCCCACGGGGGCATCTGCCCCGTGGGGAAAACCCCCACCCGACGAATCGTGTAACATTCTCCGACACTTGCGAGCATGCCCTCCATTTGAAATCATCGATTCGTGAACTGGTCGTCGATGAAAAAGCTCCTTCGAATCTCGCGCGGGCCGGTGACGCAGTTCGCCCTGCTCAGCTTCTTCGTGACCGCCGCCACCACGGCCGCGCTCGTCGTCGTGATCTCGTATCACTTCCGTCAAGACTTGCTCGAGCGCGAATGGACGTTGACCGCTTCGTACATCACGAAGGAAGCGCACTCGAATCTCTCGCCCGCGTATTTCCGCGCCCCGAGCACGCCGGAGGCCCAGGCCCGCTTCGCGACGTTCTACGAGGACGTCATCCTCATGCCCGAGCTGATTCGCCTGAAGATCTACGACGCCGAGGGGACCGTGATCTGGTCGGACGAGCCGCGCCTCGTCGGCCAGCGCTTTCCCGACAATCCGCAGCTCCGGGGAGCCCTGGCCGGGCAGATCATGGTGAAAGGCGAGATCGGCGAGCGCAAGGGCGAGAACGTCTACGAGCACAACCTCACGCTCGTGGAAGTCTACGTGCCGATCGTGTTCCAGGACTCGCGCGTGGTCGGCGTGGTCGAGGCCTACAAGTCACCCGACCAGGTGTTCGCGCGCGTGCGCAGCATCAAGATCATCGTGGCCGCCACCGCACTCCTGGGCGCCTCCCTGCTCTACATCGCGCTCGTCTACATCGTCAGGCGCTCGGCCGTCCGCATCGAGCAGCAGCAGGAAGCGCTCGAGTACCGTAGCCACCAGCTCGCCGTCGCCAACGAAGAGCTGCGCGGCATGCAGACCCAGCTCATCGCGACGGAGCGCCTGGCCGCGATCGGAGAAGTCGTGACCGCGGTCGCCCACGGGATCCGTAACCCGCTGGCGAACATCCGGGCCGCCATCCAGGTGGCGCTCCTGCACGTGCCGCTCGAGAACCGGTCGTCGGCCGCCCACAACCTCGCCAATGTCATCCAGGAAGTGGACCGCCTGGAGGCACGGGTCAAGGAGCTCTTCCAGTTCGTGGAACCGACCAAGCAGCGGCAGCAGCGGCTCGACCTGAACTCCATCGTGAGCGGAGTGCTCCAGATGATGGCGGGCCGGCTCAGCAGTGGCGACGTCAAGCTCATCGAGCACCTGACGCCGGGCCTGCCGCCCATCACTGGTGACGCGATGTTGCTCCAGCAAGCCATCCTCAATATTCTCGAAAATGCGCGCGATGCCGTGTTGCCGGCCGGTGGCGCCATCACCATCGTCACCGACTACGAGTCGAACGGCTCGCACGGGAGCGACAAGGTGTTCCTCGAGGTCAGCGATACCGGGCCCGGGATTCCGCCCGACACCCTGCGGAAGATCTTCGAGCCGTTCTTCACCACGAAGCCCAAGGGCACCGGGCTCGGACTGGCGCTCGCGAAGAAGTTCATCGAGGCCAACGACGGATCGGTGAAGGCCGGGAACGCGCCGGGCGGCGGCGCCGTCTTCCACGTGACGTTCGAGACGAGCCGGCCGGCATGACCCTCCTCGGGCACGTGCTGGTCATCGACGACGAGCGGATCCTCGCCGACTCGATCGCCGCCTACCTGGAGCACCACGGGTTCAGCACCGTGGTGGCCTTCTCCGGCGAGGACGGGCTCCAGCGCGCGGAGGCCACGAGCCCCGACGTCGCCATCGTCGACGTGCGCTTGCCCGGGATGAACGGCATCGAGGTCCTTCGCCGGCTCCGCGAGATGCTGCCGACGATCGAGGTGCTCATGGTGACCGCCCACGCCTCGGTGGCCTCGGCCGTCGACGCGATGAAGCTCGGCGCCTTCGACTACGTGATGAAGCCGGTGGATCTCGACGAGCTGCGGTTCATCGTCGACAAGGCGCGCACGCACCAGCGTATGCGGCAGGAGCTGACCTACCTCAAGGCCCGCGATCGCCGCAGCGGCGGCATCTCCGACATCGTCGGCGAGTCCACGCCGATCAAGATCCTCAAGGAGCAGATCGAGCGAGTGGCCGCGCTGGAGGGCACCGACCGCGGGGCGGCCCCCACGGTGTTGATCCGCGGGGAGACGGGCGTGGGCAAGGAAATGGTCGCCCGCGCCATCCACTACCAGAGCCAGCGGAGCGCCGGGCCGTTCATCGAGATCAACTGCGCCGCGATTCCCACGACGCTCCTCGAGGCCGAGCTCTTCGGCTACGAGCGCGGCGCCTATACGGACGCGAAGACGGCGAAGGCCGGCCTGTTCGAGGCGGCCGACGGCGGCACGCTGTTCCTCGACGAGATCGGCCACGTCGAGCTGGCGCTGCAGATCAAGCTCCTCAAGGTCATCGAGCAGAAGGCCATCCGCCGCCTGGGTGGCCTGCGCACCAAGACGGTCAACGTGCGAATCGTGACGGCGACCAATCGCGATCTCGAACGGGCAATCGGCGACGGCGAGTTTCGGGACGACCTGTACTACCGCATCAACGCCATCACGCTCGTCGTCCCGCCGCTCCGGTCGCGCAGCGACGACATCATGCTGCTGGCCCGCCACTTCCTCGACCATTACCGCCAGCAGTACGGCTTCCCGCCGAAAGTGCTCTCGCCCGAGGCGGAGGAGGCGCTGCTCGCCTACTCGTGGCCCGGCAACGTGCGCGAGCTGGCCCACGTGATCGAGCGGGCCGCGCTGCTCCACGCCGGGCGCGTCGTCAGCGTGGAACACCTGGGCCTGAACCGCGAGCGTCGCCCGGAGCCGATCCTCGTCGCCACCGACGGCAGCGTGCAGGTCGACTTCGCGGCCGGGCCGATCGTGCTGGAGAACGTCGAGCGGGCGCTGATCCAGGAGGCCCTGCGCGCGTCGAGCTGGAATCGCGCGCGCGCCGCCGAGCTCCTCGGCATCTCGCGCGAGACGCTGCGCTATCGGCTGGAGAAGTTCGACCTCCGGCCGCCGGCCTGATCGGCTCCGCCCGGCTCAGCCGCCGAGGCTGGTCGCCACGAGGACCGCCACCGCCGCCGTCATCATCGCCGTGGTCAGCCACCCGAGGACGTTGAGCCAGGGGCCGTTCACACGCGGGCCCATGATCGCGCGATTGTTGGCCACGAGCATGACGAGGACGAGCAGCGGCGGGGCCATCACGCCGTTGAGCACGGCCGCCAGGAAGAGCAGGCGAATGGCGTTGATCCCGAGGGCGTCGAGCGCCATGCCGGCCGCCACCGCGGCGGCCAGGACCGCGTAGAACCGACGGGCCTGACGGAGCTTGAAGTCCAGGCCGGCTCGCCAGCCGAACAGCTCCGCGATCGCGTAGGACGCCGAGCCGGCCAGCACCGGAATCGCGAGCAGGCCGGTCCCGATGATGCCGAGCGCGAACAGGAGGTACGCGGCGTCGCCCGCCAATGGCCGCAGCGCCTCGGCGGCCTGCCGACTCGACTCGATCTGGCGCTGACCCGCGCGGTGCAGCGTGGACGCCGTCGTCAGCATGATGAAGTACATGACCGCGTTCGACAGCAGCATCCCCGTGGTCACGTCGAGGCGGGCATCGCGAAGCTCATCCGGTGTCGCGCCCCGTCGGGCCGCGATCGAGCCTCGGCCGCGCGCGCGCTCCTCCTCGACCTCGAGCGACGCCTGCCAGAAGAAGAGATACGGCGAGATCGTCGTTCCCAGGATGCCGACGAGGGTGGCGACGAACTCGCGATCGAGGCTGATCTGGGGCACGATCGTCTCCCGCAGCGCGGCGCCCCAGTCCGGTCTCGCGAGAAACCCGGCGACGATGTACGCGAACAGCACGACGGTCAACCACTTGAGATACGCCGCCACGGTCGCGTACGACGCCCAGATGGTCATGGCCACGATGGCGGCGCCAACCACGGGCACGAAGATCATGGCCGGCAGTCCCGTGAGCATGGTCACCACGTCGGCCATCCCGGCGAGGTCGGCCGCGATGTTGAACACGTTGGCGACGAGCAAGAGGAGGCAGGCGAGGTAGAGGAAGCTCCGCGGGTAGTGGCGACGGACGCACCCGACCAGGCCTTGCCCCGTGACCAGGCCGATACGCGCGCAGGTGAGCTGAACGGCGGCCATGAGCGGAAACGTGGCGAGCGCCGTCCACAGCGTCGCATAACCGAACGATGCCCCGGCCACCGAATAGGTCGTGATGCCGCTGGGATCGTCGTCGGAGGCGCCGGTGATCAGCCCCGGCCCCAGCACGTGCAGCCATCGCACCACGGAGCTCGGGCGGCGTCCGCGCGACGTCACGGCTTGAGCATGACTTTGATCGCGCGGTCCTCCTTCCGATCGAAGATCGCGTAGCCGTGGGGCGTGTCCTTGAGGGGCATCGTGTGGGTGATGATGCGGGCGGGCTGCAGCTTCTTTCGCTCGACGAGTGGCAGGAGTGGCGTGATGTAGTTGCGCGCGTTGCAGATCCCCATCTTGAGCGAGAGATCCTTGAAGAACGCCTCGCGGGCCGGGAATCCCATCGTGGTCTCGACGTACACGCCGACCGACGAGACCGCGCCGCCCGCGCGGACGGCCTGGATGGCCTGGGTGAACGGCGTCTCGTGGCCGACGCACTCGAGGACCACGTCGGGGCCGCGCCCATCGGTGAGCGCGCGGAGCTGCTCGGCCGGATCGGATGTGTCCACGTTGACCGGCTCGGCCCCGAGCTCGGCGGCGAGCGCCAGACGATAGTCCACGCGGTCCACCGCGAACACGCGGGCAGGGCCGAAGAGCTGGGCCGACTGCATGGCGAGCAGTCCCACCGGGCCGGCGCCGAACACGGCCACCACGTCGCCCGGACGGATCCCACCGTTCTCGGCGCAGCAGTACGCGGTCGAGAGGATGTCGCCGAGGAAGAGCGCGTCGTCGTCCGTCATCGTCGGCGGGACCCGCTCGCACAGGTAGTCGGCGAACGGCACGCGGATGCGCTCGGCCTGGCCACCCGGGAACACCTTCCCGAAGCGGCCTCCGAACACGGCGCGGCCGGTCGTCGTGCACTGGGTGGGCAGCCTCCGGCGACACCATTCGCAGCCCCCGCACGAGATCGAGAAGGGCACGACCACGCGATCGCCGGCCCGCACGGCCTTCACCACGGATCCGAGCTCCTCGACGATCCCCATGAACTCGTGGCCCATGACGGCGCCCCTCTCGACGAGTCCGCCCCCGCGCCCGTGGTACTGATGAAGGTCGGAGCCACACACGGCGCTCGTCGTGATCCGCACGACGACGTCGGTCGGATCGACGATCGAGGGATCGGCCACGTCCTCGACCTTCACATCGCCCACGCCCTGGAACGTCACCGCCTTCATCGCGTGCCTCCTTCGAGGATGTCGCGCCTCGCGCCGCGTCTCGCTTCGTACACGACCAGGGCCGCGGCCCCGCGCATGCTCAGCGCCTTGTCCCCCGGCACGATGCGCACGCGCGTGGCATCGAGCGATCGGCGGAAGGCGTGGGCGGCGGCCGCGTCCAGGACCTTCTTCTCCAGCGCCGCGTAGGCGCCGGCCACGCCGCCGGTGATCACGACGAGCTCGGGATTCAGCCCGTTGACGATCACGGCGATCATGGCGCCCAGCGCGCGGCATGCCTCGTCCACCACCGACGCGGCGACGGCGTCGCCGGCCCCGGCGGCGGTGAACACGAGTGGCGCGGTGATGGCCGCGGGGCCGCCGGCGACCAGCCTCGACAGCGTCGACGGCTCCGCGGCCGCGCGCTCGCGCGCCGCCTCGGCGATTCCGCGCCCGCTCGCGTACACGGCCAGGCAGCCGCGGCCGCCACACCAGCACGGGCGGCCGTCGAACTTCACCGGCGCGTGGCCGAGCTCGCCGCCGAGGCCGAGCGCGCCGCGAACGAGGCGGCCGTCGAGCACCACGCCGGCGCCGAATCCGGTGCCCGGCGCCAGCACCACGAGCGAGCCGACACCACGGCCGGCGCCGAAGAAGAGCTCGCCGAGCGCGAGCGCGTTGACGTCGTTGTCGACGAAAGCCGGAAGCCCGAAGCGCTCACGGAGCATCGTCGCCAGCGGCAGCCCGCCCAGCTCCGGGACGTTCAGCGCCTCGTCGCCGATGCAGCCCGTCGCGCCGTCGACCAGCCCGGGCACGCCGGCGCCGATTCCCGTGATGTGGAGTCCGCGACTCGCCGCCTCGGAGCTCACGGCGGAGATCAGCTCCATCAGCGTCTGGACCGCGCTGCCACGACCGGCGTGATGGGTGGGGCGTTGTTGGTCCACGAGCACCTCGCCGGAGGGGGTGACGACGCCAGCCGCCATCGTCGTCCCGCCGACGTCGACGCCGAGGATCACCTCCATCTCAGTCGAGCCTGATCCGGAGGGCGAGCACGGCGACCGCCAGAACGCCGAGCACGCTGCGCACCCAGTGCAGGCGGCCCCAGCGCACGAGCAGATGTCGGGCGTTCTCGCCGACGTGATCCGTATCGAGCAGCCGGCGATTGGTCGGCCTGATGACGATGAGCGTGAACGGGATGGCCGTGCCGACGACGACGCCTCCGATGGCCCACACCGCGTCGCCGCTCGTCGCCGACGCGATGATCCCGGCGATCAGGCCGAGCGCAGCAAACGATGCCTGATACAGAGCCGCCAGGCGATAGCTCGCTCGGAACTGAGCCACCGCCGCCGCCGGATCGATGCTCAGGCGGGCCGGATGCTCCACGAGAGAGACGTAGAGCGCCCAGGCCGCGAACGCGACGGCGAAGACGACGGTGAGCCATGGCGTGGCGGCCACCATGCTACAGGTCGCCGAAGTGGCAGAGCGAGATCCCGAGCGCCGCGGCGGCGGACCGCGCCGTCGCCGTCCCGAGGCCGACCAGCTCGGTCTCGCGTTGCCGGCCATACCGGCTATAGCCGAGCGCGTCGTCGTAACGGCCGGGGTGCGTCATGAACTCACTCACGCCGGGTGGAAGCGAGCGCAGGTGGCGAAGCGTCGTGGCCACGCTCCAGTACGCGTCCGGCCCCGAGCCTCCGAAGAAATGATCCGGCGTCACCAGGCCGAGCGTCCGCACCCGCGCGCGCACCTGAGCATCCTGGCTGCGGACGGCCGCGCCCGCACGCCGCGCCGCGCTCAGCACGATCTCGGCCACCGGCGCATACATCCCGACGTGATGGTGACTGTCCAGATGGGTCGGTGGGCGGCCGACGAGCTGCTCGAAGCGCTCGACCTGGGCGGTCACCTCGGCCTCGACGTCCTTCGAATCGGCCTGGGCGGCCACGCGGCGGGCGTCGCGGATGAAGCGCCCGTTGCCGTCGACGAGCGAGCGGGCCGGGGTGAGCGGCTTGCCCAGCGTGAGGTTGACGTGAATCCCCATCCCGATCCCGGAGTCGCGCGCGCGGGCGAGCTGTTCGCGGTCGATGTCGGCGGTGACCAGCACGGTCGTGCTCGTCACGATGCCGTGACGATGCGCGTCCAGGATGCCCGCGCTCACGCCGGGCGTGAGGCCGAAATCATCGGCGTTGACGATCAGACGGCGCGTCACGCGCGAGTCCCCTGCACGATGAGGCGCTCGACGGTCGCCGGCACGCCCGGGGCCAACGCCCCCTCGACGTCGAGGCTGCGGATGTGCTCGAGCCGCTCGTACCCGATGCGCGGGAACGCCTGGACCTCGGTGGCGAGCACCGTCGGCGTGAGCGCGTGAGCCTCCAGCCGTGCGAACGCGCGCTTGCGGCCGAGGAACGCGAAGATCGAAAAGACGAGACGCCCACCCGGCGCGAGGTGCTCGGGCGCGCCGTCGATGACGCGGTCCAGGATCCGCCAGCCGTCAACGCCACCGTTGTCGGCCGCCGCGACGGCGTCGCTGCGCTCGCGGCCGGACGGCGTCGGCATCTGGGGCGGGTTCGAGCAGATCAGGTCGAACCGCTCGCCGCTGACCGGCGCGTAACAATCGCCGAGCCTGGCGTCCACGCTCACGCCATTCAGCGTCGCGTTGCCGCGGATGGCCTCGACCGCTTCGGGCACGATGTCGGTCGCGACGACGTGGGCGCCGGCTCGGGCCGCCAGCACCGACGCGAGGCCGAGGCCGCTTCCGATCTCGAGGACGCGCTCGCCCGCGCACACCGGCAGGTGCCGGCAGAAGAAGAGTGATCCCGCCTTGGGCGGCTGAACTCGCTCGCCGATGCGGAACAGGCATCCGCGCCAGGAGAAGAGGAGCAGGCCGTCGTCGGCGGTCACTTGCCCTGGACGCGGCGGAAGTAGAGGCGCAGCGCCTCCTTGAGCTGGGCGCGCGCGCCCGCCGACGTCTTGGCGTCCTCGAGCTGGTCGAGATCGAGCTGGAGCGGCACGCCTTCCTTCTTGACGCCGTCGAGCTCGGCGGTCAGGCCACAGCGCTCGTCCGATTCGGTGAAGACGATCTTCGCCCGGGTGAAGCCGCCGTCGTCACGGGCGAGCTGCTCGATGGTCTCGACGAGCGTGCGCTTGATCTCCGCCTGCTCACCGGCCGGAACGGTGGAGAAGGCGGCGGTGAGGTTGACGTCCGCCATTCGAGGCCTCCTTTCGCCCGATAATACGCCTTGTCGTCGCGGCGATGTCCGCGTAGCATCCTCGACATGCCCGCGGCTACCGGACTGGCCGGCCTGCTCATCGTCTTCCTCGTTCTCACGCCCCTGGCGGGCGCCAGCACGTACGAGGTCTGGATGGACGGCCTCTACGACGCGGACTTCGACAGCGACCTGCTGGCCGCCATCAGTCTCCAGAGCGTCATCGAGAGCGCGCCGCTCAGCAGCCACGGCAGTGTCGATGCGGTCGTTGCCGTCTGCTCTCCCGGAGACGACGCGGCGGCCGATCTCACCGATCCCTCCCCGGAGACGGCCCGAGCACCTCCAGCGTCGTGAGCCGGTCGCGGTGATGAGGTCTCTCCTCGTATCGAGGAGAGACCAGCGAGGCCGCGTCCCTCCGATGCGTCGGGCAGCTTCAGCCTGGACGTGAGCAAGGGGTTCGGGGATGTTGTCTTCCAACGAGCGGGCGATCATGATCCGCTGTTGTCACGCCCACAACGTCGCGTTCTGCCGTGCCTGCGCGCAGTCCTACCGGATTCAACGCCTGGGGGTCGACTGGTTCCAGGGCAAGGCCGACCTGTGCCCTCGATGTCGCGCCGACCTCACCGAGTCGATTCGAGACCACCTGCGGTCGTGCGAGCTCGTGGCGACGCTGGGTTCGAGCGCCGGAGACGGGCTCCCACGCCGCGCTGACTAGCTCACGCTGTCGGTGTAGACCTTCAAGATGTCGGCGTGCGCCTTGGCCGCGTTGGCCCGGATCGCGAAGCTGATGGCCTCGCGCACTTCGTCCTCGCTCGCGCCGCTCGCCCTGGCGCCCGCCAGGTCGCGCTTCGCTCAGTGGGTGTTGCCGGCGGCGAGGTTGGCGGCCAGATAGCAGAGAAACGCGGTCTTCGGATCGAGAGCACCCTTCTTGTACTTCCAGCTCGCGATGACTTTTTCTTCCAGCACGGCCATGATGGCTCCTCTCCGTCGCGGCGTTACTTCTCGAGGTACTGGGTGATGTCGATGACGCGCGAGCCCGCAAAGAAGATCGTCCAGCCCACCGGATACGCCCAGGCCTCGGTGGCGTTGCCCTTGATGACGGGCGCGTAGCGGTGCGCCAGCTTTTCGATCTCGCCCCCGTCGGTGGTCGCGACCAGCGGGGCGCCGAGCAAGATCATGACTTGCTCCTTGCTCTGGCCGACGGCCGCTCGCCGGTAGAACTTGAACGTCGAGACCTCCAGCGCGTTGGCGTCCTCCGGGTGCTGGTTCAGGTACTGGGAGATGCGCCAGTCGAGCTGGCCCTCCCAGTGGCGCCGCTCGTCGAAGTTGGGCTCGCGCTTGTTCGTGACGTAGCTCTGCAGGAAGAACAGTTCTTCGGCCGACGGGCCGTGGGTCGTGCGCTGCTCGGTCGGCGCTGATTTGCATCCGGCCACCACGGCGAGGACGCACACGACGACCGCGAGGCGTCGCTTCACGCGCCCAGCATAGCAGGTCGGTCGCGCCGACCGGATACATCAGATGAGGGCGGATTCGAGGACGATGCCGCGGTCGATCACGCGGGCCGCCTCGAGGAGCAGCCGCGCCGTCGGCCCCGGAACCTCCGCGCTCTCGCCGAGCTGACGCAGCACGTCGATGAGCCGGCGCATGGCGCGGATGAGGTCGCCTTCGTGGCCGCCGAACGATTCCTGGACGACCCCGGCCCAGTCGTCGTCCCCCGAGGCCCAGCGGAACACCGACGGCATGAAGCCGGGATGCACGGCGATCGGCATCGCCAGATGGCGCTGACGTTGCGCCTCGCCGACCGCCTCGGCGACCTGGATGAGCTGCTCGAGCCTCCGGCGCAGCTTCGGACGTGACCGGAGGAAGCCACGCGCGATCATGGGCTCACCGGAGCGCGACTCCTCGGAGAGCGCCGAGCAGACGGCGGCCGCCTCGGCGAGCGTGAGGTCGCTGAGGAGCCCGCGAGCCACGATCTCCGCCACCAGCAACTCGTTGTCGTGACGCAGCCCGGCGATCAACCGGCCCTTGGCCTCGAGGACGCGATCACGCACGGCGCCGAACTGCTCGAGCACCTCGACCACGCGGAGGAACTCCTGCCAGTACGTGTTGCGAAGCGCGTCGAGGGCCTGGCGGCGCTGGGCGAGACGCTCGGTCAACCGCTCGACGTCGCGCCACGCCTGGTCACAGCGAGTCGTCGAGCCCCAGGGACAGCGATGGCACTCGATGGCCCCGAGCGCCGCCTCCGGGCTCTCGCGCCGATCGCGCTCGATCATCTCGCGCACGTCGAGCCCCTCGATCTGGTGGGCGAGATGACGCAGCCGGCGTGGATCGCGGCTGCCGTCGCGCGGGATCGCGACCGGCGGCGTCGACCAGAAGATCTGCTTGAGCGCGCCCGCCTTGAGGCGGACGACGGCGCCGTGCGGCAGCAGCGCGTCCACCAGCACGCGGTGGCCGCGGATCGAGTGAACGCCGAGGATCACGGCGAGACTCGGCGTGCCCTTGCGCCGGACGAGCGCCAGACGTCCAGGCTCCGCCTCGACGATGCCACGCTGCCGCGAGCCGGCGCCGCGTCCCGAGGCACGCCGGCGCGCCTCCACTTCCTGGCGCGCGCGACGATAGCGCCCGATGCGGGGGAAGTCGCCGCACGGTGCGGCGAAGGTCCGCGCCTCGGCCAGCGCGCTCTCCAGCCGGCCCACCTCGGCCTCGACCTCGCGGATCCGCTTGAGGTTCTGGTATTGCCCGAACGAGGCCTCGATGCGACGGCGCAGCGCCGCCACTTCCATTCCGCTGGCCAGGAGCAAGGCGACCGAGCCGTAGCCGAGCTTGAACTGACTCTCGATGGGCTCGGGCGATCCGTCCACGACGCGGATCACGTCCTCGAGGCCGTCGCGGGCGTCGAGCGCGATGAGGCACTTGCCCTCGGCGTCGATGCCCCGCCGGCCCGCCCGGCCCGCCATCTGCGTCAGCTCGTTGTGGGTCAGCGAGCGGAACCCGCGCTCCGTCCGCTTGGTCAGCCCCTGCAGCACCACGGCCCGCGCCGGCATGTGGATGCCGAGGCTCATCGTCTCGGTGGCGAAGACCACCTTGCAGAGGCCGCGCTCGAAGAGGCGCTCGATCAGCCGCTTGAGGCTCGGCAGGATGCCGGCGTGGTGCAGGCCGAAGCCCAGACGCAGCGCCCGAAACACCATCTGGTTCAGCACCGAGTCGCCGATCGACAGGCTCTCCTCGCGCGCCTCGCCGATGGCGCGGTCGACCTCGCGCTGCTGCTCGGATGTGAGCAGCGCCCGGCCTTCGGTGAGAACGTCCTCCAGCGCGCGCTCGCAACCGACGCGGCTGAAGATGAAGTAGATGGCGGGCAGCCATCCACGGCCTTCCATGGCCTCGATCAAGACCACGGGATCGACGACGCGGCGCGAGTACCAGCGGCCGCGCTGGTCGGGGCCGTGACGCTCGTCGCCGATGACACGCGCGCGACCCGTGCGCACCTTGTCGAACTCGTGGATCTCGCCCGCCAGGTCGGCGACCGCGTAGGACAGCGGCACCGGTCGATGCGGGTGGTAGATGGGCACGATCGGCCGATGGACGATCGAGATCCAGTCGGCGATCTCCTTCACGTTGGCGACGGTGGCCGACAGCGCGACGAGCCGGACGTTGGCCGGCGCGTTGACGATGATCTCCTCCCACACCGTCCCCCGGCCTTCGTCGCCCATGTAGTGACACTCGTCGAGCACCACCCAGCCGAGCTCGGCGAGGCCGCCCCCGTAGAACATGTTGCGGAGGATCTCCGTCGTCATGACGAGGACGCGGCCGTGGGGGTTGACCTTCACGTCGCCGGTGAGGATGCCGACGGCGTCGGCGCCGAACGCGCGGGTGAAGTCGCCGAACTTCTGGTTGGAGAGCGCCTTGAGCGGCGTCGTGTAGGCGATGCGCTTGCCGGTCTCGAGCGCGGCCTGGATGGCGAACTCGGCAACGAGCGTCTTGCCGGCCCCGGTGGGAGCCGAGACGATCACGGACTGTCCGGCAGCGATGGCGCGACACGCCTCGACCTGGAAGTCGTCGAGCGGAAACGGATAGCGCGCCTGGAAGCGCTCGAACAGCCCGGAGAGATCCATGTTGGCTCACATTAGCACGGGTGGCATGATGCGCCCCGAGGAGGACCTCTGTGATCGTGCTCCACGTCGCCATCGCGACGTCCGACGACTACCTCAGCCGGCGCGAGCCTCATCGTCGCGCTCACATCGAACGCCTGGGCGGGCTCCGCGCGGCCGGTGCCGTCATCGGTGGTGGGCCGGCGCCCGACGGAACGCGCGTCGACCTCGTCTACCGGTTGCAGCGGCCGGAACAGCTGAAGCCGGCGGTCGAGGAGGACCCGTACTGGATGGCCGGGGCGTGGACCGGCTACACGCCACGGAGCTTCACCAACTTCGTCGAGCCGTGGCAGGCGGCCGAGATCGTGCTCGACGGCTCGCGGGCCGCGACGATCGTCGAGGGACCCGTCAGTGACGCCGACATGGCGGAGTTCGTCCTCATCGAGATGCGGGGCCGACAACAGATCGCCTTCGGAGGGCTCTTCGCCGACGGCGAGACGCTCGCGATCTGCAAGACCCCCGACGCCGCCACCGCGATCGGCTGGTTCGCCGAGAGCGGATTCTGGGCGGCCGAGCGCCTGCACGCCCGGCCGCTCCTCTGGGTGCTCTGACCGTCAGTTCTTGATCAGGACTCCGAGCTTCGCGCTCCCGGTCTTACCCGCGTTGTCGCGTACCGTCGCGCTCAGCGTGTGCGTCCCGTTGAGAAACGCCCTGGTGTTCCACGCCATCGACACCGGCCCGGTGCTCGTCGTGCTCGCCGTGGCGACGGTCTGGCCGTCGAGCTGCAGCGTGTACGTGTAGGACGCGCCCGTCGTGCCGCCGTTCACCCAGATCACGACCCAGGACGTTCCGCTCACGGTGTCACCGTTGTGAGGGCTCGTCATCGCAACGCCGAGCGCGCCGGTCGTCGGCGGCGGCGTGGTCGTTCCGCCACCGTTGGCGACCGTCACCGTGATCTCTCCGAGCGCGAGCTGACTCCCGAAGGCGTCGGTCACGGCGACGCGGAGCGTGTGAGCGCCGTCGCCGACGGTCCGGCTGTCCCAGGAGGCGCTCGCCTGACCGGTCACCGACGACGCGGCCGAAACCTCGCGACCATCGACGAGGAGGTGGTAGCTCAGCGGTACGCCGGCGATCACACCGCTGGTCGCAGCCGCCACCGTCGTGGATCCGCTCACCGTCGCGCCGTTGGCCGGACTGGTGATCGTCGAGACCACGGTGGTCCGGGCCGCGGCGCCGATGGCGAGCAGCCGCTCGCCGCCACCCTGGAAGATGCTCTCGAACGAGAAGCCCGCGGGGTCGGTGAACGACGACATGTAAAGAAATGGCGTCGGCGCAGCGCTGGGCAAATTGCAGACATTCGGCATCGAAATGTTCTGAACGGACGACGCCCCCGACGCATCCGTGGGCGACACGTCGGCCGAGCCGGTGGCGGCACCGGGGCCGCTGAAGTGGAGCTGCCAGCCACCGCTCGCCGACGGCGTCAGTGTTGCCAGGCCAGCATTCGCCTGGTTGGCCGACGCACCACTGCGACTCTGGCACTCCGTATACCAGGAAAAGTTAAAGGTCTTCACCTGGGCGAGCACGGAGGATGGAAGCACGAGGACAAGAACCGCGACAGCAAGGACCACTCGCAGTGGCCGCATGGCCTGGCTCCTTCGGGGACGTTTTGAGAAACATCCGAAGGAGTGGCAACTGTCGTGCCGCCGACCCCGGCGAGCTAGCGCTTCAGGCCACGCTCGATCTCGTCGAGGTGCGCCTTGCGGTGCGTGGCGCGCAGCGGGTTGATCGGGCCGCCCGCCGCGGCATTCGCGGTCAGGAACTCGTCCTTCAGCCCGGCCACCCGCGCATCGGCTGCCTCGGCGGCGGCGACGGCCAGCCGAGCGGCCGCCCGTGGCGACAGCGCGAGCAGCATCGGTTTGCCGGCGTCGTTGATCCAGTCCACGTCGTGGTCAGCGACGGTGCTGGGGACTTGCGTGGCTCCGGCACGCTGCCACGCATCGACCAGGACGACGATCCGCTGATCCCAGAACGCCAGGTGAGCCAGCACGGCGGCGACCGTCCAGCCCGCTGGCATCGGGGCCTCGAGCTCTTTGTCGCTGGCTCGCCCGACGAATTCGCTGAGACGGTCACGCTGGGCGGTGTTCTGGGCGACGTACGAGCGGTCGGCGGGCATGCGGCACCTCCTGAGAGACCTGATCGTGGGACGTGATCCGCCTCATAGAACCCCGGACCGCGAGTGATGTGAAAGCTAGTCGACGCCGGCCAGGGCGAGAACGCGGCGCATCCGCTCGGCGGCCAGATCCGGATCGCGCAACAGCCCGGCGCGGTCCATCAACACGAGCTGCTCGCTCACGTGCACCACCGAGCGTGCGCTCTCGAGCCCGCCCACCATGCGGAAGTGGGCCTGGTGGCCGTTCAGATACGCAGCGAACACGACGCCCGTCTTGTAGAAGCGCGTCGGCGCGCCGAAGACGTGGCGGGACAGCGTGAGCGTCGGGGCCAGGATGGCCTCGAAGCGCGCGACGTCGCCCGCGTCCAGGGCGTGGAGCGCGGCCGAGGCCGCCGGTGCGATGACGTCGAAGATCCCCAGCAGCGCATCGCTCGCGCGCTGGCCGTCACCCCGGATCGTCGTCGGGTAATCGAAGTCGTCGCCCGTGTACATCCTCACGCCCTTGGGGAAGCGCGCCCGCATCGCGATCTCGCGGCGCTGGTCGAGGAGCGAGATCTTCACGCCGTCGATGCGGGCGGCGTACTCGTGCACGATGCCGAGGAGCGTCTCGGTCGCGCGGTCGAGATCGAGCGAGCCCCAGTATCCGGCCAGCGCGGGATCGAACATGTCGCCGAGCCAGTGGATGATGACCGGCTCGCTGACCTGGGCCAGGATGCGCGCGTACACCTTCTCGTAGTCCTCGGGGCCACGGGCGCAGGCCGCGAGCGCACGCGAGGCCATGAGGATGATGCGCCCGCCGGCCCCCTCGATGAACGAGCACTGCTCCTCGTAGGCGGCTTCGACGTCGGCCAGCGTCACGCTCGCGCCCGGCGCGAGCTGATCGGTCCCCGCGCCCGAAGCGAGGACGGCGCCGCGAACGGTGCGCGCCTCGGCGACGCTGCGGCGGATCAGCTCGCGTGCCGTCGGCCAGTCGAAGCCCATGCCACGCTGGGAGGTGTCCATCGCCTCGGCGACGGCGAGGCCGAGCGACCAGACGTAGTGGCGATAGCGCAGCGTCGCGTCCCAGTCGAGCGCGACGTCGAGCGTGGGGTTGATCGCGGCGACCGAGTCGGCGACGACGTGGACGGCCGCCATCCCGATGCGGCTCGTGATCGGCCCCGTCGGCGGCGTGATCGCGGCGCGGCCCGAAAGCGTGTACGACGCGAGCGTTCCATCGGCACGAGGCAGGCGGAGCGTCGGCGGCATGGCGCCATTCTACCCTGTCATGTGCTATCGTGAGCGCCCCGAAGGAGGCCTGCATGCCGCCAGCCGACAAGAACCGCACCAAATTCCTCCTCGACGAGAAGGACATTCCGACGAAGTGGTACAACATCCAGGCCGATCTGAAGTCGCCGCTTCCCCCGGTGCTTCATCCCGGCACCGGCAAGCCGATCGGGCCTCAGGACCTGGCGCCGCTCTTCCCGATGGAGCTGATCAAGCAGGAAGTCAGTCAGGAGCGCTGGATCGAGATCCCGGAAGAAGTGCGGGACGTCCTGCGCCTCTGGCGGCCGTCGCCGCTCTTCCGCGCGCGCCGACTCGAGAAGGCGCTCGGCACGCCGGCCCACATTTACTACAAGTACGAGGGTGTGAGTCCCGCCGGCAGCCACAAGCCGAACACCGCGGTGGCCCAGGCCTACTACAACAAGAAGGAAAAGGTCACGCGCATCAGCACCGAGACGGGTGCCGGTCAGTGGGGCTCGGCGTTGTCGATGGCGTGCAGCTTTTTTGGCCTGCAGTGCAAGGTCTACATGGTCAAGGTCTCGTATCAACAGAAGCCCTACCGCCGCATCATGATGGAGACGTGGGGCGCTCAGGTCGTCGCCAGTCCCAGTTCCGACACTCAGGCAGGCAAGAAAGTTCTGGCAGAAGATCCGAACTCGCCGGGCAGCCTCGGCATCGCCATCAGCGAGGCGGTGGAGGACGCGGCCACGCGCGAGGACACGAAGTACTCGCTGGGCAGCGTGCTCAACCACGTGCTGACCCATCAGACGGTCATCGGCCTCGAAGCGAAGAAACAGCTCGAGAAGGCGGACGACGAGGCGGACATCGTCGTCGGCTGCGCCGGCGGTGGCTCCAACTTCGCCGGCCTCGCCTTCCCCTTCGCCGCCGACAAGCTCAGCGGCAAGAAGAAGAAGCTCCGCATTGTCGCCGTCGAGCCGTCGGCCTGCCCGAGCCTGACCAAGGGGAAATACGTCTACGATTTCGGCGACACCGTGGGGCTCACGCCGCTGGTGAAGATGCACACGCTCGGCCACGGCTTCATTCCGGCGCCTCTCCACGCCGGCGGCCTGCGCTACCACGGCATGGCGCCGCTCGTCTGCAAGCTCTACGCTGACGGCGTCATCGAGGCAGCCGCGGTTCCGCAGATCGCCACGTTCCAGGCGGCGCTACAGTTCGCGAAGTCGGAGGGCATCATCCCGGCCCCGGAGTCGGCGCACGCCATCCGCGTCGTGATCGACGAGGCCCTGGCTTGCAAGAAGGCGGGCAAGCGGAAGACGATCCTCTTCAACCTGTCGGGCCACGGCCACTTCGACCTCGGCGCCTACGAGGCGTTCCTGGCCGGCAAGCTGCAGGATTACGAGTACCCGGCCGAGAAGATCGCGGAAGCGCTGCGCGGCGTTCCCCAGGTGAAGGCATGATCTCGCGTCGACGCTTCATCGGCAGCAGCGTGGCCACCGCCGCCGTCCTGTCCGCGCCAGGATTCGTGCGCGCGCAGGGCAAGGGCAAGGTCAAGCTCGCCTATCTGCAGCTCGGCTGGGCCGGCACCGAGATCATCCACAAGGAGGACCTCCTCGGAAAACACGGCTGGCAGGCCGAGTACTCCGTGGTCCCGGGAGCACCGGGGCCGCTGCTCAACCAGCTCGGCTCCAAGAACGTGGACGCCATCGACATGTCGTTCGCGCTGGCCGCCAAGGCGTTCGAGGACGGCGTGCCGCTCAAGGTGACCGGCGTAGCCACGGCCGTGCTCGGCGCGATCATCGCGCGCAAGGACGCGGGACTCTCACGCGTCGAAGACCTCAAGGGCCGGAAGGTCGCGGCGGTCGTCGGCACGTCGACGTTCTTCGACATACGAGCACTGACACTCAAGGGTTACGGCTTCGACTTACAGAAAGATACTCAGATCGTCACAGCGACCGCGCCGCCCGACATGGTGACTCTCTTAGGGAAAAAGGAGGTCGACGCCATCATCGCCTGGCAGCCGATCACCGACTCCGTCGTCCTGCGCGGCGAGGGCGTGTACCTGGCCAAGCAGATCGATCTCTGGCGCAAGGCCACCGGCCGGCCGGCCGGGTTCCCGGTGCACGTCTGCTATCTCGTCCACAACGAGTTCCTGACGAAGAACCCCGGCATCGCCCGGGATCTGAACGACGCCCAGCGCGACGCGGTCGAGATCTGGTACGGCAAGCCCGAGCGGGCGATCGAGATCGTGCAGGACGTGACCAAGCTGCCGAAGGAGGTCGTCCAGGTCGCCTACAAGGAGACGGTGAAGATGTTGTCCGGCCTGCCCGACGAGCAGGTGGACACGCTCATCGTCCAGCTCAAGATCAACAAGGAGTTCGGCTTCTTGAAGTCGGACATCTGGGAGAATCCGGACCGCATCCGCCGCGAGTTCTTCTATCGAGCGTAGCTGGCCGAGCCGCCTTCACCTGCCGACGCTCGGCGTCGCGGCGGTCGTGCTGGCGGCGTGGGCGGCACTCTCCTTCCGTTACGGCGCGTACGTCCTCCCCTCGCCCCTCGCGGTCCTGCGCGGCTTCGTCGAGATTCTCGCCAGCGGCGAGATCTGGCGGCACACCGCGGCGTCGCTCTACCGGATCGCCGTCGGGTTCGGCGGCGCGGTCGCCGTCGCCATGCTGCTCGGCCTGGCCGCGTTCCTCTCGCGCTCCGCCCGTGACGTCGTCCACGACGTGCTCTCGGTCCTCAACTCGACGTCGGTCTTCGTCTGGATCGTCATCTCCATCATCTGGTTCGGGCTCTCCAACTGGGCGCCGATCTTCACCACCTTCATGATCACGTTGCCCGTCGTCGCCTCGAACATCGTCGAGGGCATCGCCAACGTCGATCGACGGCTGCTCGAGATGGGCGACGCCTACCGTCTCTCCGGCCGGGAGAAGTTTCGCTCGATCGTCGTGCCATCGACGCTGCCCTACCTGATCGCCGGGATGAAGGTCGGCTTCGGCCTGGCCCTCAAGGTGTCCGTGGTGGCCGAGATCTTCGGCGTGACCTCCGGGATCGGCTACATCATGAACTACAGCCGCGAGATCCTGGCCACCCAGATGGTCTTCGTGTGGGCGCTGGTGATGATCCTCGTCATGATGGCCACCGACACGATCGTCTTCGATGCGCTGTCGCGCCGGGTCGCCCGGTGGCGCTGAAGCTCGCCGTGGAGGAGGTCGGCAAGGACTTCCTGATCCCGGTGATCGATCGCGTCTCGTTTGGGGTGGAGGCGGGCGAGTTCGTCTGTCTCCTCGGGCCCAACGGCTGTGGCAAGACCACGCTGCTGCGGATCGTCGGCGGCCTCGAGCCGGCCACGCGCGGCCGCGTCACGCTCGACGGCGAGCCGATCGTGGCCGGGCAGCCGCACCAGCACAAGGTTGGCGTCGTCTTCCAGGAAGATCGCCTGTTGCCGTGGCTGACGCTCGAGCAGAACGTGGCGCTCGTGCTCAAGCCGCTCGGCCTCGGCGCGGCCGAGCGCGCGGCCATCGCGCGACGTTATTTGAAGATCAGCGGCCTCGTCGGCTTCGAAGACTATCATCCGGCCCGGGTGTCGGGAGGCATGCGGCAGCGCACCGCCATCGCGCGCGCGCTCGCCATCGAGCCCGACGTCCTGCTGATGGACGAGCCCTTCGGCGCGCTGGACGCCCAGAACCGGCGCATCATGCAGAACGAGGTGCGGCGCATCTGGCGCGAGACGGGACGGACGATCCTCTTCGTCACCCACGCCATCGAGGAAGCGGTGGCGGTGGGTACGACGCTCGTGATGCTCTCGGCGCGTCCCGCCCGGATCCGTGAGCTGATCAGGAACGACGGGCGGACCGATCGCGTCAAGCTGATCGACGACCTCAACACGATGATCATGGAAGAAGTCGAGCGCCAACAGGGCGCCGCGCCACCCGGCTGATGACTCCCGTGCTGATCCGCCGCGTTCGACTCGGCGCCGCCTTCGTCCTCCTCACCTACCTGATCCTGCACTTCAGCAACCACGCGCTCGGCCTGATCTCGCTCGACGCGATGGAGACCGGCCGGCGCTGGTTTCTCGCGATCTGGCGCAATCCGCTCGGCACGCTCGCGCTCTACGGGGCGATCACCGTCCACGGCGTCCTCGCGTTGTGGCTGCTCTACCAGCGCCGCTCGCTGCGCATGCCATCGTGGGAGGCCGCCCAGTACGGCCTCGGGCTCGTCCTGCCTGCGCTGCTGGCCACTCACGTCGTCGGCACGCGCATCGCCTGGTGGCAAGTCGGGACCGAGGATCGCTACGCGCGCGTCGTGCTCGGCTTCTGGGTCGTGGCGCCCGAGCGCGGGATCTGGCAGACGATCACGCTGCTCATCGCCTGGATTCACGCCTGCATCGGCGTCCACTACTGGCTGCGCTTCCGCCGGTGGTATCCGCGCGTGGTGATGGCGCTCTTCGCCGGCGCGTTGCTGCTGCCGACTCTGGCGCTGGCCGGCTACGTCACCGGCGGCCATGAGGTCGTCACGCTCGCTCGAACCCCGGGGTGGCGCGAAGAGCTCGCCCGCGTGACGCATCCGCCGAGTCCCGCCCAGGGCGCGGTCCTCGTGCAGATCAGGACGAGGTTTCTCGAGGTCTATCTGGCGGCCCTGCTCGCCGTCGTCGTCGCGCGCGGGGCCCGACGGCTCTGGCAGCGTCGCCGGTCGATCCGCGTGTCGTATCCCGGCGATCGCTTCGTGACGGTGCCCGTCGGCTTCACCATCCTCGAGGCCAGCCGGGTCGCGGGCATCCCGCACGCCTCCGTGTGCGGTGGCCGGGGGCGGTGCTCGACGTGTCGCGTGCGCGTCGTCCACGGGCTCGGCGACTTGCCGGCGGCTCGAGAGGCCGAGCAACGCGTGCTCGCGCGTGTGGGCGCCGCGCCTGACGTGCGCCTGGCCTGCCAGACGTGCCCCGTGCGCGACGTGGCCGTCGCGCCGTTGCTGGCGCCCTCGATCGTGCCCGGCGACGCGCACACGGCCGACGTGCGACAGGGGCGCGAGCGCGAGCTCGCCGTCCTGTTCGCCGATCTGCGCGGCTTCACGCGGATGGCCGAGCACAAGCTGCCCTACGACGTCGTGTTCGTCTTGAACCGCTACTTCGAGACCGTCGGGACCGCCATCACCCAGGCGGGCGGAGTCACCAACCAGTTCACGGGCGACGGGGTCATGGCGCTGTTCGGGATCGACGTCGGGCCGGCCGCCGGCTGTCGTCAGGCGCTCGCCGCCGCGCGCGCGATGGTCGAAGGCCTGGCCTCCCTCAGCGCCGAGCTGGCCGGCGATCTGCCGGCGCCGCTACGCATCGGGATCGGGATCCACGCCGGCGCGGCCGTCGTCGGCCGGATGGGCTGGGGCCAGAGCTTCTATCTCACGGCCGTCGGCGACACCGTCCACGTGGCCGCGCGGCTGGAGCAGGCCACCAAGGACTACCACGCCGAGCTCGTCGTCTCGGAAGACGTCGGTCGCTACGCGGGGATCGACCTGTCCGCGTTTCGTCGCGACGATCTGGCCGTCAGGAACCGCGCGGGGCGTGTGCCGGTGCGCGTGATCACGCGCGTGAGGGAGCTCCCCTAGGGCCCGAGGACTTGGAAGCCCTCGACCTCGGCGGCGCGAGCGAGGACTCGATCGAGCGTGACGAATTCCAGGGTCGCGGGATCGTCGTCGGCCGCGACGAGAGCTGCTCCGATCTGCAGGGCATCGGCGGCGCGGAGAGGGTGACGTTCGACGAGACGCTCCGCCCGCGGTCTGACGAGGTCGATCGCCGCGATTTCGGACCACTGCTCCCACGCGGCCAGCAGCTCGCGTCGCGCCGCGGCCAAGACGTCAGGTGCGGCAAGGCGCTCGCGGCGCCGACGAGCGAGCGCCGAGAGCAGTTCGACACGCGTGAACGTCCAGACAGCGACATTGCCGTCCTGTCTGATCCATTGTCGCGTTCGAGGCGTCATCGGTTCAGCGAGGATCGTTGGGATCAGCGCCGAAGTGTCCCAGAACCTCACCACCCTGACCTTCGTTCCTCCAGCAGCGCCTTGAGGACGCCGCTGACGCGGATCGGACGGTGCTCGCGCAGCCACTTCCGGAAATCACCCTTGCCGCGACGGATGATGCCACGGCGCTCGAGGTCGGCGAGCCGGCCATCGGACGAGCGCTCGCTCGTGAGCGGCACGATCCGCGCGACTGGCCGGTCGCGCTCGAAGACGAGGACGGTGCCGCCACGCTTGACGTGCGCCAGGTATCGGGAGAGCCCGTTTTTCAACTCGGCCACCTTGGCCTTCTTCATGTGGCCATGTTAGCCAAGTGAGAAGGCCTCCGTCAATGTGCCAGCCAGGATACGGCTGAGGTTACGAGGCCAGGATCCGCTCGTAGCGCCCGTAGTCGCGGGCGGCGTCCATGAACCACTTCACGCAGTCGGGATTGGCCCGTGGCGGCAGCTCGCACGAGGTCGAGAGCACGAAACGCGAGCGCCGGCCGACGGTGTCGATGCAACGCTTCACCTCGGCCTCGATCTCCGCCTGGGTGGCGCGCTCGAAGATGGTCACGTCGACGTTGCCGATGGCCACGACACCCCGCTGGTTGCCGAGCGTGACGAGCTTGTCGAGCTGATCGACCTTCAGCTTCGGATCGCCCTGCTGGTCGAGGTCGATGGTGATGGCCACGAAGCCGACGTCCACCAGGTCCTCGTGGATCTGGTGGGTGGTGCCGCAGATGTGGACCGTGGTGCCGACCTTCTTGGCCTTGAAGTAGTCGACCATCTCCTTGTGGTAGGGCTTGATGAACTCGCGATAGGTGTCGGGCCCGACCAGCGAGCACGACGCGGTCGGATCGGTGTAGGACAGCCCGATCTTCGTCGTGAGGACGGCGTCGCCGAAGCGCTTGGCGTACTCGGTCGCGAAACGCATGAGCTCGTGGACGAACTCGGGATCGTCGATCGTGTCCAGGCACATGAGCTCGGGATTGCGCATGAGCATGGCGATCGTCCACGGGCCGACCAGCACGGCGCCCAGCGCGCTCGGAAACCGCGCCGCCGACAGCGCCTGGCACTGCTCGAGGAATGCCGGCAGCCGGCCATCCCGGTACGGATCGGGGACTTCGAGCCGCGCGAGCTTGCCCTTGTCGTCCTGCAGCACGTGCTGGTCGATCGAGGGTACGACGTAGTCCGAGTACTTCACGTGACAGCCGATCGCCTCGGCTTCCTTCGCCAGATCGTTGAACGCGATCATGATGTCCGGCTGATAGCGCTCGTAGTAGTTCAGCATCGCGCGGACGGCCTTGGTGGGGTTGGTGCAGTACTCCTCGATCGAGAGGCCGTCCAGACATCCGGCGAATGAGCCGGCGATCGGATAGGCGGGGACGCGATCGGCGAAGCCACCCTTGTAGGCGGCGACGACCCGATCCCGCGGCGTCACGAGCGGGCGCTGATCCATACTGTCCTCCCTCCGGTCGTCGGGCGTCCTCGGCTCACACGCGGGCTCCGTCACCCGCGGCCAGCATCGGCCGGAACGCATCGAGCGTCAACGCGATCTCCGCCGCCGTCTGCTGCGGCCGCAGCAGCAAGACGGGCAGGTCGGCGCCGGCGGCGTGCCAGCGCGCCAGTCTCGCGCGCGCCTGCGCCGGCGTTCCGAAGACGGTCAGCTCCTCGAGCAGCGACTCGGCGGCTTCGGGAATCTCGCCGGTGAAGCGCGGCGTGTTGGCGGCGAGCACGGCCTCGACCTCCTTGGCGAAGCCGCGCCGCACCAGCGACTGCCGGTAGAGCGCGCCCATCGTCGTCAGGTAGAAGGCGACGAACCAGGCCGCGCCCTGGCGCGCGACCGCCGCGTCTTCAGCGACCGCCGTGGGAACCGAGGGCGCCACGATCAGCTCGGCCGCTCCTTCGCGTCGGCGCGCGGCGCCCTCGGCCAGGAGCGTGCGTCCCGCCGCCAGGTGCGAGCGGGGATAGAGAAAGGGCAGCCAGCCGTCGGCGAGCTCACCGGCCAGACGCACGGATTCGTCGGCCAGCGCGGCGAGGAAGATCGGCACGTCGGGCCCGGACGGCAGGTTGAGCTTCAAGGCTCGCGCGGCCGTGACGCGCTCGAGCGGAATGCGCTCGCCGCGAAGCAGCGCGCGGACCTGCGTGACGATTCGGCGGAGCTGCGCGACCGGCGCCGTGAACGACACGTCGTGCAACCCTTCGGTGAGCTGAGGTGTGCTGGCGCCGAGCCCGAGCAGGAAACGCCCTCCCGACTGCGCGCTCAGCGTCGCCGCCGCCATGGCCAGCGTGCCCGCGCTTCGGTTCCAGACGCCGAGGATGCCGGTCCCGAGCGTGATGTGCTTCGTCTTGACCGCGGCTTCGGCGAGCAGCACGGTGACGTCATAGGCCCACGTCTCGGGCAAGCAGAACGCTTCGTACCCGAGACGATCGGCGTCCGTTGCCAGCGCGATGAGCACGTCGCGACGATTTTCGAGCGGCATGAGCGACACACCGATGCGGGAACGACTCACGGGGCCTTCATTGTACGCGATGCCGATCCTGTGCTACCAACTCCGGCGTGCCTCTCCGCCGCGCTCTGCTGATTGCCGCCTTTTTGATCGTCGCGTCCCCCGCGCCGGGCCCTGCCCAGGTGTTCCTCGCCTCGCGCCCGCACCCGGACTTCCGGATCGGACCGCTGTTCGTCGTGGCCAACGTTCGTCCGGACCTGGGCCCGGTCACCATCACGCTGGCCTGGAGCCTCACCCCCGAGCCCGGCCATCGCGCCGCCGACATCAAGCAGGATCTCTTCCTCCTGTGGCCGGGCGAGATCACGGAGGCGACGGCGCCGGGCCAGGCGGATCCGACGCTCGTGCCGTACGTCGAGCAGCGCGGCTTCACGGTGATCTCGAGCGGCCGGCTCCTGCTGCGCAGCCGCGATCGCCTGCAGCTCGGCACGACGCTTCCCGGGGAGCCCATCGCCGAGGCGGCCTCGTTCGTGACCTACGTGCGACAGGGGCCGGTGCAGGCCGGTCCTGGCACCTTCATCAAGGTGCCGTGGAGCTCGACGCTCGTCGACCCGCTCGCGGTGATGAGCCTCAACATGTCGTTCCGCAACCTCATCGGGCCGAAGCCGGCCACGTGGTGGGAGGAGCTCTTCTGGGGCCGGCGCTACGTCCTCACTGCCGGCTTCGGTGACGTCGGCTCGCTGGCGTTGCCCCTCTATCCCCTGTACTTCGAGCACCGCGATCGTCTCGTGCACCTGGCCCGCGAGTTCTCGCTGGTCATCGTGAGCTTCGCCGACTCCGATCACCTTCGCATCGAGGAGATCGCTCCGGCCAGCGCGACGCGGCGTCTGAGCCGCGTGCGAGCGGGCGCCGAGCTCGTCTCCATGCCGCTGGTGGCGGCCGAGGGGATCACGCCCCAGCTCCTCAAGGTGCAGTTCAGCTACTTCTCCGGGCGCATCGCGTGGCGGCCCATTCTCGTCTCGCTGGTGCTCCTGATGCTCGGCAACCTGGCCGGCTTCATCCTCCTGAGCAAGGACGTCGCGCACCTCATGCGCACCCGCCTGCACGTGCGCCGGGGCGAGCCGGTCTTCGTGAGACACGGCGGCGTGATGCTACCGCGCGACGTGATCGACCAGATCGTGCCGGGCACCACGACGCACGCCGACGTGCTGGCGCTCTGCGGGCCCCCCGACGAGGACCGCGTGCGCCGCGGGGCGCCCGGCCTGAGCCGCAGCCTCGTCTATCGGGCCACCCGCCGCATTCCGCGGCGACGCCTGGCCGTGGGCCGTCTCGCCACCGTCGCGCGGTGGGACGAGGAGCAGTACGAGCTGGAGATCGAGCTGATCGGCGATCGCGTGACCGCCGTGCAATCTCGCGTGAGCCACGCGAAGGCCGCGAGCTGATCGACAAGGAGCGACCCAATGGTCAAGCCCTACACCTGCGTCGGTCTCGTCCCCACCGTGCGGGGCATCCGCAAGCGCAAGGACATCAAGATCAACCTCGAGCACCTGTCCCACCTGGTCAAGGCGGCGTCGTGGCTGTCCAGCCTGGATCTGCCCGTACGCCTGATCGCGTTTCCCGAAGGGGCGCTCCAGGGATTCAACGACGAAGTCCTCGATCTGGACCACGCCACCTTCGCGCGAGAGGGGGCCATCGATATTCCGGGCGAGGAAACCGAGGAGCTCGGAAAGATCGCCAAGGAGTACGACGCGTTCGTCATGGCCCAGGCCAAGGCGCGCCATCCCGATCTCAAGGATCGCTTCTTCAACGTCGGCTTCATCATCAATCCGCGCGGCAAGGTCATCCTGAAGCATTACAAAGTCTCGCCGCTCTTCCCGGTCGAGCATTCCGTGTGTCCCCACGACGTCTACGACTGGTGGGTGGAGAAGCACGGGCGCTCGCTGCAATCGTTCTGGCCGGTGGTGGACACCGAGATCGGCCGGCTCGGAATCATGATGGCCAACGAGGGCTCGTACCCGGAGAACGCACGCGCGCTCGCGCTGAACGGCGCCGAGGTCGTCTATCGCGCGTCCTACCCGCACCCGGCCACCGGCAACGAGATCTTCGAGATCCAGAGCCGGGCCCGCGCGCTCGACAACAACCTCTACGTCGTCGCGCCCAACATGGGCACCTACTATCTCTTCCCCGAGGAGACGACGCCCATCGACACGTTCGGCGGCCGCTCGTTCATCATCAACTACAAGGGCCAGATCGTCGGGCGACAGGACTACGGCGCCGGTTCGACCTACGTGGGCGGCGTGATCGACATCGAGGCGTTACGCGACCATCGCGCGCGCGCCCAGTGGGACAACTGGATCAAGGATCTCCGCACCGAGCTCTACCAGATCCTCTACGAGCAGCCGATCTACCCGAAGAACCTCTATCTCAAGCGCGAGCCGATGAAGCACGCCGAGTACCGCGAGAAGGTCATCAAGCGGCAGATCAAGCTGATGCACGACCGCGGGATCTGGAAGAAACCGGAGCGGTAGGCCGGCCTCTCTCTCCCTCCACGCTCTCGCCCTCCCTCCATGTTGCAGCGGGGATGAGGGTCGGCTATATTTTTCCCGCACGCCGCCGTAGAGCGACCCGATGCGCTGCGGCCCCGCAGCCAGGAGCCTGGGACTTCATGTCCGGTCGAGGCAGGTCACTGTGGTCTGGACTGTCCAGACTCGGGTTGGTGTTGACACGTTCGCCGTCCCACAGTGGAGCATGAAGTCAACGGGCCGCCGCGACCGCGCCGTGAAAGAGCGTCGCCGGGGTCCGCCCACGGACCGATATCCATGATGTGGCCGTTCGAAGTTGTAGAACTCCATGAACCCGCGGAGGCTGCGATCGAGCGCCGTGCGACT